>FWPU01000729.1_pt1 | contig 104932 bp, 103 predicted proteins | sample 2228361 | NCBI WGS metagenome assembly FWPU01 (sample SAMEA103939777, study PRJEB20133) | metagenome | reverse complement strand
ACTTTTTTCGGTTCCCCCCGTTGACGGGGGGAACCTTAAGGAGGGGGGAATTGCCTCCCGAAAATGCGGGTGAACCGATAGAAAGTGAACCCGAACCGTGTATCCCTATCAGCCCCAATTCAAGGCATACTCTAAGCATGCGACGCGCGCATAGACCCCGTTCTGCACCTGCCGAAGAATACGCGACTGCGCGCCATCGGCAACCTCATCGCTGAGCTCCACCCCACGCTGAACAGGACCTGGATGCATCACGATGCAGTTGGGCTTTGCTTTGCGCAATCGGTGGGGAGTGATTTGGTAGTCGCGTCGGTAGGCGTTGAGACTTGGTATCAGACCTGCCTCCATGCGTTCGGTCTGCGTTCGCAACGCCATTACCACATCCGCCCCTTCAATCGCCTCTTCTATATGAACCGTCTGGCGGGCGTTCGGCAGAGGTACATCGGGAAGCAGGGTAGGAGGGGCACAGAGCCACACCTCTGCTCCTGCTTGGCTCATAAGGATAAGGTTAGAGCGTGCTACTCGGCTGTGCTTGATGTCCCCTACAATCGCAATTTTGCGCCCTTTGAGCCATGGGGTGGTAGGGTCAGGTTTGCCGAACTCTTCCCAGATCGTGTAGAGGTCTAACAGGGCTTGGGTTGGGTGTTCGTGTGCGCCGTCTCCTGCGTTCAGGATGGGCGCAGTGGAAAGCCGACTAACGGTATGCCCTGCCCCCGCCTGAGGGTGGCGTAGCACGATTGCCCGCACGCCCTGAGCGCAGAGCGTGCGCACCGTGTCGGCAAGGCTCTCCCCCTTAGCGATACTGCTTGCGCTGACCGTAATCACGAGTGGATGATAGCCCAGCCAGAGACATGCTTGCTCGAACGCTCCCCTTGTGCGCGTGCTCGCTTCATAAAAAAGTAAGGCGATGAGTTGGGGGGTGGTGGATGAAGAGGCAGGAACGGGGTTCTCAGCAATGGCATCGATTCTGGGCAACAGTTGGGCAACGGGCAGGTCGTAGGCACTCAGAATATGTCGCATGGCTCAAGGTAGGATTTCCGCTGGCTCCCGACGCTTACGCAATACCACCCGGTCGCGCCCTTCCAGCTCCATCAGTTCTACCAGTATGAACTCGGTTCGGCTGGTGGGCAGGTTCTTGCCTACATAGTCGGGTCGTATCGGTAGCTCGCGATGTCCACGGTCGATGAGCGCCACCAGTTGGATGCTGGCAGGGCGTCCGAGCCACATGACCGCTTCCATCGCCGCGCGCACGGTGCGCCCTGTATGGATGACTTCATCCACGAGAATGATGCGCTTGTTCGTGATATCGACGGGGACTTCGGTCTGACCCCGAGAGATGGTCGTGGGGCGGGGGCGAATGTCGTCGCGGAAGGGGGTGATGTCCACACTTCCACAGGGGATGCCGACTCCCTCTATCTGGGAGAGGGCGAGCGCTAATCGGCGCGCCACGGGCACCCCGCGTCGCTGGATGCCGATGACCACGAGGTCGCGTGCCCCCTTGTTGCGCTCCAAGATTTCGTGGGCAATCCGTGTGATGGCGCGTCGGATATCCTCGGCGTCCATCACCACCACTTCCGAAATTTTTTCCTGTTCGCCCATGTGGATCCCTCTACAACGGCAAAGCCTCTACCTGCTCTGTGGTGCGTAGGCAGTTGTCCAGTTCTCCCGCATGCACCAAAGCAAGTGGAAGCACCTCATCCATATGGCGCACCAGGTGGAACTGCATCTGGTTGCGCACATGTTCGGGGATGTCGTCTAAATCTGGCTCGTTTTCTGCGGGCAGGATGACCTCGTAGATGCCCGCTCGATGCGCAGCGATGACCTTTTCCTTGATGCCACCGACGGGGAGCACGCGCCCGCGCAGGGTAATCTCGCCCGTCATCGCCACATCGCGCCGAACAGGGCGTCCCATCAGCGCAGAGACGAGTGCAACCGCCATCGTAATCCCTGCCGAGGGACCATCTTTGGGAATCGCCCCTTCGGGCACATGGATGTGGATATCGTACTTGTGATAGAACTCCTCGTCGATGTCCAGCTGTTTGGCGCGCGAGCGCACATAGGTGAGCGCCGCTTGAGCCGATTCCTTCATCACCTCGCCGAGGTGCCCTGTCATGATGAGGCGCCCCTCCCGTCCGGGCACGACGGCAACCTCCACCGCCATCACATCACCACCGAACTCGGTGTATGCCAGCCCCATCGCAACGCCAATCTCGTCTTTCTCCTCTTTGGTGCCGAAGCGGTAGCGGGGCTTTCCAAGATAGTCGGGCACATCGTCGGCATCGACCACTACCCGTGTCTCCTCGCCTGCTGCGACCTTCTTGGCAATCTTTCGGCAGATGGTGGCGATTTCGCGCTCAAGGTTGCGCACGCCTGCCTCACGCGTGTACTCCCGAATCAAGCGCAGGAGGGCGTCATCGGTAAACTGCACATGCTCTTCCGTCAGTCCGTGTCGCTCGCGCACGCGAGGTACCAGATAGTTGCGAGCGATAGCGAGCTTCTCGTCCTCTGTGTAGCCAGAGAACGGGATAATCTCCATCCGGTCGCGCAGGGGAGGTGGAATGGTCTCCAGCGTGTTCGCTGTAGTGATGAACATCACATCCGACAGGTCGAACGGTACCTCGAGGTAGTGGTCAGAGAACCGTTCGTTCTGTTCGGGGTCTAACGCTTCCAGCAGGGCGGAGGTGGGGTCTCCGCGAAAGTCGTAGCCAAGTTTGTCGATTTCGTCCAGCATGAACACAGGGTTGCGCGTGCCTGCTTGGCGGAGTCCTTGAATGATGCGTCCTGGCATGGCACCGATATAGGTTCGGCGGTGCCCGCGGATTTCCGCCTCATCGCGCACGCCTCCCAGCGAGACGCGGATAAACTTGCGTCCCAGTGCCCGCGCAATCGAACGCCCCATAGAGGTCTTCCCCACGCCGGGCGGTCCCACGAAACAGAGGATTGGTCCCTTGAGCGAGCCGGAGAGTTTGCGCACCGCCAGAAACTCCAGCACGCGCTCTTTGACCTTCTTCAACCCGTAGTGGTCTTCATCTAAGATGCGTGCCGCTTCGTTGATGTCCACACGGTCTTCTGTCTTCTGGTTCCAAGGCATGGAAAGCACGGTGTCCAGATAGGTTCGGATGACGGAGGCTTCAGGCGAGGCGAAGGGCATCTTCTCGAGGCGGTCGACCTCTTTGAGCAGGCGTTCGCTGATTTCTTCACTCATGCCCGCTTCTGCGATACGACGGCGGTATTCCTCGACTTCGGAGAATCGCTCGTCTCGCTCGCCCAGTTCGCGCTGGATAATCTTGAGTTGCTCGCGCAAGTAGTATTCGCGCTGGGTATCGCCCAGTTCCTGCTCAACACGGTCGCGGATGCGCTGTTGCAGTTCCGCTACCTCCAGTTCCCTGCGAAGGAACCGCACCAGCAGTTCTAACCGTTCTGGGACGGAGAGCGTCTCAAGCAGTTGCTGTTTTTCCGTGAAGTTCAGTGGGGCGAAGTGAGCAATGGTGTCTGCAAGGCGTCCGGGCTGGGGAATGCTCGCAATCGTCACCACCACTTCGGGCGGGATACTGCGGTCATGCGACGCCAGTGCATCGAAGAGGTCAATAGCGGTGCGCCTCAATGCCTCCAGCTCAGGACGCATCCGTGCAGGGCGGGTAGACAACAGTTCCACTTCCGCCAGCAGGTAGGGTTCGGTTTGCTGGAGATTCACTAACCGCGCCCGCTCCAGACCCCGAAAGACGACCCGCATGGTCGAATCGGGCATGTGGAGCACCTGCAGGATTTCCGCTACCACGCCAACCGTATAGAGGTCGTCTTGTGCCGGGTCATCTATCGTCACATCGCGCTGGGCAATTAGGAGCACCTTCTTATCCCCACGGCGTGCCTCATCTATAGCGCGCAAAGACTTCTCACGCCCCACCAGCACCGGAGCAATCGTCATCGGGAAATAGACATTATCCCGCACTGGCAGGACGGGTAGAAGGGTCGGCACTACCTGCTTGCGCCGTCGCCGTGTGCGCGGACTCTTTTGGGTAGTAGTTTCGGTTTTAGAGAGTGCCTTTTTTCGTGCCATAGGTGTCCTCGTTCGCTGTTGTTCGGGGTTGTGATTCGCTATCACTTGCTGGATTCCTGCTATGAAATGGTGGCATAGGCATCTTGCCCCTCAGCCACCCCATCGTAGCGCGGGTGTCCGCCCGTGCTATTCCACTCCAATTGTACCTTAGCACAGGTGGACAAGTTCCTCAGTAGAGCGTATCGAGGCTCAGATAGACATACCCACGCTTGCCGTAAGCGAAATCGAGGCGAAGCAACCCAATAGGTGAGGCAAAGCGCAATCCTGCTCCCACCCCCCAGCGCACCTGCACCTCGTCGTTAGGAGCAGGTCCCCACGCAGAGCCAACATCCACAAAGAATGCACCTTGCACCGCCTCCATGATGGGCAAGCGGTATTCTACGCTCCCTGCTACTGCACGCGTGCCGTGAAACTCGTCCTGGTCATACCCACGAAGCAGATGGAACCCTCCAAGCCAGAACTGCTCACTCAAAGGAAGCGTGTCCGAACCGCCCCCCACGAAGCCCCTCAAGTGCAGTGACTGCCGTCGTGCCATCGGAATCACATATTCCACTTCTGCGACCACGCGCGTGAACTGAAAATCACCCCCCGACAGGGTGCGCTCGGTAAGCAAACTGAAGAAGAGACCCGACTCAACAAAGGAACGCCCCTCACGGGTGTCAAAAAGCGCCTGAAACCCAAGCGTGCTGAACCTACCCCGATTGTTCAGCTGTTGCAAAGGGCTAATCAGGTAGACGGGCGCATCGTCGTAGTCCACATGGTCATTACGATAGCGCAAGCGCAGTTCAAACAGGTCGCGCAGGTCAAGACCAATATAGGCACTTACGCCCATGCGTCGCTCGTACCGACGAAGAAAGGTTCTATCCAAATAGAAGACGGGATAAAATGGGGCACGGTCGTAGACCTCAATCCCGAAGTTGAATGCACCAGGCAGGAAGCGGGGCGCCTCATAACTTGCCGAAACCGAAGCCCGCTGAGGCTCCAGCTCTTTTGTGACCTCGTTCCGAAACACCTCCCGTTGAAGTTGAAACCGAAACCGATGGGCTAAGCCCCCCACATTCGTCTCAACGAAATCCACATAGCCGATGAAGCCTTCCTCGCTGGTGTAGCCCGCTGCGACGGCAAGGTCAGCCGAGCGCTCCTCTTCTACCTGCAACATCAGGTTTGCCTTCCCCAGTTCCTCAGTTGGCTGGGGGCTGAGTTTGGCATCATGCAAAAACGGGAACCGCCCCAATCGCTGGCGAATCCGTGCCACTCGTTGCTCGTTGTATACTTCACCCTCACGCACCCCCATCAATCGCTTCAGCACTTCCGACCGAGTACGCCTGTTGCCTTCTATTGTGACCCCAGCAATGACCCCTTCGATCACTTCCACGCGGAGCGTGCCCTCTTCCGTTAGCTCATAATCTCCCACCTTCGCCAACACATAGCCCCGCTCACGATACCAATCCTCTATCCCCTGCAACGCCAAGCGCAACTGCTCAGGGGTCGGGGTTGTGCCTATCAGCACATAGACTGACGCCCCCACCTGTTCTGCTGGTGCGACCGTGACCCCCTCCAACCGAACCACCCGAACCTCTTGCTCGGACGCCTCTGCCACCCAAAACACCTGGCAGAGCACCCACAAGTAGACCAACCTTCGCATACCTCTATTATAACCCATTCCTGCCCATTCATGGGTCAGACTTGCCACAGGATACGAGGTTTCATGCAAAAAACCCTTCATTTTACGAGGCAGGAAACCGTTCGCAGAAGGCGTATTAGAGGTTGGAGGTGGCGTATGAAAGCGGCACGATTACACGAGTATGGTCAGCCTCTCGTTGTTGAAGAAGTCCCCACTCCCACCGTGAGTGAAGGTCAGGTGCTGGTGCGCGTGGAAGGAGCAGGTTTTTGCCATAGCGACCTGCACCTAATCGACGGCGAAATTCGAATCCTGCCGAAACTGCCCCAGATTTTAGGGCACGAGAATGCCGGGATGGTGGCGCAGGTAGGAAAAGGCGTTACTGCGGTCAAGGAAGGCGACCCGGTGGTGGTGTACGGCGGTTGGGGCTGTGGCTACTGCCGATGGTGCATCACAGGGCACGAGCAACTCTGTATTGACCCCAAGTGGGTGGGCATCTCCGAGTATCAGGGCGGATATGCCGAATATCTGCTGGTGCCCCGTGAACGCTATCTGGTCAAACTGGAACGGCTAAAGCCACGCGACGCGGCACCCCTTGCCGATGCGGCGCTCACACCCTACCGCGCGGTCAAGCGTGCGATGCCCTTTCTCGCTCCCGATAGTTGGGCGTTAGTGGTGGGCGTGGGAGGATTAGGGCAGTACGGCGTCAAGCTCCTGCGCATTCTATCGGGCGTGCGGATTATCGCTGTCGACATCGATGACCGCAAACTGGAACTTGCCAAACAGGCAGGAGCCGACCTCACCTTCAACGCTCGTCATCACCCCGAACTGGCAAAGGAACTGCTGGACCTGACGCATGGCGAGGGGATTATGGCGTCGTTCGACTTCGTTGGCTCGGACGAGACGCTTGCCCTCTGCATCAGCACCTGTGCCAGCAACGGCAAAGTCACCCAGCTGGGGCTGATGGGCGGAACTGCACGGCTAAAGGTGCTGGAGAACAGCCGATTCGAGGTACTGTTTGAGGCGACCCTGTGGGGCAATATCCAAGAACTGCGCGAAGTGGTGGCGCTCGCAGAGAGCGGACGGCTTAGCCTAATCCCGATGGAGTTCTTCCCGTTAGAGCGAATCAACGAGGTCTATCACAAGCTCAAAACGGGCGAGATAGCGGGTAGGGCGGTCATCACCCCCAACGCGTAGCCCCCTCATTCGGCTGTTCGGCTCTGCTGTGCCTGAGCGATCAAGGTGCGGGGCGGGATGAACTCTACATTCTCTTCCAGCACCTTGAGCACCTCCACTGTTGCATTGGGCGCATGGCGCAGGAGCTCACCGATAATGGCTTCGGTGGAGCGTTCAGGTGTTGAGGCACCGCTCGTGACGCCAACCACGCGATACCGTTCAACCCACTCAGGGCGTACTTCCGTCGGCTCCAACAGCAGATACGCAGGCACGCCTTGTGCCTCGGCAACCTCGCGCAGGCGATTGGAATTGCTACTGCTTTGAGACCCCACCACAATCACCATATCGCTCTGCTTCGCAAGGACTTTCACAGCAGTCTGGCGGTTGGTCGTGGCGTAGCAGATGTCCTCTTTCTTGGGCTGTTCCAGATGGGGAAAGCGTCGTTTCAGCACCTTGAGAATCGCATTCACCTCGTCGACGCTCAAAGTGGTCTGAGTGGCGACGGCAAGCGGGCGATCGGGAGGCGGTTGCACCGTTTCTGCATCCTCTATACTGTCGATAAGCGTCACTTGCCCAGGCGCATGCCCCATACTGCCTTGCGCTTCCACATGCCCTCGATGCCCAACATAGAGGATATGATAACCTTGGCGGGCGAACCGCGTGATTTCACGATGAACCTTGCTTACAAGCGGGCAGGTGGCGTCGATCACTTTCAGTTTTCGTGCCTCTGCTTGCTGGCGTACAGCAGGGGAGACCCCATGCGCGCTAAACACCACTACCGAACCTTCCGGTACTTCCTCTAAATCTTCCACGAAGCGTACTCCCCTCCGTTCGAAGGAGCGCACCACATGCTCATTATGAACAATCGCATGGCGCACATAGAGCGGGGAACCGAAGGCAGAGAGTGCGAGTTCCACCACTTCAATCGCATAAGCCACCCCAGCGCAGAACCCACGAGGCGACGCTAATAATACCTTTTCCATCAGCCCAATTCTACCCAAGGTCAACAAGAAACAGGTATCCACCCTCAATCCTCGTACTTTACCGAGCCTTTCTGGATGCAAAGTGGTGTATAATAAGGGGTGGAAAGGGGTTCAACGATGACGATACGAAACCTGCTGATTGTGAGCCTGCTTGTAGCGATAAGCACCAGCAGTTGGGGGCAGCTTCATCCAGATGCACCCTGGCCCTCTCTTGGCAAAGACTACGGCAACACGCGCAAAACCTATCTGGGTGCACCCACGAACGGCAGTACTCGTTGGCGACAGACCTATGGTGGTCGCACTTTCAGTTCACCTGTTGTGGGACCAGATGGCACCATCTACTACGGTACCTCTAACGGGGTTGTGGCGGTACGACCCAACGGCACACAACGCTGGGTGAACTGGACAAATCGGTACTCGACTGCCTGGTCAGCACCCGCAGTAAGTGCCGATGGCAAGCTTTACATCATCGCCAACCCCCAAGATGCAATTCTACTTGCTCTCGATGCCTCTCACGGCACTCTGCTTTGGAGCCTTTACCTGGGGGGCACAAATGTGCGCTCCTCACCTACAATTGGACCTGATGGGCGTATCTATGTGACGAACGGCGAGATTTCTCCCATTAGTCAAACGGGAGGCTACCTCTACTGCATCAATCCCGATGGCACGATTGCTTGGCGTCGCTACTTGGATACGGAAGCGAACAGCATCCCTGCGTTTGATCCCGATGGCACAATTTATGTGGGTTCAGCACGCCACCTGAACGCCATCAGCCCAAACGGCACACTCCTATGGCGGTACCCAACTTTCTATCCCGTTCAAGGAACCATCGTCTGTATGGACGGTCGAATCTTTTTTACCTCTTGGGATGGGGTCTTTAGATGCGTGAGCACCTCGGGACAACTTCTATGGCAAGTGGTAGTGGGTGAGCTGGTCGAGTCGGGACCAGCGACAGACGGGGAACGGGTTTATGTATGTTCTCCACGATTCAGCGAACTCCGTTGTTATTCAGTTCAAGGCGTACTGCGTTGGCGCACTACTATCGGAGCTCGCAGCTCCACCCCCGCTATAGGGTCTGATGGAACCGTCTATGTAATGGGAAATGCCCACTCTACCCTTTATGCCCTCAATCCCCAAAACGGACTTCCCCGTTGGTCATACACACTCAACTTGCAATCTCCTTATACTTCGGTTGCTATTGGTGGCGATGGAACCGTCTATCTTTTAGAGGCTACGGGCAGGATATTGGCATTCGGTCCTCTGTCAGGTGCTCTGCGCGGGAATGCCGGATTGGAGGGCTGGTCTGGCAGTTACGAAGGTCTCCCGGTGCTCGTGGAATTTTATCAAGATGGGGAACTCAAGTACGAAATGGAGACCACCCTAGATAGCGAAGGCAACTTCCAACTTTTTGAGACCCCTGTAGGAGAACATGAAATCAAAGTGCGCGTTCACCGCTCTCTGCGTGGCTCCGTGCCAAATGTTCACTTAGAGACCGACCAAGAGCCTGAAATCCGCGTGATTTTGGGCAACGGCGACCTCAACGGGGATAATATCGTGGATGACAACGACCTCCTCATCGTGCTTCTGCTTTTTGGGGAATACTCACCCGAATATGACCTGACGGGCGACAACTATATCGACGACCAAGACCTGCTGATTGTGCTGTTCAACTTCGGCTCAACAGGCGACTAAGCAGGTACACTTATTCGTGATGCGGGCACACCCAGACTGGGAAGGCTGGCTTGCTGACCTATGGGATGGCGAGCCTCCGTCTGCGGTCATTGAGAAGCTTCTCAGCTGGATGCGGTATCAAACTCAGGCTGAGATAGCGTTTTTGCTTCTACCCGACCCCTCAGGATGGTGGGTGGATTTTGCCTATGTGGTGGGTTCACGGGCGAACCAACTGCAGGGACTGCGCCTACGCCCCGAAGAGACGCTCTTAGAACGCACCCTCACCGAGAGTCTCCCTTGGCACTACCAACAACCTCGCCCCCAAGCAAGTGAGAGGATTAGCCTGATGAAATCGGGTGAAGGGGTTTTTTCGGGGTGGGCAGTTCCGCTTCCTGGACTGGCTGGGAGCGCACTCGGCATTCTCAACACTCCAACCCATCATGACGCAGCCGTTCTCGGTCTTCTGCAGAGCCTTGCCCCTGTTCTGAGTCTGCTTGTAATGACCAATCAGGTGCGCACCGAGCAGGCTCATAGCGCCCAGGTGCTTTCCTGGCTGGCTGAAATTCCCTCCCTCTTAGGCGATGAGCTGAGCCTCCAAAACAGTTTGCAGGCAATTGGTACACTCCTGCGCGGTTTCGCTCCCCTTGGTGGAGGTATATGGCTCTACGATGAATCGCGCACTGCCCTCGTCTGTGCCCATCAGTATGGAATACGGTTCCTTGAAGATACAGTTTATGCGAATCAACTTCCGTCCTGTTGGCAGGAGGAGCCGTGCGAGTTGACAGTTCAGGAACGGCTCTGTCGTTTGTATCCTCTGCGCAGTCGCGACTGCATATGGGGCTTCATCGGCGTGGTGCTTCCCTCAGAGAATCCTTTACTAAGCAACTATGTGCCGATGCTAATCCCCCACTTCTCTATGCTTGTAGCCCAAGCGATGTTGTATGAACAGACCGCCCGTCGCGTCCAACATATGACCACGCTGTTTCACTTCTCCCTGAAACTGGGAGAGGTTCGTACCCCTCCTGAAGTGCTGAACCTGATGGCAATCACTGCACGTGAGATTGTGCCCCACGACTTTTCAGTAGTCTACTTCCCCGACCCTAAGTCAGACGACCTGTTGATGCCTCTGCTGGTGATGCCAGAGCATCCTGCGCTGTGGAACCTTTTCCCGCCTGTGCGAAATAGCCTACCCGGCTGGGTGTACGAGTTCAACGCCCCCCTTGCCTGCCGAGACCTTGCCAACGACCCGCGTCATCAGAATGCTCCCCTGCCGAATGGGTTTGCTTCTGCACTCGCAGTGCCCTTACAGGTGGCGGAACGCCCGCTGGGGGTGTTGGTACTGCTTACCACAAGCCCGCGCGACTTTACCTTGCTGGAAGTGGAACTGCTGTTTACCCTTGCGAATGCAGGCGCACTCCGACTCCACACTTTGGAGTATGTACCCTATGCGTAAGCCTACTCTCAGCCCCACCAAGATAACGACTTACCTCACATGCCGAACGAAGTACTATTGGGCATATATCTCCCCGTTAGGGCGTCGCTACCGATGGCCACATCCACTGGTGGCGCTCGGTTCGAACCTGCATAGGGTGCTTCAAGCTTTCCATGAACTCGGTGGCGTAGAACGCTTGACCCCCCAGCAAATGGAGCAGATGTTAGACTACCTCTGGAGCGCAGAGAGTTTCTCTTCTCCCGAACAAAGCGAGGCGCACAAGCAGATTGGGCATACACTCATGCAGGCGTATTACCAAAATCAGGTGGAGCGACCTCCAGAGGGGCACACCCTGTTTACCGAGCGTATGCTTCGGCGCGACCTGGGTTCGTTCGTGCTGATCGGGCGCATTGACCACGTAGATGAATACCCCGACGGCACGCTGGAGATTATCGACTACAAGAGCGGGCGTACCCATGTAAGCGAAGAGCAAGTAGCGAACGATATTGCGCTCCACTGCTATGCCCTGCTGTTGGAAGCACTCTACCCCGAACGCCCACTCCGAATTGCCCTCTATGCCCTCCAAATTGGTGAGAAGGTAAGCCTCCCTGTCAATCCCGACACACTCCGCGAGTTCCAACTGATGATTACTGCCTTAGGCGAGCAGATTCTAAGAGACCCCTTCGAGGATATAGCACCCGAACCCATTCCCCACTGTGAGGTCTGCAACTTCTTGCCTTTGTGCGAGCGGTACTACTTCCGTTCTCAGGCACAGGAAGAGTCGCCTTAGCTCACCTCGCCTTTTGTGATGCGCATGAACACATCCTCAAGGTCAAGCGACTCTTCACGGAAACTGGCAATCCGATAGCCATCGTGAATGAGGCGAGTGAGTAGGTCTGCTTGCTCCTCCAACCCCCCTGAAAAGTGCACCACAAGGCATCCATCTCGGAGGTCTATTCCATGTACAAGGCTCTCGCGCTCCAGACGCTGGCGCAGTGGCTCCAACTCGCCAACTGGGCGAATCTCGATTAGGCGGTTCGCCTGCAACTGCTTGACTATCTCGTCGACCGCTCCCCACACCAGGAGTTCGCCCTTCTCGATAATGCCGATTTTGTTGCAGAAGTCCGCTAACTCTGGCAAGATGTGCGATGAGACCAGCACAATTTTGCCCATCGCTCCCAGTTCGCGTATCAGCTCCTTAATTTCAATGCGGGCGCGGGGGTCTAAACCCGATGCGGGTTCATCCAAGAGCAGGAGCAGAGGGTCGTGTACGAGGCTCTTGGCGAGGCAGAGGCGTTGTTGCATCCCTCGTGAGAGGGTCTCCACGAACGCTTCCTTTTTGACCGTCAGGTCAGTAAGTGCAAGCACATTCTCGATTATCGTGGCACGCTGGGACTTCGGGATGCGATACGCCGCCGCAAAGAACTCCAGATATTCCGTGACGGTAATCCCCTCGTATAGCCCGAAGAAGTCGGGCATGTAGCCAAGCAGAGGGCGTACCTCCTCCGGGAACTTCACGATATCGATGCCGTTCAGGGTCGCTGTGCCTGAGGTAGGCTCTAATAGCGTTGCGAGCATCTTGATAGTGGTGGTCTTGCCCGCCCCGTTGGGACCGATGAACCCGAACACATCGCCCGGCACGAGTTGGAACGAGATGTCATTCACCGCCACGAGCGTGCCGAACTCCTTACGCAGTTCCTTTACCTCCAGCATCGTTGAACCTCCTATCTCCATTTGCGCCAGTCGCGCCGAAGTCTATGATAGGTATGCATTAGAGGAAAAATCGCAACCAATAGATAAGTCGCACTCTGCACCCACAACCAGCCATTCAAAATAGAGTAGCGTTCGTCCCAAGTAGACCACGAAGAGGGTTCAGAAAACTCACCGAGAGCATAGAACGGATTGAACCAGAAAACAAATTGACCACTTACCAGACCCATCAACCACCACTCAACTCGGCTGCTGAAAGTATCGAGCTTCAGATCTTCGTAAAATGGCTCGCTCGAGAAACCCTCGAAAACAACAAAGAGCATGGGGAGCAATAAGAGGGTTATCACCTGAAATGCATAAGTCAGCGCAATTGCCGAAATCGTGCGTCGAGTGAAGTAGGCAACCCAAGTGCCCACACTGATGAGTAAAACCCCCCAGCTAAACGCTATCATTAAAGCGAAGACACTGTGAACCAGTAAGCTCAATATCTGCCCAAAGTCGTAGCCAGTTGCAATCATAGGGACGAAAAACGGAACTGCGCTAAGCGTAAGCAAGGTAAGCATTAGCACAGATGCACCCCACTTGCCTCTAAAAATCTCTTTCGCGGAGAGGCGAGTAAGCGCAAGCAGTTCCCAAGTGGCTTTTTCATACTCGGTGGCGAACTGGCTGTGGGCAAATAAGGGCACAATTAATGCAACAAAGAACAGATAGAAGGTGCCCAGATGTCTTATCTCAAAGTCCGCTGAGTATCGAGCCACAAGCAGAAGGAACAAGCCATAGAAGACGCCCACTGTGAGGAGCAAAAGCCCATATAAGAATGTGTGACGCCTAATCTTCCCACGGAATGTGCCGAGAAAGTGATAGGCAAGTAGAGGATTTTCAGGCTTCACAAGACGCTTGAGAGGCGAAAGCACGCTCATCGTTGCACCTCCAAAGGAATGCTGACCCAGTAAGTGTTCTGTGCAGAGCTTTGCAGGTTCTCTCTCAGATCGGGCACTAACACGGGTTGGTCGGCTTCAGCCACCAAATAGGCACTCAGCACGCCATGGGGGGTCGATTGCCATTCATCAGAAAGCGATTGCACCATCTCTATAGGGTCCGTCACAGCTATATAGACCTCGAATAGCCCCCCGCTTCCAAAACGACCACTTCTGGGTACAGAGGGACGGAAAACCGGTGTCAGGTGGTCCAGAGGAGAGCGTATTTGCACAACTTTGCCCGGCTCCAAAGCCCCTAACCTCAACTCGCGGTCGCCCACCATCAGTCTGGGTGTGATGAGGGGATAGGGCAAGCGATTCACGATGGATCCTTCTACATGCCAGCCGTCTACGCGCTGGATAAGGCGCATCTGGGCTTCAATCACTCCTGGTAACTGCATCCGACGAGTGTAGCGGAACCACTGGAAGCTGAGGTTGCGCACTGCATAGTCTTGCACAAGTTTCGGCTCTTGCTCAACGGTAGCCATCATCGAAGATGGGTTGATGGAACGCCCGCGCCAGTTGTCCACTAATCCTGACTCTACCATCTCGGTCTGCTCAAAACGCAGGTCGAACCACCCTGCTCGTGGAAAGAAGAAAAGGGCGCTCGCAACCCCGTAGGCGGACGGGGAGCCAGCGCGAACTAATAACACACTTTGAATGGAACCCGAAAGGGGCTTACGGTAGAGGTCGCGCCCTGTTGCCGAAATTAGCCCCACAAACAGCAAGGCTATCGCTGGCGTGGTGAGCCACGCCCAATCCAAAGCACGAACTCGCTTCAACAACCAGTAGTTCACCGGCACGACCAGTAGGAAGTAGACCGCTAACAACACAAAGACCACTGTAAAGCTGGGCAGATTGAATTCTGCACCCTGGGGTAAGGTTGTCTGAGGCGTTCCCCTTGGGTCGAAGCCGATATTCCCTTGCGAGTTATGAATGGTTTGCACAAGACTGCTGGGGCACGAGTCGACCAGCCCATACAGGAGCGTCTTCCAGAAATCGTTGAGGGCAGGATAGGAGCGCATCGGCTCTTCGGTGGGGTCAAATGCCAGAAATACCACTGCGCCTAACCCATATGCTCCCACCACGATGAGGGGAAGGTTGCCCTGCTTCTGCCAGACTCGTGCATACCGCTTGGGAACTGCCTGAGTGAGAGTGGCGCGCCCAGAGGGTGGCTCTCGGTTGAGCCATCTTCCCACGGCCTCCAGCCGTTCCACTTGGGTTAGCCCGCCTATCTCCACAGGAAGCATCTCGCGCACAATAGGGTGCTGAAGGTAGAGCGCACCTGCCCCACCTGGCACAATCAGCACTCCACCCAGCTCCACCCAGTGGCGAATCGCCTGAAACTGCTTTTGGCTCATGCGTTCCGCACCATCGTTGAGCATCAACAGGCTTACCATCCCCAGCGCAATCCCCATCGTAGGCATCTGTTCGGGTCGGCAATAGTTCACCATGTAGTTTTGTCCCGTCCCTGTTTTCGAGTCGGAAACTCGGTAGGGGATTTGGGTAAGCAGTTGTAGCCCCCCGATGAGGTCGCTCACCATCAGCAGGTTGCCTGCAGGCAAAGTGCCAAACGACACGGAATAGGGCACCTCTGCGGTGAGTCGGAGCCTATCGGCTCGAAACTCGATCTGTATCTTATCCCCAAAACGCGAGACGGTGGGCGTGACGATTAGCTCCTTGCGCGCTCCTGTGGGCAGTTCGAGAGGATAGCGATATTCACGGCGTCTCGAGAAATCGCCCACCGATACCACAACCATCCCCCTTAGGTTGCCCGTGTGCGACTCCACCCGCACCAGAATCGGCAACACACCCCCTTCCGAAGGCACAATACTGATTAATGGAACCGCGCGCAGCTCCACAGGGTCTTGTGAGGCAGGTTTGCGCTCCTTCCCCCCCTGAGACGCGTTCTCGTTCTGTGCTGGTGCCCCCAAGAGTAGCGCACCGAAAGCCAACAGCCACCAACCTCGTGCGAACATCCGCTATCCCCTGCCTATTATTTTACACGAACAGATGACGATTCCTGCTAACGCAAAGGTCGCCAATAGAGGGCGCGCGTCTCGATAATCGTGAACGGGTCGTGGCACTGAATAGCGATATACCCCGAGGTGAAGTCGCGGTTGCGCGTGTCGACCACCTTCTGCCCGTTGACGAATATCTGGATATGGTCGCCTTTTGCGCGGATGCGCATCGCAAACCATTCGCCATCGCGAGTCAGCAGTCGGCTGGCACGCACACGCCCGTAGAGAGAACCCGTGATATAGTCAGGACCCTCGTGGTTGAACACCTGGGCTTCGAAACCCTGAGGCCAGTTATTTCGGTTTTCGGGGTTCGGACGGGCGCGGAAATAGATGCCGTTATTCGGGCGGAAGGGCGAGTCTTCCTTGAAGGGGCGAATGCGTATCATCGCGCGCAGTTCGAAATCATCAAAGGTCTGTTCAGCGAACAGGTGCCCCATTCCCCCTTCTCCTACAATTGCGCCGTCGCGCACCGACCACCGCGCCATGCCTGTAGCGAACCATCCTGTTAGGTCGCGCCCGTTGAAGAGGGGTTGCCAGCCCTCGTTGCACTCTTCGGGTTTCAGGGGCTTGATGCGCAGGTTGCGAAACTTCACCGTGACGCCCGGATGGTGCTGTTGGAAACCGATCACACCTTTGCTGAATTCGGTTAGGTCGGCATCTTGCACCTGTTCCCCGTTCAGAAAGACCTGAATATGGCTCCCGCAGGCGCGAATCTCGAACGGGTTCCACTGTCTTTCGGGTGCGAGGCTACGCACAAACTCCAAGTGAGTGGGCACACGCCCGTAGATACTGCCTGTTGGGTTCTTAGGGTCTTGCATGCTAATCTGTATCTCGTAGCCGTTAATCCAAGGGGTGGCGGTGCGCTGGGCACGGATAAAAATCCCGCTGTTCGCTTCGTGGGTGTCGCCCTTGTCGATCCAGAACTCGCCTCTCAGGATGAAGTTGTCGTACTCCGCCTCGGTGCCAATCCAGCCGGCACCATCGGTCGGACCGATGAGCTCGCCGTTCTGAAACTTCCACTCAGGACCTGCGTAGACCTTCCAGCCTTTCAGGTCGCGCCCATTCAAAAGTGGTCGAAACCCCTCCCGACGCTCTTGCTGGCTTAGCTGAGCATGCACCCATGCCACAAGCACCAAAACCGCTACTCCAATCGCCACTCGCCACATAGTGTGGAAATTCGAAACACACCTCCAGTTTCCTACTGGGGTACAATAGTTTTGCAGAAGTGGTAAGCAGGGAGTTCTCGGATGAAGACGCAGGTCAACTTTCTTCGGAACCTACTGATTCAGGCGTACGAGGGCAGTCAGTTCCACAGTTTTCGCTCAGCGGTGGCGAACCTCACGGACGAGGAAGCGCTGTGGATTCCTCCCACAGGCTACAAAGGCTACCTATGGGCAGACGGCTCCATCCTCAAGATAATCTTCCATGTAGGTGCCGACAAGCTCGTGCAGACCTCGATGGCGTTCGGGGAGGGCAGTGTCGATTGGGTGGCGATGGAACATCGCTTCAAGGCGATGGGGGGCGACCTGAACGCAGCGCTCCAGATTGCCCAAGAGGGATATGAAACCACTCTCGACGCCTTAGCCTCCCTCAACGATGATGACCTCCAAGTAGAGCGACCTACATGGGGCATGGGACGCATGGAGACGGGGAAACTCTTCCTAACCCTTGCCGAACACGATTTCTATCACGCAGGGCAGATTGTCTACATTCGAGGGCTGTATTCCGCACAGAAGAGGAAGTGAAAGCGATGAACAAAAAGACGGTTCGCGATATCGAAGTGGCTGGAAAGCGGGTGTTGGTGCGTGTCGACTTCAATGTGCCAATCCAAGAGGGGCAGATAACTGACGACCGACGCATTCGGGAGTCTCTGCCTACCATTCAGTACCTGCTGGAGCGTGGTGCGACGGTGATTCTGATGTCGCACTTGGGGCGTCCGAAGGGTTCGCCCGCCCCCAAGTATAGCCTGCGCCCTGTGGCAGAGAGGCTCAGCACCTTGTTGGGGAAGCCAGTGCAGTTTCTGGAAGATTGTGTGGGTGAGGCGGTCGAGCAGGCGGTGCGTTCGCTATCGCCCGGCTCGGTGGTGCTATTGGAGAATGTGCGGTTTTATCCAGAGGAGGAAGCGAATGATCCTGCCTTCGCCCAAGCGCTTGCCCGACTGGGTGAGGTCTATGTGAACGATGCGTTCGGCTCGGCTCACCGTGCGCACGCCTCCACGGAGGGCGTTGCCCACTATCTGCCTGCGGTAGCGGGTTTCCTGATGGAGAAGGAGCTGCGCTATTTGGGGCAGGCATTAGCGAACCCCGAACGCCCGTTTGTAGCCATCTTAGGGGGCGCAAAAGTACACGACAAAATCGCTGTAATTGAGAACCTCTTGCCCAAAGTAGACCGCCTGCTAATAGGGGGCGGGATGGCGTTCACCTTCCTGAAGGCGAAGGGGCTGGAAATTGGTCGCTCGCTGTTAGATGAGAGCAGTTTAGAGTTCGCCCAGCGCGTGCTCCGCGAATCGGGCGACAAGCTGATGCTCCCTGTGGATGTGGTAATTGCGCCCGCTTTGGAGGCAGGGGTGCCCACTCAAGTGGTGTCGGTAGAGGCGATACCTGCCGACATGATGGGGTTGGATATCGGACCCGAAACGGCGCGTCGGTTTGGCGAGGTGGTGCAAGGAGCGAAGACGGTAGTCTGGAACGGACCGCTGGGTGCGTTTGAGGTTGCTCCCTTTGCAGAGGGCACGCGCACAGTGCTGGACGCTTTAGCGCGTTCGGGGGCTGTTTCCATCTTGGGCGGTGGTGATACCTCCGCAGCAGCCGAGCAGTTGGGCTATGCCGATAAGATGACCCACATCTCTACGGGTGGCGGTGCTTCGCTGGAGTTTCTGGAAGGACGCACCCTGCCCGGCGTTGCAATCCTGATGGATAAAGAGTAGCCCCGATTTTGCGGATTGGGCGTCTCGCCCATCTCCCCTTAGTAAGAATCCCCCCTAACCCCCTGACAGGGGTACATAAGATGGGTTCAGTTTCGGAAGCGAACCCCTACTTTTCCGCAAGGGTTTCATCCCCCCTCCTGTAGGTTCCCCCGCTTGCGGGGGGAACCACTCACTTTTTTCGGTTCCCCCCGTTTACGGGGGGAACCTTAAGGAGGGGGGAATTGCCTCCCGAAATGCTGGTGAACCAATAGAAAGTGAACCTGACTCGTGTACCCTTGTCAGCCCTAACCCCCTTACTAAGGTGGGAATTAAAGAGGGGATAGCACAGGCAGGAATGCCCGTGCTACTCTATGGGCAGGGATGCCCCAGCCACGCTTTGCACGGGCGAGACGCCCGTGCTACTTGATGGGCAGGATGCCCGTGCTACAGTTTGGCAAATGGGCGGGATGAATTCCCGCCCTGCGAATGCGTCCCTCCCTACAGCGAGGGGATGAAGTTCGTGTTGGCGTCGATGCGGCGGGTGAAGCCTGCTAAGAGGCGCGCCGCGTTCTCCACATCGTCTAAGGAGAGCAGTTCACACGGCGTGTGCATGTAGCGCAACGGCACCGAAACCAGCCCCGTCGCCATGCCCGCACGGCTAATCTGCATCACATTCGCATCGGTCCCTGTGCCACCGCCCGCCGCTTCTATTTGGTAAGGAATGCCCTCCGCCTCCGCAGTCTCCACCAACAGTTCGAACACTCGTGGGTTGATGTTCGCCCCACGACAGATGACGGGTCCTTTACCGGGGATAATCTCGCCCACACGCTTTTTATCCACGCTGGGATAGTCCGAAGCGTGGGTTACATCGACGGCGATGCCCACCAGCGGGTCGATACCGTAGGCACTGGTGCGTGCCCCGCGCAGACCAATCTCCTCTTGCACGGTGGCAACGGCGAACACTGCGGTGGTAGGGCGGTTTTCAGCAAGCAGGCGCAGAGCCTCCGCCACGATGAACGAGCCCATCTTATTGTCGAACCCGCGTGCGGTGGCGAACCCGTTGCGCAGTTCGCGAAACTCCACATCGATGGTGATGGGGTCGCCTATGCGCACGATTTCCAGCACCTCTGCCTTGCTCTTGGCTCCGATGTCGACCCACAGGTCGTGCAGTTTGGGTGCTTTGGAACGCTCCTCGTCTTCCAGCAGGTGGATGGGCTTCTTGCCTATCACGCCGGGAATGGAGCCGTGTTTTGTATGCACCAGCACGCGCTGTCCAACAGGGATAACGGGGTCGTGTCCGCCAATCGGTCCGAAGTAGATATAGCCCTCGTCCGAGACATACTTCACGATGAAGCCAATCTCATCCATATGTCCTGCGAACATCACGCGGGGCTTCCCTTCGGGGTTCACGACCGCAATTACATTCCCCATCACATCGGTGGTCACTTGGTCTGCGAACTCGCGGGTATAGCGTCGGTAGACCTCTCCTGCGCGTTGCTCATAGCCCGAAGGAGACGGCGTGTTTACGATAAGCTTGAAGAACTCTAACGATTCGGCTCTCATTGTTTCCCTCCTGATAATAAGTTCACCATCTCGATGGCGCTGAGTGCCGATTCGGCACCTTTATTGCCCGCCTTTCCGCCTGCGCGCTCCAACGCCTGCTCAAAGGTAGCTTCCGTGAGGATACCGAGCGTTATCGGCTTGCCCGCTTCCATCATAATGCGCATAAGCGCAGAGCAGACGGAAGCGCTGATGTGTTGGGCGTGGCTCGTTTCGCCTTGTAGAATCGCGCCGATACAGATAACCGCATCGTAGTCGGGCAAGCGAGCGCATTTTTCAGCGATCAGGGGAATCTCCCAACTGCCCGGCACATAGTAGATGTCGATGTTCTCTCGTGATGCAGAATGCTGAAGGAGGGTCTGGATTGCACCCTCCTTGAGCCGTTCGGTAATCAGGTCGTTGTATCGGCTGACCACTATCGCGAAACGAAAGCCCTGCGCACTCAACTTGCCCTCGAAGTGGTTCATCTCACTATAACTATACCTTACTTCCTTTGACTTAGGGTATCCTCTTGGTGTGCAAAGCGACGCTCCCAACTGGCTTGAAATCGATTTAGACGCCCTACGCTATAATGCTCGGCAGGTCAAGGCACTGATTGGGGAAAGGTGTGCTTTATGGGCGGTGGTCAAAGCGAACGCCTACGGGCAGTCCGCAGTGCCTATCGCCCGAACCCTTGCAGAGTCATCTTCGCCCGTTAGTCGGCTGATTGTTGCCTCACTCGATGAGGCGGTCGAACTGCGCGAAGCAGGTATCGAGGTGCCCATCCTGATGCTCTATCCCCCTATCCTGCCCTGCGAATGGGAAGGTGCAATATGCCATCGGGTGGAGGTGGTCATCGATTCGGTGGCTCGTTATCATCAGGCATACGAGTGGGCAACGCGCATAGGGAAACCTGTCCACGCCCATCTGGAGATCGATACGGGCATGAGTCGGATAGGGATTTCGGAAGCGGAGGCTGCCCAGTTCTTAGAGTGTTGGAACCCTAACGCGCCGATTTTGTGGCAGGGCGTGTTCACCCATTTTGCCAGCGCAGAGAGCGACCTTGAACTCACCCATCACCAGCTCATGAGCCTGCTAAGGGTCGGCAAGAGGCTGGAATCGGCAGGCTTTCCGATAGCCAACTTGCATGCCAGTGCGAGTGCTGGGCTTCTCACATGTCCCGAGAGCCACCTCTCGGCAGTGCGATGCGGTCTTCTGCTTTACGGGATTGCCCCGCGCGGGCTGGAGTCGCACCCCTTCTGTCAGCAGTTGCGTCCTGTGCTCAGTTGGCGGGCACGCGTGCTGTCCGTTCGAACCATCCCCAAAGGGCGTGGGGTGAGCTATGGCTGGCAATTCCGAGCGGAACGGGAGACCCGCGTCGCTACGCTTGCAGTTGGTTATGCCGACGGCTATCCCATCGGCTTGAGCAATAATAGCGAGGTGCTTCTGCATGGCGTCCGCGTGCCTCAGGTAGGACGCATCTGTATGGATATGCTGATGGTGGATGTGTCGGCTGTGCCCGAGACCCAGCCGGGCGATACCGCTACCCTCATTGGGAGCGATGGCTCCGAGGCGATTCGTGTAGAAGAGTTAGCCCTTCGCCTTAACACCACTCCCCACGAAATCCCTACCCGATTGGGCACACGCCCTGCTCGCGTGTTTCATAAGCTATGAGGCGCGTCTGGCTTGGCGCAGGCGATAGACATACGCCAGCACTTCCGCCACCGCCTGATAGAGTGTGCTGGGAATCTCCTGTCCGACCTCCACTTGGGCATAGAGCGAGCGCGCCAGCGGAGGGTTCGGCACAATCGGCACATGCCACTTAAGTGCCTCCTGCCGAATGCGCTGTGCCAGCCAGCCTCGCCCCTTTGCAACGACGCGCGGGGCGTTCATCTGGGTGCGGTCATAGCGCAGGGCGACCGCATAGGTCACGGGGTTCGTCACCACCACATCGGCACGACGCACCTCTTGCAACATCCGCTGTCGGCTCAGTCTCTGCATGCGCTCCCGAATGCGCTGGCGCACGAACGGGTCACCCTCGCTCTGCTTGTACTCCTCCTTGAGTTCGTAGCGCGACATGCGGATGCTCTTCTCGTGTTCGTACCGCTGATAGAGATAGTCCAGCAACGCCAGCACAAGCCACAGAATCCCCACCCTTAGCCCCACCTGAGCCAGCGCGCTACTCATCGGCTGGAGCGCATCGGGCATCGGTAGGCGACTCGCTTGCACCAGCGCAGGCATCTCGCTTTGAATCGTGCGCCACGCAACCCAACTAATCAGCCCAAACTTCAGAAGCGCCTTCACCAGTTCCACCAACGCACGGCGCGAGAATAGACGCTGGAACCCCTTGATCGGGTCGATGCGGTTCAGGTCGGGTTTCAGAGGGTATGCCGAGACCGCCACCCCCACCTGCACCAGATTGCTCAGCACCCCGACAATAAGGATAGCGCCCATAACAGGCAGAACGACCGCTATCGCACCCCACAGCATGGCTGGATTGGGGCGCATCATCCCCGCTTGATAAAGCGCATGCTGAAACGCCCTTAGGAGGGACAAGCCCCCATACTCTAACACGAGGGGCAGAAGGAGCACGCACGCAAGGAAGATACACGCGCTGTTGATTTCAGCGGAGCGCGCTACTTGCCCTCTGCGACGCGCCTCTTGGCGTCGGCGCGGAGTCGCCTGTTCAGTGCGTTCCTCGTCTCCCATCGGTTAGGATTTGGCTGAGCCTTGCATGTGGCTTGGGCGTCTCGCCCAAGCAAGTACATGGGCGAGACGCCCGTGCTACTTTATGCCGACCGTATCATCGGCTGACTATCTGGAGGCTCCTGTTCGTGCGATTCCGAAGCGGGCAGGAACACCGAAAAGCGTGTGCCTACTCCAACTTGGCTCCAGACTCGGATTTCGCCCTCGTGTTCCGCCACAATCTGGCGTACGATGGAAAGTCCCAACCCTGTACCCTCCTCCTTCCGTGTGTAGAACGGCTCAAAAATATGATCGAGCTCCTCTTCAGGGATGCCCTGCCCTGTGTCTTCCACATGCACCCACACGCCTTTCGGATCGTCGGAACGCTCGGTGGTGATGGTCACTTTGCCTCCACTAAGAGTCGCCTGCTGGGCATTAATGAGCAGGTTGGTGAACACATGCTGGAGGCGGTTCGGATTGCCCCACACAAGAGGGAGGTCGGGCGCGAACTGCTTCTCCAGCGCAATTCCATGGCGCAACAGCATATGCTCGGTGAACACGAGCGTATCCTTCAGCACGAGGTGGATAGCGACGAGGGTCTTTGCCTCGGGGCTGGAGCTGCGAGCGTAGCGGAGGAGCGTGCCGACAATATCGCGGGAACGGTGTGCCCCTGCCACGAGGTTCTCCACGGCTTGTAGGGCGCGTTGGTACTCGCTATCGCTCCAGTTGATGGGGCGATTCGTGCGCAGTTTCTCGGCTATCATCTGGGCGAAGCCGACCACTGCTGTCAGCGGGTTGTTCAGTTCGTGTGCGACACCTGCTGCGAGCGTGCCGATAGCGGACATCTTCTCTTGCTGAATGAGCGCTTCCGACTTGCGCTTCAGCTCCTCGTATGCCTGTTGTAGTTGCTCGAACAGTTGGCGATTGTGTCGTCGCAAGTTGCGCCGTTCAATAGCACGCTCTACGAGGGTATTCAGCACCGCAATATCATCCAACGGTTTCAGCAGGTACTCGAAGATGTTGCCCGCTTTGAAGGCTTGCAGGGCGTTTTCAAGCGAGCCGTGCCCTGTTAGCACGATAATCTCGGCTTCGGGCAACAGTTCGCGTGCGGAGCTCACCACCCCCAAGCCATCCCGACGGGGCATGCGCATATCGGTGATAATCACGGCGTATTCGTGCTCGCGCATCTTCTGAACCGCCTCTTCCCCATCACAGGCGGTATCCACATGGTAGCCATCCTTCCTTAGCTGACGCGCCAGCACATAGCGTAAATCTTCCTCGTCGTCCACAACCAAAATGCGCTCTGGCATGTTATTCATCATTTTCGGCATCTGGGAGGGTTTTGTTGAGAGGGGAATTTGAACAACCAATAGGTAAATGAGGGCAGGGGGCAGTGATGATGAGAAAGGTATACTTCGGAAGGGGAGTGGAGAATAGGGAATGGGGAAAAGCTAATCCCCACTCCCTACTCCCCATTCCCCAGTCAATGCGTCTGCACATGGGTCAGCAGAAAAAAGCCACTCGGTGGTGGGCTATCGGGTTTTGGTGTGCCGTTGGTGCGATTCGGCTCGGATACCCTCTCCTGGCACCCTCGTTAGACCCCTTCCTACGCCAATACCCCCTGCATGGGGACGCCCTCGTCCACGACCAGATTGCGTGGACGCTCGTTAGTGAGGGACGCTATGAGTATCTCAAAGGTCTACAGGTGGCTCCTGCCTATATGTGGCTGATGGCGGGGGTCTATCTACTAATGGGGCATGAACCACAGGCAGTGCGCTTGGTGAACGGGCTACAGGGATTGCTTACGCTGTGGGGCATTTGGCAGATTGCCTGGCGTTGGCTGGGAGAGAAGCCTGCCTATTGGACGGTAGCTCTCTGTACGCTCCATCCGCACTTGCTGATGATTTCAGGCTGGCTCTACACCGAGAACCTTGCGCTCCCGCTCCTCGTGTGGGCTTTGGTGTTCGCCTTGCGGGCGAACAGGGGGCGTGAGGCAGTCTGGGCTGGGGGCTTGCTGGGACTGTTGGCACTTACGCGAGCGAACTTCCTGCCGTTTGCACTGCTCGTTGCGCTCTGGTGCTGGGGGCGCTATGGCTACCGCCCTGCAGTTAGCATATTAATGGCGACGCTGCTGGTAGTCTCGCCCTATATCGTGTACCTCTATGGGCGGTTTGGGCACTTTATCCCTATTGGGCTGGGAGGCTACACCTTCCTGTGGGCGAACAATCCCGAAGCCGACGGCGGGTTCCGCGCGGATTTCTTGGAACTGCGCATGGAGGTTGGGGGGCAAGAGGTGCTGGTGCGCGACTATATAGCGTCTCCCGACCCCGTAGAGCGCGACCGAAAGGCACTTCGGCTGGCACTTGAGTGGATACGCCAGAACCCTACCGACTTTCTGCACTTGCTTTGGAAGAAGACTCGGCTCACCCTCTCGGCTTTTGGTTTACAAGAGGCGGGCAATCGTCGGTTGGTGAGGGTGTTGGGGAGGGTGGATTGGCTCTATTGGCTCTTTTTGTTGATAGCGCTGTTGGGCTTGGTGGTCGGTTGGCGCACCTCTTGGCGCGAGTTCAGCCTTCCTGCCTTGTTGATTGGCTGGGTATGGCTCACCATATGGCTCTATGCAGGGGGAAGCCGACCACTCTTGCCTGCGATGCCCTTCATTACCCTCTTCTTTGTGCGCGGGATAATACTCCTGATTTACCGTGCCGAAAAGGGGTAGTGGGGTTTCTTCGGTATAATATGCTACCTGTGAAACCGATGAGGTATACAGTTTTTCAAGTCATCGACTCGCTGGCACTGGGTGGGGCAGAGCGTGTCGTAACCTATTTAGCCTTGTACTTGAACCCAGTTCTCTTCCGGACGGTATGTATTGCCATCGAACCGCCCACCCACAGTCACTATGAAACAGAGTTAGAAAAGGCGGGAATACCGCTTCACTTCCTCTACAAGCATCGACCCTACGACCCAAAGGTCTATCTACGCCTGCATCGCCTTTTTCTTCACTATCGCCCTATAGTGGTCCATTCTCACTTAGGAGACCTGAATTACACCTATCCCCTTATGCTTCTTCATCGTGTGCCCGTGTGTGTTTATACCCTTCATAATGTTGCCGAAAAGGTGCTTCACCAAAGATGGAGTGGCAGGTTTATTCAGTATCTCGGTCTTCGGTGTAGGTTAGGGAGACTCCAGCCGGTCGCAGTTTCTCTGGAGGTTCAGCAAACTGCAGAACGCCTGTTCCGTTGGACTGACATTCCCGTCATTCCGAACGGGATCCCCGTTGAGACCTTCCAGCCACACGAAGAGCGTCGAAGGGCTTGGCGTGCTCAAAACGGGTTTACTGATTCTGAGATATTGTGTGTATGCGTTGCAGGATTTCGGGAGCAGAAGAACCATGCACTTTTGTTGCGTGCTTTTGCGAAGATTGCAGTGCCTTCGGTAAGGCTGCTGTTGGTGGGCACGGGAGAACTCGAGACAACTATGCGCAATTTCGCGGTACAGTTGGGGATTGAGGAGCGGGTGCATTTTCTGGGAATGCGCTCGGATATACCCGATATTCTGAACGCCTCCGATATTTTTGTACTAACCTCCTCCTGGGAAGGGAATCCCATGGCTATCATGGAGGCGATGGCGAGCGGATTGCCTGTTGTAGCAACCGCAGTCGGGGGGGTACCCGAACTCGTTCAGCACGGAACAACAGGGTTTTTGGTACCTCCTGAGGAGGAAAAAACTCTGGTCAGTCTCCTGCACCGCTTGGTGGTGGATGAGTCTCTTCGCAAGCGTATGGGGCAGTCTGCACGAACATACGCCCAAGCAGAGTTCGATGTTCGTCGCATGGTCAAGCGCTACGAAACCCTCTACACCACCCTGTTAGGGGTGTAAAAAATATTATCCACTTCCCCAGAACCGACGGTCGATACTGCGATACTGCACGGCTTCCGCCACATGAGGCAGAAGGATGCGCTCTTCACCGTCTAAATCGGCAATCGTGCGGGCAATTTTCAGGATGCGGTCAAAGGCGCGAGCCGATAGCCCCAGCCGTTGCACTGCGGTTCGCAGGTAGGCGCGCACATCTTCGTTCAGCGGGCAGAACTCGCGCACCAGTTTGGTGCTCATCTGGGCGTTGCAGACCAGTCCGTAGGGCTGGAGTCGCTCCAGTTGGTGCAGGCGTGCCTTCACCACCCGCTCTCGGATGCGCGCCGATGGCTCGCCTGCGCTGAGCGTCAGCAGTTCCTCTTGGCGCAAGCGTGGCACCTCCAAGTGAATATCGATTCGGTCGAGCAACGGTCCAGAGATACGCTGGAGATATTTGCGAATAGCGGTCTGACTACAAGAGCACTGCTGTTGCGGGTCGCCATGGAACCCGCAGGGACAGGGGTTCATCGCAGCGACGAGCATACAGCGTGCTGGGAACTCCACCGCCGCCTGCACCCGCGAGACCGAGACCACCCCATCTTCAAGAGGCTGGCGCATCGCTTCCAGCACATCGCGCTTGAATTCAGGAAGCTCGTCTAAAAACAGCACGCCATTATGAGCGAGCGAGATTTCGCCCGGTCGAGGGATACTGCCCCCACCCACAAGCGCAGCATAGGAAGTCGTGTGGTGCGGGGAACGGAACGGACGGGTGGTCATAAGCCCTGTCTTGGGCGGGAGCATGCCCACTGAACTGTAAATCCGCGTGGTCTGGAGCGCCTCCTCTAAGGTCATCGGAGGCAGAATGGTGGGCAATCGGCGCGCCAACATCGTCTTACCTGAACCCGGCGGACCAATCAACAACACATTATGCCCCCCCGCTGCGGCAATTTCGAGGGCGCGCTTCGCCTGCTCCTGCCCCTTAATCTCGGCAAAGTCCACTTCATAGTCCGCTGGTGCGCTCAGCAGAGCGTTCACATCGACCCGCACTGGAGTATGCCGTTCGGGGTTGATGAAGTAGTCCACCGTATCCAGCAAACTCTCCACCCCTATCACTTTTAGTGTGCCCACCACCGCCGCTTCCTCCGCATTCGCACGAGGCACAATCAGCACCCGTATCCCCTCTTGGCGCGCGTGCATTGCGATCGACAGCACCCCGTTCACAGGGCGCAGGCCTCCATCCAGCGACAGCTCGCCAATCACCAACACCCCATCCAGACGGTCGGGCGGTATCTGTTCCGAAACTGCCAAGATGCCCACCGCCATCGGCAGGTCATAGGCAGGACCTTCCTTGCGCACATCGGCAGGCGCAAGGTTCACCGTGAGCCGATTCAACGGAAAGTGCAATCCAGAGTTGCGAATGGCAGTGCGGATACGGTCGCGCGATTCCTGAACTGCTGTATCGGGCAAACCGACAATCGTCCAGTTGGGCGTGCCATACTGCAGGTCGACCTCTACCTGTACGGTGAACGCATCGATGCCGTGCAACGCAGCGCTATTGACTTTCGCAAGCATGCGCACCTCCGTACCGCTTATTCGTGTCTCTGCAAAGGTTCTCCTGCAAAATGTCTGTCTCCTGCCTACCCATTCCCCACATAGAGGTACACTATGCAGTATGGAACTGGCGATTATCGGATTAGGCAGGATGGGCGGTAATATGGCGCGCCGATTGGTGGCGCGCGGGCACAAGGTAGTGGGCTACTCGCGCACACGCTCTACTATAGAGGAGTATGTGCCCTACGGGATAATCCCTGCGTTCACCCCTGACGAGGTCGTGCGCTTGTTGAACCCACCCCGCGTGCTCTGGTTCATGTATCCTGCAGGAGAGCCGACCGAGCAGGCAATCGCTCAGTTTGCCCAGCTGTTGGAGCGGGGCGATATCGTCGCCAATGGGGCGAACAGCTACTATCGCGACTCGATGCGGTACGCCCAAATGCTGGCAGAACGCGGTATCCGATTTGCCGATGTAGGTGTTTCAGGCGGTGTGTGGGGCTTGGAGAACGGCTATGGGCTGATGGCTGGGGGCGACCCAGAGGTCATTGCGCATCTCACGCCCCTCTTTCGCGACCTCGCCCCTGCTCCCGATAAAGGATGGGTGCATGTCGGTCCTGTGGGAGCGGGACACTATGCCAAAATGATTCACAACGGCATCGAATACGGCATTATGCAGGCATATGCAGAAGGGTTCGAACTCCTGCGTCGGAAAACCGAGTTCCACATCAACCTCGCTGAGGTCGCCGAGGCGTGGCGCTACGGCACAGTGATTCGCGGGTGGCTCTTAGACCTGATAGCGGGCTTTCTCAAAAACGAAGCCGAACTCCACGAGACTGCTCCCTATGTTGCCGATTCGGGTGAAGGGCGATGGACGGCTCAGGAAGCCGTCGAGTTGGGATGCCCAGCACCCGTTATCACCCTCGCCCTACACGAACGGTTCCGAAGCCAAGATTCCGAGGGGTTCCAATATCGCTTCTTAGCTCAGCTTCGAAAGGCATTTGGAGGGCATGCAGTCAAGAAGACAAGTTCAGAGGAGGGTGGATAGGAAGTTACGGAGTATCTGCAAGCCGACATGACCACTCTTTTCAGGGTGGAACTGAACCGCATGTAAGTTTTTTGAGGAAACTGCTACGGTGAACTCATGACCGTAGCGGCTCGTTGCACTGACTACCGTAGGGTCTGCAGGTTCTGGATAGTAGGAATGCACGAAGTAGACATAGCTCCCCTGCTCTACCCCACGCCAGAGGGGCGATTCGGGTTGAGTCAGGTGGAGCGCGTTCCAACCGATATGGGGCACAGGCAGAGCAAAATCGGCACGGCTACGAAATCCTACCACCCGTCCCCTCAATACGCCCAGTCCTCTTGCATCGGGCGACTCCTCGCTCGCCTCGAACAGCAACTGCAGACCTAAGCAGATGCCCAAAAAGGGTTTACCCTGCTCTATTGCATGCACAATAGCGTGGGCTAATCCCGATTCTTGGAGTCTCTGCATAGCAGAGCCGAACGCTCCCACTCCTGGCAACACAACTGCATCGGCAGAGTGTACCTCTGTGGGGTCGGACGTAATTCGTACCTCTGTGTTTAAGTATTCCAGTGCTTTTTGCACACTGCGCAGGTTGCCCATGCCGTAATCGATGAGTGCTATCATATGCCAGTTTCAGAGGTCTCGCCTGCGCCCTCTACATAGCCCTTCGTCGAGGGCACTCCTGCTTGACGACTGTGGAAACGGGTTGCCATCTCCAACGCCTTTGCGAACGCTTTGAAGATTGCCTCTATCGCATGGTGGTCGTTCTGCGCCTGCAGAAGTCGAATGTGGAGCGTTGCATGTGCGTGGGTGGCGAAGGCGCGGAAGAACTCCTCCACCAGCTCAGTGGACATATCACCCACCCGATCGCGACGGAAGTGCCCATCGAAATGGAGTGAGGGACGCCCACTGAAGTCTATCGCTACCATCGCCAACGCCTCATCCATGGGCACAATTGCCCACCCGTAGCGCTGGATTCCGCGCATATCGCCCAGCGCTTGCTGAACCGCTTTGCCCAGGCAGATGCCCACATCCTCCACCGTGTGGTGGTCATCTACATGGAGGTCGCCTGAGCCATCCACCACAAGGTCAATCACCCCATGACGGGCAACTTGGGTGAGCATATGGTCGAGAAAGCCAACGCCTGTTCGGATTTGGGCGTTGCCTGTACCATCTAAGTCCACCGAGACATAGATTCGGGTCTCGTTCGTCTCACGCTCGCACATTCCAAAGCGCGAACCTGGTGCAGAGTTTCTTTTCATAGGTTCACTCCGTTTGACGCACTGCTACTGTATAGGCATGCCCGTCGAAGCCCTCCTCTTCTGCCAAAGCGGTAATGGCGGGCGCAACTTCAGCCAGCGATTCGGGAGTAAGCGCAATAACGCTACTGCGCTTAAGGAAGGTTTCCACAGAGACAGGCGATTCGAACCGTGCCGAGCGACCCGTAGGCAGGGTATGGCTTGGTCCAGCTATGTAATCGCCAGCGGACTGCGGGGTATGGTAGCCCAGCAAGATACAACCTGCGTTGCGCACTTGGGACAGGTAGCGCAACGGCTCCTGCACCATCAGGCTCAGATGCTCTGGAGCGACCTCGTTCGCCAGTTCGAGTGCCTCTTCCATCGTGCGTGTGAGCACTGCGATACTGTGCGCAACCGATTGCTCTAGAATCGGACGGCGTGCGCGGGGCGCAAGTTGTACTGCAATTGCCTCCATCGTGCGCTGAATCACACTTTCAGAGGGGCTAAATAGGTAGCCCATCGACTCGGCTCCGTGTTCCAATTGAGTGAGCAGGTCGCTGGCAACCCATTCAGGTGGCGCATGGCTATCTGCAACGATTGCCACCTCGCTTGGACCCGCCCACAAATCGACTCCTACGATACCCCACAGCAAGCGTTTGGCAAGGTTCACATAGAGATTGCCCGGTCCGACAATTTTGTCCACAGGGGGGATGGTTTCTGTGCCGAATGCCATCCCGGCTATCGCTTGTGCACCTCCAACTTTGAACACACGCTGGATGCCCACCTCCCGCGCCGACACCAACACCGAGGCAGGGAGAGTGCCATCGGGTTGTGCTGGAGAGCAGAGGATAATCTCTTCCACACCCGCCACTCGTGCGGGCACAGCGTTCATTATCACCGAGCTGGGATAGCGTGCCCGCCCACCCGGTATATACAGCCCTACGCGCTGAAGAGGCATCACCATTTGCCCCAAGAACCCACCCGAAGGCTCAGCAAGCCACCAAGAAGCGGGGCGCATCATGGAGTGATAGCGCTCAACCCGTGCAATTGCCTGACGAATGGCAGATAGAACCTCAGAACGTACTGCCCGATACGCCTGCTCGAACTCTTCTTCCGAAACTTCCAGCCGTTCGAGGTGGGGGCAGTCCCACTTGCGTGAGAAGTCCAGCAGAGCTTGGTCGCCTTCGTTGCGCACCCGTTCGCAAATGGCACGCACTTCGCGCTCCATCGCTTCAGAGGGGAATAGGAGGGCTTGACGCAAGCGCATTCGCACCTGCTCGAACGGCTCTTTGTGTAGGCTGAAGACCTTCATCATGCTTGGGGGATTATACCTAAACCCTGCTCATCGGTTTCGCCAGCTGGAAAATTGCTCCGTAATGGGCTATAATAGAGGTACTATGTTGAAACGCTTCATCGCTTTGTGGGTGCTGTTGAATGTTCTTGCGAATGGGTGGGCAGATGACCACGCCCAGCTCCCAATTTACATCGACTACCCTGCTGGGCGATGGGATGACTGGTCGTGGGCATCGCGTGATATGCGCAATACGAATCCCGTGCGCTCGCATCAATACTCGATACGCGCTGACCTCTATGCCTGGTCAGCCGTGCGATTTCAGCATCTGCAGGGGCTCGACGCTACTGCCTACACCCATTTGGAGTTCTGGGTTCACGGAGGCAACACAGGCGGTCAAATATTTCACCTGATGGCGCAGGTGAATGGCGTAGACCGTGCGCCTGTGCCCATCACGAACTTCATTACGCAAGTGCCTGCCAATCAGTGGGCGCGGGTGGAAGTGCCTCTCACCGCTCTGGGCGTCTCGCCTGGGCAAACCCTGAACGCTCTCTACTTCATCGAGCGTAGAGGGCAAACGGTTCCCACCTTCTATTTAGACGACATTCGCTTGATACGCCTAGTTAGTCCTCGAGCATCCTTTACGGTGCGTACGCGAAACACCTTGCGCACTCTTAGCACACCTCACTTTGGGCTGAACACCGCCACCTGGAACTGGGATCTATCCAACCCTTCCACTGTGAACCGCTTGCGAGTAGCAGGTCCATCGCTCCTGCGTTTTCCGGGAGGCTCCACCAGCAACGAATATGATTGGCGAAACAACAGCAATCGTCGCACAGGAGCCACCTACGGCACCAACACGGCTCAGTTCCTGAATGTGGCAGACCAGGTCGGTGCCGAGAAACTGATTACGGTCAACTACGGCTCGGGAACTCCTCAAGAGGCACGCGACTGGGTGTACTATACGAATATCACCCTGAACCGAAATGTACGCTATTGGGTGATAGGCAACGAGTGCTATGGCTCTTGGGAGTACGACACCCATCCCTATCGCCATGATGCCTATACCTATGCCCATTTTGCACGGGACGCCATCCAGTTGATGAAGGCAGTTGACCCCACCATCAAGATTGGCGTGGTAGGCACTTGGTTTGAAACCGACTATCCTCAGCGGTTCAGCGTGGTCAATCCGCGAACGGGGCAGACGGTGAACGGTTGGTCTGCAGTGCTGCTGAAAACGCTGAACGACTTGGGTGTCATTCCCGATTTTTACGACATCCACTTCTATCCGCAAAATCCGGGGCGCGAGGACGATGCCTATCTGCTTGCCTCTACCGTAGAGTGGCACTCTATTGTCGCTCGCACGCGCCAAATGCTCCGTGACTACCTTGGACCCGCAGGCGACACGGTGCAGATATTCGCCTTAGAGAACAACTCGGTCTCCTACAATCCGGGCAAGCAGACCACCAGCCTTGTGAATGCTCTCTATCTTGCCGATTCCTACGGTCAAGCTTGGCTGGCAGGGGTCGATGCCCTTGCTTGGTGGGATGTTCACAACTCGGCAGAGCCAAGCAACAACAATAGCCCCGTGCTCTATGGTTGGCGGGTGGTGGGGGATTACGGCGTTCTTGCCTCTGGCTATCCATCAGGTGTTAGCGAACCCCTCAATACTCCCTATCCCACCTATCACGCTTATACCCTACTAAGGCGATTTGCGAGGGTGGGCGACCAGGTAGTGGCGGTTCAGGGGTCTCATCCTTTGGTGTCGGTCTATGCGGTGCGCAAGGCGAACGGTCGGCTGAACTTGATGATTGTAAGCAAAGCCCGCTCCACAAAGGTGGAGTTGACGCTACGAATAGAGGGGTATCGCCCGCCCCAGAGAGCGCCCCTTTGGCACTACGGCGCTCAACAAGAGAGCATGCGCAAACCGCCAGCATCGCGACGGCTCTCGCTCAACGGCAATCTCCTGCGCCTCCAGCTGGAGCCGATGACCCTCTATATCGTGCAGATGTAGAGCGCCCCCCTTCATCTCACCCGTTCGGTCTCTGCGGATTCCACCACTGCGTGCGTGGTTTCGAGCTCCTCTTCGGTCGGTTCGGCGATGAGTTCGGGACGCATCAGGCGTTTCGCAAGGGTCTCCTGCGTAAGGGCAGATAGCACAATCTGCCCACTGCTGAGGAAAAGCACACATCGGGTGCGTCGACCCTGCGTGGCATCGATAAGGCGAGTGTCATCCTCTCGGAGTCGCCGAATCAGCCGTTTGATGGGAGCCGAGTCACAACGGACTATCGCCACCACCTTATCGGTGATCACGAAGTTGTAGAACCCCACATTCAGGAGTGGAGGCAGGTTCAAGCGCTTCTCGTCCATAGTGCCTTTGATTTACGCCACAACAAGAACGATTCCTGCCAGTTTTAAAGAGTTTCCGCCCCTATTTCAGAGCCGCAAATATGCTGGCGCATGCGAGCGATGGCGCGCGTGTGCAGCTGGTACACCCGCGATTCTGAGATGCCCAGCACCTGCCCAATCTCTTTGAAGGTTAGCCCTTCATAGTAGTAGAGCTGGATGACGCGTTGCTCGCGTTCCGAAAGGCTTTCTAACGCCTCTTGGAGGGCGCGCACCTGCTCGCGTTCTGCAAGCTCTTCAAAGGGGTCTTCTGCGCTCGCCAGCACATCGGCAAGCGAGCCGTTTTCCTCATCATCCCCATTCATGAGGCACGCCTCGAGCGAAAGGGTGTTCGTACGGGCATAGTCGATGAGCAGTTGGCGGTAGTCGTCGAGGCTAATGCCCAGTGCTTCGGCGGTCTCCTCATCGGTTGGGGGGCGTCCCAGCGCGCTCTCTAAGGCGACCCAAGCGCGCTCTAACTGGCGTAGTTTATCCCGCGCCGAACGCGGAACCCAGTCTTCCGAGCGGAGTGCCTCCAGTACCGCACCCCGAATGAGGGCAATTGCGTAAGTCTCAAACTTCACATTGCGGGTGGGGTCATACATGTCGACGGCGCGTATCAGCCCGATGACCCCATGACTGTAGAGGTCTTCCCACTCCATGCCGTTGGGGGGATAGGGCACGATACGCCCAACCGTCAGCTTCACAAGGTGGGCATATTGGCGTATCAAGAGTTCACGACTGTTCAGGTCGCCATATACCTTGTATTGTCGCCACGCATCTTGAATCTGATGATAGTCCATGAGTACCTCCCATCAGTTAGCTCGCCTTTTCGGAAGCAGGGGCTGGCGGTTCGGTCGCTTCGGAGTCGTCGGTCGCGGAGGTGGGAGACAGGGTTTCGGTGGAAGAGAGGGTGGGTGGGGTCAGTTGGCTCATCAAATATGCCCAGAGCGCGCCCGCCACCCAGCCAACCATACCGCCCACCAGCCCCCGCAGGGTACACAGTAGGGGGTCGACCCCTGTAGCAATGCCGAGCACCAATACCAGCATACATCCAAGCCCCCCAGTGATGCGGGGCACCACTGTCCAGTTCATGCGGTTTCATTCGTCTTCCTCAGAAATTCCCTCTGCTGGGCGCGACGCCTGTCGCCTAAATCGACAGAAGCCAATCTCCTCGTCACCATGACAGGGAACCCTAAGAGGCAGGGGCAGAAAGCGAGACTCGACTCCGTGCCTCCATAGCCTGACGATACACCATCAGGTAGGAGGAGGCAGAGCGCGCCCACGACCAGTCCTCCTGCATCACGCGTTGCACGAGTGCCTGCCAGACCGCACGGTTCTGATAGGTCTGTACTGCCTGCTCTATTGCGGTGTAGAGGTCGGCAGGCTTGTAGCCTCGAAAGGCAAAGCCGTTGCCCGTTTGGGTCTCAGGATTGAACGGCACAATCGTATCCGCTAAGCCTCCAGTCTGTCTCACTATCGGGATTGTTCCATATCGCAGGCTAATCATCTGCCCTAATCCGCACGGTTCGAAACGCGAGGGCATAAGGAACATGTCCGAACCCGCATAGATACGGTGAGCCAGAGCGTTATCGAATCCAATTGTGGCATGCACCTTCGCTCGATGCCGTTTGTGGAGCGCACGGAAGAACCGCTCGTAGCTCGGGTCACCCGTGCCCAGCACCACGAACTGCACAGGCAACTGCAAAATCTTCGCGCTAATCCCTTTGATAAGGTCAAGCCCCTTCTGGTCCGTCAGGCGCGACACCAAACCGATGACCGCACGGCTGGAGTCGGGTTTCCATCCGCACTCCTCTTGCAGCTTCGCCTTGCATATCGCCTTCCCCTGCAGCTCGTCTGCAGAGTAAGAAGCAGGGATATGCGGGTCGTTCGCAGGGTTCCACTCGTCATAATCGATTCCGTTGAGTATGCCAAGAAGACGATGCTCGCGGTAGAGCCTCTGCAACACCCCTTCCAACTGCTCGCCAAACTCGGGTGTCTGAATCTCCTGGGCATAGGTGGGGCTGACCGTGTTCACAAAATCACTGAAGAGCAGACCGCCCTTCATGAAGTTGACCTTCCCGTAGAACTCTAATCCATCGACACTGAAAAGCGCCTCGGGCAGTCCCGCCTCGGCAAAAAACTCCCGTTCGAACACCCCTTGATAGGCAAGATTATGGATAGTGAAGAGGGTCGCAATCTCGTCCAGCCATGGGCTCCCCAGAGTACGCATCATCACGGGGATGAGTGAGGTATGCCAGTCGTTGCAGTGCACCACCTGAGGCGTCCACTGCTGGGCGTATTGCTGAAGGAACTCCACTATTGCCCTGCAGAAAGCGATATAGGCGCGTGGGTCAACCGCATATACTTTGCTCGATTCGGTGGCGTTGTCGAACCAGTTGCCCACCTTGAGCAGGTAAACCCGCAGGTCGTCTCCAAGCGTGGTTTCATAGCAGGCGACGGTCTCGCTCCAACGGTCGTGAATAGGAACGAGGAACTCGCTCACGGGCTGGAAGTTCCAGCGGGGATTATTCAACACCATCGGATAAGCGGGGATAATCGCGCGCACATCGTGTCCCAATCGGTTTATGGCTCGGGGTAAGGAACCAGCAACATCAGCTAAGCCACCAACCTTCGCAAACGGCGCCATCTCTGCCGAAACAAGTAGCACTCTGATACTCTCTGTCATCATAACCTCCCTACTGATTACCGAGCGTGTAAGGATATTGCTCGTCGCAACAGTCTATAATACCCATGCTCCGCTCCGCTCGGTAGGTCATGTGGTTTTAGAAATCGAAGGGGGTACCGTGTGGACGCCCATCGTTCAAGGCGTTCGCGGGTTGCGCCTTCGATTCCTGTGAAAATTATCGGGATGTCGGGGCGATTTCTACAGAGCCAACTGAGCACAGGACGAAGCCGTGCTATCAGCGACTCGCCTCCGCCAAGCCAAAGCCAACAACTATCGGCAAGGGCACTGAGTTCCAGACTCTCGCCTATAAGATGCCAATCGCGGAAGAGGTATCGCCACTTACTCAACTGCGTGGTAGTGAACTGTTCGGCTATCCCCACCACATGCAGGCGCGCCTGGAGGTCCCAGCCGATAGCGGGTTTAGGGCGCGGATGCCAGTGCCAGACGAGCGTTCCTGCACCCAACTGGATGCGCACCCTCCCACCTAACAGCAGGTGGAGGTGAACATAGGGCACTTCCGAGAGCGCACGCCCGCGAAGGGAGTGCCCCAGGGGGAGCAATTCACTACCAAGTTTCTGCACCTGCCGACGCAGACCGCTTGCCTGATCGCTTAGCGCAAAAGAGAGCATCGGTTGTAGACGATTCGATTCCACCTACGGCTTTTATGTCCTGCACAGGAATTGTTGGCAGGAGCGAGGTTTTCTTTCAGGGGGCGCTATTTAGGCGCGCAATTGCTCCTGCGAACAGGCGCGCCAACTGCCCTGTGGCATATCGCATCACCGCTTCGACTTCATGGTGGGAGAGGGGCTGGGGGCTGAGACCTGTGCCCAAGTTGGTGACCACCGCCACAGCAGAGTACTCAATCCCCGCCTCTTTGCACAGCACCGCCTCGGGTACCACTGTCATTCCGATTACATCTCCGCCCAGCATTCGAAACATCCGTATCTCGGCAGGTGTTTCGTAGCGAGGACCTGGAGCGCACACATAGACCCCTTCGGGCTGGACAGCAATCCCTTCTGCTTGTGCCGTTTGGAGCAGTGCCTGCCTTAGCTTAGGTGAAAACGGATGCGAGAAATCGGTATGCACCACCGTATCGGTATAGAGCGTGTGAACCTCGCGCAGGAAATCGAGAAAGTCGCTTAGTGCGACAAGGGTACCGGGGGTCCAGTCCATTCGCAAGGAGCCGACCGCCGCAGTAGCGTAGACCGCTTGCACACCATACCGTTGAAGCAAGCGCACATGGGTTGCATGGGGGATAGCGTGAGGGGGCACTTTGTGCCCCCTGCCGTGCCGAGGTAATAGGAGTACAGGTTGACCTTCCAGCTCCCCTTCGTAGAGGGAGATACCCTCTTCAGTCAGGTACTCGCTTACCTGCGTAAATCCAGGGAGCTGTTGTACCCCAGTTCCGCCAATAATGGCACACTTCATGCCATCAAGGAGTTACTGTTTTTTGCGTCCCGCTGCCTTCTCTGCTTCTGCCTCTTCCTTCTGCTCCCCATATGCCTTGAGCAGGCTGAGACGCACCATATCGGCGATGCGATTAATCTCGGTGACATTCGCCTCCTGAGCAGCCTTCGGGTCTACGGTCAGTACTGCCCAGTTGGAGAGGACGAACTGGTGCATCTCGTGGGGCACGGGATAGGGGCTGTCAGAAGCAGGGGCAGAGACAGGAGTGTACACTACAGCACGCTCGGCAACGAGCGCCTTTGCAGCGTCGCCCATTCGGCTGGCAAGGTCCGCTTCAGAACGGCTTTCAAGCACTGTGCTAAGGAGGTTCTCTAACTCCTCAACACTCTTGCCCTCTATCATGCGCCGAACCGCGCGCAGGGGAATATATTGCGCTTGCAGGGTCTTGAGGGTCACCAACTGCAAGAGATGGTGATAGTCGTAGAGCACGCGGTTGCCCTTGCGCTTGGTGGGCGGGTCAATCAGCCGATGGGCGGTGTAGAACCGAACGGTTCGAACATCAGGGAACGGGACGACCTTGTAGCGAGGCTGAACAGGTGCCCACTGCTCCAGCAGGCTATTCGCCACCGCTACTAACTCCTCGATAGTGAAGTTATCCTGATTCCGATACTTCTTGAGTGTTTCGAGTGGTTTCATAATTGGTAGTATACCCTATACCCTTTCCAGCGAATCAAGTGGCAAGGAGGGTGTTATAAAAAGCGGGGTTCACACCACGGGTGTCAAGCCTATGAGATTCTTCGCTTCGCTCAGAATGACGAGTGGGGTGAGTGCTGATGAGGGTACACGGGTCAGGTTCACCTTCTATCGGTTCACCAGCATTTTCGAGAGGCAATTCCCCCCTCCTGAAGGTTCCCCCCGTAAACGGGGGGAACCGAAAACAATTGCATGGTTCCCCCCGCTTGCGGGGGGAACCGAAAACAATTGCATGGTTCCCCCAGCTTGCGGGGGGAACCTACAGGAGGGGGGATGACACCCTTGCAGAAAAGTAGGGGTTCGCTTCCGAAACTGAACCCATCTTATGTACCCTTGTCAGTGGGAGAGAGGGAATTGGAAGGCTTTTTCGTCACTCTGAGCGAAGCGAAGGGTCTTAATGCAGGTGGCATACCTCTTTTCCAGCGCTGTAGAGGCATTTTTCGAACCCCCTACAGGAAAGTTGGTACTGCTACTTCAGTTCAGTATGCGGAGCCACGCCCGTGAATAGGCATTCGTAAGCATTGAGTAAAACCTGCTCGGAACGCTCCCAGCTAAGGCATTCCATGAACCGTTTGCGCCCGAACTCACTCATCTGGCGACGCCGTTCCTCATCCAGCAGAAGTTCGAGAATGGTGTCCCCGAATGCCTCAGGCGAGTCGCTTGGGGGTGAAACCAGCGCATCTTGGGCTGACCATTTGTTCTCGATGCTCTGAGTGGCGACAATTGGCAGTCCCACCGCCATAAACTCGATAATCTTGTTCATCGTGGAGCGTGCCGTGTAGGAGTTATCGGGGTCGCTGGCAACGCCCACATCAGCGGTCGAAAGATAGCGGATTAGAAGCTCCCGCTCACGAATAAAGCCTGTGAAGGTGATATGCTCCTCCATATGGAGGTTGCGAGCCAGCTGTTTCACCTCTTCCAAGCAGTCACCCGACCCAATTGCCACGAAGTGAACATCGGTGAAGTTGCGCGTGTGCATGATATGGTGTGCTGCACGCACGAAGATATCCGTACCATCTTGGGGTCCCATAATCCCCAGATAGCACACCAGATACTTTTTGCCCCTCTTGAGGGTTGGGTCGGGTTCCACAGGGTAGAACTCGCTGGCTCGGGGACCGCTACGCACAATTACAATCTTCTCAGGGCGTGCGCGACCCCGCTCTATCGCACTCTGCCGATACGACTCGTTCATTTCGATAATCATATCGGCGAAGCGATACGACCAGCGTTCAAACAGCACCTGCAGATGATAGAATAGCCCACGCTTTTTGAAGCGCACTTCGTACAGTTCAGGACAGAGGTCGCGATGCTCATACACGAACTTCTTGCCCTGCAGTTTGTACAGCAGTCCGAGGGGCCAGAAGATGTCCAGCGGATTGCCCACATGGAGCACATCGAACCCCTGCTCTTTGGCGACTCGTCGGCTGAGGCGGAAGGTCTGCCAGAGGCAATAGATAGCTTCGCGGATGAAGTTCGCCACACTGTGCGTAGGTGGGAACATCGGGTAGCGATAGAGGTGTACCCCTTCCAACACGCAATATTCGGGGTCCTCTGGCGGGCGTGGTGAAATCACCGACACATGGTAGCCCGCCCGCTGGAGCGAGGTTGCCACCTGCCACATACGCCGGTCGTGCGGAACAGGCAGATTCTCCAGCACCAGCAACACGCGTCTGGTCTGGTTGCCCGTTTGAGTGCCTGTCTTCTGCTCAGGTTGGTTCAGCATACAAGCTCCCGCGCCTTTGCGAGGTTCTCTATTTCGAACCCCATCAGTGTGCACACACGCATGGTGTGATTCTGAACCGAGTACGATTCGGCAACAGCGCGTGCCGACCCCCCCAGCCTCTCTCGCTGATGGTAGGCACGCTCCAGAAGTTCCGCCAGCTTCTGGGGATTGCGCTCGCTAAGCACATAACCGTTCCGGTCATCTTTGACCACACTCGGCATACCGCCTACTGCGGTCACTACAGCAGGCAAACCGCACGCTAACGCCTCCAACAACGCCGTGGGCAATCCCTCCCATAGCGAAGTCAGTACGAATACATGCGCTGTTTGATAATATTCAAGAATAGCACTGCGCGGTATAAGCCCTGTCATCTTCACAGTATCTTGCAATTGATACTCCTCGATCCACTGCTTCACTTGCATTTCCATCGGATTGAAGTCCTGAGAACCGCCGACTAAAATCAGTTGCGCATTAGGCAGGCGTTTGCGCAGCTCCGCAAAGCCCGCAATCAACAGGTCTAAGCCCTTGGAGGCATCGAGTCTTCCTACGAATAAAATCGTAGGAGGTTCCGCTGGACGCGTAGGGGGTGGAAGGTACTCTTCGATTTCGATGCCCAACGGGATGAAGTGGAACTTCTCTCGCCAAGCAGGAAACTTGTTCGTGTAGAACTCATAGTCCGCAGGGCTGACCACAAACACCCCCTGAGCGCGCTGGATGGCGCGTGCTTCGGTGCGATAGAACCACTGGCGGAACCAACGCCAGCGGAACAGGGGGTGGCTCGTCCACTTCTCAACGAAAGCCGATTGTCCGTGCGTGTTGAAAAAGAGGGGAACCTCAGTGCTCAGGAAGGGTAAAGCATGTTCCGCACGCTGGATATAAATCGCACCGTCGGGTTCTATAATCTGCTCCCGATAGCGATTTAGGGCTCGTACGAAGCGATAGTTAAGCGGGATGCGCGACCGCTTCTGCTTCTCTTCGTCCACACACAATATCGGCAGGAAGGGGCGTTCCACCTCTTTCAGCCGTATGGTCGTCCACTGTCCTATCGGCAAAGCGGGGTTCAGAGTCAGCCCCACGATGCGCAGATCTACAGGGGCATAGCGCGCAAAATTCTTGGCGTACTCCAGCACGCCCCCCATTGGATAGCTCTCAAAATCCCCGCTGTAGACCAAAGTTAGCCGTCGCATGAGTACCTTCCTTCCGCACTACTTAGGAGATTGCGTTCGCACCTTCGCATCGCGAGGTACCTTCAGCAAGCGGTCGTAGAACTCTACAAGGTTCTGCTTGCTGTGTTCCCAGCTGAGGCATTCCAAGAACCGTTTGCGCCCGAACTCGCCCATCTGGCGACGCCGTTCGGGGTCGTTCAACAGGTCGATAATCGCTTGGGCAAAAGCGCGCTCGTCGTTGTTGGGGATATAGACCGCCGCCTCCTGAGCGGAATAACGCGACTCTTTCAGGTCGTACGAGACTATCGGCAACCCCACCGCCATGTATTCAATCACTTTATTCATCGTGGACACATCGTTCAGAGGGTTCAAGGGGTCGGGGGCAAGGGCAATATCGGCTGTGCTGAAGTAGCGTAGGAGGTCTGCATCAGGAATGCGCCCCGTGAACTCCACATAATCGGTCAGCTTGAGGTCTTCGCTCATCTTCACGAGGTTGGGATACATATCGCCCCCGCCGATGAGCGCGAAGTGGGTATCTGTGTGCCCAAAAGTATAGACCACATGGTAAATGGAGCGCAGAAGATAGTCCACCCCATCCTGCGCGCCCATCACACCCAAGTAGACGGCGAGGTGCTGACGCCCTCGCTTGAGGCTGGGATCGGGGTCTACGGGTTGGAATCGGCTTGCCAAGGGACCACTGCGCACCACTGCGATGCTTTCGGGATGAATACCACCCCGCTCGATTGCCACCCGCCGGTACGACTCGTTGGGGGCTATCACGCCATCGGCGGTGCGGTAGGTCTGCTTCTCAAGCCAAAGTAGCCCTTTATAGAGCAGTCCTCTCCGCCCAAAGCGCGATTCATAGAGTTCAGGGCAGAGGTCATGCTGGTCGAACACGAACTTGACCCCTTTACGCTTGTACCAGCGTCCGATGAGCCAGAAGGTATCGGGGGGGTTGCAAGTGTGAATGACATCGATGCCCCGCTCCCTCGCCACTCGTCGCGTCAGTCGCCATGTATGGAGCCAGCAGTAGAGAAACTCATAGAAAAAGCTGAGCACGCTCTTGGTTGGAGGCGGGATCGGATAGCGGTAGAGATGCACCCCTTCCAACTCCATGTACTCTGGCTCCTCGTGTGGGCGTGGAGAGATGACCGAGACCGTATAGCCCGCTTCTGTCAGCGCTTGCGCCTCCTGCCATACGCGCCTGTCCATCGGCACGGGCAGGTTCTCCACTAAAATCAAGATTCTCCCTTTGCACTTACCAGTAGAGTCCAAGATACTCACCTCGAATCTGTTCAGGATTGATGGCGCGGGCGAGGTCCAACACGGTCTGCCCTGATCGTACTAAGTGGGCAAAGCGTTCCCGCAAGTCGGGCGACAGATGCCCTATGACCAGCAGTTCTGCATGCTGGATAACCTCTTCCGCATTTTCTCGCAGGATTTCGCGGATATGGGGAATTTCGCGCTCGATGTAGGCTTTGTTCGAACCGTAGAGCGCAGCATACGAGACATTCGGGTCATGAATAAGCAGGCGATAGCCCTTGCCAATGAGCCGTTCCGCCAGCTCGACCAGCGGGCTTTCGCGCAGGTCGTCAGTGCCCGGCTTGAAGGATAGCCCGAACAGCCCTATCCTCCTCTTGCGCAGGCGCACGATGGTGCGCACCGTTTGCTCTATCTGGTAGCGGTTGCTGGGCAGGATATGGCTCAGCATCGGGAGATGGAGGTCGCACGACTGGGCGCGATAGATGAGCGCACGCAAGTCTTTGGGCAGACAAGAGCCTCCAAAGGCGAATCCGGGGGTCAAATAGCGGGGCGAGATATTCAACTTGGTATCGGCACAGAGAATGCGCATTACCTCGTGGCTGTCGATGCCTTCCGCCTTGCACCACATGCCTAATTCGTTGGCGAAGGTAATCTTGAGTGCGTGGAAGGCGTTGCACGCGTATTTTATCATCTCGGCAGTGCGGATGGAGGTAAGAAACAGTTCCGCTTTGATACTGTCGTAAAGGTGGGCAACCTGTTGGGCATCGTCGGTGCAGAGTGCCCCCACAATCGTGAAGGGAGGGTCATAGAAATCGGCAATTGCGGAGCCTTCGCGCAAGAACTCAGGGTTCACTGCCACTCCAAAGTCGGCTCCTGCCCGCTTGCCCGAAGCCTCTTCCAAGATAGGAATCACTACCTCCTCGGTTGTGCCCGGAAGCACGGTGCTTCGAATCACGACAATATGGTAGTCTTGTTTGGTGCGCAGCGCGCTCCCAATCTGTTGGGCGACACGCTCAAGGTATTCAGTGTTGAGGTCGCCATTCTCTTTGCTGGGAGTGCCCACACAGATGAGCGAGATTTCGGTGTCATGAACCGCCTGTTCCACTGAATCGCTCACCGTAAGCCGTCCTGAACCTACTGCCTCTCGCAGAAACAGTTCCAGGTTCGCCTCCACGATGGGTGCGTGCCCCTCGCGAATAAGGTGGAGCTTGCGCTCATCCACATCGAGCCCAATCACCGTGTGCCCTTCCTTAGCCAAACACGCGGAGGATACCGCACCAACATAGCCCATTCCGAAGACGCTTACCTTCATTCGCGCCACCTTAAAGGGTTTTTCCACATGATGCGTGGAGGCTCCCCTTATATTATAGCCCATTCTGCACGGTTTTCTCCCCTCCCGTATCCTACCTGGCGAAGCGTGACCCCTTGCGTTCACTCAGGGCGATGATCGGGAGCAGACCCTTCGCGTTCGCTTAGGGGGACAAATGCTAATCTACTACCCTGCATCGTCTGATTGGTATAATTCACCGTTGGAGGTAGAGCGCACTATGGAAACCGTTACGATTACCCTCTCCTTACCGAAATCCGTGCTGGCGGCAGCGGGGGTTAGGGAACAGGAGCTGGACAGGTTTGTTCGTGAAGCGATTGCAGTTGAGCTATATCGGCAGGGGCGTCTGTCGTTGGGGAAGGCAGCTGAACTGGCTGGCTTCGCAACAAAACAAGAGATGCTTACCGTACTGGCGAAGCACGATGTCTGGCTCGATTACACGGCGCACGATGCTGCAGACGACTTAGAAACATTAGACAGAGTTTGTCCGCCATGAAGGTGGTGAGCAACTCCACAGCGCTGGTTCACTTATCGGCTGCAGGGCGTTTAGAACTTTTGCATGAGCTCTTTGGCGAACTTTATATTCCTGAAGAGGTTTATCACGAGGTTGTCATCGCTGGTGCTAGCAAGCCTGGTTCTTCGGAGGTGCAGAATGCCTCTTGGATTAAACGGCTGGCAGTGAAGAACAGGCTTGCTTGGTCGATGTTGAACACGATGTTGGGGGTAGGTGAATCAGCATGTATTGTGCTGGCAATAGAGATTGGTGCGGACCTCGTCATTCTCGATGACAGGCGGGCACGCTTACAAGCATTAGCGCATGGTCTCAACATCACGGGTACGGTTGGTGTACTATTGAGGGCGGGCAAAGCGGGTCTTCTTGATTTCCCACAGGCACTGGATGAGTTGCTTGCAACAGGATTTCGTCTCCATCCAGAGGAGTATCAGCGCATCCTAAGTCTGTGGCAGCCCGAGCATCAGACGGATAAGCAGGGAATGACTCAGGGTGGCGAGGGGGAACGCTTAGAATAACGAGCGGAGGTAAACAGGTACAATTCAACCCTGATGGGGCACGAATCGCTTACTCCGTGGATAGAAACTGCGCCTTTCGAGGTGCGGTATGCCGAGACTGATGCGATGGGCGTGGTCTACTATGCCAACTATTTCGTGTGGTTCGAGGTGGCGCGGGGCGCGCTCTGCCAAGCCTACGGGATTAACTATCAAGCGATTGAGGATTCGGGCACGCCTTTAGCGGTGGTAGAGGCGCACTGTCGCTATCGCGCTCCCGCACGCTATGGCGACCGCATCATCACTCGCGTGCGCCTTACCGACCTGACTGGAAGCACCCTGCGCTTTGAGTACCAAGTAGTAAATGCCGACGACCGTCGCCTGCTTGCCGAGGGTTGGACGCGCCATGTGTGGATTACACGGGAAGGCAAGCCAACCCGATGCCCTCAAGTGATCCTCGAAAAGGTGAAGCGATAAGGTACGATTCGGGCGTGGAGGCAGAGATGAAAGCAATCCCTAAGCGCGTGTTTGGGAAGACAGGGGTGCGCATGCCCATTCTATCTCTGGGTGGTGCCTATGCCCTCCAAGACCCTAACAACCGCGAAAACGCCATCGCCATCATCCGCGAGGCGGTCGAATCGGGGATTTACTACCTGGATACCGCCGCAAACTATCGTGCCAGCGAGGATATTTTCGGGGAAGCATTAGAAGGCATCCGTTCGAAGGTCTATCTCAGCACGAAAAGCGATCGGCGCGACTACGATAGTGCGATGCGCGACCTCCAAAATAGCCTCCGACAGCTCCGCACCGACCGCTTAGACCAGTGGATTGTGCACCATGTGTCCTATCCGCACGATGTGGAGCGTCTGTTCGCAAAAGATGGCGCAATCAAAGCCTTCGAGCGCGCCAAGCAAGAGAAGACAGTGCGCTTCCTCGGCGTGTCGGGGCACAACGACCCGAACATTCTGCGAATTATGTTAGAGCGGTTCCCCTTCGACATGGTGCTGTTCCCGCTCAACCCGACGGAACCCCACCATCCGCGAGCGTTCACGCGCGACTTTCTGCCGTTCGCTCAGAAGTTAGGTGTCGGGCTGGCGGTGATGAAGGTAGTGGGTTTGGGGCGACTCATCGGGGAGGGCAAATTGACCACGGAAGAGGCGTTTCGCTATGCCCTAAGCTACCCTGTGCATACCGCCGTGATTGTGCCCGGCAACCTTCACCATTTGCGGGAACTGGTGCGTTGTGCACGCGAGTTTCAACCGCTCAAACCCGAACAGATGCGCGCCTTAGAAGAACGTGCCAAACCCCTTATTTCTCAAGTAGCCGATGTGTATCACAGTTGGGGCTAAGGAAGCAGGAAAATGCGCTTTTATTGCGAATACTATGCCTACAGGAGCTAAACCATGCGAAGGATTGTGCTTGGCTTGTGTGGGTTGTTCACTGTCTGCGCTTGGGCAGACCTCTCGTTCAGTGGCGCCCCCTCCTCGGGAATGGGAGGCGCAGGACTCGCTGTAATGAGGCGTCCCGGTGCCCAGCTCTACCAGAACCCCGCCGCGGTGGCTTATGTTCAGGGCGTGCGCCTTGGCGTCGGGAGCTTCGATGTCAGCACGCGCGGGGCAAGCCTCACCCGACTTGTGGATGAGCTAAAGTTCAGACGCGGGAGCGTGGTCGACCTCGATGAAGGCGCAGCGATTCTGCGCAAGTTCGCCCGAGAGGACACGCGCCTGGTGGCAACAGGCGACCTGGGTTTAGCACTTAATGGGATTGCAATCTCGGCGGGTTTCGTGCTGGATGCGCGCCTATTGCCAAACGGGGTACTACGCAACTGGGCACGCACCGATGGAAACCCCAACACCATCCCCACCAACTCCCGCGGGGATATTATCGCTATTGGCGTCGTGAGCCTGCCCGACATCACCGTCGGCACTCGGCTCAACTATGCTGGAGGCGACCTTGCAGTTGGGGCGCGCCTCCGCTTTCTGCGCATGTACTACACCCACTTCTTCGCCGATGCGAACGCCCTTCAGAATAATCAGGACGCCATCCGAGCGCCCGAACTGGGCACACGCGACTTTATCGAGCAGACCGCCTCCGGGGTTGACATAGGTTTGCTCTGGCGCTCTAATGGCGGAAATACCTCCTACGCCCTTGTGGTGGAGAACCTCATCGAGCCGAATGTGCGTTTCGACGCCACGAACCGTGATGGCAACCCGATTGTGCTGAAGCCCTTCAAACGCACCATCCACGCAGGAATCGCCACCGAACTTGTAGATGGAGGGCTGTGGGTGCTGGATTTCGTCGATATCGGCAACAACACCGGACGCGCCGAAATCCGCACAGGCTATGAACAGCGCTTGGGTGGACTGACCCTCCGCTCCGGATATGCCTCGCGCACTGGGTGGACTTTCGGCTTGGGAATCGGCGGGTTCAATATCGCCTATTCCGAGGAGTTCCCAGTGGTCGTCTCCCGTGTGTTAGATTTCTAAAGATGACGGTTGAGATTGTCTCGGTGGGCACAGAGCTTCTGCTGGGGCAGATTGTGGACACGAACTCGGCGTGGCTCTCGTCGCGCTTGGCGTCTATTGGTGTTCACCTCTACCGACGCACCACGGTGGGCGACAATCTGCAACGGCTGGTCTCTGTGCTTACGGAGGCACTCCAACGCGCCGATGGGGTCATCCTCATCGGGGGGCTGGGACCTACCGACGATGACCTCACCCGCGAGGCAGTCGCAACCGTGATGGGCGACACGCTGGTCTATGATGAGGAGCAAGGAGAACGGCTCAAACGGTTGTTTGCCTTGCGTGGGCGCGAAGCCACTCAGCGCCAACTGCGTCAGGCGATGCGCCCCTCGCGTGCTCGCGCTATCCCGAATCCCTATGGCACCGCTCCCGGACTGCACGCGGAGTGGAATGGGCACTTCTTGTTCGCCCTGCCTGGTCCGCCCAACGAGTTTCAGCCGATGGCAGAGGACTATGTGCTTCCTTGGCTGGCTCAGCGTACTGGGGGCGCTGTTATTCGGTCGCGTGTGCTACGGCTCTGCGGGATTGGCGAATCGGACGCAGAGGCACTGATTACCGACCTCCTTGAGAACACGAACCCCACGATTGCGCCCCTTGCGAAGCTGGGCGAGGTGCATTTCCGCATCACCGCTCGTGCGAACTCTACAGACGAGGCAGAAAAGCTCATCGCCCAAACCGAGCGTGTTCTGCGCGAACGGTTGGGAAACTATATCTATGGCGTGGACGAAACCACGCTGGAGCAGGTGGTGGTGAACCTCCTGCGGGAGCATGGACAGAGTCTTGCAGTTGCCGAGTCTTGCACAGGGGGTCTGCTGGGCAAACGCATTACCGATGTGCCCGGCAGTTCCGATGTGTTCTTGGGAGGCGTGATTGCCTACAGCAACTCGGCTAAGCACCAACTTATCGGGGTGCCTAATGAGATACTGGAGCAATATGGAGCGGTGAGCGAGCCGACTGCACAGGAACTTGCTGAGGGCGCACGCAAGGTGTTTGGCAGTTATTGGGGAATCAGCATCACGGGGATTGCAGGACCGAGCGGGGGCACTCCTGAAAAGCCCGTCGGTTTGGTCTATATCGGGCTAAGCGACCCATATGCCACCCTGATACGCTCGCAAATCTTTCTGGGCGATCGCGCGACCGTTCGGTGGCGCGCTACCCAGTATGCCCTTTGGCTCCTCTACAAGGGGGTACAATCAGGAGGATGCGCCTCTTTATCGCCGTCCTAATCCCGCCCCCGATTATAGAGGCACTGGCGCAGGTACAGTCGCAGTTGCGCCAGCAAGTGCCCGACCGTACTCTGCGTTGGGTGGCTCCTGAGAACTTCCATATCACCCTGCTCTTTCTGGGCGAGCAACCTGAGTCGCGCTTGCCTGAAATTCAGCGCGCCCTCCAGTCCGCCAGCCAGCTCAGCAGACCGTTTGAGATAGAGGTGCGTGGGCTGGGAGCGTTCCCCAACTGGAACCGCACGAATGTGCTATGGGCGGGCGTGGATGACCCCAGCCAGACCTTAGCACGGCTTTCGCACCATCTGGAGCGGAAGCTGATGGAGCGACCCTCTGGCAAGCCGTTCCATGCTCATATCACCTTCGCACGGTTCAAAGACCCCCGCGCCCACGACCTCCCGAAACGACTGATTGATGCCGTCGAACGGCTCAGCAACCCATCGTTCGGCAGGTTCACCGTATCGCACCTGAGCCTGATGCTGAGCGAACTTCGCCCCGAAGGTTCTCGGTATACCGAGTTAGAGCGGTTTGCTCTGCAAAATGCCTAAGGTCCGCTCGCTCCCTGCCCTTGTGGAGAACCCGTTGGCGCGCCCTGATTCCCGAACGGGTTCGACTCTGAGCCGAAAGTTTTGGGCACTACCCTCTCAGAAGAAGATTTGCTGGTGCCTTGCCAAAGCCATGCACCCACCAGTAGAAGCAAGGCGACAATCACCACAACCACAACCCAAGTGGGTACCTCTGTTTTCATGCTTGACCTCCTGTTGAACACCCTCCCCTACCCATCTCGGTTGGGCAGGGGAGGAGGCGGGTTCTACATCGTGGAACGACACTGCTGGTCTATCTGGGCATTATCACCGGGATGGTAGACCATCGGGTTCCAGTGAACATCGGCGGGGTTGAAGTTGACGCACGTAAAGTCTTGCGCATTCGAACTAACTCGCGTCAGGACCATGCCTCGATGTTGCGTGCTGGAGATACGCACATTCGGGTCGCCCGCTATCTGAGCAATCTGAGCGTCCTGACGCACTGGGAACCACTTGCTGTGACCGTCAGCAAAGGTCACCACATGTCCTTCCCCATGGCGTCCTGAAATGGAGAAGAAGGTATTCACAGGACCCGACACATTAATCCAGTAGCCTCCACCACCCCGACACTGTGGAATGTCCACAACGCCGTCTGTAAGAAGCACGAGCTTCGCTGCTTCTCGGATGCGAGCGTAGCGAATGTACTGGCTCGCGCATACCGGGTCGCAAGCAGGAATGCCTAAGGTGGCACAAGGGTCCCACATCGCTTGACAGCCGGGTGTCTGATTCTCCACGCACTGCCAATACGGCGCGAAGAATTTATTCATGCCGAGGGGTTGGGCGCGCCGATCGGTATGCCAGTTTCCACAAGGAGGTGGATTAACCTCCTGATCCTCAGGTACAGGCACAGATGCATCGAAGCGAAACCCTGCCCGAGAACCAGGTGCAGAGGGACAGAGCATGACACCGCGGTTCTTCACATACGGGGCGATCTGGCGAGTCCAAAGCGAGTTCGCAATCGCGGCGCGTCCCCAACAGCCCCCGCTCGCCAGCTCGGGGAAGGTCTCGTCGTAATCGTTGGTGTACATCGTGATGGCGGTACCAAGTTGGCGCGTATTGCTAAGGCACTGGGTCTTACGAGCACTTTCGCGTGCCCGTGCAAAGACGGGAAACAGAATCGCAGCGAGGATTGCAATAATCGCAATCACCACAAGCAGTTCAATCAGGGTAAATCCCTTCACCTTAGGAGCCATCGCATTTCCCTCCTCGTTCTATCAATTACTCCGTTCCTCTATAGTTTCCTGCCATCCTTTACTCGACTCCTCTAAGGTTCCTGCTACTTCACCACTTGGGTATCCTACTGATATGCGCTGGCACATCTTAGAGGAAACCGAACGGCAGGCGATGGGCGAGTTTGTAGCGGTCGCAGTTGCCTATGACCTGCTCACTGCCGTGCTGGTGCGCGACTACCTGCGCGAGGCAAAAATCCCTGCCTACACTCCTACTTCCTCAGGTCCTATTCCTTCGATTACCCACCATCTCATCTGGGTGCCGAAGCGCGACTCAGAGGAATCGCTTACGGTTCTGAAAGAACTGAGCGCAACTTGGCAGGGGGGTTACTAATGGGCGAGCGTGTGGCAGTGATTGGGGCTGGCTCTTGGGGTAGCGCGCTTGCCTCTCTGCTGGGACAGAAGGGTATCCCTGTGTGGCTTTGGGGACGCAACCCTGAGCATATCGCCACGATTGCCCGTGAGCGGTGCAATCAACGCTATCTGCCCGATGTGCCCTTGCCCCCCTCAGTGGAACCCATCAGTGAGCATACGGTGGTTGCTGAGTGTGCAGTAGTGCTTCTGGCGGTGCCCTCTGGTGCGCTCCGTGAGGTGCTGACTACCCTTCCTCTGCCCACTTCCGCCCTCTGGGTTATCGCCTCCAAAGGCTTGGAGCCGGGCACGGGCAAACTGCTTACGGAGGTAGTGCAAGAGGTCGCCTCTGTGCCAGAGGAGAATCTGGTAGTGCTGTCGGGTCCGAACTTGGCAGTGGAGCTGGTGCGCGGGATTCCCACCGCCACGGTTACCGCTTCGTATCACCTCCCTTCCGCTGAGCGTGTGCAGGAGCTGTTCATGTCGCCCACCCTGCGCGTCTACACAAATGATGATGTGGTCGGAGTGGAGTTGGGGGGTGCGCTGAAGAATGTGTATGCCATCGGGGCGGGTATGAGCGACGGGCTGGGCTTCGGGGACAACACCAAAGGCGCCCTGCTCACACGAGGGCTTTACGAGATGATGCGCTTCGGGGTGGCGATGGGCGCACGCCCCGAAACCTTCATCGGGCTGACAGGTGTGGGCGATCTGTTCGCCACCGCAGTAAGCAAACTGAGCCGAAACTACCGACTGGGCTACGCCGTTGCAAAAGGTGCGGATGTGCAATCTGCTCTGGCTGAGCTGGGACAGGTCGCCGAGGGGTATCCCACTGCCTTGGTCGCCCAACGGCTCGCTCAGCAACTGAAGGTGGAAATGCCCCTATTGAACGCTGTTGCCAACATTCTTAGTGGTGTCCGCACTGTGCCCGATGCCCTCCATAGCCTTATGACTCGTCCCCCTAAGGGCGAGCGCGAGTTTCGGTTCGTGCTTTCATAGCGAATCTAATCAACAGGGCTGAACTGCTCGTAGAGTGCCCCATTAATTGCCACCACGATTGCTGAAAGCACCGTATTCAGAACCACCACCAATAGCCCTACTATCAGAATAGGCAACTTCAACGCTACCCCCAATATCCATAGGATTATGCCAGGTATGCCACCCACACAGAGAAACGGGAACATCAGCACCCCCACCAACAACCGCTGAGTGTAGTCGGTAGGGTCGGGATTGATGAGGGCGAGCGTGAACATCACCATCTGAAGCACAACCGTCCACGAGACTAACCCCAGCCAACCAGCGAGCCAAACGAGCGCACCCCACGGGAACAGCACTATCATCAGCAGGGTAGAGACCAGCAGGCAGAGTGCGTAAAGTACTACCGTTGGCAACACCTCCACCACAACCACCGCATAGGGCGAAAACGGGAACGGCTTCTGCAGGTCTGCTCGCCTCAGCATATGCGCATAGGCATAGTATCCCCCCAGACTATAGAGGAATATCACGGTGGCGTGAATCCCGAGGTACATCACTTGCAACGCCACTGCCATTCGGTTGAGGTCGCGCTCGGCACCTACTGTTGCCCAGAAAGCGTAGGCAACCCCCACTGGCACGAGCGCCAGCACCAGCATAATCAGCAAGGAACCGATACCGTTCGCCCGCCAGAACAGGATGAGGTCCCGCCAGAGCAACGCCCATACCCCGCGCGTGGTCCAGCGCTCCAATAGACGAGGGGTGCGCAGAGTGCGTCTCTCGGCGCGTTCCAGCAGGCGGTCGTAGTAGGCTTGAATGGGGTTCGCCCGCGCCGTCTGAACCTGCCCGCCCAGCCGTGCCAACTGAGATGCCAGCTCATAGAGGCGGTCTTGGTAGCGCACCAACACACGGTCTGCAAGAATCAACACCCCACCCCACAGAACGAGATTGAGCCAGATAGCAGGCGTCCAGCCCTGATAAAGCACTAATGCCGAGTCGGCAAGCCCCTGCACAGGAAACATCAGCACCTTCGCTGGGAGCCAGTTCAAAGCGTCGTTCAGGGCGAGGAAAGGACGCTCACCCTCGCGTATCCCCTGAAGCAGGGGTACCCCTACCACCACCACGCAGAGGACTGCCCAAGCAATCGCGCCTCCCAGTAGGTAGCCACGAAGCCGATACCCCACCATCTCCAGTAGGGCGATTGCCATCCTGCCTATCAGCGCACTGGAAAACACCAGCAGATAGAGAATCGGATAGACCCCGATTGCCCACACGCTCACGACAGGTTCTACCCCTACAAGAAGCCCCTGTACATTCCGTCCCCCAAACAGGAGGAGATATACCACCAGCACGAAAAGCAGGAAGAACGCGGTCAACAGCCCCCTCGCCCACAGTATCCCCCGAAACACAGCGAGTGGGCGTAGAGGCGTTGCGAATAAAAAGTCCACATCGCTTTCGCGGAAGAGGGTGGTATTCGCACGTGCAAAAACAGGCAACAGCACCGAAACCACATAGAACCAGTGGATGAGCACCACCACCCCTGCCGAGCGTTCCAGCAGAGTGCTTGGGTCCATCATCGTGCCCCGCGGGCGTGCCCCTTCCATCAGCGAGACAATCAGCGCCATGCCCCATCCGCACACCACAAACGCCGCAATCATCAGGGTCAGCAGGGCACGCAGAGGGTTGCTAAACGCACGCCGAATGCTGTTGAAAAAGACGCGCACCGTGAGGTAGCCAAAAACGCGCGCCGTGCTCATAAGGGCTACTCTAAGACCTCCACCGTGATGTGGTTATTCGTGTAGATGCACAGTTGGCTGGCAATCCGCAACGCCTCTTCGGCTATTGTGCGGGCGTCGAGGTTCGTATGGCGTAGGAGCGCCTGCGCCGCAGCTTGGGCGTAGGCACCCCCAGAACCGATACCAATCACCCCCTCATCAGGCTCCAGCACATTCCCATCGCCTGCCAGCACGAGGAGCGTGTCGCGGTCTGCCACAATCATCAGGGCGTTCAGGTGGCGCAGGACGCGGTCGGTGCGCCAATCTTTGGCGAACTCTACTGCTGCGCGCCGAAGGTTGCCCCCTGATGCCTCCAGTTTCGCCTCAAAACGGTCCATCAACGCTTGCGCATCCGCTGCGGAGCCTGCAATCCCTGCCAACACGCGGTTCTGGTAGAGCCATCGTACCTTGCGAGCAGTGTGCTTCACCACCACTTCGCCCAGCGTAATCTGCCCATCCGCTGCGAACGCCGTTTTCCCATCCCGACGCACCGCTAAAACAGTCGTTCCATGCATAACCTGATATTGTACTCTACCGCCCTTACCGCACAGCCTCACTTATCCCGACCAGTTGGGCGAACTGTTCGATGGCTTCCCGTGCGCGCTGGAGTTTGAGCGCACGGCGTGCCTCACGGTCTTTGGGAGCATCCTCTGGGTCGGGCAGAAGCCCCCAGTTCGCATTCATCGGCGGGAATTCGGGATGAAGAGAGGTACTAATATAGTGCAGGAGCGAGCCGATCACGCTCTCACGCGGAGGCGCAACCGCACGCTTGCCCATCGCCAAGCGCGCCGCGTTTATCCCCGCAATGATGCCCGACGCAGCCGACTCAATATAGCCCTCCACTCCCACCAACTGCCCCGCAAAGAAGAGAGTGCTATCCTCACAGAACTGGAGGGTGGGACTCAGCAGACGGGGCGAGTCGAGATAGGTGTTGCGATGCACCACGCCATAGCGCACAAACTCTGCGTTCTCTAAGCCGGGCACCATTCGGAACACTCGCTTCTGCTCACCCCACTTCAATCGGGTCTGACACGCTACCAGACCGTACAGAGTGCGTTCGTTGTTCTCGGGGCGCAGTTGAAGCACTGCGTAGGGTCGCTTGCCTGTGCGCGGGTCGGTTAGCCCGATGGGCTTCAACGGTCCGAAACGGAGTGTATCCTTGCCTCGCTTGGCTAACTCTTCTATCGGCACGCACCCCTCGAAAAAGCGCGGTTCCTCAAACTCATGCAGGGGCACCTGTTCTGCGTTCACCAGCGCTTCCCAGAACCGTTCGTACTCCTCTTTCGTGAACGGGCAGTTGATATAGGCAGGGTCTCCCTTGTCGCGCCGACTGCCGAAAAAGACCTTCTCGTAGTCGATGGTGCTGGCGTCCACGATGGGCGAGACCGCATCGTAGAAGTAGAGGTGCTTAGAGCCTGTGAGGCGGGCAATCTCTTTTGCCAGAGGGTCGGAGGTAAGCGGTCCTGTTGCGATAATCAGGGGGCGGTCTGGCGGGATGGTCTCAACCTCCTCACGGACGATTTCAATGAGCGGGTGGAGTTCCAAGCGAGTGGTAATCGTTTTGGCGAACGGTTCACGGTCGACGGCAAGTGCCTCGCCTGCAGGAACTGCAAATTCGCGCGCTGTGGGGATGACGAGAGACCCCAGCCGTTCCATTTCCTGTTTGAGTTGACCCGAAGGTGTGGTCGGCAGAAGCGATTTGAAGGAGTTGGAGCAGACAAGTTCGGCGAGCCAGCCCGTCTTATGCGCTGGTGTGCTCTTGTGGGGGCGCATCTCATATAATCGCACAGGAATTCCAAAGCGAGCAGCCGCCCAAGCGGCTTCCACACCCGCAAAACCGCCCCCTACTATCGTGACTCGTTGCATAAACAGATTTTACCCCGATAAGGGGGCACGGAGACGCACCCCCTGGTCGCTCAGTTGGTCGTAGGTGCACTGCGCGTACTCTGGCACGAGGCTCGCAATCTCCTCCATTACCTCGCGTGGGTTGAACGGTGGGGTTTGGCGCATCAACCTTAGCCAGAGTTCAGAGGTGATGAGCCAGTCGGGCTTGCTCTCCTCCAAAGGCGGAAGCGCACTCCAGAACCGCTGGACTCGACGCTCCCAGTTCGTGAAAGTGCCTTCACTCTCGGCAAAGGTGCAAGCAGGAAGCAACATGTCGGCATGCTGGGCGGTCTCGGTCATCAGGCAATCCTGCACCACTACGAACTCGCAAGCGCGTATGGCACGCTCGGCAAAGGTGGGGTCATAATGCTCGACGATGGGGTTCGAACCCATCAGATAAAGCACCTCTATCTCCCCTGCTAAACACGCCTGGAGAATGCCGTCGGTGTTAAGCCCCACCTCGCGCGGAATGGGAAACCCCCATGCCTGCTCGAATCGGGCGCGGGCATTCGCATCCTCAATCGGGGCGTAGCCGGGCAAGCGGTCGGGGAGGATGCCCATCTCTATCGCCCCCAGCGTGTTCGCTCCCATCGGCATCAGGTTCAGTCCGCCCGACTCTTGCAGGTGGTTCCCAGTCAGGCGCGTGAGGTTCACCAGTGCCTTGACCAGCATTCCGGTTTCGGGATGGTTCCAGACCTTCTCGCCCGCCAATATCAGCGTACAGGGAGATTCGGCAAGCATACGGGCACACTGAAGGAGCGTCTCGGCAGGAATGCCCGTCTGGTCTTCCGTCCATGCAGGAGTGCAACTGTTCACAAGCGCACGGAGCCACTCGGCATCTGAAAGTCGCCCTGCTACCTGCTCGTCGGGGAGTATATCCAGCAGGGCACTCAGCAAGCCGTTGACAAGAGCAAGCTCACTGCCCACGCGGTAGCGCAGGCTCAGTTCTGCGAACTCTTCAACGGCGTTCGCCACTGGATAAGCCACGATTGCCCGCACCCCGTAGTGGCGATGTGCCTTGCGCGTGCGCAGGAACACCATCGGCTGTTCGTCCACCAAGTCCGAGCCGAACACGAACACCAGATGGGTCGCTTCCAGGTCGCGGTATTCGTTAGCGGTGATGGGTCCTCCCAAGACAGTGTACAAGTCGCCCTGATGGCGCGTGTACCGATGGTCGAGATGGTTCGTTTGGAAGCCAGCGCGCATCAGCCTCTGGAACAGGTAGAGCGCCTCGTTGCTGATACGATGCCCCGCCAATCCTGCGATTGCCTTGCCTGCGGAGCCTTTGCGCGTTTCGGTAAACCGCTCCAGCAGAATCTCGTATGCGGACGCCCAGCTGATGGCTTCCCAGTCTTTGCCGCGACGCACCATCGGGCGTGTTAAGCGGTTCGGTGCGTGAATATAGGTCTGCTCGAACTTACCCTTGTCGCATGTCCATGTCTCGTTCACTTCGGGGTTCTCGCGTGCGTTGAAGCGCGCCACTTTCCCAGCACGGCTGTCCAGATAGAGATTACAGCCATTGGAACACATGGAGCAGATGGTCTTCTGCGTCACGAGGTCCCACGGTCGGGCGCGGAATCGGTAGGTACGGCTGGTGAGCGCACCCACAGGGCATATCTCGATCACATTCCCGCTGAAGCGACTGGTGAACTCGGTGAGCTGGAAGGTATGGGGTTGCATCTGCGCCCCACGGAACAGGAAGGCGAGTTGGGAATCGCCCGATACCTCTTCGGTGAAGCGCACGCACCGCCCACAGTGGATGCACCGCTCTAAGTCCAACGCCACATATTTCGACAGCGGGAACGCCTTGGGCAGGTGGCGCTTTATCTCGATATATCGGCTGATGCGCGGTCCGTAGAACTGGGTGTTGTTCTGGAGGGGACATTCCCCGCCTCGGTCGCAAATCGGGCAGTCTAAGGGGTGATTAATAAGCAGGAACTCCAGAACGGCGCGTCGGTCTTTGATAATCTGCTCGCTCTCTGTCCAGATAACCAGCCCCTCCGTGCAAGGAAGGGTACAGGAGGCTTGAGGCTTGGGCATTTTGCGCACCGTGCCATCAGGTTGCTTGGTGCCGACCTCTACCAAGCACATTCGGCACATCCCCACAGGCTTCATATATTTGTGGTAGCAGAAGATGGGAATGTCTTCTCCTATTCGCTTCGCCGCCTCCACCACGAGTTCGCCTTCGGGCACTTGCAGAGGGATACCGTTGATTTCGATATTGACCAGCTTCGGCTCCTGATTCTTCGGCTTCGGCATAGTTCGTGAATTGTATCACAAACGGGCAAGGAATTGCAAGCAGGGCTGAGGGAGGGTGTTTGAGAAATCCATTCGTGGCACGGGCATCCTGCCCCCAAGCCAAGCAAGGCAGGGGCGTCCCGCCCGTGCCTTGCTTGGGCGAGACGCCCAAGCCACTGGACTTGGGCATCTCCCCTCTAAAGAATCCCCTTACCTTCCGATAATCCCAGCGATGTTGCGAGGACTCTACATTGCAAGCGAGGGAATGTCTGCTCGCCAAAAAGCGCAAGACATTCTGGCATCCAACATAGCGAACCTCAACACTACTGGCTTCAAAGCCGACCGCCCTGTGTTCCAAGCAGTTTACGAACGCGCCCTCTACCGAGTAGAGGGGGGCAGTTCCGCTCCTATTGGCACCCTTTCCGCTGGGGCAATCGTGGCATCGACATTCACCGACCTTCAGCCTGGTCCACTCCAGACAACGGGCAACCCGCTCGATGTGGCGATAGAGGGGCAAGGCTTCTTTGCCGTGCAGACACCTCAGGGCGTGCGCTACACGCGGGCAGGTGCGTTCCAGATGAATGCAGAGGGGATTCTCGTCACGCGTCAGGGCTATCCCCTGCTCTCCACTGAGGGTGAACCTATCCGCATCCCGCGCAACCAACCCTTCACGATTGGTGAGGACGGCACGATTCGGGTCAACAACAACCCTGTGGCACGCCTGCAACTTGTGCAGGGCAAGCTTACCAAAGATGAGCAGGGCTGGTTTGTGGGCAACGCAACGCCTCTGCCCAATCCCCGCTTGGTGGTAGGCGCGCTTGAAGCCTCGAATGTGAACCTTGTGCGCGAGATGGTCAGCATGATTGAACTGATGCGCGCCTACGAGAGCCACCAGAAGGTCATCCACGCCCACGATGAGACACTCGGACGCGCCATTAATGAACTGCCACGAATCTAACCCTACCCGTAGCATGGGCATCCTGCCCATCAGCCACATCGTAGCACGGGCGTCCCGCCCGTGCCTTGCTTGGGCGAGACGCCCAAGCCACGAAAAGATGCTTTACGAGGAGGTATGAACCGATGATACGAGCCTTACACACCGCAGCGACCGGAATGGAAGCCCAGCAGTTCAATATCGATGTGATTGCGAACAATCTGGCGAATGTGAACACGAACGGCTATAAAACCGTACGCGCCGATTTCGAAGACCTGCTGTACCAGACGATACGCCCAGCAGGCGCAAGCGTGGCAGGCGGTGCCCAAGTGCCCAGCGGTCTTCAGGTCGGGTTGGGGGCGCGACCCTCTGCCACCTACGGTATCTTCACTCCCGGTGGGCTACAGGTCACGGGCAACCCACTCGACTTGGCGATAGAGGGAGATGGCTTCTTCAAGGTACTCCTGCCCGATGGCGCTATCGCCTACACGCGCGATGGGGGCTTCAAACTGGACAGTCAAGGGCGTCTGGTGACCTCCATGGGCTATCCCTTAGAGCCAGAGATTGTCCTACCCCCCGATGTGACCCAAGTGCTGATTGGGCGGGACGGCACGATTTCGGTGCGTCGAGGCGGTCAGGACGGGATTGAAGAGATAGGGCAAATCACCCTCGTGCGCTTTGTCAATCCTGCTGGGCTAAACCGTATCGGAATGAACCTCTACCGCGCAACTCCCTCTGCAGGTGAGCCGATTGAGGGCACGCCGGGCACGAACGGCTTGGGCGAGATTGCGGGGGGCAGTCTGGAAGCCTCGAATGTGCAGATTGTGGACGAGATGGTGCGCCTCATTCTCGCCCAGCGCGCCTACGAGGTCAACTCCCGCGCCATTCAGACTGCCGACGAGATGCTTGCGGTAGCCAAAGACATCAAGCGATAATCGCCTCCAGGGGGCAGAGTGAGAGCCTCTGCTCCCTAAAAAAGTTATTGCACTTAATCCATGCGAGTGTTGGTACCACTGCCCCCAGCACAGCATAAACCTTACGACCAGTTATCATACGCCAAGAGGTTTAAAGGTGTGGTAGCGATGGGTATACTATTCCCATCTTGGAGGCAGAATGAAGTACGACTATCCCGACAGTCCACTGTATCGGCTACGGCACTCAGCAGCGCACCTGCTGGCTCAAGCGGTGCTGGAACTCTATCCGGACACCAAGCTGGGGGTCGGTCCCCCCATCGAGAACGGCTTTTACTATGACTTCGACTTCCCCCAGCCCATCACCGAGGAAGACCTCGCCAAAATCGAGCAGAAGATGCACGAAATAGCCCAGCGCGGACTCGATATTGTGCGCTTCGAGACCTCACGCGAGGATGCACGCGCCCTTATCGAGAAGATGGGACAAGTGCCGTACAAACTCGAACTGCTGGACGCCATTCCCGAAGGCGAGACCATCAGCTTCTACCAGCAGGGCGACTTCATCGACCTCTGCCGAGGTCCGCACATCGAGAACACGCGCGACCTCCAGCATTTCAAACTGCTCTCACTGGCAGGCGCCTATTGGCGCGGGGACGAGCGCAATAAGATGCTCACCCGCATCTACGGAACCGCCTTCTTCACCCAAGAGGAACTGGAAGAACACCTCCGACGCCTTGAAGAGGCACGCAAGCGCGACCACCGCAAACTGGGGCGCGAGCTGGGGCTGTTTATGATTTCACCAGAAGTAGGGTCTGGACTGCCCATGCTGATGCCCAAAGGCGCCACCGTTCGACGCGTGCTGGAAGAGTTCATTCTGCAAGAAGAGCTTCGGGCAGGCTACCAGCATGTGCGCACCCCCGAAATCGCCAACCTGAACCTCTACCGCACCAGCGGGCACTACCCTTACTATAAGGATTCGATGTATCCCCCGATGGTGTTCGAGGATGGCGAGGAGCTAATCCTGCGCCCGATGAACTGCCCCCATCACTTCCTTCTCTACAAGTCGGAACCGCGCTCCTATCGCGACCTGCCGCTGCGCATAGCCGAGCTGGGTACGGTCTACCGCTATGAGAAGAGCGGAGAGCTGTCAGGGCTGATACGGGTGCGGTGCTTCACCATTAATGATGCCCATGTGTTCCTGCGCCCTGAACAAATCAAGGCGGAGGTACAGCACAATATCGAACTGATTCAGAAGGTATACCGACGGCTTCGGCTGGACGACTTCTGGTATCGGCTCTCCCTGCGCGACCCCCACAACAAGGAGAAATATATCGACGACGATGCGATGTGGGAGACCGCAGAAAATGCCCTTCGCGAGGCATTAGACGAATTGGGGCTGGACTATGTGGCGGTGAAGGGCGAAGCGGCATTCTATGGACCGAAACTCGATGTGGAGGTGCGCGACTGCCTTGGACGCGAGTGGACCATCTCCACCGTGCAGTTGGACTTCCTAATGGCGCACCGCTTCGACCTCGAGTACACAGGCGAGGACGGCAAACCCCACCGCCCCGTGATTATCCACCGTGCGCCTATCGGCTCGTTCGAGCGGATGATGGGCTTCCTGATAGAGCATTATGCGGGTGCGTTCCCCCTCTGGCTGGCACCGATTCAGGTGGCGATTATCCCCATAGCTGACCGACACTTAGAGTATGCTCAGCAAGTCTATACACAGTTGCGGGATGCAGGCTACCGCGCTGAGCTGGACAAACGACGCGAGACGCTCGGCTACAAAATCCGCTATCACCAGACCCAGAAAGTGCCCTATATGCTCATCGTGGGCGATAAGGAGCAGGAAGGTGGGCTGGTGGCGGTGCGCAGTCGCGAGGCAGGGGATTTGGGACAGATGACCCTCTCCCAACTGATAGCACGGCTCGAAGAGGAGTGTAGCCTCTAATCGCATGAATAGACAAATCACCAAGTCCATGAGCACTGCAGAGTTTCTCGCCCTCCCTATGGAGCTGGGTGAGACCACCCCTCTCGAACTCATCTATCAAGAGGTCTACGAAATGCCGAAGCCGACTTGGGAACATAACTACCTCGCCTCACGCTTGATGACCCTGATTGCCCAGCATGCGCACCAGCATCAGCGGGGCAAAGCCAGTACCGATTGCCTTGTCGTGCTGGATGAAACTGCAGGCGTGGCGGTAGCCCCCAATGTGGTCTACCTTTCTGCAGAGCGAATATCGCTCCTCCAGCGAGGACGCGTCTATGGCACCCCAGACCTCGTTGTAGAGGTCATCAGCCCTTCCTCAGAGATGCATGACCGTGTGCGCAAAATGCGCCTCTATCACCGCTATCAGGTGCCGTGGATATGGCTGATAGGGTTAGATCCCCTGCATATAGAAGAGTACGAGTGGAGTGAGCAGGGCTACATTCTGACCCAGACAGTAGCAGGGGATGAACCCTTTCATCCCCGCTTATTCCCAGAGCTACGCATCCTGCTGAGCGATTTAGCAGAATAACCCGCTTGTGGCTTGGGCATCCCGCCCTCCCGTCGTTCTGGGTAAAGCAAAGCCTCTCAGCCCTTCAGAGTCGCTCTCCTCGTGAAAAAATGCACAAACTGCCCCCTACCCCTTGACATACACCCCTTTGCATAGGGTAATATATGTGCCGAGTAGCAGGGGTTTCATCCCGATTCGCCAGAGAGAAAATGCTTAGCAAGGCTAAGATTGTGAACTCTATCACAATCTCGGTGGGCGTGCGTAAGAACCGTTTGGGCAAAAACGGTTTTTACTTACCCCCATCTTGGCAGGAAAGTTTCATCGCCTGTCGAACGACGCTTCACAGACGAGGTGAACCTTATGGCGCAGGTTTTCAAGCGTTATCATAATACTGTTGCGCGTGCCACCATTTTTGGAGGGCTATTGTTTCTGGTTGCCCTTGTGCTGGGCGGTTCGAATATCACGCGCTCCCCTTGGATGACCCGCGTGGGCGAACCCCCCGACCAGCCCGTTCCGTTCAGCCACAAGCACCACTACGAGGAGCTGGGCATCGACTGCCGATACTGCCACTGGTCCGTCACAGAGCAAGCCCATGCAGGTGTGCCCTCTGCGGAGGTCTGTATGACCTGCCACTCACAAGTCTGGACGAATAGCCCCTTGCTGGAGCCTGTGCGCCAAGCCTATAATGAAGACAAACCCCTCGTGTGGAACAAGGTCAACAACCTTCCTGAGTTCGTCTATTTCAATCACAGTGCCCATGTGAACAAAGGCATCAGCTGTGCAACTTGCCATAACGGCATAGAGAAGATGCACCTGACCCATAAATCGCAACCCTTCTCAATGTGGTGGTGTTTGGATTGTCATCGCAACCCCGAAAAGCACATCCGCCCGAAGGAAGAGGTGTTCAACATGTACTACACAGTGCCCACCACCCAAGAGGAGATGAAGGCGATGTTGGAGAAGTACCACATTCCCTATGACCCTAACACTATTCCCCGCAATCAGTTGGAGTTAGGGGCACTTTTGGTCAGGCACTACAACATTCACAAAGAGCAGTTGAGCGACTGCTCGATTTGCCATCGGTGAGGAACGGCTATGGAGAGCGGAAAGAATCCCCAGAGCAACGGCGAGCGGTTTTGGCGTAGTCTGAACGAGTGGGCAGGCAGTCCTCACTTTGAAGAGGAACTAACGCGCGAGTTTCCGCGACAGGCACAGCCATTGGGCGACTTCGTGAGCCGACGCCAGTTCCTGAAACTGATGGGCGCATCGATGGCGCTCGCAGGGCTATCGGCATGTGGCTACAAGCCGCAGGGACCAATTATTGCGCACTCCAAAACCCCTGCCGAGTATCAGCCCGGCAAGAAACTGGAGTTCGCCACCGCTGTTGCCCTCAGCGGGTTCGCCACAGGCGTTCTCGGACGCGTCTACGAAGGACGCCCCATCAAACTGGAAGGCAATCCCCTGCATCCTGCAAGTCTGGGAGCAACCAGTGCGATTACCCAAGCGATGATTTTAGACCTCTACGACCCCGACCGCTCCCAGAACCTGCTCAAGTTCGGGCGTATCGAAACTTGGCAGACCTTCACCAACGAAGCGTTAGAAGCACTGGCACTTCAAAGCGCAAAGCAAGGTGCAGGCATCCGCATTCTCACGGGCGCCATCACCTCCCCTACCCTTGCAAACCAGATTCAACAGTTTCTGAAGGCGTATCCTTCGGCAAAGTGGTATCAATACGAAGCCATCAGCTGGGACAATCTGTACGAGGGCACTCGAATTGCTTTTGGCGAGTGGCTCAACCCCATCTATCGCCTGCAGAACGCAAAGGTACTCGTTGCGCTGGACAGCGACATCCTCTACAGTGGTCCCGGCGCAGTTCGCTACGCCCGCGAGTTCATGTCGGGTCGGAAGGTGCGCAAGGGGCATACCGAGCGCAATCGTCTTTTTGTGGCTGAGCCGATGTTCACCGTCACGGGCATGACCGCTGATGAGCGTCTGCCGATTGCTTCCAGCCGAGTTGGGCTACTCATAGCCGAGATTGCCCGCATGCTGGATGTGCCCGTGCAGATACAAATTTCGGGCGAGCTGAACCCAGAAGAGCAGAAGTGGGCGCAGGTGGTGGCAGGTGAACTGAAAGCGCATGCTGGGCAAAGCCTCATCGTGGTCGGGGAAGCCCAACCCCCAGAAGTGCATGCGGTTGCCTACGCTATCAACAGCGCGCTTGGCAACATCGGGAATACTGTTGTGTTCACAGCCCCTGTGGAGGCGAAGCCGACCCTCCCCATGAACGACATTCGCCAACTCGCCCAAGACATCCAGAACAACGCAGTCGAAGTGCTGATTATGCTGGGCGTCAACCCTGCCTACGACGCGCCCGTAGACCTCAACTTCGCTGACCTCATCCCCAAGGTCCCGCTCAGCATTCATCTCGGCATGTATGTGGATGAGACGGCGGTACTCTGCACTTGGCACCTCCCCGAGAGCCACCCGTTTGAGACCTGGGGCGATGTGCGCGCCTTCGACGGCACTGTCACCATCCAGCAACCGCTGATATTCCCCCTTTATCCGAACACCCGTTCCGCCCTCGAGGTGATGGCAACGCTGAACGGGCAAGCGGGCGTAGAGCCTTTCAAACTGGTGCAGGACTACTGGAAAGCCCGTCTGGGGCTACCGCAAGCGCAGTTCGACGCCCTCTGGCGCCAAAGCGTGCATGACGGTGTGATGCCCCGCACTGCGAACCCCGTGAAACAGGTGGCACTTCGCCCGAACCTGACGGTTCAGATACCGACACCGCTTGAGACCGTGCAAGCACCCGGCACACGCCGACTGGAAGTGCGATTTGCGCCCGACCCCACCATTTACGATGGGCGATTTGCCAATAATGCGTGGCTTCAGGAGTTGCCAAAGCCCGTCACGCGTATCTGCTGGGACAATCTGGCGTTCATGAGCCTCGCCACCTTTGAAGCGCTGGGGCTACGCAGTAAATCGACACTGGCTTGGTGGGAAGACGCCTCGTTTGTGCGCGATGTCGTGCCCCTGATAGAACTGCGCGTGAACGGGCAGACGCTCGTGGTCGCAGCGTATGCTATCCCAGGGCATGTAGACGATACAATCACCCTCCACTTGGGCTACGGGCGCACTCGCGCAGGGAGCAAAGGCTCTGGCACGGGATTCAACGCCTACACCCTGCGCACCAGCCAGAACCCGTGGTATGTGGGCGGAGCGGAGGCAGTCCCTCTGCGCCAATCCTATGTGGTAGCACGCACAGAGGAACACCACCTCATCGACACTCGACAGCACGACCCCGAACTCGACAGCACCGACCATCGCCCCATCCTGCTCACAGGCACGCTGGAGGAGTTCAAGCAAGACCCCGAACTCAAAAACAAACCGCACCGCAAAGCCTACGAACACGAACATCCCAGCATGTACCCTGAGCGGTGGAAGTACGATAAATACGAGAACCCCGACAACTTCCGCTACGCATGGGGCATGGTAATCGACCCGAACCTGTGTACGGGTTGCAGTGCTTGCGTGACTGCCTGTCAGGCAGAGAACAATATCCCCGTGGTGGGCAAAGACCAGGTAGTGCGTCGGCGCGAGATGTTCTGGCTCCGTATCGACCGCTACTTCAAAGGCTCACCCAGGAACCCCAAGGTCTATCAAGTGCCCATCCCATGTATGCACTGTGAGAAGGCACCGTGTGAGCTGGTGTGCCCCGTTGCTGCGACCGTCCACGACCACGAGGGGCTGAATGTGATGGTATATAACCGCTGTGTTGGAACCCGTTATTGCTCCAACAACTGCCCCTACAAGGTGCGACGGTTCAACTTCTATCGCTATACCTATATGCGCCAGCCTGTTCTGCACCTTCTGCAGAACCCCGATGTGACGGTACGCGGGCGCGGAGTGATGGAGAAATGCACTTACTGTATCCAGCGCATTAGCGCCGCGCGTATCAAGGCGAAGCGCGAGAATCGCCCCGTTCGCGATGGCGAGGTCATCCCTGCGTGCCAACAGGCGTGCCCCACGCAAGCCATCGTGTTCGGCAACCTGAACGACCCCGACAGCCAAGTGTACGCTTTGCGAAACGAACCGCACAACTTCGCCATGCTGGGCGAACTGAACGCTCGCCCACGCACCACCTATCTCGCCAAAATCGATTATCCTCATCCTGAACTGTCCAGAGCGGAGGCAAGCCATGCAGGAAGCCATTAAGCCGAAAGTCCAAGAGTTTCCGCTGTTTGAGCAGACGCAAACCGATGCGCGCATCACCGAGCAGATTGCGAGCATCGCCGAAAAACCCCACCCACGGGGCTGGACCGTCACCTTCGGCATCGGAGCGGTCGGCACGCTCCTGTTGATTACCAGCCTCTCGTGGCTCCTGATTCAAGGGGTTGGCATCTGGGGTGTCAACCAGCCCGTCGGATGGGGGTTCGACATCATCAACTTCGTATGGTGGATTGGTATCGGACACGCAGGCACGCTGATTTCGGCGATTCTGTTGCTGATGCGTCAGGCGTGGCGCATGTCCATCAACCGATTCGCCGAAGCGATGACGATTTTCGCCGTGATGTGCGCTGGGATGTTCCCCCTCTTCCACACAGGGCGTCCGTGGGTAGCCTACTGGCTGTTCCCCTTGCCCAACTGGCTGGCGATGTGGCCCCAGTTCCGAAGCCCGCTGGAGTGGGATGTGTTCGCCGTCTCTACCTACTTCACGGTCTCGGTGCTGTTCTGGTACATGGGGTTGATTCCCGACCTCGCCACTATGCGCGACCGCGCGAAAAGCAAGCTCGCCAAAGTGATTCACGGCGTTCTCTCATGGGGTTGGCGAGGCTCGGCAGTACACTGGCTACGCTACGAGCAAGCATACCTCCTCTTGGCAGGCTTGTCCACTCCGCTCGTGCTCTCGGTTCACTCGGTCGTATCGTTAGACTTTGCGATTTCAATAGTGCCCGGCTGGCATGTCACGATGTTCCCGCCGTACTTCGTGGCAGGGGCTATCTTCTCAGGCTTTGCGATGGTACTCTCGTTGGTCATCCCCTTCCGAGTGCTTTACCCCAACCTGCGTGAGTACATCACGATGAACCATATTGACTGGATGGCGAAGGTGATGCTGGCGACGGGTTGGATAGTGTTCTACGGCTACCTATCCGAGATGTTCTTCGGCATGTACAGCGCCAACCAGTTTGAGCAGTACCTCGTGGTGAACCGATTCTTCGGACCTTACTGGATGGCATTCTGGGCACTGCTGTTGTGCAATGGAGTGATACCGCAACTGCTCTGGATACCTAAGGTGCGCCATAACCTGTTGGTGCTGTTTATTATCTCGCTGATTGTGAACATCGGCATGTGGTTCGAGCGGTTCGTGATTATCGTGATTAGCCTGCATCGCGACTTCCATCCCTCTGCGTGGGGTCAGTATGTGGCAACCCACTGGGATTGGGGGATGTTCATCGGCACGCTTGGCTTCTTTTTGATGATGATGTTCCTGTTCGCACGCTTCGTGCCGATGCTGGCGATGGCAGAGCTGAAAGACCTATGGCATCGGCTCTATCATGGGCGCAACGGGCATGGCGGCGCTCACGCTCCTGCGCATGCGCCTGCCCCCACTAAGGGAGGTGGTCATTAATGGCTCATGTCGCAACAGGACCTACCCTCTACGGCGTGATGGCGGAGTTTGAAACGCCCGACCAGCTTCTCGAGGCGGCGCGTCGAACCCGTGAGGCGGGCTATAAGAAGTTCGACTGCTACACTCCTTACCCCGTTCACGGTCTCACCGAGGCGATGGGCGTGGAAGAGGCGAAAGTGCCTTGGACGGTATTTATCTGCGGGCTGATTGGGGCAATAGCTGGGTTCTTGCTTCAAGCGTATACCGCATCGGTGGACTATCCTTTGAATGTGGGTGGGCGCGACCTGATTAGCTGGCCCTACTTCATTCCCATCACCTTCGAGTGTATGGTACTTTGCGCTGCATTCGGCGCCTTTATCGGCATGCTGGCTTACAACGGCTTGCCTGCCCCTTATCACCCACTGTTCAATGTGCCTCAGTTCGCACGCGCCAGCACCGACCGCTTCTTCCTCTGCATCGAGGCGAACGACCCAAACTTCGACCGCTCTCGAACCACCGATTTCCTGCGCAGTCTGAACCCAGTTAGCATAAGCGAGGTGGAAGACTAATGAAACGCGTTCCGTTTCTTGGCATACTAACAGGCGTTCTCGTGATGGGACTATCGGGATGCCGAACCGATATGTGGGTGCAACAGCGGGTCGAGGCACAAGACAATAGCGAGTTCTATGCCCTCAGCGAACCCGTGCCTGGACCTGATGGCAAGCTCTATGGACTTGGTTCGCGCCCGATTCCGCCCAACACCATCCCGCGCGGACGCCTACAAGACCCGAACGACCCGATGCTTACAGGCAAGGACGCTCAAGGCAATCTGCTCAAAACTTTGCCTCCCCAACTAAGCCACATCACGCAATCCAAAACTGAGTTCAAGAAGTTTCTGGACTTAGGCGAGCAGAAATACAACATCTTCTGTGCACCCTGCCACGGCAAAGCAGGTGATGGGCAAGGCATGATTGCCCTGCGCGGACAGTGGCCCCGTATGCCCGCTTCGCTGGTGGCAGACCGCCTCCGCACTCAGCCGATTGGCTATTTCTATGGTGTCGCTACCAACGGCTTTGGCATTATGTATGGCTATGGCAAGCGGATGACCCCTGAAGAGCGGTGGGCGGTCGCTGCGTATGTGCGCGTGCTTCAACTGAGTCAGGGCGCCAACATCCGCGACCTGCCACCTGAAGATATCGAACAACTGCTTCAAGCGCAAGCCGACACTCCAACCCAGATTGCAGAGAGGAAGAACCGATGAGTGCAACCTATCAGGCGATGGAACAACAGGCACGCGAGCGTATTCAGAAGGGGCGAAACCTTGCTCTGATATTCGCCCTGATTGGGTTAGCAGTAAGCGTCTACGGATTCTTCACCAGCCCCAAGTACGCCTTTCAAGGCTACCACTTCGGCTTCTTCTTCTGGGTGCTGTTGGGGCTGGGCTGTTTGGGCATGAGCCTGATTGGGCATGCTACGCGCGGGAAGTGGGCGCTCCCACTTATCCGAATCTGGGAATCGGGCGCACGGGTCATCCCCATTCTGATGCTCGCCTACATTCCCGTCCTACTGTTCGGCATGTACCCTGTGTATGAGTGGACCCATAAAGAGGTAGTGGCAGAAGACTCCGTGCTTCAGGGCAAGGCGTGGTTCTTCTATCTGCCAGCCTCTCCCGAAAGCTGGAAGGGAGCCCCTATCTTCTTCTATGTGCGCTTTGTGTTGTACCTGATTATCTGGTTCCTGATTGCGAACTATGTGTGGACAAGCTCGCTCAAACAGGATCAAGCGAAAGACCCCATTGAGGGTGAGGTTATCTCCCGTCAGCGCACAGGACCTGTATCGGGCTTGATTGTCGCCTTCATGCTCACCTTCACACTGATGATGGTCGACTACGGGCAGTCGCTTCAGCCTCACTGGTTCTCCACGATGTACGGGATTATCATGGCGACGGGAGGTGCCTACCTTGCCTTTGCCTTAGCGGTTTACATGGTGCTTCAGTGGCGCAATCTGCCTCCCTATGAGGGCAAAATCACCTACCTGGACTACCGACGCGACTGGGGCAACTTCCTGTTCACGCTCACGGTGTTCTGGTCGTATGTCGCCTTCTCTCAGCTGTTGATTACCTATTCGGGCAACCTGTATGAGTTCACGCAGTTTTATCTCCGTCGCAATAATGGTGGCTGGCAATACCTTGCCTACCTGATTGTGCTGTTCCACTTCTTCGTGCCCTTCTTCCTCTTCTTGGCACCGCGCACGAAGAAGGTGGTGCCCCAACTGCTGGCAGGCACGATTTTAGTGATGGCGATACGCGTGATTCAGGTCTTTTGGGAGATTAAGCCCGCCTTTGCCGAGACTTTGAGTGTGAGCCTCTTCGATATTTCTGCCTTCATCGGGCTGGGTGGGTTGTGGTTCTACTTTGCGCTTGGCTTTTTACTCCAGCGTGCGCTTGTGCCTCAGAACGAAGCGCGCTTAGCGGAGGTGACGCATGGACATTGAACATCTGAAGCCTGTGGATGCGGAAGAGCTGAAGCTCATCGAGCGCCAACCGTACGAGGTGCGCGACCTGTCGGTGCGCGCCATGGTGCAGTTCCTGATTCTCATCTTCTTCACCATCATCGGCTCGGTGATTATCAGCTACTTCGTCTTCCTGTGGATTATGCCGAAGCAAGAACCAGAAGTGCCTTCTGTTCGTAAAGAAGCATTGGAGCGTCAGATTCCGCCGCCCCCTGTTGTGCAAGGCTTTCCGATGCGCGACTGGGAGCGGTTCGTGCAGGAAGAGCGACGCAAAACCACCACCTACGGGTGGATCGACCAAGGCGCAGGCAAAGCGCGCATCCCGATTGAGCGTGCCAAAGAGCTCATCGTGGAGCGCGGTCTGCCCGAATAATCGAGGTGATACAGAATGCGACACTATCCTAATCGAGTATGGTATCGGGCTATCTGGATGGCAGTTGCGCTGGGCGCTCTGCTTTCGGCAGGCTCAGCCCAGCTCTATCGTCGACCGGGTGAGATTGGTCAAACCAGCGAGAAGGAAATCGAGCGAATTCGGAGCCAAATTGGTGTGGAGCAACGGCTCGGAAACCAAGTGCCCCTCGAACTCACCTTTACCGACGAGACAGGCAAACAGGTTCAGCTCAAAGACTATTTCGGAAAGCGTCCCGTGGTGCTGGTGCTCGCCTACTACGAGTGCCCAATGCTGTGTACCGTCGTGCTGAACGAGCTGACCCGCGTGCTGAATGTGTTAGACTTTACCATCGGCAAGGAGTTTGAGGTCATCACGGTGAGCATCTCTCCTACGGAAACTCCCAAGTTGGCAAGCGAGAAGAAGGCGCACTATCTCCAAGCCTACAAACGCAAGGGTGGTGAACAGGGATGGCACTTCCTCGTGGGTGAGGAGAAGAATATCCGCGCCTTAGCCGATGCGGTGGGCTTCCAATACACCTATGACCCCCGCACGAAGCAGTATGCCCACCCTGCATTAGTGATGATTCTGACCCCTTCGGGCAAACTCGCACGCTACCTCATGGGGATCGAGTTTTCCGCTCGTGACCTGAAGTTCGCCCTAACCGAAGCTTCGGAAGGGAAGATCGCCAAAAACCCTATAATGGGTGCAGTGCTCTACTGCTTCCAGTACGACCCCTCCACAGGCAAGTATGGGCTGGTGATTCTGCGCGTCGTGCAACTGGCGGGCATTATCACGGTGCTTTCGATGGCACTGTTGATAGGGGGCGCTGTTTTGCTGGAGCGACGCCGAACGAAGCAACTCACTTCCGAAGCCGATGCGCCCGATTCGGATGAAGCGAACGATTTGCAGAGGTGATATCTATGTGGAATGTACCGTTCGTTCCGCCAACCGCTTCTAAAGAAGGTGAAGATATCTCACTTCTCTATTGGGCAATAAGCGCACTGGCTATCTTCTTTGGTGCAATCGTGCTGTTTGGGGCAATCTACTTGGCAGTGCGCTATCGTGCGAGCAATAACGATGCCGACCGCTCGAATGCCGTCGACACCGACCTCCGTCTGGAGCTGTCGTGGACGCTGATTCCACTCTTTCTGGCGATTGCCATCTTTGCGTGGGCTGCGAAACTTTATGCCGACATCTACGCCCCACGCCAAGGCTACTACGAAGTGTTCGTGATTGGCAAACAGTGGATGTGGCACTGCCAGCACCCGAACGGTGTACGCGAGAATAATGAGCTTACCCTGCCCGCAGGCAGGCTGGTAAAAGCGACGATTATCTCGCAGGATGTAATCCATGCTTTCTCCATCCCTGCTTTTCGCGTCAAACGCGACGCTGTGCCCGGACGCTATAACGCCATGTACTTCACGCCCACCAAGCCGGGCGAATATCACCTCTTCTGTACTGAGTACTGTGGCACCAAACATTCCGAGATGATTGGCAGAGTACGCGTGCTTCCCGAGAAGGAGTTTCAGGCGTGGCTGGAGCGCGGTGGGGCAGGCGTTCAAGCAGGCGGTCCGATGACTCTTGAGCAGAAGGGTGAGCAACTCTTCGCTCAATTAGCCTGCAATACCTGCCATATGAACCCAAACTCCGCTGTCAAAGCACCTGACCTCACGAACCTTTACGGGAGTAAGGTACAATTAGCCGATGGGCGTACCGTTATCGCAGATGATGCCTATATCCGAGAATCGATCTTGATTCCCGGAGCGAAAATCCATGCAGGGTATCAAAACCAGATGCCCTCCTATCAAGGGCAGGTATCGGAAGAACAGATTATTCAACTGATTGCCTATATTAAATCACTATCAACCGCCACAGGAGGTAAGTAAGATGGCAACTGTAACGCATGCTGGAATCGAGCGCGTGAACTATTTGAATGTGAAAACCACGATTGCCTCGTGGTTGCTGACGATGGACCACAAGCGAATAGGCATCCTCTATCTGATTAGCATCAGCATCTTCTTTGCGCTGGGGGCAGTCGCAGCGGGCTTGATTCGCTTGGAGCTTCTCACCCCCAAAGGCGACCTGCTCTCGTCCGATGTCTACAATAAGATGTTCACTGCCCACGGCGTGTTGATGATTTTCTTCTTCCTCATCCCTTCCATTCCCGCCGTGTTTGGCAACTTCGTCCTACCGATGATGATAGGGGCTCGTGATGTAGCGTTCCCCCGCCTGAACCTGCTGAGCTGGTACTTCTTCATCGTTGGGGCACTGCTGGCAACCTACGCGCTGATCAAGGGTGGAATCGATACGGGCTGGACCTTCTACACCCCTTATAGCAGTGCTTTTGCCAAGGGCGAAGTGAGCCTTGCGATTGTGGGGGTGTTCCTTGCAGGGTTCAGCTCCATCTTTACGGGCATCAACTTCTTGGTGACCGTGCACAAGATGCGAGCGCCAGGAATGACCTGGTTCCGCTTGCCCTTGTTTGTGTGGGCAATCTACGCAACCAGCCTAATCCAAGTGCTGGGCACGCCTGTGGTGGCAATTACGCTCTTGCTTGTTGCGATTGAACGCTCCCTCCGAATTGGCATCTTTGACCCGAACTTGGGAGGCGACCCCATCCTCTATCAGCACCTGTTCTGGTTCTACTCTCACCCGGCGGTCTACATCATGATTCTGCCGGGCATGGGCGTGATTAGCGAGGTCATCTCGGCGTTCTCTAAGAAGCGGGTATTCGGCTATCACTTCGTGGCGTTTTCCAGCTTGGCAATAGCGATTATCGGCTTCCTCGTGTGGGGGCACCATATGTTCAGCACAGGGCAGTCGATCTATGCGGGTATCCTGTTCTCGTTCATTACCTTCCTTGTTGCTATCCCGTCAGCCATTAAGACTTTTAACTGGATGGCGACGATATGGAAGGGGCGCGTCCATTGGAATTCTCCGATGGTATACGCCTTAGGTTTCTTGGGGCTGTTCGTGATTGGTGGGTTGACGGGCTTACATCTTTCTTCGATGGCGACTAATGTGCATCTTACCGACACCTATTTTGTGGTGGCGCACTTCCACTATGTGATGGTGGGTGGCGCAATTATGGCATATCTTGCTGCGCTCCACTTCTGGTGGCCCAAGATGACAGGGCGCATGTACCCCGAGAGCTGGGCGAAGCTCTCGGCTCTGCTGGTGTTTGCAGGGTTCAACCTCACCTTCTTCCCGCAGTTCATCTTGGGCTATATGGGCATGCCCCGTCGGTATCACAGCTACCCCGAAGAGTGGGCGATGCTGAATGTGCTGTCCACTGCAGGCTCGTCCCTTCTCGGTCTGGGCTATCTCCTGCCGATGGTGTACTTGCTCTGGTCGCTGAGATACGGACGGATTGCCGAGCAGAACCCATGGGGCGCTCGCGGATTGGAGTGGGAAGTGGTGGCAACCCCACCTGACCCCCATAACTTTGAGCGTACCCCCATCGTCACACGCCCTGCCTACGACTATCAGCACCCAGAGGAGCCAACCGCCATCATCCCGAAACCACGCCCAGTGGTGGTGGGAGGCAAAGACGGCTAGGCAGAATCAGGAGAGGGGCTTACGCCCCTCTCCCTAAAGGAGGCGAACGGTGAGCGTAAAAGAGGCAGAGATTCGGGAGCACGCAGAACACCTGCACACTGCAAGTGAAATCTTAGGAGAGCAGTACGAAACTCTGGAACAGCAGAACACCGCCTACCTCATCGGCATGTGGGCGTTCGTGGTGCAGGAGGTGCTGTTCTTAGGAGCTATCTTCGTTTCCTACGGCATCTACCGTATGAAATATCTGATTGAGTTTACCCACGCGCACCATGAACTGAGCATCTTCTTTGGTGGGCTGAACACCTTCGTCCTGCTGGTCAGTAGTTATACGATGGCGCGTGCAGTGCGCGCTGCGATGCAAAATAACCATAAGAAGCAGTTCATCTACCTCCTTTGGACGCTCCTCTTCGCCGGTATCTTTATGGTGAACAAATATTTCGAGTACAGTGAAAAGTTTCGTGGACACCTTGTGCCTGGTCCTCACTACAGCGCAGAGAAGGTTGTCAAACACTCCAAAGAAGCAGGCGACCTGAAGGTGCTGGAGGACGGCAACTACTTGATTCGGCTCAAAACAGGACACCAACGCACCGTTACCCCTGAGGAGTATAAACAGCGCACGCAACTGTTCTTTGGCTTCTATTTCGTGCTGACTGGCTTGCATGGTCTCCATGTGCTGGTGGGGATGATTATCTTGGCAATTTTAGCGGTGCGCGCCTGGATAGACTATAAGAAACAAAAGGCAGTCGCAGACTACATGCCCGTGGAGATGTCGGGACTTTACTGGCACTTCGTGGATATCGTCTGGATTTACATCTTCCCGCTGTTGTATCTCGTAGGAGGCTAACAAGATGGCAGGTCATAACGGACATTCGGGCGAAGGGCACGCGCACATCTTGCCCGTGAGCTTCTATGTGAAGACACTTATTTGGCTGTTGATTTTATTGGTCGTCACGGTGGCAGCTGCGTTTCCCTCGAAAGTGACGGGCGGGCTTTTGCCAGACCCTATGCCGTGGGTAGCCACAATTATTGCGCTCACGATTGCGGTCATTAAGATGGTAATCGTGATTTCCAACTTCATGCATGTGCGGTTCAGTGGGAAGATGGTGTGGCTCTTTGCAGCAGCAGGGTTCTTCTGGCTGGTTATCATGATAATCTTTGCCTTCTCGGACTATGTGACGCGCCCGTGGGAGCCGTCCCATGCATGGCCTGAATAAACATCCGTCATTGCTGCGATTGCAAAAGCGCTCGAAAATATAGGCGAGTCGGCTCGTAAGGTATCCGATAGTTTCAAACAAGCGCATGCTAAGGCTTTGGGTATAATCATGGCTCAGGACCCTTCTGACTCCCTACGGAGTCCCGAATATAAGCGGTCCATAGGAGGGAATAGATGGTGCATCCGCGATACTACGAGACGATGGTGATTGTACCTGCAGATTTGGGCGAAGAGCGTGTGAACGCCCTAATTGAGCGGGTACGCTCGGTGTTGGAGAACATGGAAGCGAAGGTGTTGGAAGCGCGCGTGTGGGACCAGCGCAAGCTGGCATACGAGATTAAACATCACAAAGAGGGTATCTACCTGCTCTTCCGCTATGAAGGACAGCCTCGCGCTGCAGAGGAGCTGAACCGCATCCTCAAGATTACTGAGGGTGTGATACGGTACCGTACCTTCCGCCTTGAAACGGAAGAGCTTGCCCTGAGCTGAGGAGGGACTAATGTACTATAACCGCATCATCGTAGTAGGGCGACTGACTCGCGACCCCGAACTGCGCTCAACTCCTGATGGGATTCCTCTCGTAAGGTTCTCCCTCGCAGTTGGCCGCGGGCGTGGAGGAGAAGAGCGTGTCACCGACTTTTTCGATGTAGTGGCATTTCGTCAACTCGCAGAAACCGTAGCGAACTATATGACCAAAGGCAGGCTGGTGTTAGTGGAGGGGCGATTGCAAACGCGCTCTTACACCGACCGAGAGGGGATACGACGCAAGGCGTTCGAGATTTTTGCTGATAACGTACGATTCTTAGAACGCGCTCCTCAAGCAGAAGTGAGCGGAGAGGCTCCCCCACAACCGCAAGTCGCAACTGCTTCACGACCAGCTCCTGCACCTGCGCCAGTGGAATCCGAGGAGAGCTACGACGATATCGAGTTCCCTGTCGATGAGGATTTCGACCTGGAAAGCCCTGACTTGGATGAGGACGAAGGCGACCCCTTTCGCTAATCGTTTAGAGGAGGAGAACCGATGAATATGGACTCGTTCGAACTGCAGAAAAAGGAATTAGATGAGGAGTTAGAAAGTGGTGCCAAGCGTCGGATTATTCGGAGGCGACGACGCGTCTGCACGCTCTGTGTAGAGAAGCGCCCTATCGATTACAAAGACATTGCGCGCCTGAAGCGATTCACTTCGGTAGAACGGGGCAAGATTCTGCCTCGTCGTCAGACTAACCTGTGTGCAAAGTGTCAGCGTCGACTGGCTCTGGCAATCAAGCGGGCGCGTGAGCTGGCGCTTCTGCCCTATGTAGCACAGTAAGGTCGGCGATGGCACACCTTCTGGACGAACCTGGGCTTTTGCACCGCACCGACCCGAAAGGGATGATGTCGCTCACTTTGGACTTCCCTGCCCAATGTGAGCGCGCCTATCGGTTGGCGTCGGAGTTTCCCCTTGCACCCCTGCCTCGCCGTCCTAACCTAATCGTGGTGTGTGGGATGGGAGGCTCCGCTATTGGCGGGGATTATCTGCGCGCCTTGTTCGAGCAGATGGGGCAGGTGCCCGTGCTGGTGGTGCGGGACTATCACCTGCCTGCCTGCGTGGATGAGCATACGCTTGTGTTTGCGGTGAGCTATTCGGGCAACACCGAGGAGACCCTCTCATGCTACAACGAGGCGACCGAACGGCGTGCGATGCGTTTTACCCTTTCCAGCGGTGGTGAACTTCAACAGCGCGCCCAGCGTGATGGGGTTCCTCATCTGCAACTGCCCGGCGGTCAGCCTCCTCGAACGGCATTGGGCTACCTTTTCATTCCCTTGATGCGCCTGTGCGAACGGTGGGAACTGTTGCCTGATTTGAGCCACGCCTACGCCCAAATGCTCCAGCGATTAGTCCAAACACGCCAGCAGTTAGAACCGAATGTGCCTTTTGAGCGCAATCCCGCTAAGCAGTTGGCACAAGCACTTCATGGGCGTATCCCCCTTCTCTACGGCTCGGGAGGCGCACGCGCCACCGTCGCCATGCGCTGGAAGGGACAAATCAACGAGAACGCCAAACAGCACGCCTTCGCCTATACCTTCCCTGAGCTGAACCACAACGAAATCTTGGGGTGGGTGCTTGCAAGCACGCAAGCCCCCAACTGGAGCGTGGTGGTGCTTCGTGACCCAGATGAGAGCATTCGCACGCGCACCCGCATCGAAGTGACGCGCCGTTTGGTGGGCGATGCCGTTCCTTGGCACGAGCTGACCGCAGAAGGTTCCAGCCAACTGGAACGCCTAATGCACCTCACCTACTTTGGCGATTTCGTGAGCCTTTACCTCGCCTATCTGAATGAGGTAGACCCCGAAGCGATTGACTATATCAATACGCTCAAAGCAGAGTTAGCGAAAATTTCGGAATAGGAGGCATAGGATGGCAGCAGCGCACCATGTATGTGGCGGTCTTTTGCTGAGTGAGACCCATACCGATGCAGTGATGTATACCTATCGGGTCAAGAATGTGATGCAGATGGCAACCACACGGTTCCAAGAAGCGTGGATTGTAGAGTTATATGGGTATGGCAAAGCGCTGTTTTTAGACAAGAAGATTCAGTCTGCCATGCTGGATGAGTACATGTTCCACGAGCCGATGGTACAGCCTGCGATGTTCACGCATCCGAACCCCAAGCGCGTGATGGTGGCAGGTGGGGGGGAAGGCGCAACTTTGCGCGAGGTGCTACGCCATAACACAGTGCAAGAGGCGGTGATGGTCGATATCGATGACCAACTTGTGGCGTTCTGTCGGCAGTGGCTCCCTGAATGGCACCAAGGTTCCTTTGATGACCCCCGTACGAAGCTAATCCACGACGATGCGCGCAAAATCATCGGGGAGTATCGCAACTACTTCGATGTGATTATTTCAGACCTCACCGACCCGCTGGAGGCGGGTCCTTCCCAGATGCTGTTCACGCGCGAGTTCTATCAGCTTGTCTACGATGCTCTCACCGATGATGGCGTGGTGGCGATTCAGTCGGGCGCTGGTGACCCTCTCTATCCATACCTTTACGGGTGCATCGCGCGCACCCTGCAAGAGGTGTTTCCAATTGTACGCCCCTACTGGTCGTTCGTTGCCTCGTTTATGCTTCCGTGGGGGTTCATCTTAGCCTCCAAGAAGTATGACCCGCTCGAGTCGACCCAAGAGTCGATAGCCCAGCGCATTGAGGAGCGAGCGGTAAAGGGATTGCGCTACTACGACCCTACCACCCATCTCGGAATGTTTGGAATTCCTCCCTACCTGCGCGAGGTGATTGCTCAGGGGCGCGTGCTGACCGACGCGCAACCGTTTAGCTGGGAGGCGTAGCAGATTGCCGTTCACCCGCTGGGGATGGATTGCCCTTCTTGGGTGTGCCGTTCTTCCGTGGGGCTACTGTGAGTCAGATTTCTTCCCCATCCCCATTACAACTTCCTTTCCTTCGTGCTGCACGGGCATCTCGCCCGTGTGTTTTTCCCCCAGAAGAAGAGAAGAGACTGACTTCACCTTCTCTAATGCGGGCACCCAGCTCAGGTTCAATTACTCTCGGTTCACCAACACTTTTCGGCAAGCAATTCCCCCCTCCTGTAGGTTCCCCCCGTCAACGGGGGGAACCGAAAAAATTGGGTGCTTCCCCACGCTTGCGGGGGGAACCGAAAAAATTGGGTGCTTCCCCACGCTTGCGGGGGGAACCGAAAAAATTGGGTGCTTCCCCACGCTTGCGGGGGGAACCTTAAGGAGGGGGGTAAAACCCTTACCGATAACATCTCCCTACGCTTGCAGGGGGAACCTACAGGAAGAGGACGAGACTCTTGCGGAAGAGCAGGGGTTCGCTTCCGAAAATGAACCTATCTTGTGTACCTTTGTCAGCCACCCCTTCTCCCTATGGGAGAAGGGGGCTAGGGGGATGAGGGCTTCCCAAGAAAAGGGGGCTGGGGGGATGAGGGCTTCCCAAGAGAAAGGAGACCTTATCCTTCACGCTGGTTCCTACCATCTTCGTCGCAGTGCGAAGGGCGAACTCTATCTGGAACTCTCTGGGAATGTGGTGCTGGAGTATCAGGGGCGTACGCTCAGCGCAGAGGTTCTGACTTTGGATACCGAGCGCACGCGCGTGCTAACCGAAGGTGCGTTTCTGCTCAGCGCACCAGAAGGCACGATTCAGGGAATTGGCATAGAGTATGACTACGAAACTGGGCGGGGGCTGTTCCGCCAGTTTAGGGCAGATGTGCTGAGGGTCATCGTGCAGGGCGAGTTGCTGGAAGGGGACTTGAACGCCTTCACCGCTCAGCGTGTCTTGGCAACCACTTGTGAGCGAACCCCCCCTGATTATGCTTTGGAAGCCGATAGCATTCGGCTTTCAGCGGGGGCGCGCTTGCGCTTGCAGAATGTGCGCGTGCGCTTGCGAGGGAAAACCCTGCTTACCCTCCCCCAAGCGGTGGTGCGCGTGCGCGAGACCACCGAGTTGGTAGACCTTCCCTCCCCTACCTACAGCCCCGACACTGGCTGGGGAGTCCGCTCGCAGGTGGAACTGCCGTTGGGCAGGCGCGTGCTCGGCACGCTTGCGGGCAGTGCGTACCTGCGTGATGTGCCCGAAACGCGCCTTGTGATTGCCTATGCCCTTTGGGGAGAAGACCCCCGTACTACCGAACCCGAACTGCGTGCCCGATTCGAGGCAAGCCCGCTGTATAACTTGCGTCTGAGCCACACCATTGCAGAAGGGCGACTACGCAACCGTACTCCCACTTTACGCATAGAACAGAGCGTGAATGTGCGCCCCCTTTTTGCGCCCGCCCCGCGCACTCGAATCTCGCGCAGTGAGTTGGCGTTTGACCTTCCCCTGCAGATGGGTGATGGCTTGGGCGTGCTAACCTTGCGCACAGGGAGCCAAGGCGAGCGTGTGGGAACCACCAACACCCCGCGTCGGCGTCGTACGGTGCTGGAGGCAGAGTGGCTCCAACCCCTGTGGCAGACCGAAACCCTAAGCCTGCAGGCATATTTCTGGGCAAGCAGGGCGGACTACGCGGGCGGACAGCGCTACGAATGGTTCCGCCCGCAGATTGCGCTTCGCTGGCAACCCTCTTCGAACTTTGCGCTGATGACTGGCTATGCCTTCAGCCGTGTGGGGGGCACCACTCCATTCCTTTCCGATACCCTGCCCGTGCGCCACGAATGGAGTGCCCGCGCCGAGTGGGTTCAGGGCAATCTGCGATTCGCCACCCTGCTGGTATACGACACTCAACGCAGTCGGGTACACGATGTTCAGGTTGCGCTGGGGTGGCGCATCCACTGTCTGGAACCGTACCTCTTTTGGCGACGCTCCCCCAGTAGTGTTCTGTTGGGAGTGAACCTCACCGCCTTCCAATAAGGGTATAATCCGATGGGGATGTTCCGATGGCAACCGTTAAGATGCGCAAACGCAGGGTGATTTCGGAAGAAGAGTTCCTACGCCTTCCAGATGACGGGCGTAAGTACGAGCTGGTAAATGGGGAGGTCAAAGAAGTGCCTGCAGGTATTCGACACGATACGATTGTAGCGAGAATCATCGGCATGATGTTTCCAACTGTCGGGAAAAAGGGGGTTATTGCGGCGTCCAGTGCGGGCTACCGCTTAGCCTCTGGGAATGTTCGCTCGCCTGATGTGTCGTTTATTCGAAACGAGCGTCTGCCCGAAGGCAAACTGCCCGTAGGCTTTGGGGAGTTTGCTCCTGACTTGGCAATCGAAGTGCTTTCTCCTACTGAGGATGCCAGCGAGCTATTGCGCAAGATAGCGGAATATTTCGAGTCGGGTGCTCAGCAGGTATGGGTGGTAGACCCCGAGGCGCGCCGTGTCACGATTTACCGCTCGCCAGTGGATGTGCAGACCTTTTCTGGAGACGATGTGATTGAAGGGAACGAACTGTTCCCAGAGTTTCGCTGTAGCGTGAACGAGTTGTTAGGGGAGTAGGTTTTTTGCCTGTTCGCGTCGGGCGAGTCGTTCGGCGCGTCGCTTGTCCGCTTCTTCCCATTTGCGCCGTTCTTCTTCTGTTTGAGGCAGTACAGGTGGAACGGGCGTCGGGCGCCCTGTGGCAATATCCAGCGCCACATAGACCAGATACGCCACGGAAGTGATACGACGCTCCCCCGTAAGTAGGTTCTCTGCCTCGACGACCGCTTCTATTTCCATCGAGGTTCGCCATGAGCGCACGATTCGCGCCCGCACATGCACCAAGTTGCCCACATGCACAGGTTCACAGAAGCTCACCGAGTCGATCTCCACCGTCACAGCAGGGGCACGGGCGTGGCGGGAGGCAACGATTCCCCCCGCTTCATCGATGAGTTTCAGGATCCACCCTCCATGCACATTCCCCAAGGGGTTGGCATGTTCGGGGTTCATCATCTGGGTCAGCACAACCTCGGTCTCTGCAGGGGTGCGCGGTTCCATCAGCCGAGATTGTACCTCGCAAGGATTTCGGACACGGCGCGTTCGGCGGTTTCGAGCGCGCCCTCCATGTAGCCTACGAACATGCTGAGGTAGTCGCCCGCAAAGAAGAGTCGCCCCTCTGGCTGGCGTAGGATGGGAAGCGCACGAGTGAGGTAGCCCGGCTTATGGAAGATGTAAGCATGCTGGGCGAACGGGTCAGTTCCCCAGTGGTAGCTCGTGGCACCCAGCACCTGCCCTCGGCATTCAGGATACATCACCTCCAGCACTTGGAGGCAGTGTTCGATGCGTTCCTGTTCAGGAGTGTTGAGCCACGCCAGAGCAGGGTCGCCCCCAACCCAGAAAGAGAGGATGCCCGCCTCACCCTGTTCAATATCGGTCTCTTCCCAAATGGCGGTGATTTCGGGCGCGTGAGGTATCCGACGAGGGGAGTGAGCACGCCAGAAGCGGGTACGGAACTGGATAAGGGTGCGCACCACCTGCCCTTGCCCAGCCAGTTGGAGTGCCTCCCGACGCTCAGGTGAGAGTTCGGGACGCCACTCTAACTGGCTCAGCACAGGGAACGGAAGCGCAACAATTGCATAGTCGGCTTCCACCGTCTTCAACCGACCCTCCTGACGATAGTGGACACGAACCGCGTTTTCGGTCTGCTCGATTGCTTCCACTACCGCCTCCGTGAGCAGAGTACCCCCCAGCGATTGGAACGCCTTTAAGAGGGCGTGGGGAAGTTGGTCGGTGCCTTCGCGCAAGCGATAGACTCCACTCACGACACCCTTGCCATAGAACGCCTCCTGCGCCACGATACTCAGCAGGGAGAGCTGTTCTGGCTCGCCTGCCTCTAAGTTGCGGGCATAGCGTCGGAATAAGGGTTCGCCCTTCTCCCACACCCCCGTGAGTTGTGCCCAGTCGCGCCACGAGAGTTGGTCGTACTCGGCGAGTTCGGGCGGAACTTGCCACGGATGTTTCGGGTCGGGAAGCAAGGCGATAAGGTCGTACACATCGTTCCAAAAACGGTTCCATGCCTGTTTAGAGGCTTTGGAGAAATGCCCGTTTGGCGTGAGACCCCAGAACTGGGGACGCGTCGTAATCGGCAGTCGGAACTGTTTGACCAAGTTGAGCAAGGTTGCATGGTTCGAGTCGATAAACTCTGGTCCTAACTCTGCGTGCTGGTGCTGGTGGCATGCTCGCCATGTGAGCACGCGCCCACCTACACGCGAGCGCGCCTCTAATACACAGACCGAGAGCGATACCTTTTGAAGGAGATATGCAGAATATAACCCAGCCAGACCAGCCCCTAAAACAACCACATCATAGGGTTTGGCTCTATTCGGCTCCATAGTTTCACCTGTCTTGTGTTGCAGGTGTGGGAATTATACCTGTCAGAGGGTATTCAGCAGGGATTTCCCCTCATGCACCGAACCAAGAGGTACAGGTGACGACGATGAAGGTGCTTGTAGCAGACAAGTTTGAGCAGAGTGGCTTAGAGGGTCTGCGCCAGCTGGGCTGTGAGGTCATCTATGACCCTGCTCTCAAGGAAGAGAGCCTCGTGGAAGCGATACGCGTGCATAATCCCGATGTATTGGTCGTGCGCTCCACGCGCGTCACTGCCCCTATGCTGGAAGCAGGCGATTTGAGTTTGGTCATTCGTGCAGGAGCGGGGGTGAACACAATCGATGTGGCAACTGCCTCCAAGCGCGGGATTTATGTAGCGAACTGTCCGGGCAAGAATGCGATTGCAGTGGCAGAACTGGCGTTTGGGCTAATTCTGGCTCTTGACCGGCGTATTCCCGACAATGTCCAACAGTTGCGCGAGGGGCGCTGGAATAAGAAGGAGTTCAGCGAGGCGCGCGGATTGGCAGGCAACACACTGGGACTGATTGGCTTGGGCAATATTGGCTTAGAGATGGTGCCTCGTGCGAAGGCGTTCGGTCTGCGTGTGATTGCGTGGAGCCGTTCTCTAACTCCCGAACGCGCCGAGGTGCTGGGCATAGGCTATCGGGCTACCCCGTTGGATGTGGCGAGCGAGGCAGATATCGTGAGCGTGCATGTAGCGCTGACTCCAGAAACGCAAGGGCTGTGTGGGCGCGCCTTCTTTGAGGCGATGAAACCAGGTGCCTACTTCATCAACACCGCGCGCGCGGAAGTGGTGGATGAGGAGGCACTGCTGTGGGCGGTGCGCGAGAAGGGTATCCGAGCAGGGCTGGATGTGTTCTCCAACGAGCCGTCCACCGCTGAAGGCGACTTCGACAACCCGCTGGTGCACCTACCCAATGTGTATGGCACGCACCATATCGGCGCCTCCACTACGCAGGCACAGGAGGCGATTGCCGAGGAGGTCGTGCATATCGTGCGCACCTACATGCAAACTGGGCGCGTGCCGAATGTGGTGAACCTGGCGAAGCGCACTCCTGCCCAATACCTGCTGGTGGTGCGCCATTTAGACCGCGTGGGCGTGCTGGCGCATATCTTCGACTGCCTTCGCGAAGCAAATATCAATGTTCAGGAGACGGAGAATATTGTGTTCGAGGGTGCTGAATCGGCGGTAGCACGCATCCAGCTGGATAGCAAACCCCCCGAGGCGGTGCTTTCTACCATTCGGGCACACGAATACATCTTCTCGGCGGTGTTGGTTCCCTTATAGACCGTCTACTGGGCAATCCAAGCGGGCGATTCAATCAAGAAGCGGGTTCGGCTGAGGTATTCGCGAGCGACTTCTTCGATGGAACGCCCTGTAGAGGTGGTAATCTGGTCTTTGCTCCAGATTCGGAAGTAGCCTAATGCCCCGCGTGCAAGGGGTGCGGTGGTGGCAACTCGATAGGTCTGGTCGGGGTTCAGTTTCATTCCGCCAATTGTCACGCTCACGATGCGCTTGCCCGCTTCCGCTTTGGGGTCGAAGCGCACCTCCGCCCCTGCCAACTGGAGGAAGGCGTTATTGCGCTGAGGATAGAGGTCGAGCGCACGCTCCAGCGCCTGCAGAATCTGCTCACCTTTGAGGCTGAGCACCACCACCTCGTCATCGGGGAACTGAAGCGCCTTGAGCAACTCCTCTTCCGACACTCTGCCTGCGGGCAGTTTGTGGTTTTCGTTGAAAAAGGCGGCGCCCAACATCGCCATATCGGCACCTGTAGCCGAGCGCATTGCCTCCACGAGCGTTTGCGCCACAGGATTTGCCGACTCCGCTACATTACTGAGCGTCATCGGCTGTGAAAGCACAATCTGTGCCCTTCCAGAGAGGCACAGTAGCCCCACCATACTGAGTATCCAGACCATCGTTAGAATTTTCGGCATGTCTTGCCCCTCTATGAACTTTCGACGGTTGTACGCTGGCTGGCGTTCCATCGAAGGTAAGCCTCGATAAAGCCGTCGATATCGCCATCCAGCACGGCTTGCACATTGCTTGTTTCGTAGTCGGTGCGGTGGTCTTTGACCAGCGTGTAGGGCTGAAGCACATAGGAGCGAATCTGGTGCCCCCACTCTACGGGCACGACCTCGCCCTTGAGGTTGCGAAGTTTCTGCTCTTCCAGTCGTCGGTAGTACTCGGCGACGCGCGCCGTCAAGACCCGCAAGGCGACCTCCTTATTCTGGTGTTGCGAGCGCTCGTTCTGACAGCTGGCGGTGATGCCGGTGGGGATGTGGGTGATGCGCACGGCGGACTCGGTCTTGTTCACATGTTGCCCACCGTGCCCCCCTGCACGAAAGGTATCGATTCGGAGCTCCTCAGGCTTGAGTGTGAACTCGGTCTGCTCTACTTGGGGCATCACTTCCACCAGCACGAAGGAGGTGTGGCGTCGCTTGTTGGCATCGAAGGGCGAGATTCGCACCAATCGGTGTACGCCATGTTCCGATTTGAGCAGTCCGTAGGCGTACTCGCCCTCGATGAGCACCCCTACACTGGAGTAGCCCGTGACGGTGCCGGGGCTTTCGTCCACGATTTCGGTTCGGAACCCTTTGCGCTGTGCCCACCGCAGGTACATGCGCAGAAGCATCTCTGCCCAATCGCATGCTTCTGTGCCCCCTGCGCCAGAGTTGATTTCCAGAATGGCGTTATTGCGGTCATACTCGCCATTGAGCAGGGTCAGCAGTTCCAGTTGCTCTACATCGTGGGCAAGTTCGGCGACTTTGGCAGAGATTTCGCCCGCCATCGCCTCGTCGTACTCCATCTGTAGTAGGCTAAGCCACTCGGCATACTCTTGGGCGTTCTCGAGAAGACGCTCGATAGGTTCAATCTGGTTTTTGAGGCGAGCGATTTTCTGCATGACGGTTTGGGCTTGTTGCGGATTGCTCCAGAATTCGGGCTGTTCGGTTTGGCGCTGGAGGTCTTCCAGTTCGGACTTCAAGCGGACGAGGTCAAAGATGCTCCCCGATCGCTTCCAAGCGCCGGCGAGCCTCCTGCAAAGTTTCGTTCACAGTGCGCAAATCGTGCATAGTGGTTAAGATTATACCCGAATCGGTTCAAGAAGACCCCTGCTGGGGTATCCTTTTGGGGAGGGAGAAGCGATGAGTTGGTGGCGGATGGTGCTACTATTGGTGATAATAGCCCTGTTTGGATTTCTGACGGGCGTTGTGGTGATGGACCAACGGGAGGCACAGCGTCGTTCGCGTGTGCCTGAGCGTGTGGATGCCCGCGCGTTTCGTCTGCTGGATGCGGAGGGGAAGGTGCGGGCTGAGCTTAGCATGCCATTTGGGGAGCCTGCCCTGTTCCTGTACGACAAGGAGGGCAAACCGCGTGCATGGTTGCTGTTGGATGGTGATGGCAATCCGCGAATGATGTTCGTGGATAGCCAACAAGTCCCGCTTTGGCAAGTCCCAGCCTCCGCAGGCAAGAAGTCGACAAATGGCGGGCAGGATAGGGAGTGAGCGTTTTCGTGGCTTGGGCGTCTCGCTCAAGCAAGCACACGGGCGGGACGCCCGTGCTACGGTTGTGGCTTGGGCGTCTTGCCCAAGTGGCGCACGGGCGAGACGCCCGTGCTACGGTGGTGGCTTGGGTGTCTCACCCAAGCAGTCGCACGGGCGAGACGCCCGTGCTACGATGATGCTGATGGGCAGGACGCCCGTGCTACTGAGGGTTAGAAATGGTGCGCGGAGTGGGGATTGATAGCGTAGAGTTGGCGCGTATTGAGCGGGTGTGGGCACGCTTTCCGCGCTTTCCAGAGCGTATCCTGACCCCTGCCGAGCGCACCTACTGCTTGCGCAAAGCACGCCCCCTGCCCCACATTGCGGGGCGGTGGTCTGCGAAAGAGGCGATTGTAAAGGCGGTAGGCCATCCCCTCCGCTGGCAGGAGGTGGAGATTCTGCCTGACGAGCGGGGTGCGCCCCAAGTGTTCCTTAGGGGCTACAGCGCCCAAGTGGTGGGGCGAGGCAAACTGCTGGTGAGCATTACCCACACCGACCACTACGCTCAGGCAATCGCCCTCTGGGTAGAGGAGCCATGAAACATCGGATAGCAATCTTGGTGTCGGGCAAGGCACGCGGGACGAACATGGAGGCGATAATTCGTGCCTGCCAATCAGGTGAGATTCCCGATAGCGAGGTGGTGTTGGTGGTGGGCACGCGCCCCGATGCCCCTGCCCTGCAGAAAGCGGAAGCGCTTGGCGTGCCGACCGCAATCGTCAACCCCAAAGAGTTCCCCGACGAAGAGGCGTATGGGGATACCCTGCTTTGGGTGCTTCAGCGCGTCCAGCCCGACCTGATATGCCTTGCGGGCTATGTGCGCTTACTTCCCGCTCAGGTGGTGCGCGCCTATCCCTACCGAATCTTGAATATTCACCCTGCACTATTGCCCCTTTTTGGAGGCAAGGGCATGTATGGCTTGCGCGTGCATCAGGCGACTATCGAGAGCGGGATGAAGGTCGCAGGTTGCACTGTGCATTTCGTGGACGAGCAGTACGATACAGGTCCGATTGTGCTTCAGCGCACCGTGCCCGTGCTGGATGATGACACTCCCGAAACCTTAGCGCAACGGCTTCTGCCTGTGGAGCATGCCACCTACATCGAGGCGATTCGGCTTTTTGTGGAAGGTCGCCTGCAGGTGGAGGGTAATCGAGTAAGGATTCGAGAAATCCCTCTCGCAAAGAGCGAATAAGTGCTTCTTAGGTATCCTCTTGCCGATGCGCCTGATAGACCGACTAATTGTGCGTGAGTTGGTGACTCCCCTGCTGTTTGGGGTTGCTTTGTTCACGACCCTCGTGTTTGCGGGCGGATATGTGTTCATGATTACCGAGTATGCGGTCAAGGGCATTCCACTTGCGCTGGTGATAGAGTTGGCTCTGCTCTACCTGCCTCAGATTGCGGTAAAAACCTTCCCGATGGGGATGCTGTTGGCAACGCTGTTGGGGTTTGGGCGCCTTTCCTCCGATTGGGAGATTACTGCCCTGCGCTCGGTGGGGGTGAGTGTGCGACGAATTGTGCTTCCCGTATTCCTGTTGAGTATGGCGGTTGCGCTGTTTGCGATTGGCTTCAACGAGACGCTGGTGCCCTGGGCAACGGCACGGGCAAGCACCATCCGCTCCAAGATTCTGGAACGGCTGGAACTGACCGAGCAACAGACCTTCGGCTTTCCCCAGTTCAAAGAAGGGCGTTTGGACTCGTATGTGATTGTGGCGGGCGGGCGCGACCCCCAAACGCAGGAGCTGTTTCAGGTCACGATTCTAAAATATCGCACGGGCGCCCAGCGCGAGCCAGAAGCCGTTGCCTACGCCCGACGCGCCCGATGGGAAGGCGAGAACGAATGGGTGCTGTACGATGGCTGGATACGCACTGCAGAAGGGCAGGTGCTGACTTATCGCGTGTTTCGTGCCGAGCCACGCGCGCAGGTGCGTATTGAACGCACTCCCGTTCAGATTGAAGCGCTTCTCACCCAAGTGGACGAGCGTTCCTTTGCCCAGCTGCGCGACCAGATAGCGTTCTATCGCCAAGAGGGCGCGGACGAACAGGTGATTCGCCAGCTCACAGTGGAGTTGTACAACAAGGTGAATGTGCCGTTAGCGAGCGTGATTTTCGCCTTGATGGGCATGGCGTTGGGCATTCGTCCCCAGCGTTCCAGCCCTGCCACGGGTTTTGCGCTGAGCGTGGCGATTATCTTCCTCTACTGGGTGGTGGCGCGGTATCTGATTATTCTGGGGCGCACAGCGGTGCCCCCGTTATTGGCGAGTTCGCTTCCGAATCTGCTGGGGCTGGCGTTGGCGTTGTGGCTCCTTTCCAAGCGCGAGCGCGCCTGAACTACACAATCCCTATGCGCAACAGGTCTTTCAGCACCACCATACCGAGCGGTTTGCCCGCTTCATCCAGCACAGGCAGGTCGCCAATTTTGGTGGGCAGGCTCTGGAACTTCTCCAGCACCTCAATCGCCAGTGGGTTGCCCTTTAGGTAGGTGAAGTTGCGGTTCATGGCGATGTGGGCAGGTTGGCTCAGGGCGTTCTCGTCTTGAAGCAGTCGGCGTCGGATGTCGCCATCGGTAATGAGTCCTACCATGACCCCCTGCTCGTCCACGATACATGCCGCGCCTGCTCCTGCATGCGTGATGGCGAACAGCACATCGCGAAGGGGCGCATCGTAGGGCACAACGGCTAAGGCGTCGCCCGTGCGCATCACATCATAAGCGCGCAGAAGCAGTCGCCTGCCCAGTGCGCCCGCTGGATGATTGAGCGCGAAGTCCTGCGGTGTGAACCCCCGCGCTACCATCGTCGCCAGCGCCAGCGCATCGCCCAGCGCTAACATCGCAATAGTGCTGGCGGTCGGCGCCAGATTGTGAGGGCACGCCTCCCGCTCAACCCGCACATCCAACACCAAGTTCGCCATCCTGCCGAGCGTGGAGTCGGGGCGTCCCGTCATCGCAATCGTGAACACCTGCAGGCGTTTGAGAGCAGGACACAACAACACCAGCTCGTCGCTCTCGCCACTGTAGGAGAGCAGAAGCGCCACATCATCTTCCGTGATAGTGCCGAGGTCGCCATGCGCTGCCTCGGTGGGATGGAGAAAAATCGCTGGGGTGCCCGTGCTACTGAAGGTGCCTGCCAGTTTGCGAGCAATCGCTCCCGACTTCCCTACCCCACTGACCACTAACCGCCCCTCACACCGAAGCAGAGCCTCCACTGCCTGCTCGAACGGTTCTCCCAGACGGTCAATCAGGTTGCGAATCGCTTCCGCCTCCGTCTGGAGCACCTCGATCCCCACTTGAACAATCCGCGAAACGGGCTTCGTGTCCGTAGAAAGCATTTCAGAAGGTATCGTCTTCCAGTTCGGGGGCAATCCGCGTGCGTCGGGTGCGTCGCCCGTTGAGCGAATTCTCCCCATAGTTATCTTGATAGACCTGTATAATTTTCTTCTTTATACGCTGAATCGCATTATCAATACACTTGGTGTGGCGATTGAGCCGTTCCGACATCTCGCGGTAGGATAATCCTTCCAGATAGCAGTCCAACACTCGCTGTTCCAGCTCGCTCATCAGTTCGCGTGCCATTCGGAGCACTGCTTGGGGGATTTTGCATTCTAATATCCACTGTTCAGGGGTAAGGGTGTTGGGGTCGGGTAGGATTTCGGCAAGTTGGGAATCGGTCTCTTCGTTGCTGTTGTTCTGCACAGGATGACAGATGGAGATATACTCGTTCAGGGGGAGATGTTTTTGGCGTGTTGCTGCCTTGACCGCCGAGATAATCTGGCGCGTCACGCAGAGTTCCGCAAAGTGGCGGAACTTGCAAAGGCGGTCGTACCGATAGTCGCGAATGGCTTTGTAGAGACCGATTAGCCCTTCCTGAACCACATCCTCATGGTCTGCGCCCATCAGGAAGTAGGAGCGCGCCTTCATCTCTACGAGGGAGCGATACCGCTTGATGAGCGCTTCGGTTGCCCGCTGAGAGCCTTGCTTTGCATAGACCACCAGTTCTTCATCCTGTAGACTCTCGATACACAGTCGCATGTCGTCAAAATAGGAGTACTCGTCGGACGCCATCATATGGTCGTTCATTGTGTTGCCCTCCGTTCAGAGTGTGGGGTGCGAGAGGGATAGGGGACGGTGCTTTGCAGAGCATAGTTCCGAACAGGGATGGTTGCCAAGCCTCCCATTCTCGCCTTGTTCCCAAACCGTTTTCCTGCCTGTTTCGCACTCCCCATGCGCACATAAGTAGTGTAGCCGATTGTACCCTGTTAAAGTCAAGGGTTTGGGGCAAATTTGGGCAAAATTGCCCCCGAATTTGGCAGGAATCATCGGCGCGTGCGTCAAAAGTAAGGGGATGGTCTATCCTAAAGTAGGATAAGGAGGTCAGCATGGAGTTCAGCAGGAGGAGAATTTGGATGAGCACGCTCGCTTTGGCGGGCGTTTCGGCAGTGGCGATTGCCCAATCGCCCATTCGTGTGTCCAAAGGAGCCGATAACAGCGTGGTGCTCCAGTTTCACAAGATACGCCCTGCGTGGGTCGAGGTGGTCGTAGAGGGTGAGGTCATTGCCACCCGCACGGTCGAACAGTCTGCCCAGCAGGTCACCCTTGCGATAAGCAGTTGGGGGCTGGCACCGGGCACCCACGAGGCGACGATTAAGGTGTACGACGCTCAGGGTCGCCTGATTGGTCAGACCCGCGCCCCGATAGAGATTCAGCCCGACCCGAACGCGCCCATTACGCTCATTATCCCGCGCAATCGAACTCAGGTATCGGGTGTTGTGCCGATAGAGGTTCGGCTGAACCCCGCAGGCAACCAGTATGTGACCTTCTTCGTGAACGGGCAGGTGCGCGCCCTGCGCAACTATCCGCCCTATGTCTACCACTGGGACACGACCGCGGAACCGAACGGCTGGCATACGCTGGAGGCGTGGAGCTTCAACGGCAACCAGACCTTCCGCACGCCTATCACGCGGGTCTTTGTGAACAATCCGGGCGGGCGTACCGAGCGTCAACTTCCCGCTCAGTCCGATGAGCAGATAGGGTTCAACGAGCCGACGCTTGCACCCTTCATAGCCGAAGCGGAACCTCAGGGGCTTCCGTTTCGTTCCGCTCCAAGCGAAGGTACGGTTGCCACGAATCCGCGCTTGAGCCTGCCTCACGATGTGCCCCCTGAGAAGGTGGCAACAGAAGCGGTTCCTGAAAAGGTTGCACCTGCAGACACGGTGGCTTCCGAACCGCAAGTGCGCATGCCCCAAGAGGTCTCCTCTATCGGTTCCCCGCAGTGGCGCCACAGTGAGGCGGGTGGTCAGCTCACCGAGGCGATGCGTCTCACCACCCCTACCGAAGTGGGCGACCCGAGCCTCTCGCACACACGCCACACTCCGACCGCAACACCCCCAGGTGTGCGCCTTTCCCAAGCCACTCCGCTTATGCGTGGGCAGAAGCTCCACACCCCCCAAGAATGGGTGTCCGCCACTTTGGGAGCAGGTTCTGCAACCCCTGCTGTGAGCGGGACGATGGTGCTGAGCCGTGGAATGGCTCTGCCTGCCCCCGTGCGCACTTTTGAGGTCGTACTGAACGACCGCCTTGTGGTCTCGGATGTGGCACCGCAGGTAGAGAACGGGCTTCCCTTAGTGACCCTGCGCCACCCGATGGAGCAGGCGGGCGCGGAAGTGGAGTGGAGCCATGAACTACGGGTAGCGACGGTGCGCTTTGCAGGGCGCGAGCTGAAGGTGGAGGTGGACGCGAAGCGCGTCATGCTGGACGGGCGCGAAGTGCGCTTGGAAGCACCGCCTCGTATCGTGCGCGGGCGCATCCTCCTGCCCCCGTGGGTGTTGTGTGAGATGCTGAACGCTGACCTCCTATACGACAGCACCCGCAACCAACTGATTTTCGTCCCGCGTATGGAATCGTCTCTTGCTGAACCCTAAGCACAAAGGCGTCCTTCATCGTTTGCCCTCCCCATCCCTCCCTCTCCTGCTGGAGAGGGAGGGAGTTTGGTTCGTGAGAGGAGCTGGGAGTCAAGCCCCCACTCTCCACTGCCTATTGCCCACTGCCCACTGTCCACTCCCCACTGCCCCACATTCGTCATTCTGAGCGAAGCGAAGGATCTCTCCAAACCCCACGCTCAAAAGCAGGAATCGACTCAAAAGTGGTGTATAATAGAAGCGTTGGGGGATCAAGGCGACGAAGAAGCAAAGGGTGCAGTGGGCGCTGACGGTGCTGGCACTCCTGCTGAGCCAGCTAAGCCTGTGGGCGACGAGCCTCGCTCAAGGCAGACCCGACATCGTGCGGATGAGAGGGGGACATATGGGTGAGGTCCTCTCCGTTTCCTTTTCGCCCGATGGTCAATACCTGGCGTCGGCAAGTGGAGATAGCACCATCAAGCTCTGGCGGGTGTCGGACGGAGTACTCGTCCGCACCCTCACAGGACATGCAGGTTGGGTCAACTCGGTTTCCTTTTCCCTGATGGGCGGTATCTGGCGTCGGGGAGTGGTTACCCTGACTACTCCATCAAGCTCTGGCGTGTCAGACGGAGCACTCGTGCAAGCCTACGACCAAGAGACGGTCGGGGGAGTACGCTCTCTCCAGTTCTCCACGAACGGGCGTTTCTTTGCCTATGGGCGTGGTGATGCGACGGTGGTGCTGGAGCGCAATCCGCTCTGGCGGGAAGGTGATGTGAACGGCGATGGCTGTGTGGATGACGCTGACTTGATAGCCGTGTTATCTGCCTTCGGTAGCGAGAGTGGCGACGCCGATTTGAACGGTGATGGGATAGTAGACGATGCTGACCTGCTGACAGTGCTGTTCAACTTCAGCAGTGGGTGCTGATTAGCCCTCACCCCGTCCCCTCTCCCGACGCTTCAGGAGAGGGGAGCCAGCCTCTCTCCGTGTGGGAGCATGGGTATACTCTCTCCCGCTATGCGAAGGAGCGCAACTGCCAAGACACCCAAGAGCCGTTCCCGAACCAAGACGCAAACAAATGGTGCAGGCAAGCCTGTGATTATCGTCGAATCGCCTGCAAAGACCCGCACGCTGAAAAAGATTCTGGGGAACCAGTACCTGATTGAAGCCTCGATGGGGCATGTGCGCGACCTGCCGAAAAACAGGCTGGGCGTGAACATCCAGAACGGCTTCCAGCCCACCTATCAGACCCTTCCAGAACGGCGGGAAGTGCTGAAACGGCTCAAGCAGGTCACGGCAAACGCTCCCACCGTCTATCTTGCCACCGACCCCGACCGCGAGGGCGAGGCTATCGCTTGGCATATCCAGCAGGCGTTGAAACTCACGAACGCCCAGCGCATCGAGTTCAACGAGATTACCGAGCAGGCGGTTCGGCGCGCGCTCCAGTCGCCTCGCTCAATCGACCTCCGACGAGTCGATGCCCAGCAAGCACGGCGGGTGCTGGACCGATTGGTCGGCTACGAGGTCAGCCCCTTACTGTGGCGCAAGACCTATGGGGGTCGCAAACCGCTCAGTGCGGGGCGGGTGCAGTCGGTGGCGGTGCGTCTGATTGTTGAGCGCGAGCGCGAAATCCGCGCCTTCGTCCCTGAAGAGTACTGGAAAATCACGGCAACCTTCACCCCGCTTGATGAGGAGTTCCCCTTCGAAGCGGAACTGCGCCAAAAAGGCGAGCAGAATCTGGAACTCAAAAGCGAGACGGACGCTCAAGCAATCGTGAACGACCTGGAAGGGGCAACTTATGTGGTCGAGCGGGTCGAGAAACGCCAGCGCAAACGCACACCGCCCCCACCCTTCATCACCAGCACCCTCCAGCAGGAAGCCTCGCGCAAACTGGGCTTCAGCGCAAAACGCACTATGCAGATTGCCCAACAGCTCTACGAGGGTGTGGAGCTGGGCGAGGAAGGCTCCATCGGACTCATCACCTATATGCGCACCGATTCGGTACGGCTGTCCGACGAAGCCTTGCAGATGGCGCGCCACTATCTCCAAAAGCACTACGCACCCGAATACCTTCCGCCCAAACCGCGCCAGTACAAAGCGCGTGCCAGCGCACAGGATGCCCACGAGGCGATTCGCCCCACCGATGTGAACCGCACTCCCGAAAGTGTGCGCCCGTTTCTCACTGCCGAACAGTATCGCTTGTACGAACTCATCTGGAAGCGGTTCCTGGCAAGCCAGATGGCAGATGCCCAGATGGAGGTCACCTCCGTCGATATTCGGGCGAAGGACTACCTCTTCCGCGCTTCGGGCACGGTGCTTCTGTTCGATGGGTTCCTCAGCCTCTACCGCGAGGGCAAAGACACCACCGAGAAAGAGGAAGAGGAACTGCCTCCCCTGCCAGAGCTGAGCGAGGGCGAGATTCTGCGCCTGATAGCCCTCACGCCCAGTCAGCACTTCACTCAACCACCCCCACGCTATACCGAAGCCACACTCGTCAAAACGCTGGAGCAATATGGGATTGGACGCCCCAGCACCTACGCCACAATCCTCTCTACCATTCAAGAGCGGGGCTATGTGGTGCTGGAGAACAAGGTGTTCAAACCCACCCCACTGGGTGAGGCGGTGAACGACTACCTCGTAAAATATTTCCCTGACCTGTTCGATGTGCCCTTCACCGCCCATATGGAACAGGAGCTGGACGAGATCGAACAGGGCAAGACCCACTGGGTCAAGGTAATGGAGGAGTTCTATCAGCCGTTTCGCCAGCGGTTGGTCTCTGCCCACCAGAGCGAAGAACGCATCCAGTTGCCTGTTGAGCAGGTCGATCGCCCGTGCCCGACCTGCGGTGCGATGATGGTGAAACGCTCTGGACGCTATGGCGAGTTTTTGGCGTGCTCACGCTATCCCGAATGCAAGACCACCTTGCCCGTAGGGGCAACAGGAGTGACCTGCCCTGCCTGTGGTGCAGGCGAAATCGTGGAGCGCAGATCCAAAAAAGGACGCCTCTTCTACTCCTGCACGAACAGAACTTGCACCTTCTTTGCGTGGGACCCGCCCACAGGCGAGAAATGTCCTCAATGCTCGGCACCGCTGTTGCTGAAAACGCAGAAGCGCAAGAAGACTCAGCTGACCTACTGTAGCAGTGAAAGTTGTGGCTACCGCTACGAAGAGCCACTTGAGGGGGATGAGGAGGTCGCTCTGTTGGAGGAAGCGATATAAAAACTGGTGCGCGGTGGAGGACTCGAACCTCCGACCCCTTCCACGTCAAGGAAGTGCTCTACCACTGAGCTAACCGCGCACTTTGGTGGAGGCGGGGGGAATCGAACCCCCTTCCAGAACCGTTGCCCGCTCAGCTTCTACGAGCGTAGTCCGTCTTTGGCTCTCGCAGTCGGTGTCCCGACGGACAGGGCGCCCGACTGCCAGCCTTGTATGATGTCCTCTCTGAGCCCAAGGCGATGCCTCGAGAGTAAGTCGACCTTGCCCACGCTCGACCTCTCTCGGGTCGACTGCAAGAGAGGTGGCGCGCTGCTCAATTAGGCAGCGAGAGCATAGTTAGTGTTCGCACTTCTTGTTTGCGGATTTTTAACGAGGCCATCCGCACCTCGGCTCGCCACTGAGCGTCAATCGCGTTCTGTCGAACCCTGACGCCCCCGTGTCGAGTCTATTATACCCTATCTGCGCGCGCAAGGTTCCCTATCATATGCATGCAGGGGGTACACTTCTTATCATGCCGAAAGCCAAAATCACCATCACGCTGAAACCGGGGCTATTGGATGCACAGGGGCGTGTGATTACCCAAGCCCTCCACCAGCTGGGCTTTGAGCAGGTTCAGGAGGTGCATGTGGGCAAATATCTTGAGATTGAGCTCAGCCCCGATGGCGACCTGAATGCCCAAGTCGAAGCGATGTGCCAAAAACTGCTGGCGAATCCCGTCATCGAACAGTATCGCTTTGAGGTGGTGGACGAGTGAGAGCAGGAGTCATCGTGTTCCCCGGTTCCAACTGCGACCGCGATGCCTATTACGCCCTCCGAGATGTGTTAGGCTATGAGGTGGACTACCTCTGGCACGCCGACCGACCCGACCTGAACCGATACCAACTGGTGATAGTGCCCGGAGGCTTCTCGTATGGGGATTACCTGCGCCCAGGCGCTATTGCACGCTTTGCACCTGTGATGGACGCAGTTCGCGACTATGCCGAGCGCGGAGGGCTGGTGTTGGGCGTGTGCAACGGGTTTCAGATTCTCTGCGAGGCAGGCTTGCTTCCGGGCGCGCTCACCCGCAATATCAGGCTCAAGTTCATCTGCAAACCCGTGCATATCCGTGTGGAGAACACAGAAACGCCCTTTACTCGCCACTACCAACAGGGCGAGGTACTGACCATTCCGATTGCGCACGGCGACGGGCGCTATGTATGTGATGAGCCGACCCTGCACCAACTCCGAGCGAACCGCCAAATTCTCTTTCGCTACTGCGCATCCGACGGAAGCCTTGTCGACGAGTGGAACCCTAACGGCTCGATAGACCATATTGCAGGAGTGGCGAACGAGCGATTCAATGTGGTGGGCATGATGCCCCACCCCGAACGGGCGTGCGAACTGCTGTTGGGCAGTGAGGACGGCAAGCGACTGCTTACCCTATAGCGGTACGAGCGTGTCTAAGAGTGCCTGAAGCGAGAGTTCTGCCACGCCCGTGCATGTGTCAGCAGCGCCGTAGTAGAGGAGCACCCTATCGCCCCGCAAGGCTAATCCCGTCGGGAACACCACATTCGGCACAAAGCCCTGCTGTTCAAAAGGAGCGGAAGGCACGAGAATCGGCTCTTGTGAGACTGCCAGCACGCGAGCGGGTTCATCCGCATCGAGCAAGAGCGCACTGGCAGTGTAGGTGCCTACACCTGCCTCGCCCCACGCCTTCTGGTTCGAGTGGTAGATTTCCAGCCAGCCCTGAGGAAGCCGTATCGGCACAGTACTTCCCCCGACGCGGTCGTTCTCCCAAGCGCGACCACCTCCATACAATGGACGATGCCCACCCCAGTTGCGCAAGTCAGGAGAGTAGGCAATCCACATCTCAGGCGGATGGAAGTGGGTGTTCGGATTAGGGCGATGGAGGGCAACATACTGCCCCTTTATTCGCTCTGGGAACAGCAGCACATCCTTATTCTCAGGTGGAAAAATGATACCGTGGCGGACGAAGAGGCGGAAGTCGCTTGTCTCGGCAAGCGCCGTGCAAGCCCCATGAGGCGATACCGCCACATAAGTGAAGTAGAAACGCCCATCCAGCCATGTGATGCGGGGGTCTTCCACGCCGTAGGTCTCCCACTCGGTTTCGGGGCGGAAGGTCGGTGCAGGGTCAATCCACTCCACACGCTTGCCTGTGCTATCCAGCAAGACCCACCGCAGATGGGAAACGAAGGTCAGCCGTATGACCCCAGTTTCCCGAAGGCGCACGACGCGCGGGTCAAGCAGTTCCACTTCCGATTCAGGAAACCAGTCAATAACAGGCTCAGGATTACCAGGCTGATACCGAGGGAGCGCAACATAGCCCGAACGACCCTCCACAGGTGCTTCCGCGATGCGCACCAGAAGCCCCACCCGTTCCCCAAGGTCCGCCACCCCCGGATTGAACGCACTTATCACGCGCAGGCTCTCATAGGAGGGTGGAACCTCCTCTGGACGCAAAAGGCAGACCGTATCCGAGCGCGGTATCGGCATCGTTCCGATTGTACCCAAAGGGGTATAATCTCGCCCATACAGACAACTTTCCCATAGCGGGAAAAACCGAAAGGTTCGTCCGATAATAACACACTAAGGAGGTAAGTAGATGCTACAACCGTTTACATCGGAGAGCGTTACGGAGGGACACCCCGATAAGCTGGCAGACCAGATTAGCGACGCAGTTTTGGACGAGTGCCTGGCACAAGATGCCCAGTCGCGCGTGGCGGTAGAGACGCTGTTGACCCGTGGACTTGCAATCGTGGCGGGCGAGATTACCACGCACGCTTATGTGGAAATCCCCGATGTGGTGCGACGCATCATCAACGAGGTTGGCTATACCAAGACCGAATATGGCTTCGAGGGCGACACTTGCGGTGTGATGGTGGCGATACAAGAGCAGTCGCCCAACATTGCGCAGGGCGTCGATGTAGGTGGTGCGGGCGACCAAGGCATGATGTTCGGATTCGCCTGCAACGAAACCCCCGAACTGATGCCGATGCCCATCACGATTGCCCACGCACTCACACGCCAACTGGCAGAGGTGCGCCGAATGAAACCCGAACTCGGCTTCCGACCTGATGGCAAATCGCAGGTCACTATCCTGTATGAAAACGGTGTGTCGAAAGCCATCGACACAATCGTGATTTCGGCTCAACACGACCCCGACCTCACCCAAGCCGAGGTGCGCGAGCGCGTGCTGGAGCATGTGGTCAAACCCGTGTTGGAGCGTTTCGCGGACAAAATCGACATCAACGCCAAATACTACTATGTGAACCCCACAGGCACTTTCGTGATAGGGGGTCCGCAAGCCGACACGGGCGTCACAGGACGCAAGATTATCGTGGATACCTATGGCGGGTACTGCCGACACGGTGGAGGAGCCTTCTCAGGCAAAGACCCCACTAAGGTCGACCGTTCCGCCGCCTACATGGCACGCTACTTAGCGAAGAATATCGTTGCAGCGGGGCTATGCGACAAGGTGGAGATTCAGGTCTCGTATGCGATTGGCGTTGCCCAGCCTGTATCGCTGTTGCTGGAAACCTTCGGCACCCACAGGGTAGACCCCGAAAAGATTGTCAAGACCATTCGCGACAACTTCGACCTCAGCCCGCGAGGCATCATCCAGTTCCTTGACCTCCAGAAGCCTCAATACCTGCAGACCGCCAAGAACGGGCACTTTGGGCATCCCCATTTCCGCTGGGAACAGCGGGATTCGGTGCCCGTGTTTGCGAGCCTGTTGTGAGGATGCATGCGCACCTCCATCGAGATAGGGCACGAGTTGCTCACTCAGGCGCGCTATAGCGAGGCACGCCCTATCTTGGAGCGCGCCGTTTCGGAATATCCAAATGAAGGGCGGGCGCATCTCTACTTAGCGATTGCGCTCGCCCAATTAGGCGAAAATGCCCTTGCAGAGAAACATTTTGCCCATGCAATTGCTCTCAGCCCCAACGATGGATATGTGTTCTACAACTGGGGTGCTTATCTCCACCGTCAGGGACGCCTTGAAGAGGCACTGCGGGCGTATGAGACCGCAGTGCGCCTCAACCCGACCCTTGTAGGGGCGCACCAGATGGCGAAAGCACTGCGCGAATCGCTGGGGCAGCCCCCTCCGCCAACCCCTGTGAGCGCATCCACCCCTACAGGAATGCTCCCTCCCAGCACACCCTCCACCCTTCCGCCTCTAAACCCGGATGACCTACGCATGCCCACGCCAGGACGATGGCAGAGAGCGCGCCTGTGGGTCGTTCTTGGTCTGATCATTTCAGCGATGGGGTTGTGCATGCCTCCTGTGGGGTTAATAGGAGGCGTTTTATGCGCGCTGATTGCAGCGGGGCGTGGCTCCTTCGCCGGGGGGTGCGTGGTGCTTCTTTCCGCAATTGTGCTCTCCGCCATCGGTTTCATAGTTCAAGCGATTCTCAAAGCGATTTCCAGTGGACAGATTCCTGCATAAGGCTGATGGCTTGCTTTGCCTGTGCCTATCCCTATTGCACCTTGCTTACCTGGTGCCCCCCAGAGTAAAACCTCCTCACTTCACGGTGCTATCCCTCACAGGCTCACTGCGGAAGTCAAGTATGTAAGTTCCCTTAGCAGGGGACTCTATCGTCAGCTTCGCTTGCTCAAAAAAGTCAGCCGAGAACCCTATCTGGAACGACCTAAATGTCATTTGCTTCCAGAAACGCTCCTCGGCGGAGGTGTCTTCCGGATCCCACACCTGCGCTCCCTTCAAAGCAACTCGGTAGCTTCCCTGCAGAACACCTCGCGTTGTATACCGAAGCACGACTTCCCCGTCTCGGACAAAATCCGCACGGCGCACGAGATAGTCCTCGTTCGGATTAATAATCAACCGCCATTCGCCTTCCCAGTCTGGACTCGCTTGGGCAGGTACCACCCAGATAAACCCCTTCGCACGCAACTCGATAAGACCATCAGGTAGCTTTCGCACGCTCAGAGGCTTCTCGATGTACCGAGTATACCCACGACCGCTCGCAAGTAGAATATGGCGGAGTGTTTCGTCAATAAAGTCATAGTCTTCAGGATGCAATTGAAGCAAGGGGTACATCGGGGTCTCTTTCAAAATTTCCCTCTCTGGGGACATATCTAAACTCACTGCCTCGCTATAGATAGCGTTGAGGTTGGGGGTTCTCAGCGCATACTCCTTGGTTGGTCGAACAGCCGAGCCTTGATTAGGGGTATCGGGCTATCTGTTGGTGTTCTGAAGGCTCAGCTTCTTGACGCTCACCCGGTTCTATTGTACCAGGTTCTTCAGGTTCTTGCAGGCACCCGCACTCAAACCCTGATTTTCGCTCATCCTGTTTATCAGTAAGCTGGCTCGTTAGGAGGGAGTTCTAACATAAGCAAGCCCCTAAAGTCCATAATGGTGCAGAGTTTGGCTCCCTTGGCTCTGTTCGAGTTGACGCACCCGCTCTTGGAGGTTCTCGAGATTTTCTTGTAGGCTCAGGCTGTGCTCCGTGGTGGTACGGCGCAGTTCGGCAATCTCTTGGCGGAGTGCCTCTATCTGCTTGAGTAGCTCCGCGTTGCTATGTTTGCCTCGCTCCAGCTCGAGTTTGAGCATCTCGCGCCGATGCTTCTGCACCATCGCCATCACAGGAATGATGAGCGCAGGACCAAAGATAAATACCACCGCTGCAAGCGCAATTAGCTCGCCCATAATCGGTTTATCCCCTCTTGGAGAGATTATACCTTGTGATTGCATTCTGCGCCTTCTGAGGGTATCCTGTAGAGGGAGTGATGCGCTTGCTACAGGAAAATTTGGAGCAGTATCTGCGCCTGCGCGTGGCTCAGATAGAGCATGCGTTAGAAGGCTATCTCGCCTTCTCTGGGGAGCGTCCGCGAATCTTGCACGAGGCGATGCGCTATGCGGTGCTGGGCGGAGGCAAGCGGTTGCGCCCCATCCTCTGCTGTGCGAGCGCAGAAGCGTGTGGGGACACTCTGGAACAGGTGCTTCCCACTGCATGCGCCTTAGAACTCATCCACGCATTCAGCCTTGTGCATGACGACCTGCCCGCTTTGGACAACGATGAACTGCGCCGTGGAAAACCCACTGTCTGGCGACGCTATGGCGAGGCAATCGCTATCCTCACGGGCGATGCCCTGTTTGCGCTTGCCTTCGAACTCATCGCTCGCCAAGCGGAAGTGAGTGAACCTGAGCGCGTAGCACAAGTGCTTGCGCTCATCACGCAGGCGGTCGGTGTCGACGGTATGGTGGGCGGGCAGGTGGAGGACATCCTCTCGGAAGGGGAGCAGATGAACCCTGAAGGCTTAGCCTATATCCATTCACGCAAGACGGGCGCGCTGATTCGTGCCTCTGTGCTTTCGGGCGCGCTCTTGGCAGGAGCCAATCCCGAGCAGAGAGACGCGCTCGACCACTACGCCCAGTCGATAGGGCTGGCGTTTCAGATTGTGGACGACATCCTGAACGAGACAGGCGACCCCGCACGACTCGGCAAGTCCGCTGGCTCCGATAGGGCGCGCGGGAAAGCGACCTACCCGCGCCTATACGGGTTGGAAGCTTCCTACCAGCGTGCCCAAGCCCTTATCACCTCCGCACTCACAAGTTTGGAACCGTTCGGAAACGAGGCAGACCCCTTGCGATGGTTGGCACAGTTCATTCTGGTGCGGGATGTGTGAGCGGTTCAACCCTTAGGCTGAAACCGCTTGCAGAACCCACTCTTCCAAACGCACCCGCATTTCAGGCGACCAGTCGTGCCCCAACTCCTCATAGATGAGCAACCGTTTCGGAACCTTCAGCGCATCATACAGCGAGAAGACCACAGGCGCACGGATACCGGGGTCTTTCATCGCCAAGCTCAGTTGCACGGGCACACGCACAAAAGGAGCGTGATTCACCGTGTCGTAATACTGCAGAGTGGTGAGCAGGGTATCGATGTTAACCCCTTGTGCCTGCATATAGTCGGCAAACTCCTTCATCGGGTAGCGCCATACGGCGCGGTTCAGCAGATACTCCCAGTAGGTGAGTGCAGGAAGCTCGGCAACAACCGCACGCACCAGCGAACACCAAGCGCCCAAGATAACCGCCAACCCTCCGCCTTGACTAAGCCCAGCGACTGCAAGGCGGTTTGCATCGACCTCAGGCTGTTGCGCCAGCACGCGCATCGCCACGATGCAGTCCGCCACGATTCGGCGGTAGACATAGGTGGTATGATGTTCGATCCCCTGAGTGAAATAGCCGAGTTCAGGGCTGTAGGGCACATTCGGCTCTACCGAATAGCCGTGCAGATTGATAGAGAAGGTGATGAGGTGGGTAAAGGCAGTATTCTCACCGATAGGCACAGTGCTGACCCCATAGCCTGGCAGGTAAAGCACGGCAGGCAGAGGAGGAGTAGCTTGGCGAGGCAAAGCGAACCACCCCTCGCGCCCTTTGCCGTCGATGCCCACCCAGCGCAAGCGTTCCACGCGATGCGTGTAAGTGTCATCAGGGGGGAGGTGAACACGCTCGTAGTGCAGAGGGTGGCGAAGGCTCTCTTCAGCCACCGCTTCCCAGAAGGGCACAAAGTCGGGGGGAGGTTGGGGCGTTTTGAGCAGAACGGCTCGTTCCATCTACTCGAACACCGAACGCTCAATCGGCTCCACATGCAACCCTGTCGTGTGGAGCCAAGCAGTAGCGCGCTGAATCTCCTCCACAGGACCCTCTAACTCCAGCAGTGCCCAGCCGAAGTCCTCGTCGATGTTCGCTTTGAGGATATTCACCTTCAGCTCGAAATCATGTCCCAGTCGCCATAACCACGGCACGCGCACCTGCTCTGGAGTCACGGTCGCAATCTTCATGTGAACCTTAGCCATCGGAACCCTCCCTGTTTTTCTCGGCAAACAGCTCGTCCATGACTTCGTAGGCATAGCGCAGATGGGGAATCACGATCGAACCCCCGATAATGAGGGCGATGTTCATCGCCTCGTGGAGTTCCTCGCGCGTTGCACCCTCTTGCACACAGCGGTCGAGGTGGTAGAATATGCAATCATTACAGCGAAGCACCATCGAGCCGACCAACCCCATCATCTCTTTGTATTTGACGGGGATTGCGCCCTCGTCATAGGCAGAGGCATCCAGCGCAAAGAAGCGTTGGAACGGCTTGAACCCACTGCCCAAAATACGGGCGTTCATCTCTTGGCGATAGAGCCGCGTCTCATGCGCTTTCTTATGCATCAGGAATAAGTGTACCTGAGAGGAGAGCAGGGAGGAAAGGGTTAGAGTCATAAACCGTTATGATGGTAGCGGCGGGCGGACTCGAACCGCCGACCTACCGGGTATGAGCCGGTCGCTCTCACCAACTGAGCTACGCCGCCATCAAAAAATTGGTGCGGACGGGGAGACTCGAACTCCCACGGGCGTATGCCCACTAGAACCTGAATCTAGCGTGTCTACCAATTCCACCACGTCCGCACGCACTCTTAATATACCCGAATTTGAGGGGGTTGAGTCAAGGGGTATCGAGGGTGTTCGAGAAAAAAGTGGCTTGGGCATCTTGCCCATCTGCCAAATGGGCGGAACACCTCAGCAGGTTTTCCGAACACTCTCAGGGGCACTTGAATTCTTAGCATGGCTAAGGGTATGGTAGTCTCCCTCTAAACCGTTGATGGTAAAATAACCGCCAGAACGTGCTTGGGGAGGGAGACGATGAAAATGCAACTAGTCAAGGTGGGT
>FWPU01000728.1_pt1 | contig 104979 bp, 92 predicted proteins | sample 2228361 | NCBI WGS metagenome assembly FWPU01 (sample SAMEA103939777, study PRJEB20133) | metagenome | reverse complement strand
TATAAGTGTATATAGTTTGTATATAGTTTAGTTTTAGTTTATATTTTATTAGTTTATATTTTATATATTTTTATATATTTTAGTTTATATTATATATAGTATATAGTTTATATATTATTTATAGTGGTTAATTAATCAACATAATAAGAGGCTCAAATAAGACGCTATGAGGCCTCATAGCGCTAAGGTAATAATTAGGAAGCCAAATTCATTCCTGATAATCCAGCCGTGTTTTATATGCTCAGCCTTACTCTGTTACTCAAACAGCAAAAACTAATCTCCTATTACTATGAGGACTCATAGTAATAAGTTTAAAATTACTAAAGAAAAAATAAAAAAATAAACTAGAAAATTAAAATATGAGTAAGATGCCTTTCAAATTACCGCCGCTTAATCACTATCCCTCCCGAAAAGAATGGGGGGCGTTTTGGAAAAAAATATTAAACTCCGGCAAGTTCTTAGATTCATTAGTCACTCCCTACGAACGTCGGAATATAGTAATGCGGGCGGCGACAAAAGAGTATTTGGTCTCAGGGAAAAAATTCCAACAAATCGTCAGAGAACTCCAGCTCTCGCCGCAGACTGTAAGCAGTATAAAGAAAACTTTAAAAGAAAACTATAAAAGTTATTGGGAAAGAAGTAAAACAGAACGGAAAAAGAAGGTCTGGAGCCCTTTCCCTTCCCAAAAGAAAAAAGAACCATACCGCCCTTACCGCCGCACTAAGTACGGGAAAGTTTACCTGCCTTATTGATCCACTATGAGGCATCATAGTGATTTAAGCAGATCTTATCATAAAGAACATCTTCCCTGATTTTTGTTATAATTATCGCTATGGCGAAGGATAAGCGGGACAATATAAGGCACTCCCTGGCTCACCTTCTGGCGGCGGCGGTTTTGAAGAAATTCCCGAAAGCCAAACTCGGCATCGGACCAGTTATAGAAGAGGGCTTCTACTACGACTTTAAACTCCCTCGCAACCTCACCTCTGAGGATTTGGAAGAGTTTGAGAAAACAATGCGGGATTTAATCCGCAAAAAACTACCTTTCCGCGGTCGAAAAGTTTCCGTGGTTGAAGCAAAAAAGATATTCAAGAATCAGCCGTTCAAATTAGACCTTATAAAGGAGTTTGTAAAGGAAAAGAAAAGACTCACGATTTATAAGACTGGCGAGGTTTTCACCGACTTGTGCCGGGGCGGCCACGTTAAAAACACAGGCGAGATTGATCCTGATTCATTCAAGTTAGATAGAATTGCCGGCGCCTATTGGCGAGGCAGCGAGAAGAATCCCCAACTTCAGCGGATTTATGGCTTGGCTTTTGCCACTAAACAAGAACTTAAACAATATCTTAAACTTAGGGAAGAAGCTAAAAAGCGCGACCATCGCGAGTTGGGCAAACGATTGAAACTTTTTATGTCTCATGAACTGGTAGGCTCAGGTCTGCCGATTTGGCTTCCTAACGGTTGGATTATCAAAAATGAAATTGAACGCTTTGCGGAGGAAGTTGAAGCAAAAGCCGGCTACGACCGTATTGCTACCCCTCACATTGCCAAAGAAGAACTTTTTAAACTCTCCGGTCATCTCCCCCATTATGCTGAGTCAATGTTTCCGGCAATGAAGCTGGAGGACGGCAATTATTATCTAAAAGCAATGAACTGTCCTTTTGCCCACCTTGTCTATAAATCAGAGCCGAGAAGTTATAAAGACCTGCCCCTAAGATTTGCTGAGTACGGCACTGTTTACCGGAATGAACTTTCCGGCACGCTCGCCGGACTTTTACGAACTCGCATGCTTTCCATGAACGATGCTCATATTTACTGCCGAGCCGACCAGATTGAAGACGAATTTAAGGCAGTGGTAAAAATGACCCTTTACTATTTCAAGATTTTCGGGTTAAAGGATTATTGGTTCCGCCTTTCTCTTTGGGACCCTTCCCATAAAGCGAAGTATATTAACGAACCTAAAAACTGGGAACAGACAGAATCAATTTTAAGAAGAGTGCTTAAAAAACTTAAAGTTGATTTTAAGGAGGTAAAAAATGAAGCAGCTTTTTATGGACCTAAGGTTGATTTCCAGTTCAGGTCGGTTATAGGCCGGGAAGAAACAATGTCTACTATTCAACTTGATTTTGCAGCTAAAAGCCGTTTTGGTCTTACCTATCACGACAAAAACGGAAAAGAATCGGGCGAAGTGTTTGTAATTCACCGCGCCCCCCTTTCAACTCACGAACGATTTCTCGCTTTTCTTCTGGAGCACTATGGCGGCGATTTTCCGATCTGGCTTTCACCCATCCAAGTTGCTGTTCTTGCGGTAAGTAAAAAAAACAAAAAATACGCTGAAAATATCTTTAAACTTTTACAAAAACACAATATAAGAGCAAAACTTACCTCGTCAGACGAAACTCTTGGCAAACGCATCCGGGAGGCCGAACTCCAAAAAATACCTTATATGCTTATCTTGGGCAATAAAGAAATGAAAGCAAAAAACTTGAGTGTCCGGGAACGACACAAAGAAAAAACCAATATTCTTTCCATAGAAAAATTCTTGAAGAAAATCTTAAAAGAAATAAAAGAAAAAAATTAATTTCTACTACAAACGCGATCGCGTTTACAGTAGAAATAGCCGGAAATTAGACAGACAACAAAAAAAGTTAAGTTGAGAAAGTAAAAAACTCGGCCGAGCATCCTCCTTAGGCTCGGCCGGTTAACTGTTTTTAGGTCCTGGTTTCGGTAACTTTTCTCTCAGCTCACGTTTCAACTCTACGTGGCTGATTTCCCGAAAACGAACCCGAGTGTGGGGATGGGGACTGCGATGACTTTCATAGGCCGACTCGAGGGCGGTGAGGTTCACCACTCCAACGTTTACCCGGAGCGTAATCGTAATCGGCCAGCGCTCGAAAACGAAGTGAACAGCGCTGTCCGGCACATCTTTAATCTTCAACGGCAACATCGTAAAATTTTCAAATACTTCGCCTTGAGCTCCAGCCGGTGCGTCGCCTCGGATAAAATCATCAACAGTTCTCCCAATTGCCTGCGTATTGAGCACCTCGGTGCCCAACACCCGCTCGACCGCATCAGCTATTTCGTAGGCAACGCGGACGAGCTCCTTCTTGAGTACCCGGCGGGTAGTCATACCCCCTCCCGTGAAAGATCTTAAGTTAAAATAATAGCAATGCCTAAAATTATTGCAATAGTGGGCCCAACCGCCTCAGGCAAAACCAAACTCGCCATCCGCCTGGCCAAGAAGTTTAACGGAGAACTGCTCTCCGTTGACTCCCGCCAGATTTACAAGGGAATGGACATCGGCACAGCCAAAGATAAGTCCTACCCCCACCACCTCGTTGATATTCTAAGTCCGAAAACGGCTTTTAACGTTCTTCGGTTTAAAAATCTGGCCCTCCGAGCCATTCGTGAAATTCTAAAAAGAGGGAAATTGCCGATTTTAGTGGGTGGCAGTGGACTCTACTTCAACACCATTGTTTATAATCTTAAAATTCCTCGGGTTAAAGCAGATAAGAAATTAAGGAGGGATTTGGAAAAATTGAGCGTGGAAGAACTGAGGGAAAAACTGAGAAAACTTGACCCGGAAGCAGCCCAAATCACAGGTGTAAATAAGCGCCGCATAGTCCGGGCTCTTGAAGTGATAATTAAAACTGGTAATTACTTCTCGACCCAAAGAGAAAAGGGCAAGCCACTTTTTAACGCTTTGATTATCGGCCTTTGCGTCCCCCGCGAGGAACTTTACAAAAGAATAAACAAAAGAATTGACGAACAAATTAAAAGAGGACTTGTTCAGGAAGTGAAAATGCTGATAAAAAAATACGGCGAAAATGCCTATGCCTTGGAAAACACCATTGGCTATAAAGAACTACTCCCCTACCTCCGCCGTGAAATTACACTTAAGAGGGCTGTCGAAGAAATCAAAAAAAACTCCCGCCGCTTTGCAAAACGACAAATGACATGGTTTCAAGCTCAGCCTGAAATTTATTGGGTAAATTCCGCCGGAAAAACGGAAAAAGTAGTCGCCAAAGTAGTGACTAAAGTAGTCGCCAAGTTTATAAAAAACATATAAAAACAAAAGTAGCTTCTAATAAGCGATAGCAGATTAAATGCTACTCTTTAAAAATGCTACTCTTTAAATAATTCTCATATTAAATATTATCATATTAAATATTAAATAATTCTCATATTAAATAATTCTCATATTAAATAATTCTCATAACATAATTCTCATATTCGTTGCTATAGCAACAAATATGAGAAAAGTTATTTTAGCAACTTTTCCAGGATTCTCTTAGTAATTTCGGGATTAGCTTGGCCGTGGGTTTTTGCCATTACCTGGCCAATTAAGAATTGCACTGCTGCTTCTTTGCCCTTTTTGTAATCTTCCACTGCTTTGGGATTATTTTTGATAATTTCTTCAGCAAGCAACCGTAATTCTTCTTCATTGCTTATAAACTCCAACTTCTCTTCTCTTTTCAAAACTTCTGGGTCTTCGCCGGTTTCGAACATTTTTAGAAGAATATCCTTGGCCAAGCGACTACCAAGTTCACCCATTTCTACCATTGCCACAAGATGAGCAAAATGTTCAGGAGTAATTTTAAGCTCGTTAAAGCCGATTCCTTTCTCATTCATCAGCCCTCGCAAATCGCTGGTAAAGTAGTTATAAAGCAATTGGTAATTGGTAAATGGTAATCGGGTTTTAAGTTCGCTTGCGGCTTCTTCAAAAAATTCGGCGGCGGTCTTATCTTCAATAAGCACTTCGACATCACCCAAGTTGAATCCGAATTCCTGAACAAAACGATGCCGCTTCGCCTCCGGCAACTCCGGAATCTTACTCCTCAATCTATCAATGTCAGAGCTCGATAATTCTAAAGGCGGCAAATCTGGCTCGGGAAAATAGCGATAGTCGTGAGCTTCTTCTTTGGTACGCTGGCTTTCGGTTACGCCTTTTGCTTCATTCCAGCCGCGCGTTTCCTGGATAACCTTTTTACCGCTGGTTAGCAGTTTCTCCTGCCGTTCAAGCTCGTACCGAATAGCGTCATAAACGGCGTTGAAAGAGTTGATATTTTTAAGCTCAACTTTAGTCCCTTGGTCTAAACTCACATTTGCTTCAATCCGCATTTGCCCCTTTTCCATATCAGCGTCGGAAATATCAAGATAACGCATTATAAGCCGTAGTTCTTTTGCAAAATTAACCGCTTCTTCGGCATTTTTAATGTCAGGCTCGGTGACAAGTTCCATAAGAGGCACGCCGGCCCGGTTGAAGTCCACGAGACTATAACTATGACGATGAATAGGACCTATCGCTCGTTTATCATCGTTATCATCGTCGCTAGTATGCAGCAAACGGCCGGTATCCTCCTCTAAATGAATACGGCGGATTCTTACTCCCTTGAGCATCCCCCCTCTAACCAGTGGCTTTTCGTACTGTGATATTTGATAACCTTTAGGCAGGTCTGGATAAAAATAGCTCTTGCGGTCAAAGTGAGAGTCTTTCGCAACATTACCGCCCAACGCTAAACCCAACTTAACCACCGCTTCGACTGCCACCTTGTTGATGACCGGAAGCGTGCCAGGATGACCGAGACATATCGGGCAAACATTAGTATTAGGGTGTTTTTCGTCTGGGTCATTTAGGCAAGAACAGAACATTTTTGTCTTCGTTTTCAATTCTACGTGGATTTCCAAACCGATTGTTGGGATATACATGATTATTAATATTACACTACTTGATTTGATGTTTAAAAGGGTTGATAATACTGGTGGCACTTCTGGAGGTGGCGATATGACGAACATAACTCTCCTCGTGACAGCTTCCTTAGACAGCTTCATTGGCCGGCAAAACGGGGAAAACTTTCCCCCGATGGCAATCGGCTCCCATCCCCTCTATTTCCTCACCCGCCACAAACTCGTCATCGTTGGTCGCAAAAGCTACGAGGCGACCCTCCAAAAGGGTCGCGGCCATGTGTTCAACAACCGAACGGTGGTGGTCCTTTCTCGGAATCCCCTCTTCAGTGTTCCCAGTCGTCTTACTGCCACGACTATTGAGGAGGCGATCGCTTTAGCTGAGGCAAAAAAGAAGACCGAGGTGTTTGTCCTCGGCGGCACCGAGGTCTTTTATCAAACCGTCGGCCGGGCAACTAAGATTTATCTTGCTCTCCTCGAGTCGTTCCTGAACCCCCGTGATAGCCGTCCCTTCATTTTCCCGGAAGACGCCTGGCTTTGGACAAGGTGGGAACTAAAAAACAAAAAACACAATCCCATCTTCATCCTTAAAAAGAAGGGTCTCCCATAAGCTCCAGTCCCGACGTAACATCGGGGCTGTTCTCTTTTTTAGAACTTACCCTCCCAACTTTTTTCTCACAATATCAAACACTTGTTCGTGAACCTCTGCCGGAGACATACAGACCATCCCCCTGCAACAGGTAATTTTCCGCCAATTTCTGTTCCTTTTTACCAAACTTAAAGCGGTCGCCCTCGAGTCACGCAAGTAAGCCAAATTGGTTTCTGCCACATCTGTTTTTCCCTTCAAATATCTCCTTTTTCTCCAGCTTACCTTCTTTTTAAGCCATTGCCGGCTGACTTTAGGGGGTACGTCAAGATAAATCACCAAATCAGGACGAGGAATGCCGAACACGCCGTATTCCATAGTATCTAACCATTTCAAAAACTTCTTTCTTTCTACCGGCGAATGAATTTTTCCTCCCTGATGGATTTGATTGGCGCTCACGTATCGGTCGGAAAGCACCACGTACCCCTCTGAAAGCCATTTTCGTATCTTGCCGCTTGATTCAAATCTGTCGGCGGCGTATAAAACAGAAGCGATGCGGGGATCAACCTTGATAAAATCCCCAAACTCACCAGCCAAATAACTTCCCAGAAGTTTGCCGAAAAAATTATCATCGTAGCGGGGAAAATCAATTTTTTTAACTTTAACGCCTTCTCGCCGCAACCGCTTCTCCAAAAAAGCAGTCTGGGTCGCTTTCCCCGACCCATCAATACCGTCTATTACGATTAGCTTTCCTCTCTTTGACCCCCTTACGCTGTCAGATTTTTGGCGGTTGAATGCCACGCTGTTTATGATACTTACCTCCCCGCAAATCATAAGTTACCTGAGGTTCTTCGCCCTCAAAAAAAATCAGCTGAGCAATGCCTTCACCAGCATACACCTTTGCCGGCAGAGGGGTAGTGTTTGAAATTTCCACCGTAATATGACCTTCCCAGCCAGCCTCCAAAGGGGTAACGTTTACGATTAACCCACACCGGGCGTAAGTGGATTTACCGAGACAAATCGCAAAGATGTTTTTTGGCATCCGGATATATTCGTAACTCCGGGAAAGAACGAAAGAATTAGGCGGAATAAGACAATAATTCCCTTTGATTTCAATAAAGCTCCGCGGGTCAAAGTTTTTAGGATCAACAATCGCCGAGTTAACGTTTGTGAACACTTTAAATTCATCAGCCAGACGGATGTCGTAACCAAAAGAGGAAAGACCGTAGGAAACTACCCCTTCGTGGACAAGCTTTTCTTCAAAAGGGGTAATCATCCCCGCCGCCGCCAATTTTCTAATATGACGATCTGATTTAAGCATTGGTGTTGATTATAGATTATTCTTCTCGTAAGTAAAGAAGGTGTACGGATAGGGATTTTTGTCATCCGGCTCATGGGACTCGGTAGCAACTTCTTTCCACTCATTCCAATTTACTTCAGGAAAATAAATATCCCCTTCAAATTCCGCCTCAATCCGCGTAACATACATCCGATTTGTAAGCGGCAAAAACTGTTGATAGACGGTCCGGCCGCCGATGATCATTATTTCTTCCCCATCTTTTGCTTTCTCAATCGCTTCCTCTAGAGAGTGCGCCACTACAACGCCGGGAGCGGAAAAATCAGGATCCCTCGTCAAAACGATGTTTTTTCTGTTAGGAAGAGGTTTTCCGATTGTCTCGTAAGTCGTCCGCCCCATTACCACTGGCTTGCCAGTGGTAATCTCCTTAAAATGCTTCAGGTCAGCCGGTAAATGCCAAAGCAGCCCAGCCGAGCTTTTGCCGATAACACCGTTTTTAGCCACCGCCACAATGATAGAAATAATCATAACCGTTTTATTAAACAGCCATCTCTGCCTTTATCGGCGGATGGTATTTGTAATCAATAAGTTTGATATCCTCCATCGTGAAACTATTTATGTCTTTCACTTTGGGATTAAGCCAAAGCTTCGGTAGAGGAAACGGCTCGCGCCTAAGCTGTTCCTTAACTTGATTAAAGTGGTTGTGGTAGATGTGGGCATCGCCAAGGACAATAATCAACTCTCGCGGCGTCAGATCCGTAACATGCGCCACCATATGGAGGAGAAGAGCATAAGAAGCAATGTTGAAAGGCACGCCGAGAAACATATCGCAACTGCGCTGATACATGGCAAGATTAAGTTCTTTTTGGGGTGTTACAAAAAACTGGTAAAACATATGACAGGGAGGAAGTGCCATTTGGTCAAGCTCACCGGGGTTCCAAGCAGTAACAATAAGACGGCGATTGTAAGGGTCTTTCTTTATTCTCTCAATGACTTCTGAAATTTGATCTATCTCCCGCCCATCAGCAGTCCGCCACGAACGCCACTGCACCCCATAAATTCTGCCCAAGTCGCCGTCAAACTTCGCTTTCGGCTTCCAGTAATGAGCCTCAGCATTCGCTGTCCAGATGGTCCGGTCCTTCCCTACAAGCTCTTTTAGGCGATTGTCATCAGAACTGCCTTCAAGGAACCATAAAAGCTCGGCTTTGACGGCATTGAATGCCAATTTTTTTGTTGTCACGGCGGGAAAGCCGTCCCGCATGTCAAACCGCAGGGACTCTAAAAAAAGCGCCCGCGAATCAATGCCCGTCCTGTTTGGTTTATCTATGCCGTGTTCAAGAATTTTTTTGAGGACATTAAGATACTGCTTCATTTATATTACTCTACCGTAATCCCCATTTGCTTTGCTGTCCCTTCAATTATCTTCTCGGCTGCTTCAATAGAAGGCGCGTTCAGGTCCGCCATTTTTCGCTCGGCAATCTGCCGAATTTGAGCTCGCGTTACTTTGCCCACTTTGATCTTGTGGGGTTCGGCAGAACCCTTCTCAATGCCGGCTGCTTTTTTAAGGAGTGTCGAAGCTGGCGGAGTTTTGAGACTAAAATCAAAGCTCCGGTCTTCGTAAATTGTAATTTCAGCCGGAATAATGTCGCCTTTCATGTTTTTGGTCGCCTCATTAAACTGTTCGCAAAAAGCTGCGATATTGACGCCATGCTGACCTAAAGCCGGGCCAATAGGTGGAGCGGGGTTTGCTTCGCCCGCCGGGATTTGAAGTTTTAGGGTTGTTTTAATAGCTTTTGCCATAGTTTTAAAATTATAGAAATTAGTAATTTTTTTATTATATCTTCTGTACCTGCAAGGTATCCAATTCTACCAAAGTATCTCTCCCAAAAACCGGTACCAACACCTTAACTTTTCCTCTTTCTTCATCAATCTCAGCCACTTTAGCATCGCGGTCTTTAAAAGGTCCATCAATTATTTTCACCGTTTCATTGACTTTCAAATCAACTTTAAAAGTCGGTTCTTTGGTGCCCATCCGTCTCATTAATTCATCAACCTCTTCCTTTGAAAGCGGCGTCGGTTTAGCCGAAGAAGAACCCACAAAACCCGTCACCCGCGGTGTGTTTCGCACTACATACCAAGAATCATTATCCAAAATCATGTCCACCAAAACATAGCCGGGATAAATTTTCTCCTTAATAACTTGACGCTTGCCACCTTTTACTTTAATCTTTACCTCTTTCGGTACGAGAACATTAAAAATCTTATCAGTCATAGCGAGCGACTCAATTCGCTGTTTCAAATAACGCTCTACAGCATCTTCATAGCCGACATAAGTGTGAATGGCATACCAATGGCGTTTTGTTGTTTTTTCCATGATTTTAAATATAAGAGAAAACTTTTATAGCACCAATTTCTCCAAAAATTGAAGAAAAATGAAATCCAAAAAACCCAAGAAAGCCGCAATCACAAGCGAAAAGCCGATTACAAAAAGAGTGTAACGAACTGTTTCTTTGCGAGTCGGCCAGTTTACTCTTTTAAGTTCCCAGCGCGATTCTTCCCAAAAAGATTTAATTCTGTTTAGAGTATTTAACATAAATTATCGTTAGACGTCAAGGTTTTTTACTGAGGCGGCGTGAGCCTGAATGAAGTTTTTCCGGGGCTCAACCGCAGACCCCATCAGAATGTCAAAAAGCTTATCAGCCATCTTTGCGTCCTCGACCGTTACCAGCTTTAAAACTCTTGTTTCCGGATTCATCGTCGTCTCCCACAATTGAGTCGGGTTCATCTCACCCAGACCTTTGTATCGTTGAACATTAACATTGGAACCTAAATTCTTCAAAATCATATCCCGCTCTCTATCGCTCCAAGCATATCTCACTTCCCTGCCTTTCTCAAGACGGTAGAGGGGCGGTTGAGCAATATAAAGATAACCGGCTTCAATAATTTTTGGAAAGTAGCGGTAAAAAAGAGTAAGGAGAAGAGTTCGAATATGGGCGCCGTCAACATCAGCATCGGTCATGATGATTATCTTGTGATAGCGCAGGCGAGAGATATCAAAATTTTCCGAGATAGCTGTGCCTAAAGCAATTACCAGCGATTTGATCTCCTTGTTCAAAAACATCTTGTCAATCCTCGCTTTCTCAACATTTAAGATTTTGCCGCGCAAAGGCAAAATCGCCTGAGTTTTTCTGTCGCGACCTGATTTCGCGCTGCCGCCTGCAGAATCTCCTTCCACAATAAAAAGCTCTGACTCAGCCGGATTACGGGAAGAACAAGCAGCAAGCTTGCCGGGAAGCGTCAGTCCCTCAAAAGCGCCTTTCCGGAGGACTGTCTCCTTGGCTGCTTTAGCTGCCATTCGGGCTTTGGCTGCAAGAAGGGTCTTTTCAATTATTTTCCTCGCATCAGCTGCGTGTCTTTCTAAAAATTCTTTAAGGGCCTCGGTCACTACTGTCTCAACCGCTGATCTTGCCTCAGGATTGCCAAGCCGGGCTTTGGTCTGACCTTCAAACTGGAGTTTACTATTTACGATTTTCACTGAAACAGCAGCGATAAGGCCTTCTCTTACATCATCGCCGGTCAGGTTTTCATCTGATTCCTTGAGATACCCTTCTTGACGGGCAAAATCGTTCAGAGTCCTCGTGAGAGCCGAACGAAAACCGGTAAGGTGCATTCCGCCGTCAGCAGTGTAGATGTTGTTTGCAAAACTCATTTCTTTAATTTCTATATCGTCGGTATAAAGGAAGGCAACTTCAACATCTATATTGTCATAACTCCGGTGAACGTAAAATAAATTGTCCTGCACCGTTGGCTTATTGTTAGCTAAGTATCTCACATAAGAACTCAAGCCGCCGTCAAAATAAAACCCGTAGTAAACCGGTTTATCTTTTCTTTCATCAACTAATTCAATCCTTACCCCTTTGGTAAGATAAGCCTGCTGCCGCAAGTGATCTAAAATCTTTTTCCAGTCAAATTCAATTTTTGAGAAAATTTCCGGGTCAGCATCAAAAATAACTTTAGTGCCGGTCCTCTCACAGGAATTTTCTTTTTTAACTTTGGTTAAAGGTTCACCGTACTTATACTCTTGAGAGTATCTAACTCCGTCGCGGCAAACCTCAACCCGAAGCCATTTGGATAGGGCATTTACCACAGAGACACCCACCCCATGGAGGCCACCAGCAACTTTGTACGACTCACTGCCGAATTTACCTCCTGCATGAAGAGTAGTCATCACCGTTTCGAGGGCAGATTTTTTGGTTTGTTTGTGAATATCTACCGGGATTCCCCGACCGTCATCAGTAACCGCCACCCGTCCGCCTTTTAAAAGCTCAACAGTAATGTTTTTAGCAAAACCAGCCATAGCCTCATCAATGGAATTATCAACCACTTCCCAAATAAGGTGGTGCAAGCCATCGGGGCCAGTTGAGCCAACGTACATTCCAGGACGCCTTCTTACCGGCTCAAGGCCTTCTAAAACATATATATCCTCGGCTGTATAGGAGTTATTTTTTAGCTCTTTTTTAGCCTCTTTTGACATATGACATAAAAACGCCCCCCTTTTTAGGGCATATTTATGATGCCATACCAAAGAGCCAAAAACAAGCGTAAAATCTGCCTGTTTAAGCGTTGTCAGGCCTTTTATTTAAGCCCCTTCCCCACTCTGGAAAAGTTGCTCGGCTGAAGCAGTCTTTTTCTTGAAAACCCTTACCAAAGCTCCTGGCAAGGCTTTCTTTATTTATCCAAATAGGCCAGGGGCGCCAAGCCGCCCTCTTATCAACTCATAATCAATCAGTATCACCCTTCCTCCTGATCACTATGAGGCCTCATAGCGCTTTATAGGAGAAGGTACCCCAACCAGGGGGAGTGCCTAAATCCATTGGAAGAGTGTTTAGCAGCGGCAGCGGATGGATGCTACCAATTTTCAATTAGGCGGGAGGGCGGCGAAGGTACGATTGAAAAACCACTACGGATAAGGATGGATCTTGTGAAGCTTCAAGCAGTGAAATTTTCCTATATCCGCAAGATGGTTCCGTCAATAGAGAGGACTATTTTACCATGGGAAATCTTTTTTCTAATAAAACAGGACTCATGAAATTTTGGATATTATTTGTAGATGTCCAAAATTTCATTAGGAGGGTTTACTGGCTTATTTATTTGTTATAATAAACTCATGAAGGAGAAATTGCCGCCCCCAGAGCCTTATAAGAAAGAAGAACAGATTGAAATGTTTGAGGAGGATAAGAGTAAGGACGCCGAGAGACTGCCCCTGACTCCAAAACAAGAAAAGACCCCTGAACTGAAAGATGAGCAAATTGAAATGTTTACGAAAGAGGAACTGGTAAACCCGGATTACGATATGAAAGAAGTGAATAAAATAATTGCGGAAGCAGATGCGAAAGCCAAAGAAAGAGAGAAGAAAAGAAAAAAGAAAAAGTGGCAAAGGTAATGTTATGATGCCTGAGCTATTGGGATTTAGACACTCCGATATTTAGATATTGAGACGCTCCGATATGGTGGAGTACCCTTCCCGATAAGGCGCTATGAGGCCTCATAGTGATCAGGAGGAAGGGTGATACTGATTGATTATGAGTTGATAAAGGACAGCATAAGTTTGTCGTTCTTTGGTTGGGATATAAAAATATTTTTCCAGCCTGACCCTCAAACTTCTTGAAACTTTTTGGAAGTTTAAAATCTCCCAACGACTTTTCCCTCCCCTCTTTTCAGCTGGATAAACAAACTAAAAATCTCAACAAATGGATGAAGCGTCAGCTAAACCAAAAAAGATGATGGCTGCTATAAAAATTTCTAATTTCTAAACTTCATTCTACAGTAACGCTTTTGGCTAAGTTTCTCGGCTTGTCTACATTATAACCCCTCTTTACGCCCAGGTAGTAGGCGAAAAGCTGGAGCGGCAGTACCGCAATCATCGGCTCCAGCGGTTCTAAGGTCGGCGGGATGTAAAATACCTCATCAGCCAAAGATTTTATTTTTAGATCGCCTTCGGTTGCAATTGCAAGCACTGGTCCCTCCCTTGCTTTTATTTCCTCAATATTTGAGTACATTTTTTGAGAGACGCTGTTTTGAGGCACAATCGCTACGGTAGGAAAGTCAGGACCAATCATCGCAAGGGGACCATGCTTCATCTCGCCGGCACCGTATCCTTCGGCATGAACGTAGGTAATTTCTTTAAGTTTCAAAGCACCCTCGAGCGCAATGGGGTAATTGTATCTTCTTCCTAAAAACAAAAAGTTATTAAATTTTTTGTATTTTTCAGCCAAATCTTCAACGAGGGGAGCTTCTTTTAGCACTAACTTTATTTTGGAAGAAATATTTTCCAATTCCTCCATTAGTTGGTGGTGAAAATTGTTAAAACCCCCTTTTTTAAGGCGAAAAAGGTAGAGGGCCATAAGCATGAGAATTGCAAGCTGAGAAAGAAACACTTTGGTTGATGCAACACCAATCTCGGGGCCGGCATGGTTGTAAACACCAGCGTCAGTCTCTCTCGCAATAGAAGAGCCTACCACATTTACAATGCCGAGCGTTAAAAGACCATTGTGTTTAGCTTTTCGGAGGGCGGAGAGGGTATCGGCCGTCTCACCGGATTGAGAAATAGCAAGGGAAGCCATTGTCTGACTTAACGGTTCGTTTCGATAGCGAAATTCGGAAGCAAAATGAACTTCCGTCGGGATTTGGGCAATTTCTTCAAAAATATACTCACCCACAAGGCCGGCATAATAAGAGGTACCGCAAGCAAGAACCAAAAGACGGTCGATCTCTTTCAATTTCTCTTCAATTGATTCCAGTCCCCCCAACTTCACCAATCCTTCTTCCGCCTTAAGCCTCCCCCTAAGAGCTGATTCTACAACTTCAGGACCTTCAAAAATTTCTTTGAGCATAAAATGAGGAAAGTTGCCTTTTTGCGCTTGCTCTAAAGTCCACTCGAGACGTTCAATCTCGACCGGCAGCGGTTCTTCCTCTAAATTAGCGACGGCAAGCTTTTCCTTTCTAATCTCAGCAACCTCACCGTCTTTAAGGTAAATGACTTTTGAAGTGAAACCGATAAGCGGTGCAGGGTCGGATGCTAAAAAGTGCTCCCCTTCCCCTACCCCAATAACAAGGGGGCTGGAGAGTTTCGCGGCGTATAGAACGTTAGGATTTTTAGCGTAGAAAGCAGCAAAAGCGTAACTACCCCGTATCATCTTTAGGGTATTAAAGAAAGCTGCTCTGAAGTTCTTTCCTTCTTTGAGAAATTCTTCGATGAGATGAGGCACAATCTCGGTATCAGTTTCAGACACAAACTGATGTCCTTTTTTACTTAAATAATTTTTAAGCTCTTTGTGATTTTCAATAATCCCGTTGTGGACCAAAAAGACGTTTCCTGAACAATCAGAATGAGGATGAGCGTTCGCTTGAGAGGGGACACCATGAGTCGCCCAGCGGGTGTGCGAAATTCCAAGTCCACCATCCCAATCTTCTCCCAAAAGAGAGTTTTCTAAAATCTTGACTTCGCCGGCCTGTTTTTTAATTTTCGGACCGGAAGATGTTAAAACTACAACTCCAGCCGAGTCATAACCGCGGTATTCAAGGGCTTTGAGTCCTTTTAAAAGAATTGGCAGTGCTTTTTGTTTCCCAATGTAACCGACTATTCCGCACATCCTTAATAATCTTATCTTACCCTGTTAGCTAAAAAAATCTAATCGTAAAAATGATTGTTAGCGCCTAAAGCCCAGAAGGAGTCGCTGTTTCCTCAAACTCGCAGAAAGGGCGTACCCCTCACACCTACTGGAAGCTTACTGAAGAAAAACTGAAGCAAAACGGCATTTAGTGAAACTCGTCACCTCCCCAATTTGAAGCCGGATTTCCCCTCCTTAACCGCTTAAATTTTTCTGGGGCGCGGATAAGAGTCGATCCCTTGTTTAGCAGCTAAAAAACACATATCCCAGACCTTTCTCTTCTTTCGGATTGCTACTTTAACTTTGCGCTCCCATCGGGATTTGAACCCGAGTTTCAGGGATGAGAACCCTGCGTCCTAAACCGGACTAGACGATAGGAGCATATTATATCCGAAATAGCTGGAGGTAGACGATAAGAGCCCTTATTGAGTTTAAAAAAATTCAAGGTATCTTCAATTCTTTTCTTGGCAAAATATAGACAAAAAACATAATTGAAACTCAATTGGCGTTGGATTGGAAGCTTTTATCCGTACAATCCGAGCTTCCTAAGCCAAACAGGACTCTGTCTCACTAAAATTTCTGCGGCTTTATGCGGTTCTGCCATCACTTCCTTTACAATTTTCTCCATTCTGACTGCCTGGGAACCTTTTATAAGAATCAGATCGCCCTCTCTGATTTTATTTTGAAGTTCTAATCCCGCTTCTCCAATATTCATGAAGGTCACAATCCTTTTTTTGGAAAATCCGGATTTTACCGCTGATTCAGCAATGAACTTAGCGCGGCTGCCTACGGTAATTAAAAAGTCGGCAGTTGGGGGAATAAGGCGGCCAATACCTTGATGGGCTGCTATGGTGTAATGCCCCAGCTCTAACATATCGCCCAAAACTGCTATTTTCCGCTTTGCCTTTAGATTTCCCAAAACATGAAGGGCTTCATGCATCGCGGTAGGCGAAGCGTTGTAGGTATCATCAATAATAAAACTCTTCTTTATGCCTGGTATAAGCCGAAGCCGACCTGGTTCTGGTTTGTAATATCCCTCAAGTGCTTCAGCAATTTTAACCAACTTCATGCCATAAATCAAACCTACGGCAGCGGCCGCGGCTGCAGCATAAGCATGGGTTTTACCAAAAACATTATTCAAACGCACCGGGGCGGTATCACCGCCATAAGAAAGCTTAAAACTCACGCCGCTAAAATCCTTATTAAGGTGATTCTCTAAATTAGTAATCCGCACTTCAGAACCCTTAGAAAAGCCAAAAGTTACCGGATGGGCCCGGCTTTGCTCTTTCATTTGGAAAACGGCAATATCATCGGCATTTAAAACCGCAAAGCCGGTGGTAGGAAGAGCTCTTACTAATTTTGCTTTCTCGCGTTTTACAGCTTCAGGGCCGGCAAAAAATTCCACGTGAACCGGAATCTCGCCCAAGGCGGTTACAACACCAATCTGCGGCCGGGCAATCCGTAAAAGATAGTCCATGTTACCCGGCCGATCTACCCCGTATTCCAAAACTAAAATCTGAGGATAGCTTGGATTTTTAAGTAAAACCTGCAATAAACCGCTAACCAAAACTTTTGGCCAAAAAAACAACCCTTCCGTTAACTGCCAATCACCTAAAACGGCTAAAGGGAGTCCTAATTCGTTGTTAAAACTTTTGCCAGCTGCCCGCACTCGCCGGTCATAACTCAAGACAGCCGCCACCGCACCCTTGGTAGAAGTCTTGCCGACGTTGCCGGTTATCCCAATTATACCGGGCTCGTATCGCCAAACAGTCAACTCGGCAAACCACCTTAAGAACAACTTTAATAGCGACAAAAATAAAAATTTCATTATATATCACTCTACCTTATCCGGAGCAATATGATAATAATTCAAGATATATTCGGCAAGTCGGCGAAAAGCAGGCACGACAGTAAACCGGGCAAGAGGACTTGCCGGCTTGTCTAATTTTATAAGAATCACAAACCTCGGATCTGAAACCGGGGCAAAGCCAACATAAGTATGAATAAGCTCCTCGGTGTAGCCGCCCTTTGTAAAATCAGGAACTTGGGCAGTGCCGGTTTTACCAGCCACTCGATAACCAGTCAAAACTGCGACTCCTGCTTTTTCTACTGCTTGCTCCATCATCGCTCCTACTTTATGAGCTGTCTTTTCGCTTATCACCCGTCTTATCACTTTTGGTTCCTGAGAAACTTGAAGATAGGGACGCATGAGCAGTCCCCCATTGGCTATGGCCGAGTAAGCATTCACAAGTTGAAGGGGAGTTAGTGCCGGCCCCTGACCGAAAGAAGCGGTTGCAAAATCAATGTCCCGAGCATCTTTCCTTTCCAAACTCCTCAAACTGCCGGTCGCCTCTTCAGGCAAGTCAATGCCTGAAGCTTCGCCAAAACCGAATTTCTTCAAGTAGGCCAAGAAATTCTTGTGCCCAATTTGACTTTCGACAAAAACAGCGCCAGTGTTTACCGAACGCTCAAGCACTTGGGTCATGGTAATTTCACCGTAAACCCTTTTATCCCAGTTTAGAATGGTCTTACCGTTTAAGGTGACACTGCCTTTATCAATATAGGTGGTTTCGGGGGTAATAACACCAAGGTCAATGCCGGCAGCCATCGTGATCGGTTTTAAAACCGAACCTGGTTCGTAGATTCCGGAGGTCGCTGGATTTAAAAAATTTTTCACAGGAAATTCGCTATAAATATTAGGGTCAAAATCAGGGACATTGGCTAAAGCTAAAATTTTCCCGGTCTTAGGTTCTTCTACTATCACTGTCCCGCTTTTAGCCTTGAATTCCTTTATAAGTTCTTGAAGAAGTTGTTCTGATTCGGCTTGAATATTTATATCAACCGTAAGATTTAAACTATTACCTTTGTTCAAAACTGGCTCATAAAATTTTTCAACGCCGTATAAACCAACCGGTGTTTCATAATTTTCATTCACGCCCACAAACCCAAGCAGATGGGCAGCTAACCGTTGATAAGGATAAAAACGATATTGTTTTTCGCCAAGATAGATGCCTTCGAGCTGCAGTTCAGAGACGGCTTTTATTTTTTCTTTTGAGGCTTTCTCCACCAAGAGACGAAATAAACTGTGGGGGTTATTAAGAGCTTTGTAAAGCGCGTCCTCCTCCCAATCAATGATGGGGGCAAGCAATCGAGCGGTAAAAGCCGGGTCTTTTATTTCTTTAGGAGAAGCAAAGATAACGGGATAATCTCGATTTAAGGCAGCGATTACTCTATTGCCGCTTCGATCATTGAAAAAAATCCGCCCTCTCCTTAGTTCAAGTTCTCGCTGAAATTCATTTCGCGCTTCGGCTTTCTTGAAATAATAATTACCCTCTTCTATCTGAAGTTTGTAAAGATTAAAGCCTAAAAGGCTGTAGCCTAAGATGAAGAAAATAGTTAGCGCGAAGAATCGGAAAGCCATTTCTCGCTTGATAAAAATTCAGGGCTTTGCTCCAAAACCAGCTCTCCGCTTCTTGCTAATTCTTGAAGTTTTCTCGGCTCGGTTATTTTATAAAGGTTATTTTTAAGATCGGCGTTTATCGCTTCTAACTCAACGATTTTTTCTTTCAAAAAGCGGAGTTTAAAGCGAGCATCTACTAAAGCATTGTATTCAAAAATATAAAGGATACCGCCTGCTAAAAGGAGAGTAAAAATAAAAGCTAAAAATTTAAAATAACTATGCCGGTTGGGTTTTATTATTGTCATGTTAGATAATTTTTAAGGCGCGAAGTTTTGCCCCTCGAGCCCGGGGATTTGAATTTATTTCGATCTTTGTTGGAATAATCGGTTTTTTAGTTAAAAGTTTAGCTTTCCCTTTCTTGGTTAAATTTCTGAAATAATTTTTAACCAGTCGGTCTTCAAGAGAATGAAAAGAAATTACTGCTACCCGCCCGCCGGCGCGTAAAACTTGAGGCAGTTGACTTAAAAGGATTTTCAGATTTTCAAGTTCCTGATTTACAAAAATGCGAAGCGCTTGAAAAGTTCTGGTAGCGGGGTGGATGCGACCTCGTTCATAATTTTTCGGTACTGCCCGAGCAACAACTTCGGTAAGCTTTTTTGAGGTAGTAATTGGTAAATTATTTTTTATTGCTTTAGCGATTCTCGCCGCGAATCTTTCTTCGCCGAAGTTTCTGATTATTTTTTGTATATTTAATACACTCTCTTCACTCAAAACTCGCCAAGCAGGTTTTAGCTTATCTGAATAAGTCATAAGAAGTGGTTCGTTGCGCAAGAAACTAAATCCCCTGCCTGAATGCTCCAGTTGGTCTGACGAAAGACCTAGATCAAGAAGTAAGCCGTGAGCTTTTCCCAGTTTTTTATTTTTTAATATCATCAGCATATTTTTGTAGTTATCAGTGACTAAAATAATATTTGACATCTGACTTTTGACGTTTGATCTGAATCTCTCAACTGCATTTTTATCCCAGTCAACCCCAAGCAATGTTCCTCCCGGTGAAATCTTCTTTAAAATTGCAAGGGCGTGGCCGCCCCTACCAAGTGTTCCATCTATAAAAAACTCTCCAGGTTTGGGGTCTAAAACTTCTATCACTTCTTTTAAAAGAACCGGCTGATGCATGACAATGACTATATGACAATGACTATGACTTTTGTTTTTGTTCCGTTGTCATCGTCATGGTCATCGTCATCGTTTTATATCCCGAGCTCTCCCAATTTCTCCGCTATTTCATCCGAGGCCGCTTCGGTTTTTAACTTGTACTGCTGCCAGGTTTCGGCATCCCAAATTTCAACCCGATTAAAAAGTCCAGCCACTACTACCTCTTTTTTCAAACCAGCATACTCCCGCAAGTAGTCGGGAATAAGAATGCGGCCCTGACCGTCAAGCCGGCTATCGCTTGCGCCGGCAAGCATGAGCCGGACAAAGGCCCGGGAGTTTGCCTGAGCAAGAGGCAGAGAGATAAGCTTACGAACTAAACCTTCCCACTCCCTGGTGCTGAAAATAAAAAGCGAGCGGTCAAGACCACGAGTAATAATCGCACCGGTGCTTAAATCCGAGCGGAATTTAGCTGGAATCGCCAGCCGACCTTTTGTATCTAAATTATGTCTGTATTCACCTAAAAGCATAGTTATCCACAGAAGAGGCTACTTATCCCCATAGTTATCCACAGTTCCCCACTTGACTACAATACTAAACCACTTTTCACTTCAAAGTCAAAAACAAGCCGGCAACTGACAGCTCATCTCAAAATCCCTTTATTTATGCGAAACCTAATTTTTAAAACCCTTAGGTTTTCAACAAATTATCCACTAATTCCTCTTAAATCAAATAAGCTTCTTGCATTAATTTTTCACTCGCCAGTTCCTCTCGGCTGCCACTAAAGCGTATCTTACCCCCTCCTAAAAGATAACCCCGGTCTACATATCTTAGGGCAAAACGAACATTTTGTTCCACAATAAGTAAAGTGGTACCGGCTTTCCTAATTTCTTGAAGTTTTTGAAAAATTTCGAACATAAATTTAGGGGAAAGGCCTAAAGAAGGTTCGTCAAGCATCAAAAGTTCTGGAGTGAGCATCAAACTCCGACCAATCGCAAGCATCTGCTGCTCGCCGCCAGATAAAGAACCAGCTTTGGTTTTTAATTTATTACCTAAAACTGGAAAACAATTTATAACCTCTTCTAAGTTCTTCCTAAGCGTCTCCCGATGATTTAAAAGATAACCTCCCATCTCCAAATTCTCCAAAACTGTCAGGGATGGGAAAATTAACCGGCCCTGAGGGACAAAACCTATTCCTTCTTCCAAAAGAGAGTGGGTTTTGAGACGGCTGATATCTCTGCCCTTCCATAAAATTTCGCCACTCGTTTTAGTGGTAAGACCAAGAATGGTTTTTAAAATCGTTGATTTACCAGCACCGTTAGGACCAATAAGGATCACCGCTTCTCCTTCCTCAATGCCAAAGGAAATGTTACGGATGACTTCATGATCGCCATAGCCGGCTCTTATGTTTTTAAGTTCAAGCAGCATGGTTTTTAAAATCCGGTCCCAGATAAGCCTCAAGAACTTTTTTATCTTTAAAAATATCTTGAGGTAAACCCTCTTTCATAATCCTACCCTCAACCATCACTAAAACCCAATCAGCCACCCTTTTTACAAAATCCATATCATGCTCAATAAGGAGGATAGTTTCTCCTTCTTTCTTAAGTTTTTCGAGGATTTGGACAAGTCTTTGCCGAAGAAGGGGGTTAACGCCAGCTACTGGTTCATCAAGGAGAAGAAGAGTATGAGGATTCAAGAGAGCGCGGGTAAGCTCGAAAAGTCTGGTCTCGCCATAAGAAAGGATGGTTACTTTGGTCTTGAGGTTTTTCTTCAAACCGACAAAATCCATTGTCTTTTTTATTTTTTCTTCGCGTTCCTCGTCATGGGTTCTGGAAGTAATCATTTTCCAAAAGCGGTCGTCATCCTCCCGCAGGGCAAGAATTAAATTTTCGTAAATGGTTAAATTGCGAAAAGCCCGGGGAAGCTGAAAAGTGCGACTCATCCCAAGCCGCGAACGCTCCCAAACTTCAAGTTCATTTATCCTCCGTCCTTCAAAAATCACTTCGCCTTTGTCAAGCGGAAGAAAACCGTTTACGATGTTGAAAACGGTCGTCTTGCCCGCGCCATTCGGACCGATGAGGGCGGTAATTTTCCCCCGCTCGATTCCAAAACTGCAACCAGCAACCGCCTGGACGCCGCCAAATGATTTTGATATATTTTTGACTTCCAAGCTAATCATAATTTAAATTTCAATCTTCAAGTTGGGCTCTGCCGAAAATACCTTTAGGGTGGAAAAGGACCGTAAAGAGAAGGAGGAGGGAGAAAACCGTAAGTCGCAAAGGACCGACGTAGGCCGGAGGAAATCCTAAAAAACGGACTGATTCTAAAAACACGAAAAGGAGCACTGTCCCCGCGATTGCTCCCCGAAACGAAGCGAGTCCGCCGACTACAAGGGCGGAAAGGATAAAGACGATATTGTCAAACCAGAAAAGTTGAGGATTGATGAATTGAAGAAAGTGGGCAAGAAGGGCGCCGCCCCCACCTACCACGACCCCGGAGATGACCGAAGCCACAACTCTAAGCTTCACTGTCGGTTTACCGAGCGATTCAGCCACCAGATCGTCATCGCGAACCGCCTCAAGGGCTTTGCCCAAAGGAGATTTCACAAGACGATAGACAAACAAAGCTGTTAAAACCCCAGCCACAAGCGTAAGGAGAAAAAAGGTCTCGGCTGCAACAAACCCTTCAGGACGTCTGATGCCAGAGATGCCAAAAGGGCCACCGGTTAAACCAGTGGCGTTCAAAAGGACGGCGTTTACGACCAGGGTGAAACCAAGCGTTATCAAAGCGTAGTAATCGCCTTTGATGCGCCGGCTAGGCAAGGCCAAAAGATAAGCCGCAATACCGGATAGGACAGCGGCAAAAATGAAAGCGAGCCAAAAAGAAACTCCTTTAGTGGTAAGAAGAGCAGCGGTATAAGCGCCGAGAGCTAAAAGCCCAACATGACCGAGATTAAGCATACCGGTGTAGCCCACTGGAATGGCATAAGAAAGCACTATGATGACGTAGATAGTGATAAGTGTTGCAGTATGAATTAGATAGGCAATCATGCTTCACGCTTGCCGCCGAAAATACCTTGGGGCCTAAAAAGCAGAAAAAGGAAAAGGATAAGGAACGTTGCCGCATTCCTCCAGCCAGCACCCAAAAACCAAACCACCGCTTGTTCGCTTAGGGCAATAATCAAAGCTCCGATAATGGTTCCCAAGATACTCCCCACCCCACCGATTAAGGTTGCTGTAAAACCGCGAACGGCATAAAGCACGGAAGCATTCGGGTCAATCGCAAAATGTAAAGTCGAAAGAATGCCGGCTGAGGCAGCCAACAGGCCTGAAAGAGAAAAAGCTAAGGCGCGAATCCGTCTCGTATTAACCCCAAAAACCTCAGCAACAACTTCATTATCAGCAGTTGCCCGCATCGCTTTACCGAGTTTTGTCTTTTTCATGAACAAGACAAAGGTAAGGGCGAGGATAATCACTGTCGCTAAATCAAATACTTGAAACGAAGTGATGTTTACGCCTCCAAAGGTAAAAATCTGGGGTTGAAGCTTTAGTGTTTTTGGCGCTGCTCCAAAAACCCCAAGGATAAAGCCGGTGCCGAGCATAAGGAGCGCAAGCGTCGCAATGAGATAGCCTAATCCTTTGGTGCCGCGGCCTCTGAGCTTCTCATAGACAAATTCGTTCATCACAAGCGCTGTAAGAATCGCCGCAAGCACCGCTCCGATGACGACGAAAAAAAACGGTAATTGCCGCTCGCCGTAGAGCCACCAGAAAACATAGGCAGCAAAAAGTATCACTACGCCATGAGCGAGGTGAAAAATTCTTGTCGTTGCATAGACGACCGAAATACCGAGGGCAATCAAAATCGGCGCGACAAGCAAACCGTTCCACAAAACCTGGAGAAGGATTGCCATTACCTATTGTATTTTACCAAAAACCCCGACTTAAGCCGGAGTTTTTGTCAGTACCAGAAGGCGGTTATGGCGTAAACACCTCAAGGGTCTTTAGCTCGCCACCTTCGTATTGAACGACGTTCTCACCCAAAATTGGATCGCCGTTTGCGTCCATAGTGAGCTTGCCAGAGGCACCCTCATAATCCTTCACACCGTAGAGCCAGTCGCGAATTTTTGCCGCCTCAAGTCCGGAAGCCTTAATTGCCTCAGCTACCAAATAGGTTGCGTCATAGGCATTAACCGCAAAAGCTCCCGGCTCGGTGCCGAATTTAGCGAGGTGGCTTTCACGGAACGCTTTCGCTCTGGGATTCGCTTCGTAATCCGGCGAGGACTCCACGCCAATCAACCCTTCCAGCACCGCCCGGTTGTCTTTCAAGACCTGACGGTCCAAAAGAACCTCAGCGGTGGTGTAATGGGCAGTTACCTTGTTTTCCCGAAGCTGCCTGAAAATCGTAATCCCTGGGGTCGGCGACTGGGGCACAACGTAGACCACATCAGGGCCAGCCGCCTTCACTTTCGCAATCTGGGTCCGGAAATCGGTCTCACCAGTGGTATAGGTTTCGTCAGCAACCACCGTCCCGCCAAGTTCGGTGAATCTATTCTTGTAGACCTCCCGGAGCCCTTGGGCATAATCCGTAAGCTCAGTAATCAAAGCCGCTTTCCTTGCGCCGAGCTTGGTGTAAGCGTAGCTTGCCGCCACTTTGCCGGCGAGCGCATCTGATGGATATGTCCGGAAAACAAAATCTCCGGCCGTAGTTATCTTTGGGCTCGAGGCCGAAGGCGATACCAAAACTACGCCGGCCGGTTCGGTAATTTCAGCAGCAGCAAGCGTCTCACCAGAGCAAGCGCCGCCGATAATCACTTTCACTTTATCAATGTTCACTAGTTTCTGAGCAGCGGTGCCGCCAGCCTGGGGATCGCACTTGCCGTCTTCAAAGATAATCTCAATGGGTCGGCCGTTGATGCCGCCGGCGGCGTTTATCTCTTCAACCGCAATCTCAACTGCTTTCCTTTCTGATTCGCCGTACTGAGCTGCATCGCCGGTCAGGGGGCCGATAAACCCGATTTTAATCGAACCTTCAACGCCTTTGGGGGTAAGCAGGACGTAACCGACCAAAATCACTCCAACCGCGATGACTATTCCGATAACTGTTTTCATATCTTTGTTCTGATTTTTGGTTTACCGTTTCGACCTTTGATGGTAAATGATTGCTTCTAACCACCATCATTTTATCATCACTCCCAATTCTTCAAGCTTTTTCTTTTCTGGAGTTTTTTCCTCTTCTTTGGCTTCTTTTTTAGTAGGATATTGTTCAAAAGTTTCAGGTATAAGTTATTAACATTTTATAAAATTTTATACTTTAAGGGTACTATCTAACCAATTCACTAATGAGATTAGAATTTATTGTTGAAATTTCTTCAATAAAAACAAATCGACCTTTATGATCTTGTAGATCTTCTACTACTTCTAATTTTAGGAATTTTTGGATTGGTATCATGGAGGTGATGTCTCGGTGGTTTCTTTCTTAGTAGTAATGATACAGGTATTGGTGGGGCTTTAGATTGAATTCTTTTCAGTCTTTGAAAAATATTTAGTTAGTCAGGAATTCTCTTTTATTTTATTTAATAAAGTCTCTGCCCCCTGCAATTTGTTTGATCTTCTCTAAAATTAAAGAAGATCCCTCCCTAATTTGCTGGAGTTCCTTTTTCTTCCAGTTAACAACTTCTGATTTTTTCACTTTATTTTTTATCATTAATTCGCTTTAGCCAATATTTAACAATTGTCCAGATACCGATTAAGCCATCAAAAAGTCGAATTTTTTTGCCTTGAGAAAACTTTCTGGGGTAGTAATGAATTGGTACTTCTTTTATGGCAATACCCTTTTTAAGAATTTTAGCAGTGATTTCTACCTCAATTTCAAATCCTTTACTTTCCAATGGTATCGATTTAATTAGATTTGCAGGAAAAAGTTTATAGCCAGTATAGACATCGGTTAGTTGAGAATTAAAGAAAAAGTTAGTTAAAAATGTCAAAAATTTCACTCCCAAGACATAATGAAAATAACCTCTTTTTTCAGGGTTGATATTACGCGAGCCATAAACCACCGATGTTTTGTCATCAAAGGCCTCAATCAATCTCTGATAATCATAAGGGTCATATTCCAAGTCAGCATCTTGAATTAAAACCAAATCTCCGCTTACCTTTCCAAGGCCAGTCCTCACAGCAGCCCCTTTACCTAAATTTTGAGAATGGGACAATAAAATGAAATTATATTTCTCTTTTAGATTTTCCAATAACTTCCCTGTGCCATCTGATGAACCATCATCAACCACAATAATTTCTTTTTCATATCCAAGAGTTGATGCCATCATAACCCGCCTGAGAATTTTTTCAATTGTTTCTTTTTCGTTAAAAACCGGAATAATGATGGAAATTTTCATCTTGTTTGAAAGTGTTGAATAATTATTTTTCGTGTTGTTTCATGTTCTCTTTCGCGTAAAAACCAAGATTATTACACGAAGTTACACAAATAGGAACACGAATTTACACAAATTATTCAAAGGTTACTTTAGTGGTATCACTCTGAAGTATTCTTTAGGAATTTGGTATTTTTCAATAATAGGTTGGTTTAAATCAGTCCTCTTAAGAAAAATGATAGCATAGCGGTCGGCAAAAACCGCTGGCCAATCTGGGTCGTTGACACGGTCTATTAAAAATTTTTGTCCCCAGGGAGTGGCATCACGATGAGAAAAAAAGATCACATTAAAATTATATTTCTCAACTTGCTCTTTCCAGACAGCTTTGTTTTCCTGAAGAGGAATATAAATTTCTTGAAAAAAAGAAATAGGATAGGCTTCCGGCCGATTATCAACAAAGATAAATTCTTTAGGATAAAGATGATAGATTAAGTATCCACCAATATCATAATTATTTAAGATAGGACCTTGAATATTCTCTTTTTTTAAAAATTCAGCAGCTTTGTTGTTATCTGCTACCAGACCTAAACCAAAATTATTTAAGCGGGAGATTAAGAACTGGTAATGATTAAAAATAATAAAAGCAAAAATAAGAAAGATAAAAAAAGCAAATGCTAAGTTCGCTTCAATTGGCTCAAATTTAGTTTCTGAAGGCAAAAGATTTTTGATGTTCCAGGCAAGAATTGGCAAAACAAAAAATCCAAAAAGAGTAAAATTGCGAATGGCAAAGAGAGCCATAATGCTAAATACCGTCCCTAAGCAAAAATAACTTATTGAAAAACTGTGGGGTTTGAAAATTGCTATTAATATAAAACTTAAGACCAAAATTGCAAATGTTATTTTAAAAAGTAAAAAATTTGGATTTTGAATGATGCCAAGTCTCTCTAAAAACCCAATTGATTGGTTTTCAACAATCAAATAGCCATAATTTTTGAAAATATTGAGGGGATAAAGAACTCCTGATATCCCAAAGGGATTTAAGAAAGCGGCAAATATTGTTAATAAAAAGATAAGGCTAAGTTTTTTGATTGCTTTCTTTTCTATTTTATTCATTTCGGAATTTGAAAAATTCCGAAATGAAAACTTGTTATCAACCGCCTTTTGCCCCCTGGATTTAAGGAAAAAAATTAGTTTTTCAAATAAAAAAATGCCAATAAAAATTGGTCCTAAGAAAAAATAGATATGAGTATTAACCCAGAAAATTTCCAGGGCTGGCAAAAGAAAAAGCCAGTAATAAGAAATAGAACCCTTTTTGTAATTCCAAAGTAGCCACAAAAATATCGCACTGAAAAAATAACTAAAGATTTCTGGTCTGATTTCTCTCCGTTCAGCCATCAAAGGGATTAATAATAAAGCGAAAAGGCAAGCTATTTTAAAGCCGGCTTCTTTTTGGGCTATTCGGAAAAATAATAAAAAAGTGATGAGAGAAAAAACAATATAAAACAGAGATAGACCGGAAAATCCGGCTACCTTTTCCAAAAGAAAGAAAATTACTCCGCTCCCCCAGTGATGATTTAAAAAGGGGTAATCAGCAAAAGTATAGGAATAAAAATTGGTTTTTAAAAATCTAAAATCTTCTTTTTTTGTCAGGCTTTCAAAAAACAATTGACCATTTTTCAAATGCCGACCCAGATCAGCAGTGGTCAAATCAATTTTGTAAGCTAGAAAAAATCCATACCAGACCAATAAAAAAATCAGCAAAAAAAATTTGAGGTAAGCCAACCGGTAATTACTCATAAATCGCAAGCAGTTTTAGTTTTTTGCTCAGTTATTTTACCCAATTGGTGGATTAAATTTGGGTAAAATTATGGTGAAAGTTTGTTGAGATTTAATTCCCCGAGCCGCATTGTCCGCTACGCTGGCACGCCAAACAAATCCTGTTTGGTGCGCGCGCCTGGATTCGAACCAGGGACCTTTGCAATGTGAATGCAACGCTCTAACCAGCTGAGCTACGCGCGCTTACTTCAGAATACTAACAAAAAGAGCGCTTGTGGCAAATCTCCTTACCGAATTCACACCAACACCTTTTAAGAAGTATTATAACACATCAGAAGAAAAATCTTTCCCCACCCAATTTTATAAGTTAGCTAAAAAAGAAAATTTCTTACTGCAACTCCACCTGCGCGCCGGCTTCTTCCAGTTTTCTTTTTAACTCTTCGGCTTCCTCTTTTTTCAATCCTTCCTTTACCATTTTAGGTGCGCTTTCAACTAATTCTTTCGCTTCTTTAAGACCAATGGCAGCTGCTTCTTTTACAAGTTTAATGACGTTAATCTTCTGATCGCCAGCCGCCTTCAAAAAGACATTCCAAGTGGTTTTTTCTTCTTTGCCTGCCGAAGCTGGAGCCGAAGGAGAAGCAGTTAGGGCGTTGGCTGATACCCCGAATTTCTCCTCTAACAATTTAACAAGCTCGGCAAGTTCTGGCACAGTCAATTTTTCTATTTTTTCAATTATATCGTTGAACTTTTCCATAGAGTGTTCGCTAATAATGCGAATGACGGCAAATAATGCTAATATTTTGATCCGATATTCGCATTATTTCGAAATAATTTAGCATTATTCGCGATTACTCCTACGACCTTTTCGATTTCTCGCTTAATACAACCAAAAGCATCTTGATTGGCGATGATAAAACTCCCACTAATTGTCCTAAAAGCACTTGCCGGCTCGGCAGCCGACCCAGTTTAATAACTTCCTCGCTTTCAATAAATTTCTTGTCTTTTATATCAAAACCGCCAAGAACTTTCAGCGATTCTATGACCGCTACACTTTTATAAACTAAAGAGGATGTTTCATAAACATCCTTGGGGGAAAATACTACGCCGGCCTGGCCCCCAAACTTCTTTGGCTCAAAATCAATACCCGCCTTACCAAAAACAAGTTTAAGGAGACGTTTCTTGATGACACGGAAGACACCGCCAGCTTCCCGAATCGTTTTCCTAAATTCAGTCAACTTATTGACCGGCGTGCCAGTAAAATCAACTAAAAGCACGGTGGTGGAGGAGTTTAAGTTCTCCAAGCCCTTTTCCAACTCTTTAGTTTTCTGCTCTTTTGTTTTAGGCATGATAATCAATCTTTGGAAGTCCGAATTTCTGTGCTCGACACCAATATTAATGAGATGACCTTCCTAAATATTGACGTTTTAAATTAAAAAATCTGCGTTTCCGCAGACCTTTGCCTATCCCTTGGCAGGACTTATGCTTTTCCAGCTGCCTGCTGTCTACGGTTACTCTAATAATATTTGCCCTTAATAATAAAGTCAAGGGAAGGAGGAAATTTTCGTTCCTCAACTATAATTCTCCCTCCAACTCTTCAAGCAGTTTTTTAGCTTTTTCCGATAAGCGCTTGGGGGTCTTAACCGTAAAAGAAATATAAAGGTCACCTCGACTTCCCCGGAAACCGAAAGTTGGCATTCCCCTTCCCGGCACCCGCAGCTTTTCTTTAAAATTAAAGCCCGGCGGGATCGCTACCTCAAATATCTCGCCGCTTATATCCTTCAATTTAATTTTTCTCCCTAAAATAGCATCAACAAAACCAATCTCTTGGGTTAGGTAAAGATTATTTCTGTCTCTGGTAAAATAGGGATGAGGCTTTACTTTGACCGTTACATAAAGATCGCCAGTCGCTCCCCCGCGTTCACCAGCTTCACCGGCACCTTTCACTTTAATAATCTGACCGTCTTCAATGCCTGGACTTATATCAATTATCGCTTCTCTTTTGCCAGGGATTCGACCAGCACCCTTGCAGACCTCGCAAGGTTTATTGGGAAGTTCACCTCGGCCCCCACACCGGGGACAGGTTTTTATTTGAGAAAAGTGACCGAAAAATGTCTTCTTCTCTTCTTTAACCTCGCCCCGGCCCTGACAAGTTAAGCAGGTGGTAAGGCCCTTGCTTTTGTCATAACCCAAGCCAGCACAAGAATCACACCTGAGATAAGTAGGGTAGCTTATTTTTGACTTGGTCCCTCGGAACGCCTCCTCAAGCGAGATTTCTTTTTGAACCTCAATGTCTGAACCGTGAGTGTAGGTCTTACGTCTTGGACCGCCAAAGTGAACAAAAAGATTCTCAAGGACATCCCCAAAGTCAAAAATTTCATCACCAAAATCAAAGCGCCAGCTGCTGCCGCCCCCCCCAAAACCAAAGTCCTCCCAGTTAAAACCTTTCCAGTGAGGAACTCCGCCAGGGGACACTCGGCCAAAGCGGTCATACTGGGCCCTTTTCTCGGGGTTGGAAAGCACCTGATAGGCCTCATTTATTTCCTTGAACTTCTTTTCGTCGCCGCCCGGCTTGTCCGGATGATATTTGTGAGCCAGCTTCCGGTAGGCCCTCTTGATTTCCTCTTCTGAGGCGTTTTTGGAAACGCCTAATATTTTGTAGTAGTCATCCATAGTGATTAAATTCTAAATCCTAAATTCCAAAAGCTTGTGATTGGTAATTTCGGTCATTTTAGGTTTGTTATTTGGTGGTTGGGATTTCGTTTATGACAACATTATAAACTCTCTGCTTCTTGATTCTAAGCTAATATAAGCAAAGCCGGTAATCAAGAGGAGTTTGAATAAGACGAAGGAGATAAACTCTGGCAGCCAGGAGAAGAGAAAGGCAATACCGCGGCCAGCAAAGAAGAAAAGAACAGTAATGATTACACCCCCCACGGATTTGGCAGGAGCGGAGAGACTGTCCACATAATCTTTAATGATTCTTAAAACTTCTGCATTGACGGTGGCGTTCCCGTCCAAGGGACCGACTATTTGCTCAATCTGCTTTTTTAACTCTGCCGAAAAGGTAGTTATCAATTGTTCCTTTTCCGGGGGAGTAAGACGCTGAAATACCAAGGGCTCTTTCTCCTTGGCATCAGCCGCCCTTATCTTGATTTTCTTAAGCTCGTTTTCAGCAATCGTCCTTAGAAACTCATCAACCGTACTTTGAAAAGAAACTTCGGTTAAAATAACCTTTATAATCGGTTCCGAAGCAGTAAGGGTTTGATTAACTAATTTTTCAGCAAAATTTTCATTAAAAGAACCCCAGACAAAATAAGTAAGATAAAAAATCAAAGAAAGGACTATTAAAAAACCGCTCACTGCTCTGCGTAAAATGTTTTTGGCAACCCAAAAAAATCTTACCTTCAAAGAATTAAGGAGCTCGCCTTGCCCCTTTATGGCCCCGGCAGTAAGAAAAATAAAGAAAAGAACAAAGCCGACTATTAAAGCCAAAGAAGGAGAAGGATAAAGGTTTGAATTAAAAACAAAAATGGGGGCGGCGGCCTGAATAAAAGCAAGAAACATCATCTTAGCGCGGCTTTTTATAAAAAATACCTGAAGAATAAAAAGAGCAAAAAAAAGTACCGCAAATAGAAGACCACCCCAAAGCCGTCTGAAATTTCCTTCGACGAGGAACTTATCAAAAAGAAAAAAAGAAGCAAGTAAACAAGCCGCTCCTAAAAGAGCGATTAGAAGAACTTTCCAAAACCTTCTGTCTTCTTCAGCTTCTGCTGATTCGCTAATTACTGTCAGGTCTGGACTCATTATCTTCTTCTCCGCCAATAGGCGGGTTCTTCTGATTATACAATGTTGCTCCGATTTTTTGGAGTTCAGTGGAAAGCTCGGCGATAGCTTTCTTTATTGCTTCAATGTCGTCGCTTGCCTGAATATTTTTCAGCTCTTCTATTTTTTTATTGATGTTCTCTTTAACATCTGTTCCCATTTTATCACCTGTCTCTTTTAAGCTTTTCTCGGCTATGTAAATAAGCGATTCCGCCTGATTTCTTGCCTCAGCAAGCGATTTTTTTCTTTCATCTTCAGCAGCGTGCTCGGCTGCTTCTTTCTTTAAACGTTCCACTTCCTCCTTACTCAAGCTTGTTGTCGCTTCAATCTTTATGGACTGACTTTTACCTGTTGCTTTGTCCACCGCTTTAACATTCAAAATACCGTTGGCGTCAATGTCAAAAGTAACTTCAATCTGAGGAATACCCCGGGGCGCAGGCGGAATCCCGTCCAAGATAAACCGAGCAAGGGTCTTGTTGTCTGGCGCCATCGGTCGCTCACCCTGCAAGACGTGAATTTCAACCGAAGTCTGATTATCAGCCGCGGTTGAGAAAATCTGGGTTTTAGAAGTGGGGATAGTTGTGTTTTTCGGAATCATCGGAGTAGCAACCGCCCCCAAGGTTTCAATGCTTAAAGTTAGAGGGGTAACATCCAAAAGCAGAACGTCTTTGACATCACCCTGAAGGACGCCTGCTTGGATAGCCGCGCCTACTGCCACTACCTCATCCGGATTTATTCCTTTATGTGGTTCTTTGTTGAAGAGATTTTTGACTGCATTCTGGATTGCCGGCATCCGCGTCTGACCCCCAACCAGAATTACCTCATCAACGTCAGAAAATTTAAGACCGGCGCCTTGGGGCGGCGGAGCAGTTACAGTTTCTTTGACAAGACTGATTGACTTATCAATTAAATCTTGAACTAAATTCTCAAGTTTGGCCCGGCTAAGTTTCATCAAGAAATGTTTAGGACCCGAGGCGTCTGAAGAGATGTAAGGAAGGTTTATTTCTGTCTCAAGAGCAGTTGAAAGTTCATGCTTTGCCCGCTCCACTGCTTCCTTGAGTCGCTGAAGAGCAAGGGGGTCTTTGGAAATATCTATTCCTTCCTGACGCCGAAATTCTTTGACCAAGTATTCAATAATTCGACGGTCAAAATCGTCTCCGCCAAGATGCATATCACCGCCGGTGGCTTTCACTTCCACTGTGTCATCACCGACTTCAAGAACGGAAATGTCAAAAGTGCCACCGCCAAAATCATAGACCACGATTTTTTCATTCTTCTTCAGATTCAAGCCGTAAGCCAAAGCAGCGGCGGTGGGTTCGTTGATAATACGCCGTACCTTGAAACCGGCAATCTCCCCTGCGTTTTTAGTGGCTTGTCTTTGACTATCGTCAAAATAAGCCGGTACCGTGATAATCGCCTCTTCAATTTTTTCGCCAAGAGCCGCTTCCGCATCGGTTTTTAATTTCTGCAAAACCATTGCCGATATTTCTTCTGGTTTGTACCAGCGGTTTGCCATTTTAATCTCAACGCCGCCCCGCTCCGATTCTTTGATTTCATACGGCAGCCAGTCTTTGTCGTGCTGAACTTCCCGGTCGCTGAATTTCCTGCCAATCAACCGCTTCACCGAAAAGACGGTGTTTTTAGGATTTACTACTGCTTGGCGCTTAGCCAACAAACCAATTAATCGTTCCCCCGACTTTGAAATTGCCACCACTGATGGCGTGGTTCGACTCCCCTCGCTTGACTCGAGCACCCGCGGCTCTCCGCCTTCCATCACCGCCATCGCTGAATTTGTTGTTCCTAAATCTATTCCCAGTATTTTTGGCATATGACTATAACCTTAACGATGACAATGATTTTTTATTTGCTGTCATTATCATCGTCATTATGACTGTTGTCTACTCTGACCTTTTGACAAATTGACTCTTGTTGGTCTTATAACCTTTCCGTTTAAGGTGTAACCCGCCTCGACTACTTCAGCAACAGCACCAGCTGATTCTTTTGATTCAACCTCGCCTAAGGCTTCATGGCGACTCGGGTCAAAGTTGTCTCCCGGTTTTACGCTTATCTTCTCCAATCCGTATTTCTTCAATAAACTCTCAAGTTGATTTTTAATAAGTATCATTCCTTTTTGCGCTGGTTTGTCTTCTAAAACCGTAAGACCTAAATTGAAGCTGTCCAAAACCGCAATCAATTCCGATATTAACGCTTCGTTGCTTAACTTCGCAAATTCTCGGAACCGATCGGTCTCTTCTTTCTTGTAATTGATAAAATCCGCTCTTGCTCTCTTCCAACCGTTCAAATATTCCTCCCTTTCTTTTTCGCATTTCGCCAGCGCTTCTTTCAACTCTTTTAATTCATCTTTCTGCTCTTTATCTTCCATAGAGATTATACGTACTTTTCCAAATGTTTAAAAAGACCAAGCGACTTTTCATAATCCATTCTTTTAGGACCGATGGCAACGAGGTAAAGTTCCTGCTTATTAGGATTGAGCCGTTCCACGAGCACTGTAAGATGCGGTGATTTTGTAATCGGGCTTTTACCCACGAAAACGCGGGGCCAATTACTTTCTTCTTTCCAGGTTATGACACTTCTCATAAGCCGCTCGGGGAGAACTTCTAAGTCGTTGACTACTTCCAGAAGCTCATCCCGACTCCTGAAATCTAAGCCTTCGAGCATTTCCCGAAAACCGCTCCTGACAAACCATTCAGTTTCTGGCTCAAAACCAGCGCTCAAAATTTTAAGGTAGGAAGCCATCTCCTTAATAAATCGCACCCGCTCCCCTGTTAAAAATTCCTCAATTAAATCGGCGAAGCGGTTATTTCCTTTTTTGATAAGACCGTTTCTCGAAAGCAGCTCTCGAATGAAAAATCGGTAGGCTTTGTCAGTCGGCACTCGACCGGCTGAAGGGTGATTTTGACTCAAAAAACCGGCTTCTCCTAAAAAGTTCAGTTCCCGGCGTATCATTGCTGGTCTGATGCCGAAATCGTAGCGGTCAAAAAGCGACTCTGAAGTTACCGGTTTTCCCGTCTCAATAAAGTCTCTGATGCTAGCCTCCAATATTGATTTGGTCCGGGCCTGAAGCATCCCCATTAGTATAGTTGTTAGCACTCATTCTTGTCAAGTGCTAATTTGTTACGCAATTACGAAGTAGGAGATATATTTCGTAGAATGGTATATTTTCCTACTCCCTCGTATTTAGGGACAGGCAGCGGTTGAAGTGGTGATGTTGCCGGAGTTGTTTAATTTCAAGTGAAAGCAGGAGCCGCTCGGCGCGACAAATATTATACCAGCTGAAGAACTGGCAAAACTAATGTCGCCTTTCACCTTAATTTTAGCAGCTGAAACCGGCCCGGTGCCGATGCCAATGCTCCCTGAAAAATAGGCGTCTTTCCAGTTATTTGCCGCATTACCAATATCATAAGTATTGTTCGCGTTCGGCAAAATACTTGAGTCAAAAGTGGCAGCCGAAATTTTAGTAACGGCGCTGCGCAGGACCCTTACTGCTTTTGCTTGAGGGTTGGTGGTATTGAACTCAAGAGTGAGATCAACCTGAACAACGGTCGGACCGCCCGGATTTTCATATTTGGTCACTAAAAAATTACCAACTTTTACTTTTGAATCAGTAAGAGGTTGGGGTGAATTTGTCCCTTGCTGGAGGAAAATAGCAGTCGAGGAGGCGTCAACATAAACCTTGGTCGGATCAAGGGCGGAAGAAGGCATCCTCAAAGTAAGAGTTGTTGTGGAAACGCCCCCATCCATTTCCACTAAACTTGCTTCCCGAACCAGCCGCTGAATGGTCTTATCTACAAAAGAAATCTGGGCATTAACTTCGTTCACCGAACTTTGGCGCGATTGAACTCTGGTAATAGCGGTCAAAATCCCCACTAAAAACACGGCACTTACCGCAAAAATAACAGTGTAGATGAGAACTTCAATTAAAGTAAATCCATCCCTTTTCTTCATAAGATATAATAATTATAACACTTACCTAAAAATATGATAGAAAGACTAAATAACCCAATCCAGATAGTGTTACTGCTGGCTATCCTTGGCATCGCCTTTGGGCTGATGGGGAACGCTGCTCGGCTTGAAACCGCTATTTTTGACGAAACCGCCCACATTCCCGCCGGCTATAGTTACATAAAATTCCTTGACTACCGTTTAAATCCCGAGCATCCGCCGCTTGTAAAGGCGCTTTCAGCCATTCCCCTTGCGTTTATGGACTTAAACTTTCCAAGATATCATCCCGCCTGGACTGATGAGGTAAACGGTCAGTGGGAAGTGGGAGCGCAGTTCTTTTATTTTTCCGGCAATGATGCTGATAAACTGGTCACAAGGGCGAGGATTTTTCCGATAATTCTAACCCTCTTTACGATAATTCTGATTTATATCTGGTCGCGAGAGCTTTTGGGGAAATGGGCGCTTTTACCCGCCTTTCTTTTCGGTCTTTCACCTACTGTCCTTGCTCACGGCCACTATGTTACCACAGATATTGGCGCCACCTTAGGCGTCCTTTTTGCCACTTTTAGTTTTGTAAAGTTCCTCAGTGCTCCACGGCTAAGAAACGTCTTATTAGCGGGTATCGCTTTAGGCTTTTCTCTTCTTGCTAAATTTTCAAATAACCTCCTTATCCCTTATTTCCTGATCCTTGCCATTATTTATTTTATATTCATCAGTCGAAAGAACTTTTTTAAATACTTCGGCATGCTTATCGCTATATTTTTAATCGCCTTTGTTTTTGTTTACGCTGTATATTTCGTTTTCATTCTAAACTACCCGCCGGCAAAACAACTTAATGACGCCGCAACGATTCTTAACACTTTTACGCCACGATGGCTTGTTGACATTGATCTTGCCCTCATTGAAAATCCGGTGCTCCGGCCGATTGGTCAGTATCTTTTAGGACTCCTGATGATTCTCCAGCGGGCCGCCGGCGGCAACACCGCTTATTTTTTGGGTGAGCTTAGCGCCGAAGGATGGTGGTACTACTTCCCAGTCGTCTTCCTTCTTAAAGAGCCTTTGCCGTCTTTAATTTTAATCTTTTTTGCGCTGGGTTTAGGTATTGGGAAAATTCTCAAAACTTTAAAGGGTCAGTTGTCAAAAGTCATAAGAAGTCATCTATCAAATTATCTAGGCACTCGCTTCGCTGAATTCTCAATGCTTTTATTCGTTATCATCTACTGGACTTACAGCATCGGCAGTTCGTTAAACATCGGGGTCCGACACATACTGCCTACCCTGCCTTTTATTTATATTCTTTCAACCGGGGCTATAAAATCGTGGGTAAATTATGGAAAATCGCTTGTTAAAATCATTGTCATTATCACCGTCAGTTTATGGTTCCTTGCTGAAACCATAATTGTCTCGCCTCATTTTCTTTCTTATTTCAACCAAATTGGCGGCGGCACAACCAACGGCTACCGCTGGGTTACCGACTCAAACTATGACTGGGGTCAGGATTTGAAATACCTCGCTGATTTCATCAGCAAGCGTAACAATGACGATGACAATAACAATGACATTACGAAAATCGCGGTTGATTATTTTGGCGGCGGCAGACCTAAATATCATATTGGCGAAGACATTGCCGAAAACTGGTGGTCAGCCCGCGGCAATCCCAAAGACATTGGCATTGAGTGGCTTGCGGTTTCAGTAAACACCCTCCAGGGCGCCTGGTCTAAGGCTGACCCGGCTTTAAACCGCAAACCCGAAGACGAATACTCTTGGCTCCGCGGCCAGGAACCCTTCGCCCGTGCCGGCACCTCAATATTTATTTATAAATTCTAAATATATTTATAAATTCTAAATTATTCGCCAGTATTTATATTATTTAATATTTAGATGTACATTATATATGATTAATCAGATATAACGTACATCATCTGTTCAGTAAACCCCGCCTGTTCAGTAAAACCCTGCCTGTTCGGCAAAGCCCTGCCTCATGTGATGCGTCACCACAGAAGTGAGTAAGCTAGCCGATGTTATGACGCGTCATAACATTGGATTTAAAGAAAACCCCATAATGGACATTCCTTTAAGAATGTAGTCGTGAAAATTCTTATCCTGTTGGGGCATCAGTGGCTATCTCTTTATAACCATTTTCTTAACTTTTATTGGAAAAAATATCTGCTTATTTCCTGAAGAACTTTCTTGCCTGGAGCACTGTTATTTTTTGAATAATTGCAAAGGTAGACATCAAGCGTCAAATATTTGAATTCAGGCCAAGTGTGAATAGCAATATGGGATTCTACTAAGCTTACAATGCCGGTAAAGCCGCAACTGTCGAATCACCGAAATTTCTTTCGTGCCTTCAATAGTTCTATCTATAAGCTACTTATAGGGGAAGGTGGTTAATGTCTAAAAATTTAGCTTCTATTTCAGTATTCAAGGTCTAATTATCTTATACCCTTTTACTGATACAATGTCCCAAGGAAAGAGAAATTTATGAAAAAGAAATAATTGATGTTCAGGGAGTAGAGAGATATTTCAAGATAAAAATAAAATCTTACGATAAGCTGATTAAGGGCATACTAAAATATGCGCCGCAGAGAGGAAAAATTATGGAAAGCGGCTCTGGTACTGGTTTAGTGTCAATACACTTGAGCAATTTGGATTATAAAGTGACGGCTATTGATGCTGTTTTACCTTCGCATACTTCCCCTCTTGCCGGATCAAAAGTCTTATCTTTATCCAAAACTGTCTCTTCAAAACCAGAATTTAAAAGAAGATTTAACCTCCACTTACCATCTTTACAGATCCAATTTCCCGGAGCTCTAGGCGCTGGTCCGCAATCTTGAATGTCTTTTAATTTTTGTTGATCTGATTGATCTTTTAGCTCAGTTTTATAATCACAATTCTCGCAAATTTGAGAATACTTACAACCTTGATATTGTTTTTCCAGATTTTCAGCTGCTTTCAGACATTCATCTTTAAAATTCCCACAAGCTGGTGCAATTTCAGGGCAAGCAATTAAAGGTTTTTGTTTTAAATTCAACCATAAAATCCCACTAAAAACTGCAAAAAAACTAAAACTATGGCAAAAACAAAAAATAACTTTCTAAACATTATTTCATTTCATCATTTAGCCAATTTAGATAATCTTTATTAACTTTTTTGATATCAATTTTGCCCAAGAAAGGAACGGTATAGCTATGTAATTTTCTCACTTCTTTTTCAATTTTTGAGTAATTTTTCTTTAGAGTTTTGACAATTAAAACTGCTTCTTTATCTTCTACAATTTTCCCTTTCCACCAATACATTGATTCAATCGGAAAGATATTAACACAGCCAGCCAATTTCTTTTCAACTAAATATTTTCCGATTTTATGAGCTTCTTTTTTATTTTTGCAAGTAATATAGATGAAAATCATTTTTGAATTTGATCAATTTTTGCAGCTAATTTGACTAAAATCTTATTAGCGGCTATATTTTCCCTTTAATTAAGCTTGGTCAAGAATATGACCTTGCATTGTCTTTTTAATCTCTTCAACTTTAACTGAATTATTAAGATCTAAAGTAGTATCTAGAGCATAAATTTTGAAAAAATAACGACATAAATATAATCTTATTCATTACAAGATGCTCGAAAGGGGCAGTTAGTGGAGATGCGGTAACACAAGACAAGGTTCAAAAGCCGAGTTCACCGGAAATAAGAACTAATACGGTTTTTCAATTACTACAATACCGTAAAACCGCACAAAGGCATTAATAAATAATCTAACCCCTCTGGAGAAACCAATCAATTATTTTTATCCCAAAGAACTGGAATGAGGGCGCTGATTTCTTACAAATAAGATTCTTAACTCAATTTTAGCTTTCTCCAGGACGCGCTTGCGTTTCGGGGAAAGATTTTTGCCGGCGCGGTTAATGTAGAAATTAAGCATGGACATAGCTGACCGAAACGGCGTGGTTTTTCGCCGCTTGCTCTTTTTGGCTGAGCGCGCAAGCGACCGCGCGATTTTCTTGGGGTCATCCCACGTAAAAACGCCTTCTTCCAAATCCAAAGCATTACTTTTTTTAGTTACTTCTCCTGACCAATATCTTGAAGTGGACTTCTTTTTTGTCATACTTTCTTATTCTACCATTCGAGCGAATGGTTCCAAAAGAATCTGCCGCCTGCGTTAGTAATATCCGATGATGGGCGCCTCGCCGATATAGTGAGAATCAGTCAATTGCTTAATCATAAAATCAGCAACATCTTCTCGGGAAACCCTCCTAAGACCAGGATCAAAATAACCTGTTTTGTAGCTATCCCGTCCTTTGGCATTACTAAGAAGAGCAACCCGGACAATGGTCCAGTCAAGGCCGCTTTCGCTAATTGTTTTTGCGTATCGAATGCCCTCTGGAATAAGGTGGGGCAAAACCATCCCCAGCACGAAATGAAGGAATTTTTTGCTTAGGGAATCAGGAGGATCAAGAGGGAATCTTACCCCATAGCCAGTTAAAGCAATAATTCTTTTTACCTTGTGTTTTTTCATAGCCGCTACAATATTCTTTGCCGCCTCAGAAAGCACATTTTTCCTTGAAGTTCTCTTCCACCCAATAGCAGATAAAACTGCATCTGATTGAGCAACTGCGCTTTCTACAGCCAACAGGTCGTGGACATCGCCTTCTATAAGGGTAAGCCGATGGTTCTTAAGAGGCAACTTTAATTTATCCCTCACCAAAGCCTTCACCCAATAACCTCTCTCTAAAGCCTTCCTTACCAAATGTTTTCCTGTTCTACCTGAGGCACCAAAAATAGTAACAGTCATATTTTGATATAAAATCTCCACTTACGCGAGGCCCAATATTTGCCGGCATAGTCAATGCCGATCCTGGAACCTTTCATAATTTTATCTTTGGGAACTTTTATGCCACGGTCTTCCACCCAAAAACGTCGCGACGTTGTTATGTCTTCGCCATAAAATGATTTGTTAAGCTTAAGCCACCGACAAAGTTTCCCCGGTCCGTCGGCAAGGTCTTTCTTTCCGTTCTCCGGAACAATTGCTCTAATAAGGACGCACTCAGGCTTACCAGCCTTGCCAGTTGAGATATTAAGCTGCCAGTACATGCCGTAAACAAGGTAGATGTAAACATGACCGCCAGCCAGATATTCAGCAAGATTGCGGGGCGTGATTTTACCGCCACAAGCATGGGAGGCACGGTCTTGGGGACCAATGTAAGCTTCGGTTTCCACTATCATGCCAGCCCGTTTTTTGCCATTGAAATTTCGGACAAGATATTTACCAAGCAAGCTGGCAGCGACCGTAAGCGTCGGCCTGGTAAAAAATCCTCTCATAAGCCGCTTTTTTTTCATGTACTCACATTATAATTAAAGAAAAGAAGTTTGTCTTTGGGGCAGTAGCAGGATACATCGCTGCTAAAGTCAGGGAGTGGGTTTTTAGGTATAGATACCTCCGGCAAAATGAAAAAGCCCTCCAACTCCGAATCAATCGCTCTCTCCGGCAACGGCTCGGGTTCTAATAGCCACTTTATTTATGGTGGTGAATTTTGGCAAACTAAAGCGTTGAAAAACCGAGCTTCCGACGCTTTCTTATTCTTACTTAAAGGACCGGCAGGTACTCTCTTATTTCGTAAGGGCTCACTTCTTTTTCATACTTTTTGCCAACCGCTTTTTATATCTTTGCCATTCCAGTTCTTTATTTTGGATGATTTTTTGGAACAAGTGAAACGTTAATGTCTCTTTTACCAAGGAACTTTTTTTGAAAAATCCCAGCGCTTCCTTGAGATTTTTAGAAAGAGTAATAATTCCTTTCTTTTTCATTTCCGACTTCTCCATTTCATAGATGTCTTTCTCCACCGGCGCCGAAAACTTCAAGTTCTCTCTTATGCCCTGAATTCCTGCCGCTTGGATAAGTGAGAGAGCTAAATAAATGTTGCTGGCTGGGTCGGGTGACCTCAATTCAATTCTGGTCGCTCCCTCTTTACCTTCCTGGTATTCAGGAATCCGAATGTAGGCTGATCTGTTTTTCTTCCCCCAAGCAAGATAAACCGGCGCCTCATAGCCGGGGATTAACCTTTTGTAAGAATTAACCCACTGGTTTAAAACCAACTGAATTTCCCGGCCATAACGAATCAACACCATCACATACTGTTTGGCTAAATCAGAAAGGAAATCTTCTTTTCTGCTGAAAAATAAATTTTTGCCGTGCCGCCACAGAGAAAGATGGAGATGCATGCCAGAGCCGTTAAGAGAGGTAATCGGCTTCGGCATAAAGGAAAGAAAAAGTCCTGCTTTTCTTGCTGTCCTCTTCAAGACGTATTTCGCAAGCATTACTGAGTCGGCAAGCTGGAGGGCGTCACAGTACTTAATGTCAAGCTCGTGTTGGCTGGGCGCAACCTCGTGGTGGTCATGTTGAATCAACACCTTCATTTCCCTAAGGTAAAGTTGGGCGATTTTTCTTATCTCTCCCCACTTTCCGGCGTGGAAATAGCCGCCGTGGTCTAATATTTCCGGCTCTCTGTCGCTCCCAAAAATAAAAAATTCAAGTTCGGCGCCGACGTAGAGATCACCAAAGTTTTTCGTTTTCTCTAAAGTCCTCTTGAGCTGATAGCGGGAATCGCCTTCAAAAGGCTTGCCATTAGCAGTAAAGATATTGCCAAAAAACCACTGCTTCCCGCCAACTTACACCCACTCCTTCGTAACGCCAAGGTAAGACCCGGAAGGTTTGAGACTCAGGCACAATGAGTAAATCCGACTCTTCAATTCGGGCAAATCCTTCAACCGAACTGCCGTCAAATCCTTCTCCCTCTTCAAAAGCCGCCCTCATCCTTTGTGCAGGAATGCAAAAACTCATCTTCCTTCCTAAAACATCGGGAAAAACTATCCTTACGAATTTGACCTCCTTATTCTTCTTTAAAAAATCTAAAACCTCTTTCTCTTTTGGATAAGGTCCTATTTTTGTCGACATAAACGTTTACTTGTAATAAATCCGGTTCTCCACGCGGAAATCAAAATAAGAAACTTTATCAAATTCAAATTTTTGGTTTAAATTTTCCAAAATTTTTTCTAAACTCTGGGGCACGAAATTCAAGCTGAACTGGAAAACTGGACCTTCGGTTGTTTTCACTTCCCATTCTTGAAGGCCAAAATCCTTGATGTTTACGCGGGAGATAGTAAACCCGTGATTTTCCATAACCTCCAGAGTCTTAAATACATTCTCCCGCCAGTTGGATTTAGTAAAAACAGGGGCGCCAGCCACAAGCGGTCTGTTATTTTCATCGTAAATTTTCAAAATCAAAAACCCTTCGGTATTCGGCGCCCGGGCAAACACAATTCCTTCTTTATCAAAAACATAGCAATCTTCAGCCGAGCACCAGATTCCTTCAAACTCACGTTCCTCGGCGATTACCATGACTTTTTTAGCGATTAAATCGGTATTTAAAGATAGCTGCGACAAAAGGGGTAAGGCGGCTAATGTTTGCGGTTTTTTGCCAAGCTCCCAGAAGAGAATATTGTCAGGGCCAAGCAAAGACAAAATTTTAGAACGGCCTATCATCTCAGCATTTAAAGCGGCAAGGAGGTTTTCTTTAGTAGTGAATTTCGGCTCTTTAATATCAAAAGCGCTTACTTTGAAAAAGTCGGAATAAAGAACGAAGTAAGAGACACCAATAAGAGCACCGCCCCCAAGCAAAAACATTAAAGCCCAGAGCAAAAGTTTCCCCCGCACCAGCTTTTTTTTCTTCTCAAAAACCAGCTCTTCCATACCACTATAAATAATAGAAACTTTTTCTTTCCCACGCCAGCGAGGTGAAGATGACTTAAGTTGACCAGGGAGTCCTTAAATCGGGAACAGCCCTTCGAGATAGAGGCGGTCAGTTAAAAGGTACTTACGGCTCTTAAATCCCTATCTCCTTCTTACCGATGTATCTCTGGAGCGCTTTGGGGATAATAACCGTGCCTTTTTTAGTTTGGTAGTTTTCTAAAATAGCGATAATGGCGCGCGATGTCGCAATCGCTGTGCCGTTTACAGTATGGACGAATTCAGTTTTGCCGGCTTTGTTTTTGAATTTTATGCCGAGGCGCCTTGCCTGATAATCAGTGGTATTTGAAGTTGACGTCACTTCTCCCCAATCACCCCGGCCGGGCATCCAAGCTTCAAGGTCAAATTTTTTAGCCGCCTGCGCTCCTAACTCGCCAGTGCATATCTCCACTACCCGATAGGGGATACCAAGCCCTTGCCACATTTTTTCTTCCAATTCCAGAAATTCTTGGTGGATTTTCGGCGAATCGGCTGGTTTTACGTAGCCAAACATTTCCACTTTGGTGAATTGATGGACTCGGTAAAGCCCTTTGGAATATTTGCCGTAGCCGCCCGCTTCCTGCCGAAAACAGTGAGAATAACCAGCATAACGGCGGGGTAGGTCGGCTTCGGAGAGTGTTTCATCAGCATGAACGCCAGCCAAGACCACTTCCGCAGTGGCAATAAGCCCTAAATCCAACCCTTCAATCACATAGGTCTGGGCTTCGGGTCCCCGCGGCAAATAACCAGTCCCCAAATAAAAGCGCTTACGGGATACCTCCGGCGTAAGCCACAAAGAAAAACCGCGCTTTAAAAGAAAATCAAGAGCATAACGAACCAAAGCCAGTTCCAGAAGAACGCCGTCGTTTTTTAGGTAATAAAACCCTGAACCAGCTACTTTGGCACCAGTTTTAAAATCAATAATGCCTAAGTTTTCGCCGAGCTCAAGGTGATCTTTGGGTTTGAAATCAAAATTTGGCTTCGTGCCAACCTCACGCAAAACCACGTTGGCTGAGTCATCTTCACCGACCGGCACATCGTCAAAAGGGAGGTTAGGTAGCTGCTCAAGAATTTCATCCCGCTTTTTCTTCAATTCTTCGCGCTCAGCTTTTACTTGGGCAATGCGTTTTTTTAAAATCTGGGCTCGGTTTATGAGATGCTCCGTCAAGCCGGAAGAAAGTTCTTTTGAAATTTTATTCTGTTCAGCCTTAAGCTGATCAAGAAGAACGGTCCTTTCCCGCCACATCTGGTCAAGCCGCAGAAATTTAATAACCAGCTTGGGGTCAACTTTTTTCTTGGCCACTCCTTCCTTGACGCCCTCCGGATTGTCGCGGATTAAATTTATGTCTAACATTTTAATTTTCGGGGGTTCGACTTCCTGTGATTGACGTCATTGGTGGGAAAATCAGCTCTCTTCATTAAGGGGAAAATTACTGTTTCTCTTATTGGTTTATCCATCAGCACGGCAAACAACCGTTCCGACATGCCAAAACCAGCCGCAGGTGGCATACCATACTCCAAAGCCCGCAAAAACTCTTCATCCAGCCGGTGAGCTTCCCGATCACCTTTTTCCCTCAGTTTCATCTGCTCTTTGAATCTTTTTCGTTGGTCAATCGGGTCATTTAACTCTGAAAAACCGTTACCTAATTCAACGCCAGCCGCAAAAATCTGAAACCGCTCCACCCGCTCAGGGTTTTTCTCCGACTTTTTAGCCAAGGGCGAAATTAAAAGCGGGTGGTCTATAACAAAGCAGGGGTTAATAAGGTAGGGACGCACGGCTTTTTTAAATATTAAATCTATAAGCCGGCCCGCCCCCGCTTTTTTAGGAAACTTTAATCGCAATTTTTTAGCTTTATCTTTAAGGTCGGTGATAGTTGCTTTGCTTAAATCAAGACCAGTTTTGTTCTTAAAAATATCGTAGTACTGAAGCCGCTTCCATTTGGTTTCCCAATTAATATGACTGCCGTAAGAAGTAATTTTAAAGGTGTTAAATAAGTTCTTGATTATTTTTTTATAAAGTGTTTCTGTCAGTTCCATCATGTCATGGTAGTCAGCATAAGCCCAGTAACACTCCATTTGGGTGTAATCCTGGAGATGTTCCCGGTCAATTCCCTCGTTGCGGAAAATCCTGCCTATTTCAAACACTTTCTCATAGCCGGCAACCAAAAGTTTTTTTAGTGGCAGTTCCAGAGAAATACGTAGATAAAAATCAGTGTTTAAGGCGTTCATATGAGTGATAAAGGGTTCGGCTTCAGCGCCGCCGGGGATGCTCTCTAATACCGGCGTCTCTACTTCCAAGAAGCCGGCTTTTTTTAAAAAATCTCTGACGGTATCCCAGAAAATGCTTTTTTTGTGAAAGAGCTCCTTGATTTCTGGATTAAAAAGGATGTCAAGATACCGCTCCCGAAGACGCTTTTCTATGTCCTGAAGACCAGCCCATTTGTCAGGAAGAGGTCTTAGGCTCTTGGTGATTATTCTTGCGCGAGAAACTGCTAAACTTTTTTCACCGCGTTTGGTTTTGAAAATTTTTCCTCGGGCTTCAACAAAGTCACCGATGTCAAAAGTTTCTTTAACTAAAGAAAAATTTTCTGTTTTTTCTTGATTAAACACAAGTTGAAGTCGGCTGCTGCCGTCATTAATCGGCCCAAAAATTATTTTCCCCTGGTCACGCCAAGCCATCAGCCGGCCAACCACTGAGACGTTTCGACCTTCAAATTTTCTAAAGCTCTCTACTATTTTTTTAAGGGTAACTTCGCGTCTTACCCGAGCCGGGTAAGCTTTCTCTTGCCGCTCGTATTTTTTAAGTTTTTTCCGCCTTTCTTCAATTAAATCTTGAAGAGCCATATTCACTATTCTATGCTTAAAATTTTATAAGTTTTCTCTCCAACTGCAGTCTCGACTCTCACCTCGTCGCCAACTTTTCTACCGAGTAGCGCTTTTCCTAAAGGTGACTCATTGGAAATAAAGCCCCTGGCAGGCCAAGCCTCATTTGAACCGACAATGATATAACTCACAATCTCTTTATTGTCCTTCTTAAGTCTTATCTTAGAACCAATCCTTACCGTCTGGGCACCGATTGATTTTTTAATAATAGAAGCGTTCTTTAAAAGGTCGCTCAGTTCGTTGATTCTTTTCTCTAAATTAGCGTGAGCCTGACGCGCCTCGTGGTATTCGGAATTTTCGCTTAGGTCGCCTAATTCCTTGGCTCGCTTCAAGCGTTCCGCCACCTCCTGTCGTCCAACAGTTTTAAGCTCTTTAAGTTCTTTTTGGAGCTCGTCGTAACGTTCTTGAGATAGGTAGGTTATCTCCATAACTGACTTATGAATTATAACAAATAACTTAAGTTATTAGTTATTTGTCATTAGCTAATCGGTGATTATAGTACCACATAAAAACATCATGCGCTATAGGTACAGTGTTCAAACTACCTTCCCGAGCATCCTCCACTAAAATTAAAATTGCAATCTCAGGATTCTCATATGGCCCGTAGCCAACGAAAAAAGCATTGAGCTTCTCATTATTAAAAACCTGAGCTGTACCGGTTTTAGCTGCAACTGCAATCGGCAGACTGCTAAGCATCGCCGCCGTGCCGTAAGATTTTAAAACCGCATCTCTCATTCCTTCCCGAACCGTCTGAAGATACTCCCCCAATTCGCTGCTTAAATCTCTTAAAATCTCGGCTCTGCTTAAAGTAGCTATCCGCGGCTTGTAAATTATGCCGCCTGAGGCAATCGCGCTTATGTAATTTAAAAGTTCAATGGGAGTAACTAAAAGATCACCTTGGCCAATAGCGACATTATAAGTATCACCGAGCCGCCACGCCTCACCTAAAATTTCTTCTTTAGAAGAAGGGGAAGGCAAGAAACCCTTTGCTTCGCCTGGTAAATCTATTTTTGTTTTCTCATTCAAGCCGAATTTCTGCCACCACTTTCTTAAACGTTCAATCCCTAACCCCGGCTGACCAGGGTAACCGCCACCAATTTGATAAAAATAGACGTTTGACGAACGGGCAATAGCTGCCCGCATATCTACATAGCCGTGAGGTCGCCAATCCAAGAATCGGCTGGGGCGCTCGGGGTAATAAGGATTAGGTATCTCAATAGATCCTCCTGAAAAAATCTGTTTCTCAGCACTAATCACTCCTTCGGCTAAGGCAGCGATAGCATGAAGAGGTTTGATGGTTGAGCCGGGCGAATAGAGGCCGCTTATTGCCCGATTGAAAAAAGGCTGATTTTGAGCTTCTAAGTAAAGGGGGAGATGTAAGACATCCACACTGGGAATGTTAAAAAGGGCAAGGACTTCACCGTTTTTTGGATTTAAGGCAATGCCGGCGCCACTTTCTTTCCCTAACGCTAAGAGTCCCTCGTAAAGCCGGTTATAAAAGTACTCCTGAAATTCGCCATCAATAAAAGTTTGAAGATCACGACCGGGTTTGCTCAAAGTAACCCCTCCTTGTTCCCTCACTTTACCAAAAGCATCGCGCAAAAATACTTGTCGGCCGTTTATCCCGCGAAGCTCCTCATCGTAATAAGCCTCAAGGCCGGCCTTGCCAATTTCATCATCAATAAAAAGGCTGGGCTTATTTTTTAAATCCTCTGCTTCCACGAGACCAACAAAACCAATAAGATGGAAAAAGGCCTTTGATTTGTGAACTCTCCTAAAAGACGATTCAATACGCACCCCGGCTAAATCACTACTCTCTAAGCTGGCAATTTGGTCGTGGCGGGGGTCACTTAAAAGAAGCAGTTTTTCGCTGAAAAGCCAATCTTTTTCTTTAATCTTTGCTTCCAGCTCCTTCTCGTTTATCCCCAAAATCTCACTTACTTTTTTTATAGTAAAAGACCTTAAAGCCGGCTCTTTAGGCAATTCATGCGGCACGAGGTATACATTAAGCGTAGCTTTGTTTTGAACTAAGGGTTTTTGAAATCGGTCGTAAATTACTCCCCGGGGAGCTTTCTCTGTGACTTGATAACTCATATTAGCAAGAGCTCGGCCGCGGTAAAATTGATGATCCTTAATTCCTAAATTAAGAAGCTGGAAAACCGCCACTCCCGCCAAAACCAAAGCAAACCACCAAAAAATCTTGAAAACCTTAGGCTCAAGCGGCACCTCCAGATAATCCTCTTCCTTAAAACGGTCAGCAAGGATATCTTCTAAGTTAACCTGCGAATTTTGTTTCATATTTAGGACCGAAAATATTCCAAATCACTGCTCCTAAAACGGTATTATATAAAATTTCTCCTAAAATTAAGGCAGCAGAGAAAGAGAATCTCAATAAACTAACGGCGGTATAGAAAACAATCGTTCCTAAAATGACGGCCAGTAAAAAATCAAAAAATCGGTTTCCAGTCATAAAATTCTTTATAAAATAAAAAGCCATTATCAAGAGTAAAACCACAAGCACTTGGAGGAACCACTGAGGAATAAAAAGCAAGGCGGTAAGAGCCACGCCTAAAAGCAGACTTCCCAAAAACATTAAATTGGCTCTTTTAAATACGAGGAAAAGGAAACCTATTAAGATAAGGTTGGGGTTAACGTGGCCCAAGCTTAAAAAGCGAAATTGTTGCAGGATGAAAGCGATAAAAAGAGCGGTAAAAGCGATTAAAATCTTCATGGAAAGTTTGTAAGCACTAAGACCTCGTCTAACTCCTCAGGTTCATATAAAGTGCTAAGCTGGGCCTTCTTAAAGACGTCGGTTGGGGACGCTTCTATCTCGGCTACCCTTCCTACAAAAAGACCAAGAGGAAATTCCGGGGAGGTGTTAAAAACCTTATCGCCCGGCGCGATGACCGCCTCTTTTGCAATAAGAGTAAGGGTTGGAACTGCCCCTCCTTGAAGTAACGCTTTTACTTCCCCCCTTTCCCTTGGCGTACTATAGGTTGTAATAATTACACTCGAACGCCATGCCGGGTCAAAAATTGTCTGGACTACACTTTCTTTCCTCCTCACCTCTTTAACCTTACCAAGAAGAACGCCCGCTTTGACCAAAACCGGCATTCCCGTCAAGATACCATTGCTTTCGCCCAAGTCTACCACAAGAAGACGTCGGTCATTCCAAGGATAACTTGAATAAATTCGGGCAGGAATAAGTGAGGAATTATCCGCTTGCCGAATTTTTTCTTTTAACGTCTGAAGTTCTGCTTTTAGCCCTTCATTTTCAAGAACAAGCTCTCGTAGCTTTTCATAATCTCGGGAACGGAAATTATTAAGAATTTGAAAAAGAGCGCCGCGGTAAAAAAATACTGTCAAAACCAAAACTAAAACTAAAAGGGTAGCCAAGAAAAATCTCGGTGACTTCATTCCCTTCATAACTTCAAAACAGAAAAGTTGTCTAAAAGGTGGCGATAGCTAATAAAGTTTTCAACGACAATACCTGTCCCTCTTACAACACAAGTTAGGGGCTCATCAACCATTCTCACCTCAACACCGACTTCTTTTTGAAGCATCTCATCAAGTCCCCGCAGCTGACTGCCACCGCCGCACATATAAATACCGTTTTTGTGAATATCGCCGACAAGCTCCGGAGGCGAACTCTCAATTAAATCTTTCAAACCTTCAACAATTAGTTTTAAAGGACGGTGGAGCCAGCCGCGAACCTGGGTATCTTTAATTATCGCTTCGCGAGGAAGACCAGTGGAAATATCCCGACCTCTTACCGTTACCTCCAAACGCTCACTCTGAGGAGTAGCCGACCCCACTGAAATCTTTATCTCCTCGGCGGTCGGTTCACCAATGTAAAGTTTGAGTTCGTCCCTCACTGCTTTTATGATTTCGTTATTTAAATAATCACCGGCAACCTTAAGCCGTCTTGAGGTGACAATGCCGTTCATTGAGATAATGGCCATATCAGTCGTGCCAGCACCAATATCTAAAACAAGATAGGCAGTGGGTTCATGAATATTAAGCTTGCTACCTAAAGCCGCGGCCAAGGGCTGTTCAATTAAGTGAACCTCGTCTGCGCCTGCTTCTTTAAGCAAATCCTCAACGGATTTTCTCTCAACCTCGGTAAGATTGGTAGGAATACTCACTACTACTTTTGTATACCAGGACCAGGGAATACTCTCCTTGCTTAAAAACCGCTCCATCATTTCCCGAGCTATATCAAAATCGGCAATGACCCCATGAAGCACAGGACGAGCTACGGTAATGTGAGCAGGAGTGCGGGAAAGCATCTTTTTAGCCTCATAGCCATAAGCCACCATCCGATTAGTGCGGTTGTTGAAAGCGGCAATAGAGGGTTCATTTAGAACCACACCGTTTCCGGCAAGATAAATTTGGGTAGTATCAGTTCCTAAATCTATGCCAATGTGTTTTTTGAATTTCATATTTGAAAGTTTCTAATTCCTAATTACTAATTTCTAATGAAATGTGAAATGTCTAATTTTGTAAATTGGTGATGCTGGAATTTTATTAGACATTAGAAATTAGTCATTTAGTAATTTCACAATCTCTTCTATTTTCATCAACTTTGTCTTATCCTCGTTTCTTCTTTTAACCTCTATCTTATTTTGAACCGTAGTTTTCTCGCTTACAACCAAACGGTAGGGAATGCCGATAAGATCTGCGTCAGCGAACTTTTCGCCGGCCGAAACCCCTTCGCGGTCGTCAAATAGAATTTCAGTCCCAGCTTTAACGAGCTTATTGTAAACCTCTTCTGCCTCTTTTTTCAATGCCGTTGTGGCTTCGCCCACAAGAAGGAGGTGGGCTCTAAAAGGCGCGATCGTTTCCGGCCAGATGATGCCGACCTTGTCATGATAAACTTCGACAACCGTGCCTAAAAGCCGACCCAAGCCAATACCGTAAGAACCCATAACTACGTACTCTTTTTTTCCTTCCTTGGTCGTAAATTTAAGATTAAAGGCTTCTGAATACTTGGTGCCAAGCGGAAAAATATTGCCGACTTCAACTGCATTTATTTTCTCCAAAACACCACTTTCGCACTTGGGGCATCTTTCCCTTGATTTATGTTTTGTAATTTCTTTGTTTTCAGCAAAACCGCAGAGCCGACAAAGAATCACTTTGTCCTCACCGGCATCTGTCTCTACCTGAAACTCGTGGGTGTTTGATACCGTAAAAGGACCACCTCCGGCAGTGGTGTAAATTGCTTTTAAACCACACCGACTAAATATTTTTAAATAGGCTTTTTTAACTTCTTCATAATAGCGGAAAAGATCTTCCTCGGAAGCGTGAAAGCTGTACAAATCCTTCATTATGAACTCCCGGCCGCGCAAAAGACCCGATTTTGCCCTCGGTTCATTCCGAAATTTAGTCTGAATTTGATAAGCGGAAAAAGGTAAATCCTCGTAAGAACTTATGTATTTAGAGGCGATCTCGGCAAGCACTTCCTCATGAGACCAACCAAGCACAAAGTTCGACTCCTTGTCTCTTTTACCCTTTATCTCAAAACCTATAGGCACGTCCCACCGACCACTTGCCTCCCAATATCTTTTCTCAACCATGGCTGGCATCTGTATTTCTTGCCCGCCGATTGTCTCCATCTCTTCGCGGATAATCCTCGCGATTTTCTGAATCACCAGCCAGCCTAAAGGCAAAAAGGTATAAACGCCGGCTGAATTTTTGTAAACAAAACCGCCCCGGCTGAGGAACTTGGCGTTAGCGCTTACCTCGTCTTGGGGTGCATATTTTAGGGTCTTAGTAAAAAGTTCTGATTGTTTCATCCAATCAATTCTATCATAATGACATCCAATGTCCAAAATATTTCCACCAGAAGGGGATCCGCCTCTGGCGGAGACAATAGCATCAGGAGATCAGATATCGAGATATTAAATAAGTGGGATGACATCTTATCCCCTGCGGCGTTGGAACAACTTTCGCAACAGACAATTTTTAGTTCCATCCCTTATATTCCTATTTTAATACGATCGGAGGATTTTAGGTATATGATATAAATCTATCAAAACATAATCTCCCCTCAGTCTGGGACCTATGAAGTATGAAGTTTAAATCTCTTTGCTCCATTTTTTCATCTCAAATCCTCGCGCATTTTCTCCTCCCCAAATTGGGCTCCCGCCATGTCCCTTTTTTCGTAAAACCCGAAATCATCTGGCGTTATTTCACAAAGTAGCTTTTACCCTGGGTAGGGGTTTTGTTTATATTTAACAATTCGCGTCAATGGTTAAGTTATACCACTTCAGCGTTGTAGCATTGCTCGCAATAAACAATATCTGATTTTTCCGGAGAATAGGTTGTCTCAAACTCATTAGGGCAGTGGGCGGCGCCGTGAAAATGGGAAGAGTTATTGCGGTAAATTTTATTTTCTGAACTTGCACCTGCACCTTGGCATTTTCGGTGCCAGAGTTTGAAAATATTCCTCTGCTCTAATCTTTCATGGTGCCGGCAGTTATGACAAGGGTGGAGCAAAGGTATATTCATCCTTTTATAAAACTGCAGTTCTTGAAGTATCAACTTAAAAGCATTTGTACAATTATGATTACACTTTTCTTCATGCTCACAGCCTATAAGCCATCCCAATGCTTCTTCGGTTACTTCTTTTATACTCTCTGGAAGGTCCGCCGGCTTCATTGTTATCTCATAACCGCGCTCCTCAATATCTTTCCAGCGGTAGCCTTTTTCCAAAGCCTCTTTCTTAGTTAGGGGGAAGTATTCTATTGCCGTTGTCTCGTTGTAGGCAAACGGCGATAGTTCCGGCGGAAAAAATTCTCCATATTTATAAACCCTGCCTTTTTTATCAATGTATGGTTTGAATTCATCTCTTCGGTAATTCGAGAAACAATTTTTTCATAATCTTCCCTTGAATATTCTTTATTTAATATGCAATATGATTTTCTGCGCAAACCAACACAACCAAAAAGATCTTGGGAAGAATAACAGCAAATAGAATACCTGATGCGAGAAGAGCAGAGGTACTGCCCGGTACAAATCAAGAAACTGTTCAAAAAATGGTTTTGAAAAATCAAAATCGCGGCCATATGAGATTGAATTCCACTTGTCCGACCACCAACACGGCTGGCAATAAACGGTAGGCGGACTATCCTTCTGAAAAATTGAAATAATATCTTTGCCGCAGAGATCACATTTCCTTTTATAAAGAGTTCTTTCGTTCCGGAAGATTAACCGTCTTTCCAATCTACAATCTGGACACCACGTAGGTGCCGGAATCTTCATTTTTTCGTAAAATCGAAAGTCTTCCAGTTCAATTACGAATTGATTCTTACAGTTTTGGCAGGTTTTTGTTTCTGAATTCATATCACCTCTTTTTGATAACATTGCTCGCAGTAGCTGTTTCTTTTCTGGCTGGCTGGTAGCTTGTTTCGAATTCATTGAAGAACAACATTCAGGGTGCCATTCGTGTTTGGAGAAATTCTCATGTCCTTTATAATATCACATGCCTTGCCTATGCCAAAACTTCGGCGGATTGACATGTCTAAATCGTTCAACGTAGCAGCAGTTGACGCAGAGCCGAGGCAAAGGAATACTCATCGGCCGCAGGAAATTGGGTTCCATCGTAATAATCCTATAGGCGCGGTCTTAGCAAGAGCGTTTGTTATCTTTTTCAAAACAGCCGAGCCAGCATTTCCAGCAAAATTTCATCCTACTGCACTGCTTGTCACAGCTAATACCTTCGTACCTTTCTGATATTCCTCAAATTCACACCACCGAAACAATCGATGCAGCCGCTGCAGTTTTTTAGAAACCAGAAGTCGCGATAGTTTTGGAAATTTAAGGTGAAGAACGTCTTATAACTCGAGCCGGTTATGGCACTGTCGTAACAAAGTTTAATCCAAGCGGCTTCCCGCAAATCAAAACAGTTTTTAAGATATGCAAAATTAACACGATATGCTGAATCCTTTCCTTCACCGCTTTTAAAACAAAGATAGCAATTCTGAAGATCCCTTGCCTGATCAAAAGTCTCTCAAAAATCTGGTAAGAAGCGCCACTGACGCGCCAGCCGCCCCCTTAGCTAGATTTTCGGATTCAATTGTGGTCATTCGAGGCGCAATATCTAAATGAACCCAAGGGTAGCCTTTGATAAATTGCCAAAGAAACATCGCCGCGGCAATCGCACCGCCGTATTTCGTTTTACCAACATTAGCCACATCACCAAAAGTTCCTTTAACTTCTTCTTCGTAATCTTCCCAAAGTGGCAAGGGCCAGACAAAATCGCCAACCAACTCTCCTGCTTTCTGGATCTGCTGACTCACTTTTTCATCGGTAGCGAAAATGGCTGAAGCATGTTGCCCTAAAGCAACTAAAGCAGCACTGGTGAGGGTGGCGACGTCTATGATAAGTCGCGGCTTATACCGCTTGGAGTATTCGAGGGCATCGGCAAGAATGATTCTCCCTTCGGCATCAGTGTTCAAAACCTCCACTGTTTTTCCGGACATTGTCCGAAGCAAATCACCGGGCCGGTAGCTGGAGCCAGAAGGCATATTCTCAACCGCCGGTACGAGACCAATGATATTTTTCTTGACCTTAAGCCGTGCCAGAGCCGCCAGCGTATGAATCACCGCCGCCCCGCCCGACATATCCATATGCATCTCATACATGTTATCACCTGGCTTCAAATTCAATCCGCCAGTGTCAAAAGTAACGCCTTTTCCCACTAAAACCACCGGTTTTTCACCACGCTTGCCTTTCAGGTACTCCATAATTATGAACCGTGGCCGCTCATTTGAACCTCGGGAAACACCAAGCACGCCGCCCATTTTTAACTTGCGGATTGCGTCTTCTTTGAAAACTTTTACTTTGAAACCAGTCTTGCGACCCACCTTTCTTGCTGCTTCAGCCAGTTTCCGAGGTGTCATATCGCCACCCGGCGTATTTGCAAGCAGCCGAGTGTTATTTATCTCCTCGCCAATTATTTGCCCTCTTCTAATCGCTTCCTCAATCTTATGAGTCCGTGACTCATAAATTTGGGTTTCTTTCACAAAAAACCACCCCTTTTTTGGTTTTTCCTTATATTGAACAAACTCAAAATTAGCGAGCTCAAGCTGAGTGGCAAGCACTTCCGCCAACTTATCGGGGTTTAATCTCAATATATTGAAATCGTTGAGATTTAAGGCGATTTTGCTAACCCTTTCCTTTCTGGCAACTGCGATCACCCGGCGCATTAAACGGAGAGATTTTCTATGATTAAAGCCTTCGGGAACGCCAAAAATAAAGACTCTGCGGCCAGAGGACAGAAGCATCACATGCTCGTAGCCCCCTTCCTCATGAAGGTGGTCAGTAAAAAGCCGAAGGTTTTGCTGGTCACTTTTCAGAAGCAACTTGAAAAACGCATGTGAATCAGGTCTTTGCTTCTCCTTCAGAACAAAGACGGGAACGGCGTTTTTATCGATTTTTTGAGCAACTTTAATTTTCATATCAGTATTGAAAACCATTATATTAACAGAAACCTAACGTCGCAAATCGAAAAATCTATTAGTCTGGCAGGAGAAGGAAATACCCACTACAATAGCGGAGCTCCTGAAATAAAAAAGAAGTAACTGTCAGTATGTCTCCGTTAGGAAACTTTGGAGATGTTTTACCGCCGATGTCTCACTTTCGGCCGGCTACGCTGGATTTTCAATATTGGGGACATCGGGAGTCGGCTACTCTTTAATCACCGTGGTCATCCATTCACGATAAGGTCTATTAAACCGCCGAATATCAATCGCACCAATATACGGAACTGAATAAGTATGATTTTTTGAAATGACATCCTCAATCTCGGCAATCCTCGACTCCATAGTTTTAATAAGAAGGGCTGCTTCTAATTCGCTTTTTAGTTCTCCTTCTTTTTCACCTTGATAAATCGATTGAATCGGCCAAAGATTAACACAAGATGCCAGCCGTTCTTTTAAAATCATTGTACCCAACCTTACTGCCTCCTTGGTATCCCGGCAGGTTGTGTAAATTAAGACCATTTATATAATTAAAGCTCTTCGACCTTTATTTTAATGACTAATTCCTCATATCTAATTCCTAATCAAATATCCAATGACCGAATATCCAATTACCTAAAACGTTCATTAGAAATTAGAAATTTATATTAGGGGTTCTTCCATCTTGGCTTCTACCTCTTCTTCGGTTTTTGCTGCTCCGGCTTTTACCTTGCCTTCAATTATCGCCTTCTCTTGGGCGCTTCTTATAATAGTTGCCTCTTCTTCGGCAATTAATTTTTTAGCGGCATCAGCTGGGATAGTAAATTTCCGGCGGGAAGCTTCAATAATCTTTAGTTTGAAGGAGCGGTGAGGTGACGGCAGCACTCTCAGGGTTTTAGCTGAAAAGGGATCATAGGTCTCGCCGTCAATCGTCATTTTAATATAAAACTCCTGCATGCCGAGATTAATCATATCTTTTATGTCAAAAATCGGCGCCATCTCGGGCTTCAACTTCACAGCATCCTCGCCGCCGACCCGGAAGATAATAATCGTGCCGACATTGCCTAACGCCGCGGCTTGAACCCGCGGGGTGAGCTGACCCAGAAACTGGTGAGCAATAGTAAGACTAAGGCCATACTTTCGCGCCTCGGTTAAAATATTCTCAAAAGTTTCGGTAACTAAGTTATGGAACTCGTCAACGTAGAGGTAAAAATCATGACGGGCGCTCTCCGGCAGCTTTGCCCGCCCCATCCCGGCCTGCTTGATTTTAGTGATAAACATCGAGCCGAAAAAGCTCGAGTTTTCCTCGCCTAATCTTCCTTTTGAAAGATTAATGAGGATTATTTTCTTGTTATTCATGAGCTCTTCAAGGTTAATTTTGTTTTCCTTCTGGCCAAAGATGTTCCGGAGGAGGGGGTCAGACAAAAACTGCCCCAATTTGTTCACTAAGGGGATAATGGCGTCGGTATCAAATTTTTCCGACCAGTCAGCAAACTCAATTGCCCAGAAGCGACGCACCATCTCGTCAGTGATGTATTCAACCACCTTTTGCCGGTAATTCCGGTCAGTAAGCATGGAAATCATCCCCCGCATGGTGCTGTGCGGATAGTCCAAAAGAGCAAGACAGGTGAAGCGGAAAACGTGCTCCAAACGAGGAGTCCAGTTTGCGCCGAATTGCTTTTCCATCACCTCAATTAACCCTTGGGTTAATTGATGTTTAAAAAGGGGGTCAACGTTTTGGAGAGGATTAAACGAAACCGGATATTCACTATCTGAGGGGTCAATCCAGCAGACATCCTCAATTCTTTCTTCGGGTATAAAGTCCAAAATCGCTTCAATCACATCACCATGGGGATCAATAAGACAAAGGCCATGACCGTAAGCAATGTCCTGCCGAATCATAAGTTCTAAAAGTTTTGACTTCCCCACCCCCGACTTACCCACAATATAGATATGGCGGCGCCGGTCTTTTCTTTTAATACCGAAAATGAATTTTTTCTCCTCTAAGGCCGCTACATAATTAGTGCGGCCGATAAAAGAAACCTCCCTGGGATCAACCTTACCGTAAACTGGCAACTCTGGCGGCGGCGGAGCATATTTTATTATTTGAATTTTGCTTTTTTGCATAGACTTCTTTCCTACTTTAGTAATCCGATTTCTTTAAGAAAGGCTTCGTAATGCTCTAAAATTCCTTTAGCGTCTGCCGGCTTCAGGATAAAACCGGGTGTATGAACCAACTCGTTCCTCACGCGGTGCGCCTTCCAGAGTCGGTCAACTGTCTTTAGGTCTCTTGCCCCTAACCTCTCCAGCCGATCAGCCATATGCTCACCGCCTAAATTCATTTTCTTCAAAATGTCATCAACAAAACTGTCAGCCTCAATAATAGCTAAAGTAAGCGATTGCGGCGGCGCACTCATGGCTTTTTTTATAATCTCTTGCCAGCGGGCAAGAAATTTGGGATCTTTGAACGGATGTCTTTTTAAGGGTTTGGGATTAAAGACAAATTTGGGACGGTATTCAAGTGCTCTTATAAACACGTAGACGAAGGCTGTAAGAATAATAACGTTCAAAACGATAAAAATCCACCGCAGGGTAAAAAAAATATCTCGCCAGGGTATGTTAATGAACCATTGGTATATGCTGTCTAAGAAAGTCATCTTTTTTAAAATTTCTAATTTCTAATTTCTAATTACTAATTTCTAATGAAACGTTAAATGTCTAATGTTGGAAATTGATCATTCTGGAATTTTATTAGACATTAGAAATTAGGAATTAGTCATTTATACTTCTCTATTTCTTCCTCTTCGCCGAAAATAGCAAGCCCGGCTGGCGGACCCTTGCGTCTGGCTTCAAGATGACGAAGGTGAGGCTCGGTTAAAACTATGGCGCTCGGTGGATGGTAAAGGGTAGCTATTCCTTCAACATTCAAGGGAAAACGCTGAGAGGCAAAGTTCCAGTTTAAAGGATAAGAAGTCATAAACCTTCCCATCCAGGTCTCGGGCGGCACTTCTCGTTGGAGATAGTTATAAAGGATCCGCTGTTTTTTGTATTCATTTCGCCATTTTGGAAAAAGATGAGGCCAGTACCAAAATAAGGTTCTCGTGCTTACGGGAAAATTCTGACGAAAAGCATTAAGATGAAGGGTGGCGTATTGATTAAAAGCACCAACTAAACCCCGCCTGGCAAAACTTTCCTCAAAAATCTCTTTCGGAGATAAATAAATAAAGCGAATCAACGTATCAAAAGCCGGTTTGGAAAGGTTCTCCTCAACCGCTTTTAAAACATCTGTTTCCACTGGCGAGCGGGCAATAAGGCTAGCAAAACTCTCTATCTTCCCCTCAGGGGTAGTAATCTTCTCACGTTTGAGTTTTGGCTCTTTTAATTTTTCAAGAAGAGGTTTCCATTTTTCTGGCCATTCCGCATTATATTTTGTTGTTGTTGGCGAGATTAAAATTTGAATACCAACGAACTCTCCCGGCTTTACCTTGCTTAATACCTCTAAAAAGGTTGAGATGGGGTCATTTTCCCGTTCTTCCACTTCACCTTCAAAATGAGGATAAGTTTTAATGGGATAAGCCGGTTCTTTAACCAAAAGCATCTCAGTTCCCCAAATGTCCATATCCCGACTGTAAAGTTCTATAATGTCCTGCGGCAGACGCTTGGCGTAATCTTCAACTTCCACTAATTCAATGTCCGAATAATAAGAGAAAAAAGCGGCTTCTAATAAATTTCTTTGTTTGCGATAACACCGAATGTAAAAATGAATCTCGCCGCCAAAACTTACAATTTCTAAACTAAACCAACGAACTACCTCGCCATTCCAATATCTTTCTTGAATATCAGCCGGTTCATTTCTTAAAGTGTTCATGACTGCCAAAACCTGCTCCATTGCCTGCGGCGTTTTCTTAATCTCACGGGGGATTCTAAGTTCTAAAAGAATAAAAGGAATTGAATTTTTAAATCGGGCTTGCCGCCAAAAAAGCCACAGGGACTTAAAAAGCGGAAAAAGAATAGCAAAAACAATAAACGGCCAAATAAGAATTAAAAGCCGGATAAAGCTTAACCCTGGCAGAGCTATCACAAGGAAGCCACCCAATACCAGAAGAAAAATAAGAAACCATATCTCCTCTTGCTTAAAGAGGGTCTCAATGATATCAACAAGGTGACGGAAAAGATCTTTAAACATTGATCTTAAACCTCTTTCAAGTGATAGCGGCCGTCATCCAAGCGTCTGAAATGACGGCGGTTCTGGAGGTTAAACAAAATGGTATTTTCCTTAAGGATTCGCTGCTCAGCCACCAGTCGGATTATCTCGCTGGACTTTAGGGGACCTTTTTGTTTGAGAAGTCGGCTAATCACTTCCCGAACCGTCCCCGGTTCAAATCCGTGTTCGCCTAAGGCATATATTCCCCGGCCAACTAAAACAAAACGGCTGTCTTTGATAAGTTCATTATGAACGGTCTGGACATGAGCGGGCTTCTCATCAATGCCGAAGTGATTAATATATTTGGCAATTTGAGTAAAGTGAAGGGGTTTGCCGTGACGCAGGAGAACCAGATACGCTTTGTCTCTTATGGTCTTAGGTTCAATTTCTGGCCAGGATTTGAAACCAAAATCACCAAAAACATTCATCTTAAAATATTTGGGAATCGTAAGTAGATGACAAGAAGAAACAGTGCGACATTCTGCTAAATATGTTTTTCTTTCCAAAATCTCCTTCTTGTTGGTTGACTTTAAAAACTTTGTAATCTTTTTTACAAAACTTAAAAACTTGTTCTTGGAATTTTCATCGCTATACCAAAAACCATACATCTCATCATCTTCTTTGTGGTAGAGGGGAACACCCCCTAACGAAAGCAGAAATCTTAATTTTTCGTCAGCGTACTTTACTTTTGTCTCATTCACACCTAAAAGGTATTTCAGGTCATTTATAAAACAGTCGTCCCGCCGAACACCGCCTACATTCCCAAGATACGTTTTTGCCTGCTCTATAATTTCAGTTGCTTCTTTTTCAATTTTTGGTTTCAATTTGCGAATTCCTTGCTCTTCAATCTGTCTTACCCGCTCTCTCGTCACCCCCAGTTGATTACCTATTTTCTGAAGGGTACTCCTCCTGCCGTTTTTAATTCCAAAACGTCCCTCAATCACTTTTCGCTCTTTAGGGTTAATAGCGGCAAAGAGGGTATTTAAAATTCTGTCTAAGTCTTTCATGATTTTATCTCCGCCTAAATCAGCTCTAATCAGTGGTTAAAACTTCATCTTAAGATCAAATCCTGTCGCTCAGGTATGCTGATTTTGGCGGATTGCTGCTCATATTTATTTATCCTGTAGCATATTTTATGAATAACGTCAATAAGGGACTCGCCACAAAGATTGAAGAATAAGTACCAACAACCGTCCCTATCAAAATCGTTAAAATAAAGTAAAAAAGCGACGCCGGCCCTATAAAAATAAGAGCCACTAAAATGAAGATAAGAGTAAGAGAGGTATTCACGGAACGGCCAAGGGTGCTTCTGACACTTTCATTTACAATGTCTTTCAAGGGCTTGCGAGATTCGCGATAAATTGTGATATTTTCTCTTACCCGGTCAAAAACAACAATGGTATCATGAACTGAAAAGCCCATTACCACCAACAAAGCCACTATAAAATTGGTGTCAATTTCAACTCCTGCAAAATGTCCCAGTGCCGCTAAGAAGCCAGTTGGAATGCTTACATCATGAAGAAGAGTGATTAAAGTAACAATACCGTATTTCCAGGATTTAATCGGCTCGGAAACCTTGCGAAATGCCCAAGCAATAAAAAGCGAGATGAGGACAAGTACTAAGATAATTGCGAAAACAGCTCGCTTCCTTAATTCCGAACCAACAGTGGGACCGATGCTTGAAAAATTCTTCTCCTCTACCTCTCCCAATTCATTCGTTAAAATCTCCAAATAACTCTGATGTTTCTCTTCGCTTACTTCCGGCAAGCGGATGATAAAACTGCCGTCGCCGGCTACCTTAACTGAAGAAGGGATTACTTCAATCTGGTTTTTAAAAACATCTCTTACTTCTTCTACTCCCACCTCTTTTTTAAAATCAACTTGCCAGCTTGTGCCGCCTCCTAAATCAATGCCGGGTTTAAGACCAAAAACAAAAATTAAAATCAGACTGGCAAGAACAAATATTCCCGAAATTCCAAGATATATTTTTCTTTTGCCAACTACATCTAACATAGCTATGAACAGAAATTGGTTGAGAAATTAGAAAATAGAAAGAGGGTGAATTTTTTATTTTCTATCTTCTTCACTTTTTTCCGTTCTCTAATTTCCATACCTTCTTCTATTTTCTTCTTAAGATTTTGAAACAAAAACCCGAAGCAACGTCTTCGTAATTGTAATGGCGCTGAACATACTAACCACTACCCCAATGAACAATGCCAAGGCGAACCCTTGAACAAAACTTGAAGTGAAATAATAAAGAACAACCGAGGAAATCATTGTCGTTATGTTTGAATCACGAATAGAAGGCCAGGCTCGGCGAAAACCTTCTTCAATGGCCGCCCCTTTTGCCAATCCCTTCTTAATTTCCTCCTTAGTACGTTCAAAAACCAAAATATTAGCATCAATTGCCATGCCGATTGAAAGCAGTACCCCTGCTACGCCGGCAAGAGTAAGCGTTATGGGGATGATTTTAAAAACGGCAAGAGTAAGAGCAATATACATAAGTAATGCCGCAGCGGCAAAAAAGCCTCTTGAGCGGTAATAAAAAAGCATAAATAAAATTATTGCCCCGGTGCCAAAAAGACCCGCCAAGATTGACTTTTTTAAAGCATCTTTACCAAAATCAGCGCTAATCGTCTGCTGATTGATAAGCTTGATTGGTGCCGGAAGAGCTCCGGCATTGAAGCGTTCCACAATTTTCTTAGCTTCATTTATGTTGAAACGACCGGTAATCTGGGCTCGGCCACCGGTAATTTTTTCCCGAACAACCGGACAGTCCTCTTCCATACTTCTTATCTCCCCGTCCAAGAAAATACAAAGCGGCCTACCGATGTTACGGCCCGTGAGTTCCTCAAAAATAGCCGCCCCCTCTTTGTTAAATTCAAGATAAACCTGGGCTTCGCGGGTTATCTGGTCAAAACCCAATTGCGCTCCCTTTACATAGCGGCCGGTCAGTTCTGTCGGTAGGAAAGCTACCCCATCTTCATCTCCCGCTGGTTCAACTTCACGGAATTCCAGAAAAGGCGTCTCCCCTATTTGTTTTATAGCTTCGCTTACATCTGAAACACCAGCAAGCTCAACCACTAAACGGTTGATATCACCACTGCGTTCCGTATAAACTTTAGGCTCTCGAACTCCGAAAAGATTAACCCGGCGTTCAATAACATCCCGAAGACCTCTTACAACGGAATCGCGGTCAGCAGAAGAGACGCCGCTTAAATCAATTTCGTAAATAAGGAAGCTGCCGCCGGCCAGATCTAAACCAAGCCGCCAAGGACGAAAAGAGCTCCATTTTTTAAAAAGCGGCTCGTAATCAAAAAAAGCGGCTATTAGAGAGAGGACAACAAGTATAATCAGAAACGCGATGGGTCGTTTGCGATTTGACATGAAGATTATCTCTGCAAATTCAATATTGGAAATAAGTTTATTTTTTCCTTAATGCTTTGTAAAGCTCGCCAAAGCCTAAAGCAGAAGAAGTAAGGGCAATTATGGTAAGCCATTCAACTAAACGCAGCGCTTCAAAACGAAAAGCATCTTGAAGAAAAGGAAGATGAATCACTGCCACTTGGACAAGTACTGCCACAAAGAGAGCCGCGGTAATGAATTTATTGCTAAAAAGGCCGATTTTAAAAACTGAGTCCTCAAGCGACCGCATATTGAACACATTCCAAAGTTGAAAAAACGCCATTACCGTAAAAGCCACTGTCCTTGCTTTTTCAATACCTTGAGGAAGATAAAGAAAAAACATCGAAACAGTTCCTACCACCATAAGCGCCGCCAAAAACAAAAGATAAGGCAAAATCTCTTTTGTCAGAAATTTTTCAGCCGCCCGCCTCGGCCCTCCCTCAAGCACCCCCCTGCTACCTTTTTCTACGGCAAGACCAATAGTAGGGATGCCGTCGGAGACAAGATTAAGCCACAGGACGTGAATCGGCAAAAGCGGCAGGGGCAAAGCTAAAAGAAGGGTGGTGATAATAGTGGCAGTTTCAGCAACATTGGTGGTAATAAGGTAAAAGCTTGTCTGTCTTATATTCCTGAAAACAACCCGTCCTTCCTCAATAGCGTTTACAATGGTAGCAAAATTATCGTCGGCTAAAATCATTTTGCTCGTTTCTCTGGCTACATCAGTGCCAATTACCCCCATAGCAATGCCGATGTCGGCCTGTTTTAAGGAGGGGGCGTCATTTACGCCGTCGCCCGTCATCGCCACTGTCTCGCCTAATTTTTCAAGAGTCTCAACGATTTTTAGTTTCATTTTCGGAGTAACCCGGGCAAAAATCGGAATGGTCTTTACTGCTTCTTCAAACTCCCCCCCTCCAAATTTCAAAAGAGCTAAAAGTTCGTCTTCGGTCAAAGCCACTTTCTCGGAACTGGCGTCTTCAGGTACCAGACCAATTTCTTTAGCAATGGCTACCGCAGTGTTCCGGTGGTCGCCGGTTTTCATAATAACCCGCAAACCAGCTCGCCTTGCTTTTTGAAGAGCCTCTTTAACTTCGGGTCGGGGAGGATCAATCATGCCTAAAATACCAGCTAAGGTTAGGTTGCCGAGAAGTTTGTGGGAAAGTTTGGTTTCGTCCGCGCTTACTTCCTTGAAACCCAGGGCTAAAACCCTCATGCCGGTTGAGGCCATATTTTCCGCCGCATAAAGAAGTTCTGACTGGCGTTTTGGAGACAAGTTGCTTAAAGCAATGATATTTTCAAAAGCGCCGATGAGGTAGGCGGTTTTGGGTCTTTTTTTAACGAGGACGGCCCGGTATTTCTTTTCTTCATCAAACGGCAGTTCATCTATAATCGGCTCTTCTTCAAGCAAAACTTCTTTGTTAAGACCCGCTTTTTGGGCTAAAACAAGAAGAGCAGCCTCGGTGGGGTCGCCTATAATTTCAAACCGGTCATCAGTTTTCAAAAGCCGACCTTTGTTGCAGACAGCAGCGATATGAAGCAGCTTTCTTAAAGGCTCTTCCCGCAGAGGATAAACTGGTTCCTCTCCTCTTCTAAAAGAACCGACCGGATTCCAGCCGCTGCCCGAAACAGTAATTTCGTCTCCATCAGGGGTAAGAATTTTGGTCACCATCATTGAATTAGTTGTAATGGTGCCGGTTTTATCAGTAGCAATAACCGTTGCCACCCCCAGCGTTTCAATAGCCGGTAGGCGTCTTATAATCGCTTTTTTTCTTGCCATCCGGTAAGCACCTATAGCGAGAACAACAGCCAGCACCGATGGCAGACCTTCAGGAATGCCGGCGACAAGCGAAGCGATTGAGAAAAAGAAAATTTCAAAAAGAGGAAGCTTACGAATAAAAAAACCTATAACGAAAGTTAGAATAGCGCCTGTAACTGCAATTATCCCCATCTGAAACGCAAGTTCGCGAGTCTTCTTAGTAAAATGACTCTCTTTTTCTTTAACCTCGGCAATTGAAGAAGCAATCTGACCAAAAGCAGTACTTCGGCCTGTTGCGATAACCACTGCTTTCGCCTCTCCCCCCACAACTGAAGTCCCCATCCATACCATGTTCTTCTGGTCAGCTAAAGGCGTTTCTCTTTTTAAGGGGTTTATGTCTTTTTCTTCTGGAAAAGATTCGCCAGTCAAGGAAGCCTCGTCAGTTCTGAAGTTTTTAACTTCAATAAGCCGTGCGTCAGCCGGCACTTTATCGCCTGCTTGAAGAATTATGACATCCCCCGGCACAATTTCTTCAGCCGGAACCCGACAAAGTTCGCCTGACCGCATTACCTTAGCAAAAAGAACCAAAAGTTTCCTCAGCTGCTCAATTGCATTCTCAGCTTTCATTTCCTCAAAAAAACCAATTAGAGCATTGAAGATGATGACTGCAACAATCACATAAACATCAAGAAGATTTCCAAAAATAAAGGAAAGTAGGGCGGCGCCCAAAAGAATATAGACAAAAGCGCTGTGGAACTGACGAAGTAAAAGCAAAACTGTCCTAACTCGTTTTTCTTCTGGCAGCTTATTTGGTCCGAATTTTTCCAGACGGCGGGCGGCTTCTTCGCGACTTAAACCGCCGGGCGACGACCCCAGATTCTTGAATGCCTCTTCAACGCTTTGAATATGAAATGAGTCCATAGCGGAATTCGCCGTTAACCTTTTTGCCGGGATTAAAGATATTCAAAGGATCAAAAATTTTCTTTACTTTTTCAAAAAGTCGGTAAACTTTATCGCCATACATATCCTTGAGGAAGGGAGTACGAATCAATCCGTCATTATGCTCGGCTGTGATTGAACCGTTAAACTTCAGAACTAAATCATAAACTTCTCGAGCAACTTTTGGAATTTTCTTTCTTTCTTCTTCGTCGCTAAGCTGCATTAAGGGAATGATGTGGAAATTACCCTCACCGACATGACCGGCAATAGTGTAGAGAAGTTCATAACGGTCCAAAATCTTATAAAGTTTTGGCAAAAATTCTGGCAGATGTTCAGGTCGGACAATCAGATCATCAATAAAAGGGGCGGCTTGCTTACCTTGAACTTTATTTCGGAGCAAATTAAAACTCTCCCGCCTCATTGCCCAGTATTTATTTATCTCTTCTTTAGTTAAAGCTGGTCGCGTTTTGACTTTAAATTTTTGGACTGCCCAAATAAGCTCTTCTACTTTTCGATTCACCTCTTCTTTTTTGTTTTCTTCGAATTCTACTAAGAGCACGAGACGAGGCATGCCTTCAGTCAAAATCAGCCAGAACTCCGGCAGAAATTGTAAAGCGAGCGTAAGTAAATTTTTTGCACCAACCAGTTTCAAAAAGCCGGGAAAAAATCTCAAAGCAAGTTTTAGAGTATGATGGTCAAACGATTCGAAACTTGTCGGTTCAAATTTGAGCACCGCCTTCACTAAATCGGCAAGCGGTTCTAAACTATTCATAAAAACAACTACCATTCCCGAATGAGGCTTAGTTTTTACTAATCGGAGCTTAATTTCTGTGACAAAACCAAGGGTGCCTTGCGAGCCAACTATCAGTTTGGTCAGGTCAAAAACGCCTTCCCCGCCCAGAGCGGTTGGATCCCAAACGTCCCAAAGATTGTAGCCAGCCGAGTTTTTGGATACTTTTGGTTTTGCTTCTTTAAGCAATTTTTGATTTTGGTAAACTATATTATAAATTTCCCGGTAAATTTTTCCTTCAAAATCTTTGAGCTGCAATTTCCCCTCAAGTTCTTTTTTATTCAAGGGTTTTAAAAGGTATTCCTTGCCATCAGCAAGCACCACCTTAAGTTCCTCAACATAATCTATAGTTTTGCCGTAACGCAGAGTTTTTTCACCGCCGGCGTTGTTTAGAACCATCCCGCCCACCGTACAAATCTCCCGGGAGGCGGGATAAGAAGGCAGGAGGAGGTTTCTTTTGAGAGTTTCCTTTTCAAAATCGCGATAAAAAACACCTGGCTCAACTGTCGCGTATCCTCCTTTTTGAGGGCCTTCTAACCTTTCTTTAATCTCCTTTATTCGGTTAAAATGCCTTGTAAAATCAACGACAATTGATTCAGTTAAAGGCCCGCCTGACATATCACTCCCGCCAGCTCGGGCAGTAAGCGAAAGTTTCTTGTTGCTTTTTTTGTTCTTGACAACGAAGGTGACGAGTTTCCTAACATCTTCGGGGTCCTTCGGAAAAACCACCGCTTCTGGCTTTACCTCAAACAAACTCGCATCCCGACTGTATTTTTTAAGTGTCTCTTCGTCAGATAAAATTTCACCTTGTATTAACTTCTCATCAATCACTTCTTTATTATAACGGATTTGTTCCTCTACCCAAAAAGGACTGCGAAGTTAGTTGCCTTCCCTGAAATTACCTCAGCACCAAGATTTACTAAAAGTTACCTTAGGGAGAGAAAGCCGCGGCTTCGGTAAAAAGCTTTCCTTTTTGGGTGAGGGATTTATAAATTTTTAAATGATCTAAAACCAGCCGAGGAAGAAGAAAATTTTGAGAAACGGTCGCCCTTGCCGCTCGACCTATAGCTTTTCTTTTTTTGGCATCATCAAGCAACTCAACAATTCTTTCGGCAAGCTTGGTTGAATTTTTCACAATATAGCCGTTCCTACCATTTTTAATCTGACGTCTTATGCCTGCTGCTGGTCCCCCTATTACTGGCTTTCTTTTCCACATTGCCTCCGTCACCGTAAGCCCAAAACCCTCACGCATTGAGTTTTGAACCACGATGTCAGCTGCATTCTGAGCAAACATCGTAAATTTGAGTGGATCTTTCACTTCACGCGGATGGAAGAAAAGGAAAATATTTGGGTCTTTCTTCGCCACCGCTAATACCTCCCGATAAACGCTTTCCGCACTAGGATTATCTTTTGCTTCCTGAAAGCCGATCAGAACAAGCCTTACCTTTCTCTGCTTCGCCGCCACCCTTCGAAATGCCTCAATCACGCCTAAAGGATTTTTCCAAATGTCAAAACGGGAAACCTGGACTATTAAAGGACAGGTTGCGGGGATGCCGAATCTTTTAAGATATTGCCTCGCCTTCTTTTTGGGAACTATTTTTTGTTTTGGGGAAAGGGGGTCAATTGCCGGCGTAAAAACTTTAACTTTGTCTTTAGGCAGATCTTTGAGTATAAAATCCCGATTACTGAAAATAATGAAGCGGAACTTTTTTATCGCCGGCAAAACTCTACTCAAAACCCGCTTGTAAGGAGAAAAGGTATCAACGTGACTGATATAAATTCTGGAGGGGGAAGACAAATAATTTACCGCAAAAAGAGGTTGATAATCGTTTATAACGAGAATATCGTAATCAAGTTTCTTGATATCTTCGGCAATTTTTTTGTTGATCGCCCCGTAAATCCGCCATTCGCTTGGGGTTAAATCTACTGGCTGACCCTCCAAGGCATTCCGCAATTTATCGGTCGCAACAAAAAACTTTTTACCGGCTTGGTTTGGATCTATGGTGTACCACTCATTCTTAATACCAAGGGCTTGGAGGGAGGGAACAAGACTTTTTAAAATCTCAACCACTCCTCCCCCTTTCTCCGTAGCGTTGATATGCAGGATTTTCCTGCCTCTAAGGAAAGAGGCTAAATTAATTATTTGCCGTCTAACCTGACCATTAGCAAACTTTAAAAATTTCTTTTTATTTACTTTCTTTCTTAGAAGAACTTTTTTTAACATCTCTTCACTTTAACATAACACTTCGCAACTTTCGGTGGTACTGAACGGCAAAACGGTGAGCTTCGTTGCGCACTTTGATCAGGGTTTTAGGGGAGATGGCAGAAGAAAGAGGACCAATAAACTCATTTTTCTTTCTTTTTATGCCTTTGGCAATACCCACGACCGGAATTTTAAGACCAAACTCGTCCAAAACCGCGCGGACACCGTTTACTTGACCCTTGCCGCCGTCAATTAAAAGCAGGGCTGGCAGCGGCCATTCCTTATGGCTCAAACGGCGGCGGAGCACTTCTTTCAACATCCCCACATCGTTAATTTTCTTGACGGTTTTAATTTTGAACTTCCGATACTCACTCTTTAGGGGCACAAACCCATTCTCGGTATTTGGATGCAGTCGCGGTTTGCTATTGCCTAAGTTAGCAAAAACAACCATGGCACCGACTGCTGAAGTGCCGGAGATGCTGGAAATATCATAGCCCTCAATTCGTAACATCTGACCTCTGACATTTGACAACTGACTTTCGGAATCGCTAAGGAGTGCAATATCCTGAATATGTTGCAGGGCGAAAATTTTGCCGCGGATCTTAGCCGCTTTCTCAAACTCCAGGCGTTTGCTTGCCATCTTCATTTCCCGCTCTAAGTTTTTCAAAATCCTCGCTTTCTTACCTTGAAAAAGGAGCTTGATATTTCTGATGTTTTTCAAATATTCCTTTCTTTCAACCGCACCGATGCAGGTGCCGGGACAAAGACCTAATTCATAGTCCAGACAAGGACGGCTTCTATTTAAGGCATTCGCATCCCTTCGCGGTTTCGCTTCACGGACGTCAGGGTGAATACTGTAAGGGAATATTTTTCTCACGATGCGGAGAGCTTCACGGATGCTTGAGGCAGAAGTAAAAGGACCAAATCGCTCGCCGGCTGCTCGGCTTTTCCCGCGTACTAAACATACTCTTGGCAGTTCCTCTTTGGTAATTTCAACGTAAAGAAAACTTTTATCGTCCTTTTCGCGGACGTTATAGGGAGGCGAGTGTTTTTTGATAAGCGCCGCTTCTAAAATCAAAGCCTCAAGGGCGGTATCGGTCTTTTGGTAGTCAATCTTCCTGACCTTGCTTATCATTTTTTCTATTCGGGAATCATAAGGACGCATAAAATAAGAAGAAACGCGGCGGCGCAGGTTACCGGCTTTACCAATATAGAGAATCTGACCACGACTCCCTTTCATCAAATAGACGCCGGGGGTCTCTGGTAATTTTCCATAAAGTTTTTCGCCGTTTTCCACGCTTCTACCATACTTCAAAAAACGACCAAAATAAATACCCTCCTTTTGGCGCAAGCGCGAAAAAGGAAGGATAAAGACAAACTTAATTACTTTAAGGAGTGGGACAGCGGCCGGTCTTCTTGAGACAAAGCCGGTGTCTGGGGCTCAGCTGGCCTCGGTGTTTCCTTTTTCCGTCAAGGGTATGTTTTTTAAACTAATTCAAAACTTTTTTCAAATAGGCGCCGGTGAAACTGCCGGCTTTCTTGGCAATCGCCTCGGGCGGACCTACAGCAACAACTTCGCCGCCTCTCTCACCGCCTTCCGGACCTAAATCAATCACCCAGTCAGCGGTTTTAATCACCTCGAGGTTGTGTTCAATCACCACCACTGTGTTGCCTCTGTCCACCAGTCGGTTCAAAACATCAAGGAGTTTCTGAACATCAGCAAAATGAAGACCAGTGGTGGGCTCATCAAGTAAATACAAAGTTCGCCTCGTGTCGCGCTTGCCAAGTTCAGCTGTTAACTTAATACGCTGAGCTTCACCCCCTGACAAAGTCGTTGCCGATTGACCAAGCTCTAAATATCCGAGACCGACTTCTTCAAGCATCTTGAGCCGGTCAAAAAGCCAAGGAATATCGCGGAAAAATTCCACTGCTTCTTCCACGGTCATTTTCAAAACTTCGTAAATGTTCTTATTCTTATATTCAACTTCAAGCGTCTCTCTATCAAACCTCTTGCCCTTGCAAACATCGCAGGTGACATAGACCGTTGGTAAAAAATGCATTTCAATAGCGAGTGTGCCATGGCCTTCACAGTTCTCACAGCGGCCGCCCCGAACATTAAAGCTGAATCTACCAGGTTTATAACCCCGGACGCGGGCATCTTCGGTTGCAGCAAAAAGATCACGAATATAGGTCCAGGCACCGATATAGGTGGCCGGATTTGAACGCGGTGTCCGACCTATCGGCGACTGGTCAATGTTAATCACCCGGTTTAAGTGTTCCAAACCGGTTATGCCTTTATGACTGCCAACTTTGTAGTTAGTACCATTCCATTTGTTCGCCAACGCTTTGTAGAGCACCTCATAAACAAGCGATGATTTGCCAGAACCAGAAACACCGGTTACCACCACCAGCCGGCGCAAAGGAATTTGAACATCAATGTCTTTCAAATTATTTGCCGTCGCACCTTTAATCACGAGAAAATCAGTATTACGCGTGATTGGTCTCCGCTTCTCCGGCACTGGAATAAATTTCTTGCCATTCAGATAATCAATGGTGAGTGATTTAGAATTATTATCTTTCAAAATTTCGGGCATCGGCCCATCAACAACAATTCTGCCGCCATGCACTCCGGCACCCGCTCCAATATCCACGAGATAATCTGAAGAACGGATAGTTGTTTCGTCGTGTTCAATCACAATGACGGTGTTACCCAAATCCCGCAAATTATGAAGGGTGCTGATTAATTTGGCGCTATCGCGCGGGTGCAAACCAATTGTCGGTTCATCTAAAATGTAAAGAGTTCCAGTCAGGCGGGAACCAATCTGGGAAGCTAACCGAATCCGCTGAGCTTCGCCACCAGCCAAAGTGCCAGCCTTACGATCAAGAGTAAGATAATCCAAACCAACATCAATCATAAACTTCAGACGGTTCTTAATCTCCCGAAGGGGGGTACTGGCGATTTCAGCGAGCGTTAATTTTTGAACATCGGCTGTCCTAACGTTCTCGTCAATTTTTGATACCGCTGAGGTCTCTAATATTGATTTTTCAAATTTAACAAAAAATTCTAAAGCATCGGAAATAGAAAAAGCGGTAACCTCAGCAATGTTTTTGCCTCCCACCAGCACGTTCAATGCCTCTTCTTTTAAGCGACGACCGCGGCAGACAGAGCAAACTCTTTCCGACCAAACACTTTCAGTACCCAACCCATGACACTCTTTACATGCTCCATAAGGACTGTTAAATGAAAAAAGCCGCGGCTCAATCTCAGGAAATGAAAAGTTGTCACGGGGACAGGTAAACTGGGCTGAAAGAGAATGCTCTTCGTCATCGGATATTACTGTCACCACGTCATTGCCGTATTTTAAAGCCAACTCTACCGCCTCGGCTAAACGCAACCGATTGTCTTTTTCGCGCATATCCAAACCATCGGGCACCCTGTCCACCACCAGTTCAATAGTATGTTGCTTGTAGCGGCTAAGTTCTATTCTTTCTCTGAGATTATGTAACTTGCCATCAATTCTCGCCTCACGAAAACCAGCGTTCAAAAAATCATAGAGCAATTGATAATATTCCCCTTTTCGGCCCCGAACAGCAGGCGCTAAAATCACGAGATTCTTATCCGATCTTTTGGTTTTATAAATTCTTAAGACGGTATCCACGATTTGTTCAGTCGTCATTTTGCGGATTTCCCTGCCGCAGATAGGACAATAGGGCGTGCCAGCCCGAGCAAAAAGGACCCGAAGATAGTCGTAAATTTCGGTTACAGTCGCAACGGTGGAGCGGGGGTTGTGGGTATGGCTTTTCTGGTCAATAGAAATTGCAGGTGATAAACCGTCAATTTCATCAACATCGGGCTTGTCAAGCCGGCCTAAAAACTGCCGGGCATAAGCCGAGAGCGATTCAATATAGCGACGCTGACCTTCAGCAAAAATTGTGTCAAGGGCGAGCGATGATTTACCCGAACCGGAAAGGCCAGTAAAAACCACCATCTTCCCCCGGGGAATTTCCAGATTGATATTCTTGAGGTTATGTTCCCGCGCTCCTTTTATGATTATTTTTTCTTTCATAGCTATCCCTATAAATCAGCGGTTCCCGTTTCATTTTGATGCCAAGTTCTGGCTACTGATTGATGCTGATTTTGGCTGATTTATGCTAAAACCCAACAACGCAAAAGACCCCTTTTCCTAAAACCAACAGGGGTGGTATCTCAAGTTTAGTGTTCAGATACCAAAAAATCAACCCCCACATAATTTAAGATTAATCTTAAATCATGTATCAGTTTGATTTTAAAATTTTAATCTGCTCATCTCATAAAATCTCTACCTACCTCTACCTACCTCTACCTACCTCTACTACCCGCCTCTACATAAAATAAGATTAATCTTATATAATGTATAAAGTATAGGTAAGGTATAGAGATGAAGATTAATATTACAAAAGACACTCTGCTTAAAGTGGCGGCAATCGGTCTAATTACGGTTGCTGCTGCCACTTCTCCTTTTGTTCTACGAGCAATCATAAAGGGTTACTTCAAAGAAAAGTCAAAAGAGATGGCAAAAAAGCGGGCTCGCGCCTTAGCCGAATTACGCAAACGAAAACTTCTTGAGTGGAAAGAAATGCCTGATGGTTCACTAAAGATCACCCTCTCTCAGTTTGGCGAAAAGCGGGTACGGCAATACAAACTAGAAGAAATAAAATTAAAAGTTCCGAAAAAGTGGGATAAAGAGTGGCGGATTATTATGTATGACATTCCCAGCCGCCAGCGAAAAGCAAGCGACGCCTTTCGGAGAAAAATTAAAGAAATGGGGCTCTACCAACTCCAAAAAAGCATCTGGGTATCCCCTTATGAATGTATTGAAGAATTGGAGTTTCTTTGTTCTGTTTTTGACTTAGACATTGATCGATACCTCTTCTACTTAAAAGTGCCAGCCATCCCTAAAGAAAAAGAAGTTAGGAAATTTTTTAATCTTTAAATTTTTTAATCTTTGAAAACTTGCCTTAATTTAACCACTACATGTTTTAAGATTAATCTTAAAATATGTAAGGGTGGGGGGTGAATCTGTTCTGGAGCGGCTGAAATAAAGCTTACTTTATACAGGTGAAATAAAAGCTTACTTTATTTTCTTAGACAAAGCTTACCTTATTTTTTTAGACAAGGCTCTAATTTCGTCTCTTAATATGGCGGCCAGTTCAAAATCGAGTTTCTGGGCGGCTTCTTTCATTTCTTTTTCTTTTTTGGAAATTAATTCGCGGATAGCAACACGCGACTTTGGAAGCGGTTTTGTTTCCAACTCTAACACCTCCTCAGCAGGAATAATGTCGCTGATTTTTTTAACGATTGTTTTGGGAACAATGCCGTACTTTCTGTTATATGCAAGCTGGAGTCTGCGGCGGCGTTCGGTTTCGGAAACAGCGCGCTTTACCGAACCGGTGATATTATCAGCATAAATCAAAACCTCCCCCCGGACATTACGGGCAGCTCGACCAATGGTTTGAATAAGCGAAGTTTCCGAACGCAAGAAGCCTTCCTTGTCTGCATCCAAAATTGCAACAAGCGATACTTCCGGCAAATCCAGCCCCTCCCTAAGTAAATTCACACCGACCAAAACATCAAAATTACCTTTTCTCAAATTAGTAAGAATCTTAATCCGCTCCAGAGTTTTAATATCGCTGTGTAAATAAGTAACCTTAATCCCCTGCTCTTCTAAATAAGAACTTAAATCCTCGGCCATCCGCTTGGTAAGCGTTGTAACTAGTACCCTCTCTTTTCCGCCAGTTGAGGGGTTTACTCTTTCCTCAATTCTCTTAATCAAATCATCAACCTGTCCCCGAGCCGGTCTAATCACTACTTTTGGATCAACAAGTCCCGTCGGCCGGATAATCTGCTCCACTATTTGTCCTGTCCCGTATCGCTTATCGCATTTTGCTCGTTCATAGGGGCCGGGGGTAGCTGAGGTATAAATAACTTGTCCGACTTTATTTTCAAATTCGTGGAATTTCAACGGTCGGTTGTCAAGGGCAGAAGGCAGACGGAAGCCGTGTTCAATAAGCGTTTTTTTGCGGGAAAGATCACTTTCATACATGCCGCGGAGTTGCGGCACAGTCACATGGGACTCGTCTATGACAGTGAGAAAATCAGCTTGCGAATCCGTCAGTTTAGAGGAGTCGGGCTTCCAACGCCGATCACCCTCAATATTTAGGAAGTTTGATCCCGGAGATATCCGATATCCCTTCCTTGGAAAGTAGTCAAGTAATGTTTCCGGCGGCTCACCAGCGGCTCTGCCTGAAAGGTGGCGAGAATAGTTTTCAATGCCGTGGCAGTAGCCGATTTCCCGAATCATTGCCAAATCAGCCTTAGTTCGCCGTTCCAAGCGCTCAGCTTCAAGCAATTTTCCTTCTTTCTCAAAAAACTTGAGTCGCTCAGTAAGTTCTTCTTCAATCGCTTTTATTGCCCGCTCCCGTTCGGCATAAGGCGTGATAAAGTGACGGGCTGGCGCCAAATAGATTTCTTCGAGAACTGGCGTCTTTCCGGGCCTGAAGCCGTAAGTGGGATTTATCTCGTAAATTTCATAAATCCTGCCGTTATTTAGCTCAAAATTATAAATCACTTCCCGGTCTGGCGGCATAATCTCCCAGTTATCACCGCGGAGACGGAAATAGCCGCGTTTTAAATCCGCATTCGTTCTGGTATAATGAAGTTCCACCAATTTCTTTGCTAATGATGGGCCGTGCACCCTATCGCCTTTTTTGAGGTGAAAAATATTTTTAGCATAAACTTCTGGCGCGCCAAGGCTGTAAATGCAGGAAACAGAAGCAACCACAATCACGTCTTTTCTTGTTAAAAGCGCTGTCGTTGCGGCATGACGGAGTTTATCAATCTCGTCGTTTATCATCGCTTCCTTGCCGATGTAAGTGTCAGTTGAAGGTATATAGGCTTCCGGCTGATAGTAATCGTAATAAGAGACAAAATAATGAACAGCGTTATGGGGAAAAAGCTCCCTTAGCTCGTTTGTAAGCTGGGCAGCCAGGGTTTTGTTGTGAGCAATGTAAAGAGTAGGTTTATTGACTGCAGCGATAACATTCGCAATGGTAAAGGTCTTGCCAGACCCGGTGACGCCTAAAAGGGTCTGGTGTTTATAACCCTTTTTTAAACCGGCAACAAGCGCATTAATTGCTTTTGGCTGATCGCCGGCTGGCTTATTTTTCGAAATTAAATGAAAGGGCATAAGCCGGAAAATACTTCCCCTAAAATTAGAGGGGATATGTTCCGAAGTTAAGTTCTTAAGAAAAAAAGTCAACCCCTACCTTTCCCCCTCATCTCTTCTACTTTTTCTACCGTCTTTTCTACTTGCTTTTCAGTTTTGTAAAACTTAAGCAAAGAAAAAACAGCTAAGCTGCCAACTAAAATCCCGGCCAAATTAAGAAGAAAAATCAGAAAACTGAACCGCGCTACATCAAAATCAAATAAAGTGATACCTATTCCAATTAAGCTTAGGGGCGGCACAAGAGAAACGGCAATAGCAATGCCGGGCAGTACTTCAGCTAATTCTTTCCGCGCCCAAGCAAAAGCGGCGGCTACTCCCGCTGCCAAGGCAACTACAAAATATAAAGCGGCGGTTCGAATAGTGTTTTCAAAAACGTAATAACCCTTGGTGCCGCCAAATAAAAAAGTAAGTACTGTGGCACTTATTATTACCACCAAAAAAGACTTCACCACTGAGGCACCCACCTCTTTTATAAGATCAGGTCGGCCAATGGCGAACCCCAAGGCAATAACAAGAATAGGAGCCAGGACTGGGGTAACGAGCATGCCACCAATAACAATAGTAGCGTTATTTAAAAGCAAACCAGAGGCTACTATAAAAGATGACAGCACCAGAAGAGTGTAATAAATAGAGTTGGGACGGCTTCTTTTGATAAGCTCATCTATCGTCCGGTACTGGTCGATTTTTCTTATTTCTAAGATACTACTGTTTATATCAGTCATCGTAATTATTATACTCCGGTCTATACTTGCGAAGCAATCTTTCTGTAATCAAAAAAGAGATTAAAGCCACAACCACTCCCCCAAAAATATCAGAGGGCCAGTGAAGGCCGGAGAAAACTCTGGCTAGTCCTACGAGAAGTGAAAAACCTAAAAACCAAGAACCCCAGAAGCGGTTAAAATAAAAAATTACCATTGCTAAAGCGAAAAGAAACGCCGCATGACCAGAGGGAAAGGCGGGATTGATGTCCAAAAAAAGCGGTTCAAAACCAAAACTCTCAAAAGGTCTCTCCCGGTCATAAGTAAAACGTATTACCTCCGTCAGTATCCCCCGTGATAAAATAGCAGTCATCGCAAGCATTATGAAAACAAATATTTTCTCCCTAATGTTTTTAAAACTGAAAACAAAAAAAATCGCCCCCACCGTCATAAAAGGAGCCAGATATCTCGCAAAAAAAATTACGAAACTGTCCAAAAGAGATGATTTTTGAGCTAAAGAATGAATAACGTTAAAAAGAAATATGTCAAATGTATCCATGAAAAGAACTATCTCGTCGCAGGTAGGGCAGAAGTCCCATAATCCGAGCTCTTTTTATGGCCCGAGCAAGCCGCCGCTGGTGCTTAGCACAGGTGCCAGTATGACGGGGATCAATAATCTTTGCTTGAGAAGAAAGATAACGCTTCAAAACCTCAATATCCCGATAATCTATGTTATCCATATTTTTTGAACAGAAGTTGCACTGTTTCATGCTTTGATGTAAAATTAAGAAGAAACTACGCTTCCTTCGCTGAAACTGATCCCCCTTCAGCTCCCAAAATTTATTGTTCAGAATGGTATATCCTCCGGTTTAATGTCCTCCTCGTCAATACTAACTTCAGGCAGTGATTCTTTCTCTTCTGGTAGCATCTCCTCTCTTGTCTCAGTCATATTAAAGATGGCTGTTTTTGGACCAAATTGAATCCGTTCACAAATAATCTCGGTCGTTCTCCGATTCTGACCCTGATTATCCTGCCAAGTTCTAGTTTGAAGGCGGCCTTCAACCATTGCTAAACTTCCTTTTTTCAAAAATTGATTGACAATTTCTGCCTGACGGCCCCAGACTACGACGTTATGAAACTGGACGTCGGTTTGACGCTCGCCGGCTTTGTTTGTCCAAACCCTATTGGTAGCAAGAGAAAGGGTGGTCACCGGCTGACCTGAGGGGGTGGTCTGAAGTTGAGGATCCTGAGTGAGACGTCCTATTAGGAATACTTTGTTTAAATTCATGGCTTTTTGTTTATCTTTGCCCTATTTCTATCATTATATCATATAATTGGATGAGCATTGATACAAGAAGGGTTGGTAGTGATGAGAATAATATAGACTAATGATACCAATTATCCGATGGAACAATAGACCATCCTTTATTTTAAGATTTCTTCAATTTTTTTCTCAAGTTCTTCGTTTGTTAAGGTCGGTTCGCGCTTTTGTTTTTCAGTTAGAGCCTTTTTAGAGGAAACGACTTCGTGGGCCGGCTTAATTCCTGGAACTTCAACCTTCTTTTCTTTTGCTTTCACAATCATATAACGGATAACGTCATTCTCTAATTTTAAATTCGAAGCTAAACTCGCAACCGTTTGGGGGTCGGTTTTAAACCTAAAAGAGCCTAAAAATCCATATTGTTTTTTTTGAATAGGATAAGCCAGCCGAATCTTTTTTAATTCCTCAAAACCCACAATGTCTGCGCCGTGTTTTTCAAAAACTCTCTTTATCAGCGAGGTATCTTCGGAAGACAAGATAAAAGTAATCTCGTACATTTCATTAGCTTATCAAAACTTCTCTATCATATCAACTTCCGCCGCAACTTCTTCCTGAGCCTCTTTATAAAATGGGCCTTTCAAGGTTTTAATTTCTTCCTCAGGAATACCTCTAAAGCCGGTACCAACCGGAATGAGTTTACCAATAATGACGTTCTCTTTAAGACCGCGAAGGGTGTCTACTTTGCCTTCACAAGCGGCATTAACCAAGACGCGGCTTGTCTCCTGAAACGATGCAGCGGAAAGAAAACTTTCGGTGGTCAAGGCTACCCGGCTGATGCCCATAATAAGCTGCACAGCCTTCGCCGTATTTTTACCTTTCCTTTTCATTTCCCGATTGACTTCCTTAAACTTGGATTTTTCAACAATATCACCGACCATAAAGTCCGTGTCGCCGGGATCTTTGATAAGCACTCTGCTTAGCATTTGTCTTACGATAATTTCTATATGCTTGTCGTTAATAGAGGTTCCCTCGGGAATATAAATTTTTTGAACTTCATTTATAATATAGCGCCTGACTGCTTCAATGCCCTGATAGGTCATAAGCTCCCGAAGATCCAGGGGGCCGTCGGTTAGCGGCTGGCCCCCCGAAACTTTATCCCCCTCTTTAACCAAAAGATTTACGCCAGCTGGGATGAGATATTCAGTAAGCTTCTTGTTTTTGCTTTTGGTAGCTTCTTTTTCTTTAACTTTAATAATCCTTGTTAATCCTCTCTCTTCAATTGCAATCACACTGCCGTCGCGGGAGGCGATAATCGTCTTACCTTTAGGTGGCCGGACTTCAAAAAGCTCCTCAACCCGAGGAAGGCCAGTGGTAATATCAACGCCAGCCACGCCGCCGATATGGAAAGTTCTCATCGTCAGCTGGGTACCAGGCTCGCCAATTGACTGGGCCGCTACAATGCCAACTGCCTCTCCGACTTGAATCAGCTCTCCCGTGGTAAGGTCGGAGCCGTAGCATTTGGAACAGATACCGTATAACGTCTTACAGGTTATAGGTGAGCGGATTAAAACTTTCTCAATTTTTGACTCTTCTATCTCTAATGCCGCTTTTCGACTTATAATTTCACCGGCTTTGACAATTATCTTCCGACCAATCTTAATATCTTCCAAACTAGTTCGAGAGTAAAGTCGCTCGCGGAAAGAATAACCAAAATCAAGACCTTCCTCTTTCTTTATCTCGATGCCTTGTTTGGTCTTACAATCTGTCTCCTTTACGATTAAGTCCTGAGCCACGTCAACCAGCCGCCGGGTAAGATAGCCGGCCGAAGCAGTTTTAAGAGCGGTATCGGTTGAACCTTTCCTGGCACCATGGGTGGAGATGAAATATTCCAAAACTTTAAGGCCTTCCTTTAGGGAAGATTTGACTGGAAGCTCAATGGTTTCATTTTTGGGATTGGTCATCAAACCTTTCATACCCATTATCTGATTGAGCTGACTCCAATTTCCCCTCGCCCCGGAGGCAATAATCATATAAATTGGACTTTCGGGATGAAGGCTTTTTACTACCAAATCATTAAGTTGTCTTCCCACTTTTGTCCAAACGATTATGACGTTTTGCTGCCTTTCCTTCTCTGTAAGAAGTCCTTCCTCAAATTGGCTTCTTATAAGCGCTGTTTCTTGATTGCCTTGCTGAATTAGCTTCTCCTTCTCTTTTGGAATTACGGTATCATCAATGCCCCAGCTTACAGCAGAAAGAGTAGCATATTGAAAACCTAAATCTTTTATTCGGTCAAGATACTCGGATGAACCCAAAATTCCGTAGCGGTCAATAATTTTCCCAACTAATTCTGAAAGGGCACTTTTATTCAAGTGTTCGTTTACAAAACCAAATCCTTCAGGCAGATGTTGATTAAAAATAAGCCGGCCATAAGAAGTTTCCGTGATTTTCCCGGCTACTGGTATTTTTATTTTGGCGTTTAAATCTAAAAGACCGGCCTCATAAGCAAGGGTTGCCTCGCTTACACTTCCAAAATATCTCCCTTCGCCTAAGGCACCGTCTTTTAAGAAAGTAAGATAGTAAATGCCAAGCACGATATCTTGGGTGGGTGTTACAATAGGCTCACCGTTAGCCGGCTTCAAGAGATTTCGGCCGGCATCCATAAGTTGCTTCGCTTCATACTGGGCTTCGACGGTAAGCGGCAGGTGCACCGCCATCTGGTCGCCGTCAAAGTCAGCATTAAAAGCGGTGCAAACTAAAGGCGGAATCCTTATTGCTAAATCCTCAATAAGACGGGGGGTAAACGCCTGGATACCCAAGCGGTGAAGAGTGGGCGCCCGATTCAAGAGAACTTTTTTACCGTCAATCACTTCTTCCAGAATTGCCCAAACCTCCGGCGTTCCCTGCTCAATCAAACGATTTGCCTGTTTGATGTTGTAAGCATAACCCTTTTCAATAATCTGAGAGGTGACAAAAGGTTTAAAAAGCTCCAGGGCTAAATTTTTAGGCAAACCGCACTCGTTTAATTTCAGCTCAGGGCCAACCACAATCACCGACCGACCGGAATAGTCAACTCTTTTACCTAAAAGGTTCTGACGAAAGCGGCCCTGCTTACCTTTAAGGAGGTCGGCTAAAGAACGAAGGGGACGGCGGCGACTTGAGAGAATCTGACCAGGGGCTGCTCCATTATCAATCAAAGCGTCAACCGCTTCCTGAAGCATTCTTTTTTCATTAGTGATAATCACCTCCGGTGCCTTGAGCTCCATAAGTTTCTTCAAACGATTATTCCGGTTGATCACCCGCCGGTATAAGTCATTTAAATCAGCTGCTGCATAACGACCGCCATCTAAAGCAACCATCGGCCGGAGCTCCGGCGGCAGAACCGGTAATACTGTCAGAATCATCCATTCTGGCCTCACATTAGCTTTGATGAGCGATTTCAAAAGACGAAGTCGCTGAAGGAGCCGTCTTCTTTTATTCGTGTCTCTTAAACCCTGAAGTTCGCGGGAAAGCTCTTTCACCAAGGCTTGGAGATCCATATTCTCCAAAATTTTTCTTACGGCACCGGCGCCGCGATCGGCTTCAAAAACATCACCGAAAATTCTTGCCAAGGAATAGTATTCCTGCTCGGTTAAAATCAGCCCCGGCCGAAGGACGGAAAGAATCTCTTCTTGGTGTCGTCGAATCTTTTCTAACTCATCGGTATAAGTTTTCTCTTTTTGCAAGGACTTGAATTCCTGCTTAAGCTTTAAAAGAGCTTTATTTTTATTTTCCTCGTTGACCGAAGTCACAATAAAGGCGGCGTAATAAATAACTTTCTCAAGTTTGGGAACGGAAATATCAAGAAGCAAACTTAGTTTTGAAGGGATGGTCCGCAAAAACCAAATATGAGCAACTGGCGCGGCTAAGGTGATATGACCCATCCGCTCGCGACGGACTTGAGCCCGAGTTACTTCGACTCCACATTTTTCACAAACCACCCCCTTGTATCTTACTTTTTTGTACTTGCCGCAGTAACATTCGTAGTCCTTGGTTGGACCAAAAATGCGCTCGGAAAATAAACCGTCTTTCTCCGGCCGCTGAGTCCGGTAGTTTATGGTTTCTGGTTTTGTTACTTCGCCGTGCGACCACCGCAAAATCTCCTCGGGCGAAGCTAAGCGGATAGAAACTGATTTTACCTCTAAAGCTCGCTGCATAGTTATCTATTCAAAGTCTTGTTTTTCTTCCTCCCGACCGTATTCAACGTTTACACTCAAACCCAATGCTTTAAGTTCGGAAACAAGAACATTAAAGGAGGCGGGAATGTTCGGTTTTTTAATCTCCTCGCCGCGAATGATTGACTCAAAAGCGGCTGAACGCCCCAAAACATCATCTGATTTGATGGTGAGTATTTCCTGAAGAGAATGAGCAGCGCCATATCCTTCAAGCGCCCAAACTTCCATCTCGCCGAACCGTTGTCCGCCAAGCTGGGCTTTACCGCCTAAGGGCTGCTGAGTTATCAAGGAATAAGGGCCGGTTGAACGCATATGAATCTTATCCTCAACCAAGTGATTGAGCTTCATCATATAGATATATCCTACTGTCACGGGCTGACTAAAAGGCTTGCCGGTTAAGCCGTCATAGAGGGTTATTTTGCCGCTTGGGGGTAACCCGGCTTTCTTGAGTTCTTCTTTGATATCCTCTTCTTCAGCACCGACAAAGTTTGGCACAATAGCGCGGTAACCCAAACGTTTTGCCGCAAAGCCCAAATGGGTTTCCAGTATCTGGCCTAAATTCATCCGCGAGGCGACACCTAAAGGATTCAAAATAATGTCAACCGGCGTGCCATCCTCAAGATAGGGCATATCTTCAATAGGACGGATTTGAGAAATCACTCCTTTGTTGCCGTGGCGACCGGTTAGTTTATCACCAGCCCTGATTTTTCTTATTTGAGCGACCTCAATGTGGATTTTTTTAATGATGCCCGGCTCAAGTTTATCTCCCCTTTCCCGAGACTGCACTTTAATACTGATAACCCGTCCCTGCCTGCCGTGCGGCAAAGTAAGCGATGTGTCTTTTACATCCCGCGCCTTCTCACCGAAAATCGCCCGCAGAAGCCGCTCTTCCGAGGTTAGTTCTGATTCGCCTTTAGGTGAAATTTTACCGACCAAGATGTCGCCTGACCGCACCTCAGCACCGATGCGTACAATTCCTTCTTCGTCAAGGTTCCGAAGCTTATCTTCAGCCACGTTCGGAATATCCATGGTCGTTATCTCGGGCCCTAATTTTGTGTCGCGAACCGAACAGATGAACGTCTCGATGTGAATAGAAGTAAAGCGGTCATCTCGGGCAACCCGTTCTGAAAGAATTATGGCGTCTTCAAAGTTGCCACCGTGCCAAGACATAAAAGCGACAAGCAAGTTCTGACCCAAGGCAAGCGCGCCGTCTGAGGTTGCCGGGCCGTCAGCCAAAAGCGTAGCCGGCTTTACTTTGTCGCCGAGCTTAACTAGTGGCCGGCTAGAAAGACACGTTGATTGGTTAGAACGTTTAAACTTCGGTAGAGAAAAGGTTTTGTCGCCAGCTTCTCCGCGTACCACGATTGCTCGGCTGTCAACTTCTATAACTTCGCCGGAAACGTCCGACAGAAGCACCCGCTTTGAATCATAAGCAACTTTTTCTTCTTGACCTGTCCCAACAAGGGGTAGCTCTGGTCGAATTGAAGGGACAGCCTGGCGCTGCATGTTAGAACCCATAAGCGCTCGGTTGGCGTCAGTGTGTTCTAAAAAGGGAATAAGAGATGTTGCGGCACTTACAAACTGATTTGGCGAAACATCAATAAAATCAACTTCTTCACGGCGGCACTGGCCCGGCTTGCCCTTTACTCTCGCTGCCACCCATTCTTTTAAAATCAAGCCATGAGGATCGGTTTTAACATCAGCCTGGCTAATGTTGTACTTTTGTTCCTCAAAAGCATCAAGCCAAACGATCTTTGAAGTCACCCGACCATTTTTAACTTCAAAATAAGGTGACTCTAAAAACCCCAGCTCATTGACTCGGGCATAGTTTGCCAAGTAATTAACCAAACCGATGTTAGTTCCTTCTGGCGTCTGAATCGGACAAATCCGACCATAGTAAGAAGGGTGAACGTCGCGCACTTCAAAGCCGGCCCGCTCGCGACTCAGACCGCCCGGCCCCATCACTGAAAGCCGCCGTTTATGCTCAAGTTCAGCTAAAGGATTTATCTGGTCCATAAACTGGGACAGCTGAGAGGAAGTAAACAAGTCGTAGACAATAGCGGTTAAAACTTTATAGTTTACAAGCTGGGCCGGCATCAGTATTTTTTTCCTCTCTAAAGTTGACATTCGGTCCTGAACGCCGCGCCGGAGCCGGGCAAAACCAACCCGCAGTCGCAACTGAATAAGTTCGCCTACGGCGCGGATACGGCGGTTGCCCAAAAAATCAACATCATCGGGCTCAGCATTGGGATTTAAGTTGAGCCGAATGAGCTCTCGAATCATCTCTACAATGTCTTCTTTATCTAAAATGCCGCTTTTCTTTTTAGTAAGTCCTAATCGCTGGTTAAATTTGAACCTTCCCACCTGCCCCAAATCATAGCGATCAAAACGCTTAAACATCGGTTCAATTAGCGCTCGGGCGTTATCAGCAGTGGCTAAATCGCCTGGCCGAAGACGCTTATAAATTTCAACAAATGCTTCGTCAGCGGTTGTGGTGCTATCTTCTTCAAGAGTTTTTAAAATGTACTTGGTTTTACCAACATCAACGTCTTTGAATTCTTTTATGATGGCATCATTTGACTCCAACCCAAAGATTCTAAGAAGGTGGGTCACCGGTGATTTGCGTTTTCGGTCAATTTTCACGTAAATAACACCGCCCGGATCAGTCTCAAGCTCAATCCAACTGCCGCGATTAGGAATAACTTTAGCGCCAAAAAGTTTCTGATCTCTGAAAACGTCTGCGGTAAAGTAAATACCGGGACTGCGGATGAGTTGGGAAATAACCGCCCGTTCTACACCGTTTATAATAAAAGTGCCCCGATCGGTCATCATCGGAAACTCGCCGAGGTAAACCTCTTGGGTGCGGCTTTGCTTTGAAACTTTATCAACAAGTTTCAGTTTCGCACGCAAAGCTGCTTCATAGGTTTGATCTCTTTCTTTAGCCTGTTCTTCAGTGTATTTGGGCGGGTCAAATTTATAATCCAAAAAGTGGAGCTCAAGTTCGCTGCCAGTGTGGTCTTTAATCGGTGAAATTTCTTCAAAAAGCTCCCGGAGTCCTTTCTCCTTAAACCACTTAAAAGAGCTAAGCTGAACCTCCATTAGATTCGGTCCTTTGAAAAAAGGGAAGGTAAAGGATGAGAGAAGTTTGGTTTTCATTGCTTTTAATTCACAATTTAGTTACTCCTTAATTACTACTAATTTCCTTACTGTAACTAATTTCAGTCGCCTCATTAAGGGGTATTTCATAGATACTTAGCTCGGTTGCGATTGTGTTCCTCAAGCGTCCTTGAAAATATGGTCTCTTTAGTATCTTTGGCTGAAAGATAGTAAAAATAAGGGCTGGGCTCTGGGTTTAAAGCAGCGGAGATTGCTGCTTGTCCTGGATTAGCAATCGGCGTCGGTGTCCAGCCAAGACGCTGATAAGTATTGTAAGGCGAAGAAAGAGTCAAGTCATTTTTGGCGACATTAATTTCATCACAGCCCCTTAGCTCGCCGCCGCACTTCAAGTAACTTATAGTTGCATCAACCTGGAGGGGCATTCCTAATTTAAGGCGCTTCAAGAGAATACCAGCCACCAGCCTTCTGTCATTGAAATCTGGAATCTCTCTTTCTAAAAAGGAAGCTAATATCAGAAAATCATACCAATTTTTCTCTCCTTTAAGCAGGGGCCAGGCCTTTTCTCTAAAGTTATCCAAAAAACGTTTTACTACCGTCTCGGTCGCCGAGTCAACTTCAAACTGATAAGTATCAGGAAAAAGAAATCCTTCAAGACTATTAACCTGACTTAAAAATTCATAATTGACCTTGAGTTCCTGAAGAGGATAGTTCACCAGTGAATCTTTTACAATAATTCCTTTAAGAGACAAAATAGTATCAACGTCTTTGAGGGTTGAGCCTTCGGCGATAGTGATACGAACTTCGTTTTTACCGAAACTGGTAAGAATTTTTACAATTTGAGGAACGCTCATTGTCGTCCGCAATTCATAAATGCCGGGTTGAAATTTTTGAGCTTTGCCGCTTATAAGTGAGTAAAGTTTAAACACGGTAATTGATTTTATAAAACCTCCTTGCGACAGATGGGCGCTGATTTCTTTTAGACCTTCGCCTTTAACTATTTTAAAAACCTTGATTGCTTCCTTCTTCTCTAAATTTGGCTGAAGACCATAAAAGAAATAAGCCACGACAATAATCAAAAACAAAACCGTTCCTAAGCTTATTAGAAAACGTAAGCTTAATAGACCTCTTTTATTTATCCGAGGATTCATCGGTTAGGGGCAGCTCTAACGGGATTTAATCTTAATACTCTCTACTATACTTACAAGTACAGCTAATGTCAATAAAAAGGAGCCGCCATAGCTTAAAAACGGAAAATTGATGCCAGTAACGGGCAAAATTCCTAAATTTGAGCCAATATTTATAAAAAAATGAACCGTAAGAACCAAGGCTGTTCCTAAAGTAATAAACCTTGAGTCATTATTTCCCGCCCTAAGGCCGATTTTAACAATTCTATAAAGAATTAAAAGAAAGATCAAGATAACGGCTACCCCACCCAAAAGACCCCACTCTTCCACAAAGGCAGCAAACAAAAAGTCGGTCTCTGCCTCTGGCAGAAATCCAAGCTGGGTCTGACTGCCAGAAGTAAATCCCTTCCCCCACAAGCCGGCTGAGCCAATGGCAATTTTAGACTGGACGACGTGGTAATTAATGCCCAGCGGATCTGCTTTAGGATTCAAAAAGGCAATAATTCTCTCTTTCTGATAGGGGGCTAAGAAAAAAAACCAAAGCAGCAGGGAAATAAAAATCACAAGCAAAACACCGAAAAGAACCCGTTTGATGTTTACGCCGCTTGTCAAAAGAAAACCAACCCAGATAGCAAGAATTACCATTGCTGAACCAAAATCCGGCTGAATAGCAACAAGGGCAGCGGGCAGAACTGCGTAGAAAAAAGAAAGAGCAATATTTTTTGGAAGCCAGGCAGCAATATAACGCCTCGAAAAAAAACCTGCTAAAAGTAAAATTAGGGCGAGTTTTAAAAGTTCCACCGGCTGAAACTCTAAATTACCTAAACGAAGCCAGCTTTTCACTCCCCGGATTGTTTCAGTCTGAAGATTGGTAACGACCAAAAGCCCAATTGATAGCCAGTAAAGTCCGTGACGAAAAACAGTCTTGCTTATAATGCGGTGCCAATCAAGACGACTGCCTAAGAGAATTATGAGAATGGCAAGAAGATACCAGCTGCGCTGTCGTAAAAACAGATTCGTGTTTAAAGCCGCAAGAGATGTTAAACTTACCGCTGCGAGAATAAGGATCCCGCCGAAAAGCAACCAGTCAAAATTTTTTAAAGAATGGATCATTGGCTCTGGAAAAAAACTTTGGTAGCCTCACTATCAACTTGTTCCCTCAGCCGCCTCTCTTTCGGGAAAAAGACAGTAAAGGGTCTTGATTCAAACGCTCTTATATCTTCTTCTAATGTTTGGGAAGAAAAAAGTTCTCTACCCTCTTTATCAAAAATAACAGCTCTAATCACAACTTTTTCTACTCTAATAGGGCTTTCGTTTTTAAGGGTGCCGGTCACTTTTACTGCCATTCCTATTATTTCAGTATCCAAACTTTCCAAAGTCAAAACCGCTCCCTCAGGTTCAGGAACTAAAACCTCCTTCTCATTTTGAACTGATCCTTGAGGGGTGGGGGCGGGCTTAAAAAACAACGAATAACCGACCCAAAAAATCAACCCCAAAATCACTAAATAAAAGGCGCCGTAAATAAGCTGTTTGAAAATCCGCTTCATCGCGCCGCTTCAATTATCTTGGTAAATTCAGACGCCTTCAAACTCGCGCCGCCAACTAAAGCGCCATCAATTGCCTTTTGATTTAAAAAGCTTTTGGCGTTTTTCGAAGTAACCGAGCCGCCGTATAAAACCTTAGTTTTTAGCTTATCGCTTGTAGTTTTTAGAAATTCTTTGATGAAATTCACCAGCGCCACGGTATCTGACGGCTTATCGGCTAAGCCGGTACCGATGGCCCAGACTGGTTCATAGGCAATAATAACATCTGACATCTGAGATCTGACATCTGACAAATTTTTTGTTAGCTGATTGCGAACAAATCGTTTGGCAGCAGCTAATCCTTTTTTCCTCACTGACCATGGCTCACCAACGCAGAGAATCACTTTCAATCCTTCTTTTAGTGCCGCTTTCACTTTTCTATTTATCATCTCATCGGTTTCGCCCAAAGCGCGGCGTTCGGAATGACCAACAATAACATAGCTTGCTCCGAGTGATTTTAACTGTGACGGCGAAACTTCACCGGTATAAGCTCCTTTCCTTTCCCAAAAAACATCTTGAACGCCTACTTTAGCTTTTAGCTTGTAGCTTTTAGCTTTTAGAACTTTAGCAACCGGATCAAGAAATACGAAAGGCGGAGCGATGACAACTTCAACGCCGCCTGGCTTTTTCACGCCGCGGACGATTTCTTTTACAAGCCGCTCCGCCTTTTCTGGAGAGTCCGGATTCATTTTCCAGTTTGCAATTATAATCTTATCCATCTTCTAAAATTCTATCACAAAAACAAACAACTTTCGTTATCGCAGGCTGGTAATCGACATTTCCCCACAGGCGACGGTAGTAATGACAACAAGAATCTCAATCAAAGGAAAGCTTTGAGTATTTTGGACATTTAACATCTGACAGCTGACTATCTTTTTAAGGACCCTGCTGCTGCTGCTGCTTAAACACCATCAAGGTTTTTCTCTTTCTTTTAATTTTGTCCTACGAAGACGGTAATTGTTCTACAGGGCGAAAGAAATAGCTCCAGATAATGATAAAACGATCAGGCCGGAAATCATATTGCCTAAAGCTATCATCAGGGCGGCGGTTTTTATAGGAATACCGAAGACAAAAGCCGCCACCGTCCCGCTCCAAGCGCCGGTAAAAGGCAGAGGCACGGCAACAAAAATCAAAAGTCCCAAATCTTTCCAAAACTCAAAGCGTTCTTGATGCTTGGCTCGGGTTCGCTCAAAAAGCCAAGCAAAAAATCGGTTTAAAAAATAAAAACGATGAACTGCTTTCTCGTAAAGAAAATTCCAGAAAAAAAGAAGCGGCAGAACCGGCAGGAAACTGCCAATTATGCCTAAAACGTAAGCTTTAAGAGGCGCAAAGCTGAAACCGAAAATGCCCACCGGAATTGCACCGCGAAGCTCTAACAAAGGAGAAGCGGCAATAAAGAGAGTGAATAATTCGTCCTTCATAAAAACTGTGACTATGACTATGACTATGACTATGACGATGACTATGACGATGACTATTATAGATCGCGGTCATCGTCATTGTTATTATCATTGGATGTTGCGCAGTAGCCGAGCTGCTTCGTCGGGGTCAACCACGTTGATTTCAACTTCGGTCGCCAGTTCAAAACCAGCAGGAATAGTGATTTTAGGCAAAATCTCAATGTGCCAATGATAATGTTTATATCGCCTCTTCCCTAAAATAGGACTGGTATGAATGAAGAAATTATAATCAGGATCTTTTAAATTCTTTTCTAAAGAAAGGAGGGATTTTTGAAGGGTCTCTACCACTGCTTGGACATCGCCGGCAGGTGTATCTTCAAAAAAAGACAGATGACGCTTTGGAAAAATCCTGATTTCAAAAGGCGAACGTGAAACAAAAGGCGCCAAAGCAATAGCTCCTTTATTCTCATAAATGATTCTTCTCCCTTCTTTCTTCTCCCAGTTGAGCATTGCGCAGTGGACGCATTTTTTGTGCTGCTTAAAATACATTGCTGAACCGCGCAGTGAATGTTCAATGTCAGGAGGGATTATAGGAAGAGCAATGAGCTGGTAGTGAGGATGGTAAATTGAGGCGCCGGCAGTTGGTCCCCAATTATGGAATATTGAAACATAAGCTATACACGGGCATTTTGCGATCATTTTGTAACGAACCTGAAATGCTCGGAATACTAAGATGCCCAAAGATTCTTCAAGATGAGGGAAATTCTTATTATGGTCACGGGTTACCACCAAATCTTGATGACCAATTGCTGGAGCAGTTAAAAAAGGACCTTTTTTACGCATTACCGCACAGCTTTCTTTATGAAGGAGCGCCGGATACTTGTTTTCAAAAACTTGAATTTGCCAGTCACCTCTTCTTTTATCTTGATAGATGAAAAATGGCTTTGGCTGGCCTGATTGTTGAGGATTCTCAAAAGGGCATCCTTTAATCGGCGCTTTTTTTCTTTTTACTCTCTTCTTTAGGAAATCATGGGGTCTTTTTTGTCTTCCCGGCGCAATTAAAATCCAATCACCGGATACTAAGTCTTGTCTTAATTCAAAACTTTTCATCTTTAAATATTTAAATTTTTAAATCTCATATTTGTTCCGCCACAGCCACCACCTTACTCTTACCAAATCCCAAAAGGTTCTTATATAGCTCGTGAGCTTTACGTGGGAATAGGGGTCATTAACCCAACTGACAGGAATTTCTTTTATCTTGTAGCCTAATTTTTTAGCAAGGGCAAGAGCTTCAAAATCAAATCCCCACCGGTCTATTTTTGCTAACTTAAAAACTCCCTCTGCCGCCTCCTCGCTAAAACATTTAAATCCGCACTGGGTATCCCACATACCCCGCAAAAACTCCCAGAGAACAAGCTGAATGACCAAGTTGCCCAAATCTCCAAGCTTGCGCTTTAACAACGGTTGGGGCGGCACCAAACGTGAACCTTTAATATCTCGGGAACCAATAACTACGTCATAACCTTCTTTAAAATAAGGAACCATCTTGTCCACGTGGTCAATTGATGTTGAATTATCAGCATCCATAAAAAGCCGGAGTGTACCTTTGGCCGCCAGCATTCCCTGCCGGACCACCCAGCCTTTGCCGTGATTTTTTTTGTTGTTAATCAGTTTTAAATTTTTAATCAGGTTTTGAAATCTTGATACTATTTCGGCGGTAGAATCTACCGAACCGTCGTTTACCACCAGTATCTCTGAAGAATATTGAGCAATGGATAAATGGCGATCAAGGTCAATAAGAGTTAAAGGCAAACGTTTGGCTTCGTTGTAAGCCGGAATGATGACTGATAGAAATGGCTTGGACATATTTGATTCAATTTAATTCACTACTTAATTGCTATTTAGCTAACATAAATTACTGCTTGCAACGTAATTAGGTAGGAATGGGATTGTTCAACTTTTGTTGCTTGAACACGATGTATTTATACGCAAAGAAATTCCAAAGGAGCGACACGACCGTTGCAATAAGGGCTCCGATATTAGCCCAAGTTTTGGGACTGGACCCGAAAAGAGGACCTAAAACGCTCACTATAAAAGAGGCGATGCTCACGTTGATTAAAAGCCCAATCACGGTAAAAAAGGCAAACCGAACGTATTCCTTTAAGGTGGCTGGCAAGCGACTGCCAAATGTCCAGAACTTGTTCCAATAATAGCTATTAGTCACTGCTGCTAAAAAAGAGATAGCCTTGAAGAGGCCGAAATATAAACCAGCACTAATGTCGGTTATGATTATGAGGAAATTCAAAAGCCCCAAATCAATCATGGTATTTAAAGCGCCCACAGCCGCAAACTTACCGAACTGGTAAAGAAAGGGGAGGAAGCGACTCAAGAACCACATGACAAAAAGGGCAAGCGGCGAAAAAAGGCTGAATCCTAAAACCGAGCCCAAAACAGTTGCCGGCCCCATGACGAATCCGAAGTTTTTTGCTGGCAGGAGAATAAGCCAACCAAAAACAAAGCCAATCAAAGTGGCTAAATACCAGTCCTTTCTCGTTACTGTGGTCATCATTCTCGCAGTCTTCTAAATATTTCTTTTTCTACTTCTTCCCGCTCCCGACCGTAATGAGTTATTGACCATTCCTTGAGTCTGCCTGCCGCCGCCGCCTCTCCTGTTTTCGCTGGAATTGTTTTGATATTGAACGGTTTAGCGGGCTGGCCGTAAATCAAGAGTTTAACATAAGCATGAAAATTATCTATGTTAATAAGGTCCTGTTCGTTAAAGATGGGCTCAAATTGTTTTTTCAAAAATTCAGCGTCCTGGGCGCCGACGCGGAAAGAAATAATGGAACCAACGTTACCGAAGACAGCATCCCGAATTTCCTCAGTAAGCTGGCCAATAAACTGATGAGCGATAACAAGATTCAGCCGATATTTTCTCGCCTCCGAAAGAATCACCGCGATCGAATCGGTCGTGAAGTTCTGGAACTCGTCAATGTAAAGGTTAAAATCGCGGCGGGCTTCCTGAGGTACATCCACCCGGCCTAAGGCGGCCATAAGGAGCTTGCCGACCACTATCATGCCCAACAGGTTAGCATTGATTTCACCGATTCTGCCTTTGCTAAGATTCACGAGAAGAATCTTTCCTTCGTCCATAACCCGCCGGAAATTAAAAGCTGATCGCTCCTGACCGATAATCACCCGCATGTAATCGTTTGCTGTAAAGTTGTTGAATTTGGAAGTAATATAAGGCGTCATGTTAGCCAAACTTGCTTCGCCGCCGACTTTGATCGCTTCTTTTTCCCAGAAATCGATAACAGTGGGGTTTTTAATCCGAGCGAGTTTTCTTTGTCTGAAATCGGCGTCGGTAAAGACCCGCGAGACTTCCACTAAAGTGGCTGGTTCGTTCGGCATATCTTCCATCAAAAGCAAGAGGGCGTTTCTCATATACTGCTCAAACATCGGTCCCATTGTTTCCTGGGCGAAAAGTTTGTTGAAAATACTCTGCATCTCGTTCACAATAAAAGTTTTCTCCTCGGGCCGCCTAAAGTCATACTCAAGCATATTGAGGCCTAACGGTCGCTCGATGGCGCCGGGGTCAAAAACAATGACGTCATCAAAGCGTTTCTTGGGAATCAATCCTAAAATTGTCTCGACCAAATCACCGTGGGGGTCAAGAACCGCCACTCCTTTGTTTGTCTCAATATCTTGACTAATCATATTAATGAGCAGATTGGACTTGCCGGTACCGGTCTGACCAATGATGTAGACATGGCGCCGCCGGTCATCATCTTCGATCCGCACTTGTTTGATCTCGCCTCGATAATGACTCTCGCCGATTATTACTCCTTGCTCAGGAAGCAATGGCGGCGGCGGCGCTTCTTTGGCTTTCAGTTCTTTTATTTTCGGCACCTCAGTAAAGGGGGTGGGAAAGTGAAAAATGCTTACCACCTCTTCACTGGTTAAAACCATCATTTCCTTCTCATTAAACTCGCGAAAGGAAAATTCATGAGCTAATTTCCTAATATTTTTTGGTCTAATTACTTTAAAACTATTACGTTCCGGTGCGCCAAATTGGGAAAGGGGGGAAGTAAGGCCTTGAAGCAACTCGGTGGCCTGCCAGTCGCTTGGGGCTGAAGTCAAAACCCTTACATTTATTTCAAAAAGAGGTTTGGAAAGCTTCCGCTCAAGAGCTTTCAGGGCTTGCTCATCTATAATCTTCTCTACTTTCTTTTCTTCCTTAACTTCGCCTCTTATGGCTTCAAAAACATCAGCTAAAGAAATAGATAAGGGATGACGCAAAATCTCTGAAAGTTTTACTCCCCGCTGGAGCAATCTTAAAGCCGAATGGATTTGTTTTTTATAGCTCGACGGCGCGGGCCGAATGATAAGCTGAAGGGCCGCCCCTTCGCCGACTTGATTGATTTTAGTAAAGCTTCCTAAAAATGGCATAAAGGTGTCATTGCCAATTTCCTCATAAGTTCTGATTGGTAAAATAAATCTTTCTTTAAGCGAAACCCAAGCGCCTTCGGTTTTACCAGTATAATTAAAAATATTGTAATCTTCGGCTGCAGAAATATTAGCGTCATTCCAAAAGGACTGAATTTGACGGATAGCCGCTTCACTTAAAGAACCATCAATAGCAAAGTAAAAATGAATCTCTTCACCGATAAAAGGCACAGCCACTTCAAACACAAAGGGTCGCCTAACACTTGATAGGGCCGCTAAAAGCTGTTCACTTATAGCAATCTCTTGTTTTAGCTCTTTACCCTCGCGACTTAAGCGGGGCAGACGCACTAAAAAGAGTTTGATGTTGAGGCTTTGAAGATGTTTTTTCCTCTCTTTTTGAAATATTAAAAGGGGGTTCATTTGATTATTCCTTTCCTTTTTAACTCAGGGAGCAGTTTATCCACTAAAGCATCATGAAAAGCGTCTTCAGTAAAAGGCGGATATTTCGAAGCTTCCTTTAGGGCTGCTTCAAGACCGCGCGAAAAAACTAAATTTACCAGCCTTTCAACTTCAACTTTTACTTTTTGATCTCCGTCTTCTTTTTGAAGATAACTCGGTAAAACTGACTCTTTACGGAGCGGCGGTTTTCCTTCAGTTGGCGGCCCTGGTGGACTTATTGAACCGACAGGAGTTAAAGATTTAAGCGAACGTTTTACAATTTCCTTTTCGGTCAATTTTTGAACGTGGGGGAGTTTACGTTCTTCTTCAATCTGCTTTCCCAACTTTTCTAAACTCCGTTCAAGATTTTCATCAAAATTCCTTACTTTAACCATATTTGTTGTATATTTGTGTCATTTCGCATTCTAAAGCGCATCATTCGTATTACCCTAACCGGCTTAGAGGCGTGCTCAGCTACAAATGCGCGTCAATGATGAAAGTGGTACCAATCCGGCTTTCTGACCAATGCTATACTATAATTATAAAACAAATGGCATCCAACTGGAAAAATTTGATTTTTCTTTTTTTAATTCTTATTGTTGCATCTTTTTTAAGGTTATATTTACTGGATAAAGTCCCTCCGGGCCTTTACTCGGACGAAGCGATGAATGGCAATAATGCCAGAGAAGCGACTCGAAACTTCGATATTTCGACATTTCAAGGAGGTGATTTTAAGGTTTTCTACCCAGAAAACAACGGCCGGGAAGGACTTTTTATAAATCTTATAGGACTTATAAGTCAAATAGGAGCTATCGGACTTATAGGACCAATAGCAGTTATCCGTCTGCCAGCCGCAATTTTCGGCATCTTAACTGTTTTAGGGGTTTATTTTTTGACCAAGGAGTTATTGGGGAAGGAGGGATCTAACCTCCAAAAATTAAATTACGTAGCTTTGCTGGCCGCATTTCTCCTCGCTACCAGCTTCTGGCATGTGAATTTTTCCCGCGTCGGCTTCCGCGCCATCATGGCTCCGGCATTTTTAACATGGGGACTATACTTACTGCTTTTATCTTTTCGTAAAATTGCGTCTCTCCAAAAATCGCTGTTTGAAAAATCCCAAATCACAAATTACAAGCACCAAACAAACCCTAAATCACAAATTAAAAAAGTTTGGAATTCGGTGGGTGGTGTTTGGTGCTTACCAGTTCTAGCAGGATTAGTCTACGGCGCTGGTATCCATTCCTATATCGCCTACCGGGCGACGCCGCTTTTAATAATTTTTAGCTTATGGCTTTTAGCTTTTAGGTATGGATGGAAGCGTACCCTAAAAATCGGCGCAATTTTTACTGCGGCAGCTATAATAGTTTTCTTGCCTTTAGGAATTTATTTTTTGAAAAACCCCGCTGATTTTTTTGGCCGCACTTCTCAAATTGCCGTCTGGCAGTCGCCTACGCCCTTTAGGGATTTAGGATTAAACATTTTAAAAACTATCGGCATGTTCAATGTCGCTGGAGACCGGAATCCGAGACACAATATTCCCGGCGCACCTCTTCTCTGGTGGCCAGTAGGGATATTGTTCCTAATCGGCTTAGCTTTAGGAATTAGCCAATTACTCAAAACACTAAGCGCCAAGCGCCATATTACCAACAAATCACAAATTTCAAACCACAAACATTTTGGGACGCGGAATTTGTTTGGTTTTTGGAATTTGGGATTTGGAATTTTACTAGCTTGGCTAGTAGTTACTGCCCTGCCGGTTATAATCTCAAATGAGGGAATACCCCACGCTCTTCGTTCAATTCTTCTGGCACCGCCAGTATTTATTTTGGCAGCAATAGGGGGAACTTGGCTTTACCAAAAAATCCGTTCTATTGGTCATATTCGTCTTATTGGACTTATTGGATTTACGGCACTTATAACTGCAAACGTCTACACTGATTACTTCATAACTTGGGCTAAAAATAAAGCGGTAGCCGATGCTTTCAATCAAAAATATGTTCAAATCAGCCGTCAACTGAACTTCATGCCCCACCAGTTACCTAAATATGTAGTAATCGACACTGGCGGCCATGACGTCCGTAAAATCGGCACTCCTGCTCAAACTATAATGTATCTAACCGATACCTTTTTGCCGGAAAAACAAAAGGAGAAAAATATCTATTATTTAGAACCGCAAAGAATTTCAGAAATACCTTCTGGAAGTTTTATAATCTCTCTTTAGTTAATGACAAAAAACTTACTAAAGTTATGGTGACGGCTCTCCCCATAACCTTAGTAAAATCCGTTATAAGAACTAAAGACCTTCTATCCTAATAGAGCCGGCGGGGTTGGAGACGCTGGTAGCGTTCGAGTAGCGATTGTTGGGTTCGGTGATGACATCGGTCTGACCCCCGCCGCCTGACCAGTCGGTTTGGTTAAAAACCCGGTTTGCCCAGCGGGTGACGTAATCAATTACCTTAACCTGGCCTAAAGCAGTGCCCGCCCCAGGCCACTCCACGTAAACGGTAATTTTCTGGGTAGAAGGATCTTCATTGCCGCCAGCTGAAACAATATTGCCGCCTGAATCACGATTAACATTTTCCACATTGACGTATCTTGTAAAAACGGTGCTGTTCCAAAGCCGTTGGATTTCATCTGCTGAAAGAGCACGGTTGTAGAGGCGGACGTCGTCAAGCATTCCATCAACAAAACGTAGAGTTCCACCCTGGCTTCCTATATAAGTTGAAGCTTGAGCAATACTGAAATCGGGTGCGCTTGCATTACTTCCTTCTTGAACACCGTTTACATAAATCTTCCCCCCTGAGCTATCCCATGTCGCAACAACATGAGTCCAAGTACTTATTGGTGGTTGAGTTGTGGAGTTGACGTTTCTACAAACGCCACCCCCGCCATATTGCAATTTAAACTGATTAGACGAAATATAGAAAAATAATCCTCTCGCAGTACAACCCGTTCCGTCAATATCCACCATGGTAGCTAAATTACTGCCGGTAGGTAGAGTATCCAATTTTACCCAGGCTGCAATCGTTCCCTTAGAAGCAATCCCTTGGATACTAACTGAATTAGAAACCACTACGTAATCATTAACGCCGTCAAAATCCAGACAGTAACTTACTTTACAAGTAGTGGTAGCCCGCGAAGGGCTATTGGTGAGAGTGCCGTGATTGGCCTTTCCTGAGGTATCAAAAGTCGTGGTTATAGCCGTACTTGTCGCTTCGTCAAAATTCCAGTGCGCAACCAGGCCATCAAAAATCTCATTGCTTAAAACGCCTTCCTTCCCTTCAATTACAATCTGCTTGGTTCCCGAGGCGGCCACAAAATAAGCGGTGCTTGTGCCTTTGGTTAAACCGTACAAATCCTGCCAAGCGGCGTCAGCAACCGAACGCATCCGGTCAACTAACTCCTGAGTTAACTGCGAACCGCTCTGAAGATTCTGGGTGGAAGTACTTGAACGAAGAATAAAAACAATTCCTAAGGTTGAGGCGCCAATTAAAATCGCGCCAATCGCCAAGCCAATAAGAACTTCTATCAACGATTGGCCATCCTTAGCCTTTAGTTTTATAAACTTCATTAGCTTAATTTTATCATAAAGTAAAATAATCATTTCCTGAAATAAATAGCTATAGCTATTTATTTCAGGAAAAGGGGGGTGAATAGGGTAAATTAACGATAAAGGTTACTACCAAAGCTACTACGGCGGAGTTAAGAAGGAATTTACGATAAGGTTGTAGGCGACGAGAGTCGCGATAAGAATGACGGCAAAAAACTACAACAATTTGAACTTCCTTCTTAAATCAAGAGCAACGTCTATATCTTTAACCAGAGCAAACCTTACGTATGGTCTTAAATCAAAAACCTCAATAATGAAATCCAATTCGTCGCGGCAATCGTAAGGATAAACAAACACACTTTTTTGAAATGGAACAAAACCTAACTCTTTTAACTTTCGAGCAAACGCGTCCCTTGCCCACTTCTTGTGTTCAGGAATATCAGATACCACCATTCTCCAAAATCCATCCCACCGATCGGCTTTTTTTAATTTCATCTCATCCAGCTTATATTTCAAAACTTTTTTCTTGCCATTTACCCCTAATACAATAGCAACTGTACCATCTTTATTTTCTTCATAATCTATCATTTGAGACCGATAAAGACGACGAATCGCGTCATTCAAATTTTTTTTGTTAATTTCTCGCCATTCCTTTGCTACAGCTTTGATAACGCGGAACTGATAATCAGGACGATGGGTTAAAGAAAGAGTGAGGCCTCCTGCTAACAGCAGTAAAATTTTCTTCCCTAATATACCTACCTTTTGTTGTCTATACTTTCTCTTATAGCTTCTATATATCCTTTCCCGTCTGAGTTTTAGATAACTTTTAGAATTCATAAATGCCATTTATCTATTCCATTATCTTTTCATTAGCTATCTTACCACTATATATAAATATAAATAGATACCCATTTATAAATATTTATTATTTTTTATTATTTATAAAATATAATTTAACACAATTCCTGAAATAAATAGCTATAGCTATTTATTTCAGGAATTGGGTAGTGTTATCTATATAAAATATCTATATCTATAAAATTATTATCAAAATAGATAATTGTCTATTTTAGGGTATTGTTGTTTTAGACTGTTATTTCAGATCGTTGTAAAGATTTGAAATCTCGGCAGCGGTGAGGGCCCGGTTGTAGAGGCGGACCTCATCAATCACAGCGTCAAAAAAATTAGTCGCACCCCCCACCTGAGAACCAATAGTAAGCTGAGTTACGCCAGTGTAATCAATGTTCCCCGAAAGAGCGGCAGAAGCCACCTCGCTTCCATCAACATACACCCTCACCGTCTTGCCATCAAAAGTACCGGCTACATGATGCCAGTTGCCGTCTCGAACATTGCCTCCTTCGGGACTGACGACTCCGCTAGTTGTGTGAACGCGAAAGCGGAGCGCTCCGCTTATTCTTGTATCAAAGCGCCAGCCGGCGCTTGTGGCGCCAGCGGTGTCAGCCCGATCCATGATTGGACGAAAATCATCATTTTCAGTTGAGTTAATCCAGGCAGAAACAGTTATGGCACTGGATTTCTCAACCGCGTTGGGAAGATTTATGTAATCGTTAACGCCGTCAAAATCTAAACACGGCCCGGCCCTGCAGCTTGAAGCCGACAACCACGTAGTACCGGTCGCCGCACCTGTGTTTGAAAAACCCGAACTGTCGTAAATGCTTGCGCCAGTTCCTTCATCAAAATGCCAATAACCAACCAGGCCATGTTCCAGCCGATTGGTAATAGTGCCCCGCGAGGTGAAAGTGATATCGCCGACCAAACCGTCTCTTCTTTTGTTCACCAACGAAATGATCTGATTATTGCTCAATTTTCCGCTTATTGCCGAAAAAAGTATGTCCAAGGTTGAAGTTGAAGGATTGCCAAAAACAATGTTCCGACCTAAGGAATACAATTTATCAACCGTTCCCGAGGCATAAGTCGGGCCGCTCCAAATCTCATAAGCGGAGCTCGCATTACTAAACCGGATTCCCCAAGTTTTGCCGTCACGTTCGGTAATAGAACGCTTCTGAACGTCGCGCACCACTGTCACCAATTCTTCCATCGATAATTCAACATCCTGCCCCCCTTTATATTTTGAAAGACTAATGAAGCCAACAGCAGAAACAATAACCAAGATAGCAATGGCGGTTAGAAGTTCAATAATGGTAAAGCCTCTCATTTAGAATTGGGTAGCCAATTGGTAAATAGGAACGATAATGGCAAGAGCTATGATGCCAATGACAAAACCAATAATCAAAAGGAGGACTGGTTCAAGAAATGAAACCAGCGCCTTTAGGGAACTATCAATTTCGCTCGTGTAAAAATCAGCCAGCGTCGCCAGTACTTCCTCAAGATGACCGGCTTTTTCGGAAATTGCCACCAAGTTCACTACCGTCTTTGGGAAAAACGGCTCTCGCTTAAATGCCTCCCCAACAGTAAGACCTTTTGCTAACCCTTCGCGTGAAATTCTAATAAGCGCTTGTTTGAGTTGGGGGTGGCCGGCGGCATCGGCTGTTATCTCAAGAGCATCGGTAATAGGCATTCCTGCCTTGATTAAAGACGAAAGTGTTGCCGCAAAACGCTGAAGGGCGATTTTCTGAATAATTTCTTTAACAATCGGTACTTCATTTAAAATCGCTAAAAGTAGTTTTTTAAAAATTAAAGAACGCCGATAAAAGAATATAAGAGCAATGACGCCTAAAAAAAGCGCACCAAGGATAAGAATACCAAATTTTCCAAAAAATAAACCAACACTAAAAACAATTTTGGAGAAAGGCGGCGGTTCAAAGCCAGACTCTAAAAAGACGCCTGCAATCTTAGGCAAGGCAAAAGTAATAAGGAAAATTAAAATCAAAACCGACATAGCAAGAAGGAGAATGGGGTAAATTAAAGCGCTTCTTACCTGATCCTTTAAATTTTTTTCCTTACTTAATGTCTGAGTCAGGTTTTCAAAAATGTCTTCCAAGTTACCGGAGGCCTCGCCCGCTTTAACCAAGTTAATATACACCTGGCTGAAAACTTTAGGATAACGAGCAAAAGTGATGTGAAAAGGCATACCTCTTTCAAGATTGGAACGAATCTCTACTAAAAGAGACTTTAAAGATGCCTTTTGGAAATCCTCAATGAGAATATTGATAGCTTGAAGCAAACTTGTGCCTATTTTAAGCATCAAAGCCAGATATTTGGAAAGAAAAATCTGATCGGTTAAGGTTATTCGACCCCCTAACAATCTGAACGGTCTTCTTATTGCTTTTTGGATCGGTTTAACGCTTACTGGTTTTAGCCCTCGCGAAACAATAAACCCTAAAACTTCAGTAACGTCTTTGGCTTCTATCTCTCCCTCAACAAGTTTTCCGTCCGGCTGGGACGCGATAAAATGGTACTGCATAGTAGTGATGCAAATATCCTTAATATTATTAATTATACAAACCTCGTTTTAAGCCGGTAATTTGGAAGTAACACTGAGTTTGGTAAAAATCTAATTTCTCCAGAAATCTTTCTGCCTTCACTTCTAAAATAATCTTATCGCTAAAAATAAAGTCAATGATATTGCCGCTATCGCCGATTTAAACATCCTTTTATTTATAAGGAATTTGACCTTCTTTCAATGTCCTTTATTGGCATCGCTACTCACGGATAACTCTAAACAATTCATCTATCGTTGTTAATCCCAGCTCCACTTTTCTCAAGCCATCTTCAAAAATAGTCACCATCCCTTCCTCGCGGGCAAGCTCCCTTAATTTATCCAGACTAAAGTCAGGACTCACAATTACTTTTCTAGCCGCTTCCGTTACATCGAGGATCTCGAAAAGACCGATTCTGCCAAAGTAGCCAGTATGACTATCAGCGTCACAGCCTCTTCCTCGATAAAATGTCTTGGGTAGCCGCACTGATTCCGGATCTTTGCCTAATTCTTTAAGGGTTTTTTTGATCAAAGCGATTACGCTTGGATCTGGGGTGTAGGATTCAATGCATTCCAAATGAATCCGGCGGGCTAAACGCTGAGCAGAGACCGCGTTTAAAACCGCTGCCACCAAAAACGGCGGTATCCCCATATCAATTAATCTGGGAATTGCGGTAGGGGCGTCATTAGTATGCAAACTTGAAAGCATTAGGTGACCAGTTAGGGCTGCTTGGACCGCAATGTTGGCTGTTTCAGAATCCCTGATCTCACCTACCATAATAATATTAGGGTCTTGGCGTAGAATCGAACGCAAGCCGCTTGCAAAGGTGATACCTGCGGCGACGTTTACTTGCATTTGATTCACGTAGCGCATGTCGTATTCAATAGGATCTTCAATGGTTATGATATTGACTTCGGGACGGTTTAAAATATTCATGATGGAATAAAGAGTAGTAGTTTTGCCAGAACCAGTTGGACCGCAAACCAAAACCATACCGTAACTTTTTTTGATCGCTTCCTGCATTACTTTAGCTGTCCCCTCAAACATGCCGAGTTCAGCAAAAGAAAGCGGTTTTTGGGCAGCTGCCAAAAGCCGAAGTTCTATTTTTTCGCCGTAAAAAGTCGGAATAACTGAAACCCTGATATCAATAATTTCATCGACGACTCTGTAACGAAATCGGCCATCTTGAGGATGAGTATGTTCGTCAACGCGCAGATCGGAGAGTATCTTAATTCTTGCGACAACCGCCGGATGAATTTCTTTGGGCATTCTGATGATTTCACGCAGAACTCCGTCAATTCGGTAACGGATTAAAATTGCATCGTCCAGAACCTCAAAGTGAATATCAGAGGCGCGGGAAGAGGTGGCATAAGCTAATAAGTTGTCAACAATGGCGACAATCGGTAAGTCCATTGCCGCTTCCTTAAGATCACCTTTAGCTTTTGATCTTAATGACTCTTTAATGCTTTCTTCTATAATTTTCTTAAAGTCTTTGGTTAATCTTGCTTCATAAAGTGAGTAGCCGCGGTTAAGGTCTTCGTCAGTGGCTAAGTATGGCTCAACCGGTCCCCCTAAGCGGAGCTGCAAAAAATCAATAGCTTCAAGATCAGTTGGATCTTCCATAGCCACTTGGAATCTGCCGTCTGCTTCCCGACCAAAAACAATCGCTTTCCGTCTTCTCGCCGCATCTTCTGGCAAAAGATGCAAAACTTTTTCGTCAATTTTAACAGCGCCTAAATTAACCCGCTTAACGCCTAAGGACTTAGCAATAAGAAGGAAAAGGTAGTCCTTGTTAATAAATCCTTGAGAAACTAAAATATCGGCTAAATTCTGCCGCTTGCGCTCTGCCTCAATTTGAAGAACATTAAAAGTATCGGAATCAACAATTCCCTGCTTGACTAAAATTTCCTTGAGTTTGTCTGGGGGGAGAGAAATCATAAATCTATTCAGTTATAACTCAGCTACTACCTAAGTTACTACTTAATTTCAAAAAGTAACTTATGGTCACTAAGTAGTAATTAAATAGTAATTAAGTTGCTTTATAATTATAACAGCCACAGCAAGCGGCAGCCACAAAAAGCGGAGCGAGAGACGCTCGTTCCGCTTTACTATGTGACCATTGACCAATGACAAAATAACCGCAACAGCCAAAAGGACGCCGAGGTAATAAATCCAGAGGTAGTCCCAGGCCGGGTTACCGAGCAGAAAAACTGAAAGCGCTCCTAAGTAAGGTTCTTCTGGTTCAAAAAATTTTTCGCCGAAGCGGCGGTTCAAACGAACTGACGCCAACAGCAACAACACTGCCGCTGCAAACGAAATCAGGTAATAAAGCGCAAAGCGGGTAAAATGGTAACTGAAAACATAAGCAATGCTCCAATAAGGTGGGGTCAAAAACCGAGTAAGACCCCCTTGTCGCCAAGCAGTGTATTGAGAATAAACCAAGTAAAAGTAGTAAAATAAAATTGTCCCAACCGAAATCCAAAATAAAACCTGATAGATCCGATAGGACTTATTAATCCTATCGGATCTCAATTGAAAAATGAACGATCCAATCAAGAGGACTAAAGAAAAAATTTCTATAAGTGACATTTTCTTAATTATACAAAAACACCGGCCCGAGGCCGGTGTTTTTGTGAATCAATGATTAAATTTACAAATTAAGATTATTGCCCACTTCGTAGATGTTAGCATCACTGCCGCCGTCTTTGGACTCTACATCAGAACCGCCGCCATTTGCAAATTTTGTAGACTCCATGGCGGCGTCGATTTCATAATTAGTGCTGTTGCAGACAAAAGAGTAAAAACAGGCTTGAGCGCCGCTGCCACAGTTGGTGGAACCGTTATTGGGATCAAGCGGCAGACGGGAAAGCGGCGAACCGGAAGAAATATCCTCAAAGTCAACTGAAACCCAGCCCTTGCCGTCAACAGTGGTAGTAGTATTAGCGGTGCAAGAAGCTGCTTCCCGCGGTGTTCCCCCGGAAACCGCACACTGTTCAGTAAGCGAACTACAAGCAGTGCCATTTGCTCCGCCCAAACCAGGAGAAGCGACGTCTGCCAAATAAAGTGAAACCGCGCTGTTTAGAGCTGCTAAATCGGAAATTCTTGTTGAATCCCTTGCTTGTCTTATAAGTTGAGCCGGATTAATCACTAAAAGAACCGCTACTGCCAAAACTGCCAAAATAGCAATAACTACTAAAAGTTCAATGAGGGTAAAACCTTTTCTTTTAGGCATTTTCTTTATTATAAAAATTATATGTAAGAAATCAGCGCGTTGTTTACAGTTCTTTGGGATAGAAATAATTGATTAGTTTTTCCATAGGGGTTAGATTATCAATGCCTTTGTGC
>FWPU01000718.1_pt1 | contig 105059 bp, 80 predicted proteins | sample 2228361 | NCBI WGS metagenome assembly FWPU01 (sample SAMEA103939777, study PRJEB20133) | metagenome | reverse complement strand
AGGGTGAATCGATAAGCGAAAAAGTGCTTCGCGGTCTGCCAGTTCAACAATTTTTCCTAAATACATGACCGCAACCCGGTCAGAGATATGTTCCACAACTGCCAGATTGTGAGCCACAAATAAGTAGGTCAAACCAAATTCCCGTTGGAGATTTCGCAATATGTTCAACACCTGGGCTTGAATGGAAACATCCAGGGCTGATACGGGTTCGTCTAGAACAATAAATTTTGGTTGAAGGATGAGGGCACGCGCAATTCCAATTCGCTGCCGCTGACCTCCGGAGAATTCGTGCGGGTAACGCATCGCGTGATAATCTTCCAGGCCGACCTTCTTCAAAACCGCAAGGACTCGCTCAAATCTTTCCTGTTCTGTGCCGATATTGTGGATTTTCAAGCCTTCTGCAATCGACTCGCCAATCGGGAGACGAGGATCAAGTGATGAGTAAGGATCCTGAAAGACAATTTGAATATGACGGCGCATCTCTTTGAGAGCATTGCCTTTTAGATTCAGGAGATCTACCCCATCAAAATAGACGTGACCGCTAGTGGCCTTGATTAAGCCGAGCATGGTATGACCGACTGTGGTCTTTCCGCAACCCGATTCGCCCACCAGCCCAAGTGTTTCGCCTTTGCGAATTGTAAAACTAACTCCGTCCACAGCCTTCACATGGGCAACTACCCGTTTCAATATACCGCCGTAAACCGGGTAATATTTAACTAAATCCTTAACAACAACCAAATCTTCCGACGAGGCAGGACTTTTTTCAAGATATGCGTTCATCCATTACCCTTTCTAACCTCAAGGTTTGAGCGGTGCAATGTGACCATTCCCATCCTGATATAACCAGCAGCGCACATAATGATCTGCCTTTCCAACAGATTGTAAATCCGGCTCAAATTGGTGGCAGATCTCCAGTCCATAGGCTTCCCGAGCGGTGCAACGCGGGGCGAAACGGCAGCCGGGTGGTAGATCTACTAAATTGGGAACATTACCGGGAATGGTAGCCAATTCTTCTTTGATTTGTCCGAGGACGGGGACAGATTCGATCAAACCTTGCGTGTAGGGATGACGAGGTGTGCTGAACAGGGTGTTCACATCGGCTTGTTCGACAATTCTCCCTGCATACATCACTGCAACTCGATCTGCCATCTCGGCGATTACGCCCAGGTCATGGGTGATTAAAATCACGGCTGTACCGGTGCGGCTGCGCAATTCCCTCATCAAGTCTAGAATTTGGGCTTGAATGGTTACATCCAGAGCGGTGGTAGGTTCATCGGCAATCAACAACTGCGGATTAAGCGCCAGTGCCATGGCAATCATCACCCGTTGAGCTTGTCCCCCGGACATTTCGTGAGGGTAGGCGTTGATTTTGCGGTGAGCGTCAGGAATTCCGACCATTTGGAGCAGTTCCAGGGTTCTTTGTCGCAATTCTTGTTTGCTCAATGAACTGTGGATCTTCAATATCTCACTGATTTGTTCACCGATTGTAAACACGGGGTTGAGGCTGGTTTGCGGTTGTTGAAAAATCATCGAGATATTCTTACCGCGTACTTGAGCCATTTCTTTTTCGGACATTTCCAGCAAATTTTTGCCATCAAACAAAATTTTTCCGTCTACAATTTTTCCGGGTGGTTCAATTAAACCCATTATGGAAAGGGAGGTGACACTTTTTCCACAACCCGACTCGCCCACCAGCCCCAAAACTTCCCCAGGATAAACTTCAAAATCTACCCCATCAACGGCTTTGACAATCCCGTCATCCGTGTAGTAATACGTTTTCAAATTTTGAACTTGCAAGAGCGGCGGAGTATTTTGATAAGTCATAATCCATTCTTCCTGCCGGTTATTTTTGGTGAGTCAATCGCGGGTCTATGGCATCCCGAAGTCCATCGCCTAACAGGTTGAATGCCAGCACCGTGATCATGATTGCGGCACCCGGAAAGAAAACAAGATGGGGTGCGGTGAACACCTGATTGCGTTCCGTACCCAGCATAGTTCCCCATTCTGGAGTGGGCGGTTGGGCACCCAAACCAAGGAATGACAGCGCGGCTGCATCCAGAATGGCGGTGCCGATACCCAATGTGCCTTGTACAATGAGCGGCGGAATGGCGTTGGGCAAAATGCGGCGTAGCAGGATGTGAAAGTGACTTCCACCCAATGCGAGAGAGGCCGAAACATAAGCCTGTTCTTTTACGGACAATACACTGGCACGGACCACCCTTGCGTAGACGGGGATAGCCACAATGGCAATAGCTAGCAGGGCATTTTCTAAACCAGGGCCAAGGACTGAAACGATGGTAATGGCTAACAGTAATGAGGGGAATGCCATCAAAACATCCATCAAGCGCATGATGATGTTATCCCACCAGCCGCCAAAGTAACCGGAAACAGCACCTAAAATTGTGCCAACCAGGATGGCAAACGAAACCGTCGTGAAACCCACATACAGTGAGTAGCGTGAACCGTATAACACGCGGCTGAATTGATCTCGGACATTTCCGTCAACTCCCATCAGGTGTTGAGGACGATCTTTTGGACAGCCGAAGAGGTGAATACACGGGCCTTCGCGCTTGCTGACGTTTTCGATGCCGATCAGCGGTTGAATCGGGTCATAAGGGGCAATTACCTCGGCAAAAATGGCGATAAGTATTAAGAATCCGAGCAGGGTCATGCCAAAAATGGCCGAACGCTGACGGAATATGCGCCGCAAGGTCAGCCGCCACAAACTATTCGAGCGGTAATCTTTTTGTTTGATCGAGTTAACTTTCAGATCAGTTACCATTTTTTTACCCTGTCATCAATTTACTCGAGGCGGATGCGCGGATCAATAAATACGTAGGATAGATCAACAATCAAATTCGCAATGACATAACCAGCAGCAATCACAACGGTGAATGCCTGAATAATAGGGAAATCACGGGCGGTAATGGCTTCAAAGAGAATCCGACCGACGCCGGCCAGCCCAAAGATGGTCTCGGTCAAAACCGCCCCGGCAAACAAGGTGCCAACCTGAATTCCAATGATGGTCACAATCGGCAAGAGTGCATTGCGAAAGGCATGTTTGAAAATCACCGTACGCCGCAGGAGACCTTTTGCGCGAGCTGCCCGGATGTAATCCTGCTTGAGAACTTCCAGCATGGAAGATCGAGTCATGCGGGCAATGATGGCCAGCGGGATGGTGCTGAGGGCAATAGAGGGGAGAATGAGATGTTGAACGGCATCCTTCAGTACTGTCCAATCTCTGGTGATTAAGGAATTGAGGATATAGAGGTTGCTGATGAATTCCACGATGTGAAAACGGAGGGATTCTTTGGGAAAATCCCAACCCAACACTTGATAAAACGGAACGCTGACCACTCCAGCCGATAGTCTGCCGGTAGGGGGCAACCAGAAGGGGGTGTCCTTTAATAAAAGGGCAAACACATACGCCAGGATTAATCCCAACCAGTAAACCGGCATGGAAACGCCAATATTCGCTCCAACCATGGTGATAACATCAATAATCGAGTTCCGCTTAACAGCAGACAAAATGCCCGCCGGAATACCTACCAGTACAGCAATCATCAGCGAAGTCAGGCCCAGTTCGATAGTAGTTGGTAGCCGTTCAATAAGGATGATGGTGACTGGCCGGCTAAAACGAATAGACATACCGAAATCACCCTTGAGGATATTCCCCATGTAAATTCCCAGTTGAACGGGGATGGGTTTATCCAAACCATATTGGGTGCGAAAGCGGTCACAGACTTCAGCGGTTGCTTTTTCTCCCAACATGGCTTTACAAGGATCACCGGGGATGAGACGGGAAAGCGTAAAAGTAACCACCAGGATTCCGACCATGACCGGAATTGCCAGTAACAATCGGCGAATTGTATAAGCGATCATAGGATTCCCTTACAGAAAACTACACAACTTCGTGTGGAAAAAGTCGCGCGGGACAGGCGAACCTCAATTGGGGAGGAGCGTCTATCCCGCGCGTTGGTCAAATCATCTCACACAGTTGAGCCTATGAGGAAAGAATTACTCTTCAGCGGGGGCGTTCATCAGACCCCACAGGTAGCTAAAGTACTCGAAAGCACCTGTGTTACCGATGTGCAGCGGATGGGCTGCATCCCAGGCAACTACCCAGGACATCACCACATCATTGGCATCGAAGGCTGAACCGTCATGGAATTTGACATTGGGGCGCAGTTTGCAGGTGTACTCGGTGAGGTCTTCATTGGGAGTGCACTCCGTGGCAAGCGCCGGTTTCACTTCCGTACCGCCGACCTCATAACCGAGCAGGGATTCGAGTACCTGTTCGCAGGCACGCAGGCTTTCACCATCGGTTTCGTCGCCGCAGTACAGAGAGATGGGTTCAGCATTCTGCATCCAGACAAAGGTCGAACGGCCGCCCGGATCCATGACGGCGAAGTATTCATTGCCTAGTGGGCTGGCGTGTCCGCCAACAACATCCGCGCGATAGGCGACTCCCGAACCACCGTGGGCAATCGGTACCATCGGTACCAATTCTTTGATTTTGTTGTTGGCCTGCTCGTAGATGGGGGTGGCTTCATCGGGATCGGCGATGCGGGCGCCCTGTTCAAGCAGTTCGTAAATTTCTGGGAATGGATTACCAAATTGAGGATTGGCTCGGCCGAAGTGGAAGTCGAGGAAGTTGGTGATATGGGGGTAGTCAGCGCCCCAACCGAGCAGGTAGAAACCGTTCAGACGACCGCTGGTGGACTCATCAATGAAGGCGCCACTCTCCATGACAACGATTTCGGCGTCTATGTTGAGATTTTCCTTCAATTGAGCCTGAATGTCGGTTGCAACCAGACCGGGTTCGGGCAGATATCCGCGAAATACATCGCGGTAATAAATTTTCGTCTGGAATCCATTAGGATAGCCAGCCTGAGCGAGCAGCTCGCGGGCTTTTTCCGGATTAAACTCGTACCAGTCTTCACCGACGCAACCATTGGGGATGGAGCAGGGGGTGAAGTGGGTGGCGACCGACGATCCAGCCGGGTAGAAGTTATCCACGATGCGCTGGCGGTCAATGCCCATGGCAATTGCCTGACGAACTTCGAGTTTGTCAAAGGGCTCAAAGGTATTGGTCATGCCCAGATAGAAGGTGTTGAGCGCTTCCCGTTCGATCAACTGGAGGTTGGGGTCGCTTCGGATTACTTCAAAGTCATCGGGGCTTGGATTGTCAATGCCATCAACCGTGCCGGATTGGAGTTCCAACAGTCGGGCAGCACCTTCAGATGCCCAGCGGAAAACCAGGGTTTCGGTTTTGGCTTTCTCACCCCAGTAATCATCAAAGCGTTTAAAAATGATGCTGTCACCGCGCTTCCAGGAATCCAGCACATACGGACCGGTGCCGATTGGTTTTTCCAGAATTTGTTTGTTGGCCATAGCGGCTTCAATCCATTCTTTCGGTTGAATGGCAAAGGCTGTGAAAGCTGCTTTCGACTCAAAAGCGGGATCTGGAACACATAAGGTGAACCGAACGGTCAGTTCATCAAGCGCGGCGATTTGCTTGATGATTCCGTTGTAGTTATCGCAGGTTTCCAGGCCATAAACCATCGGTTCAAAGCCTGCCTGAGGTGGGGCGGTGGGCTGTTCAGCCGGCGGCTGCTCAGGCGGGGTGGTAGGTTGTTGGGCGGGGGGCTGCTCGGTAGTTGGCGTGGCGGTTGGCTGACAGGCAGCTAAAACCAGGCTGGCAACCACCAAAACCGCCAAAACCCAAAAGAATTTTTTGGCTTTCATCACTACTCCTCCTTGGATTTATTTGAAGAAATGAATCAGATGCGTTTAAGAACGGGTTGGGTATATCGCTGGGGGGTAACCACCTCCTTTGGCGAGAGTAGATGGATAAACAGGGAATCTAACAGTCAATTATGCGTTAATTCTGCCAATAACGCAACCTTTTGGGGTCAGAATTTCATCAAAATAACCGGACGAAGATGAAACCAACCAGCCCTGCCCAGAGAATGTAATAAAGCATGGGCATTAAAGTGTAACGGATGATACTGCCTTCTCTTCCACTGAGGCCGACAACCGAAGCGGCTGCCACGACATTGAGAACACAAATCATGTTTCCGGCGTTTGCTCCCAGGGCTTGCAAGGCTAAAACAACAAAAGGAGAAAGATTGACCTGGCTGGCAACGCTGACCTGAAATAGGGAGAACATCATGTTGCTGAAGGTAGCACTACCTGCAAGAAACGATCCGAGGCTGCCGATGAGTGGGGCAATAAGCGGCCAGTACATTCCAACGAGATCTGAAGCCTGACGGGCTAATTCGATTGGCATGCTTTCCAACCCGGCTGAATTGATTCCGGAATTGATGAAAATTCGTACCATTGGCAATGCACCGCCCAAGGCGATTGCGCTACTGATCAACCGTTGCAGGGATTGGGTAATGACCCCCCGACGATTTTGACTTTGTATTTGAAAAAACCAGAACGAAAAGAGCGCCACAATGACAAAAATAGTACCCGGTAGATAAAGAGGCTCTAACGAAGTGCTGATTCCCGTTCCGAGAAGATTTTCGAAGCGTATGGAAATGCTTTGCAGAAAGGATTTCAAAGGTAAAAAGGGCAGACGGGTAAGTACTAAGAGGATGGTGAGAAGTAGGTATGGTATCCACGCCTTGCCGAGCGGCATGGGATGTTCAATCATTTGTACTTCTTCTTTTTGGTCATCAAAATCCCAGATGTGTGTTGGAAGGAGGAATCCCTTACGGGCAGAGGGTATCACGATCAACATGGCAACCAGCGCGCCAATCAAAGTCGGAAATTCCGGTCCCAAAAACAAAGCGACCACATAAGCGGGCAACAGGAAACTGATACCTGCAAAAAGGGCAAATTTCCACATTACCAGACCCTCCCGCCATGATTTATTCCTGCCGAAGAAACGGGTGAGCAGTAACACTTGAAACAGCGGGATCAGTGTTCCAACGAAAAGATCAATTTGGACGGATTGAGCGGCAACCGTTTCAATCACCTGAGGTAGAGTTAACCCGCCGGTAGCCTGAGCCACCAGACTTGCCATTTCGCCGCCTTGTTGCAACCCGCGGGTCATGCCGATTTGAAAAGTGGTTCCAAGAGCACCAAAGGTTACCGGACTGCTATTGGCCGTCAAAGCCAGCACGACCGCAGCAAGTGGAGGAAAACCAAGTGCAACCATCAGAGGGGCGGTGATCGCCGCTGGTGTACCAAAGCCGGCTGCACCTTCAATAAAAGCGCCGAATAACCATGCAACAATAATCGCCTGAACGCGTCGGTCGGGTGAAATGCTAAAGAACATTGCCCGAATTCGCTCCATCGCGCCTGCAACAGTCATGGTGTTCAGGAGCAAGATGGCGCCAAATAAAATCCATAGGATCGAGAGGGAAATGATCAAACCTTCGAGGATGGAAGCAGCGACATGAAAAAAGGGTACTTTCCAGACCAGCAATGCCAGAATTGCCGTAATCAGGAGACTTAACGGCATTGCTTTACTGGCCGGTAAACGCAATAGAACCAGCAAAATGAAGATGGCCAAAATGGGTGTGAGTGCGGTCAGAGTGGCTAATAAGTCCATAAAATCCATCCGGTGAAAGTTCAAGTTTGATTAGATGGGCTATTTTACCAGTAGTTCCAGACTTCTCGATAAAATTGTAAATTCATTTACGGTAAGGAGACGGTATAATAAAAAAGCAATCAGGAGCGAGATGAGGGTGGATAAATGATGGAAAAAACCAAGATTCTGGTCGTTGATGATGATCCTGCGATTCTTCGCTTATGTCAGCGGATTTTGGAGCGACATGGTTATGAAGTGAATACGGCTACCTCCGCAAGGGAAGCACTTCGGCTGGCGGAAGGCACCTTCTATGATTTGTTGATCACCGATATCCGCATGCCAGTTATGGATGGATTTGAGCTGGCATCTCGCTTTCGACAAATTCATACGGAAGCAGCCGTAATTCTCATCACAGGGTTTGGGAGTGTTGAAACCTCCATTCAAGCTTTGCGAAAGGGGGTTGATGGCTTACTGGTTAAGCCCTTTGAATCTTCCAAGGAATTGATTGAAACAGTTCATCATGTTCTTGAAAACCGCCGCTACCAGATAGATTCCGCCCGTCTACGAGTATTGAGACCATTATTTGACGTCATGGAAAATATTTACAGCCGGGTTGAACTGGAACCACTCAAGCAGTATTTGCAGGATCTTTCGGGAGATTTATTGCACGCGGCGGAGACCGGTGTTTATAAATTTGAAGATTCTTCAAAGACCTGGAAATTAGTGTTTGGTTGTGACTTGAATTTACTGGTTGAACCCCATCAGGTGGATTGGGATCGAATCGGAAGCACCTCGGAAGATGAACGCCTGAGGATTATCCAAACCGAACAATTGGATGATGTTATCCTTAAGAATTATTTACTCCAAAATGATCTGGATATCCTGCTTGTGCCGGTATTTCGTGAAAAGGCAAAGTTTATCCTCTACTTTTTACGTGCAAAAGGTGCAGAAAAGTTAAGTGAAGCCGACATTGAAATGGCAGCCATATTTTCAAGGCAAGCCGTCATTGCCATGGAAAATGCCCTTCTTTATAAAGATTTGGAGAGAATGTTTGAGCAAGCCAAAGAATCTCAACGGGCTATTCTGATGGCTGAGAAAATGAGCGCACTGGGCAGATTAATGGGAAGTCTGGCGCATGAGATGAATAATCCCTTACAGGCTGTCAGAAATTGTTTGCACCTTTCCCTGCGGGAAGATATAACCCAAGGGCAGAGGCAGGAATACCTCAGACTGGCCGTATTGGAGATCGAGAGATTATCTGCTTTGGCTCAAAATGCCTTGTCTTTTTATCGCACCAATCATCTTGAACGGAAAAGGGTGGATTTATTATCGGTTATTGAATTAGTAAAGGAATTAATCAAGCCTCAACTGATCGCAAATGGAATCGAGGTGATCCAAAATTTTCCTTCCTCGCCTGTCGAGGTGGAAATGATTCAAGACCATATTCAACAGGTTATCCTGAATGTGTTGCTTAACTCGATGGAAGCCTTGAAAAGCCTTCCGCCGCCGCGTAAAATCTGGCTTGATTTGATGGATCATCAATCTGATTGGGTCATCCTCTGTGTGGAGGACAATGGCAAAGGAATACCACCCGATTTAGAAGAGAAGGTGTTTGAGCCATTTTTCTCAACTCGCCAGGGTGGAACGGGATTGGGTCTGGCGGTGTGTTATGATCTGGTTGTGGATATCCACAAAGGGGATATTCGTTTTGTAAAACCCACCTACGGAACCGGCGCACGGTTGCAGATTAGCTTGCCTCGATAAGGATGATGACATCTATGCCCAGAATTTTGATTGTAGATGACGAAGATGCAGCCCGAGTTACCCTGTTAAGAATTTTACAATTGGAAGGCTTCGACGCCGATGGTGTTGAAAATGGAACCGCGGCTCTCCAAGCACTGACACGGCTCAATTATGACTTAATGCTGCTGGATTTGCGCATGCCCGATCTTTCCGGTATTCAAGTTCTGGAAGAGACAGCTATTAAATACCCGCGATTGAAGGTCATCATTCTGACGGCGCATGGAAGTTTTGAAACAGCGGTTCATGCTTTACGATTGAAGGTGGCGGATTATTTGCTCAAACCGGTTTCACCGGAGGTCATTTTGAATAGTATTCGCAAGGCGTTACAGGATGTTGAACCCAATCAATCGAGGGGGGTGGTCCTGGAACAACGACTGGATTATCAAGCAGATAGTGTTCTGACAGGTGAAAACACACTGTTGCGCCTTTCGAATGGTGTTCAAATTGATTTAATGCGGCGTGTTATTTCGTGGAATGAAATTACAATCCATTTAACACCAAATGAAGGAAAATTGCTTGGGGTTTTGCTGACAAATCATGCGGTCGTCATGCGCCATCAAGATCTGGTGCGGATGGTTTACGGTTACCGGCTTGGGGCAGAAGAGTCAGCCAAAATATTGCGTCCAATTTTTTCGCGCTTGAACCGAAAATTGGCTAATTTGCCGGGGGGCGATCAATGGATTCGCAATGTGCGGGGTTCCGGCTATGTTTTGGAAATTGAAGAGCGTGAAAGCGGGGTAATTCGTTGAGTTTATTTCTGCCACGGCAGGTGGGTGGTTGGCATGCGGGGCGGATTTAGCCAGGCGAGCCAGCCGGTTTGATGGCGTTTCTCAACCGGTTGTCTTTCAAAACCAACCAGAAGCAGGCTGGCACCAATACAAATTGCACCCAGCCATTGGAAGATATTCAGGGTTTCACCCAACCATAATCGCGCCAGAACTACGGTGACCATTAATTCGCCCAACCCTAAAAGCGCTGTTTGTAAACCGCCCAGTTTCTTGACGCCCATAAACAGAGTGAGACGGGCAAGAAAAGTAATTGCACCCATGCCGACTAGCGGCAGCCAGGAAGGATGACCTGCTGGCAGCTGTCGGTCAAAAAGCAAGTAACCTGTCAGAACAGTGATTGCCATGCCTAGCAAGGTGTAAAAGGTCACGGTGGGGGGTGGGGCTTCGTACAAAATTCTCTGGTTAATGATCAAATGCAGGGCATAGAAAGCGGCAGAAATCAGCATGAAAAGTGCGCCGAGCCAATCCATTGAACCAGTATTGCTATTCAGTAATAAGTAAGCGCCGGGTAGTGCAAGGCTCAGGCGAAAGAGAGTTAATCGCGAAATGGTCTGGCGGTCAAGCAGCAGCCAGAAGGCAACAAAGAGTGGATAAAAAGAGTAGAGCAAATGGCCGATGCTGGCTTCCAGGCGGGCGAGTGCAACATAATAAAAGATTGAACCAATGCCATTAATAAAACCTGCCAGAAAACAGCCAATCAAACCAACGGGATAAATATACAAATAGGGTTTTTGAAAAAGCATAACGACGGCAAGGAGACTGACTGCCAGCGTTGTCCTCACTGCAACCACTGCCAAAGGGGAAAAACCGGCGAGCAAAGCCTGCTTGCCAAAAATGGGCAGCAACCCCAATAAAATGGCTGAGGATAAAGCCGCATTAATCCCCTGAGAGTGGATTTTTCTTTCCATGAGGATGTGTAAACTCTCGGCGCCGGAGGATTACTTTAAGAATGCCCGTACCTCGTCCAGCAAATCATCGCTCATAAAATCCCCTTTCTGCATCAGTGTTTGAATGTGCCCGCGCAAACGCTCTTTTTCTCCCGGACTCAGTTCCTTGGCCGTGATCACAATGATGGGTATCTCGGCGGTGTTTGGATCAGCCTTGAGAGCTTCCATGACTGCAAAACCGTCCATTTCTGGCATCATCAAATCAAGGATGACCAGATTGGGACGCTGGGTGCGGATAAGTTCAACGGCTTCCACACCATTAGCGGCCTCAAAGAGTTCATAATCTCCCTGAGATTGTAAAATTCTCCTGATCAGCCGGCGAACATCCGGGTTGTCATCCACGATTGCGATGCGCGGGAAGCGATCAATGGCTACTTTACTGAGGGCAGCCAGTAAGCCTTCTTCAGCGCTTTCCTCCATTTGCTCCGACGGTAGGACAACATCTTTAGACCATCCTTCACCGAGGATGTTTCGCTCGATTGGCATTGTATGACCGCTGACATTGATCACCACGCTTTCGTGGGGGGCAATTTGTCCAGAACGCACCAGTTTTATCAATCCGGCGACGGCCACCCCTGCCGCTGGTTCGACCGAAAGACCTTCCATTTTTGCCAAAAAGTGCATGGCGCGAAAGGCTTCCTGATCACTGACCATTTCGAATGTTCCACCGGTTTGCAGAATTTGCTTACGTAAAAGAGTGTAAGTGCGGCCGGGGTCACCGGTTGCTAATGTCGCAATCAAGGTATGGGGCGAGCGAACCGGAGTCGCATTCTCAAGCCCCTGACGCCAGGCATGAACCATTGGGGCGCAACCTTCCACTTGAATCACGGCAATTTTGGGGATGCGGTCAATAATGCCCATACGATAGAGTTCTTCAAAACCTTTGTAAACCCCCAAAGGTCCCATGCCACCGCTGACTGATTGAATATACCAGTCAGGAGTTTTCCATGGAAGAACGGATAATCCTTCGGTTGGTTGAAGAGAATTGCCTTTTTGCGCGGTGAATTGCTCGGCGATCTCGAAAGCAATGGTTTTCATGGACTCCACACTGGTGATACTCTTTGCGCCGGCATCCAGATACAAACCGCGCTGGCGGGCAAATTCTGCTGCAACCTGTTTTGCCTGATCATAAGAACCGGTTACTTTGATGACCTGAGTGCCATACAGCGCTACTTCGCGCATTTTTGCAGCTGGAACCAGACTGGTGAGAAAAGCCCATAACTTAATACTTGCCCGAGCTGCGTAGGCAGAATAAGCAATGGCAACATTCCCGGTTGAGGCAATGACAGCTTCCGTAATTCCTGCTTCTTTCAGTGCAGAGATAGTTACGGCAGCCTGACGGTCCTTGAAAGAGGCGGTAGGCCCTTGACGCTCGTCCTTTAGATACAGGTTGGGGTGACTGAGGATCATCCCTAAATTCAAAGCCCGAACCAGCGGAGTGCCACCTTCATTCAGGCACAGATCAGGGTTGGGGTTGAGGACGGGCAGCAATTCCCGGTAACGCCAAATGTTGAATGGACGGTGAGAAATCAAATCTGGCAGGTTTTTGCCAATTGTTTCATAATCATAAACGGCTTTACGCCAGACACTGCCACACTTTGGACAGGTAGATTGAAGCGGTGAAAAGGGGGATTGGTAACCACAATCCAGGCATTCAATGGAAAACGATAAATTCATCAATGGATAATCCTCATGGGGAATTAAACCTGTATTCGGTGTAAAGCCTGCTCAAGGTGGTTGAGCAAGTCTTTTTCCCGCAGGTAACTTTTATTGAGCATATTCTGGCTGAAGCTAGCCAGTTGATGATGTTGTTCTGGTGTCAGGTCAGCACCTGTGAGAATGATGATGGGTATATTGCGGTATTCGTTATCGGTGCGAATTTTTTCGAGCAATTGAAAACCATCCAGCCCCGGCATAAAGAGATCAAGAATAACCGCATCCGGTTGGATATTGTGAATCATCTGCAATGCTTTTTCGCCATCAAAAGCGGCAAAGATTTCAAAGTTTTTCTGCTCTGCAAGGGTTTTCTGGATCAGACGCTGATCTTCCAGCGAATCATCCACAACCAGAATGCGATGAATCCGGTCCAGACGGTTCAGGCGGTAAACCGCATTGACGAGATCTTCTTGCAGGAAAGGTTTAACCAGATAATCAGCAGCCCCAAGACTGAATCCTTTTTCTTCTTCTTCCAAAATACTACAAATTATTACCGGAATGTCTCGGGTTTGGGGATCATTTTTCAAGGCATGAATGACCTGCCAGCCATCCACTTCGGGCATCATAATATCCAATGTGATTGCAAAGGGTTTGAGAGATTTGGCTTTTTCAAGGGCAAGTTTTGGCTGAGTAAGGGGAACGACTTTGTAGCCACTGGTTTGTAAAAAGCGTTCATATAATTTTATGACTTGCAGATCATCGTCAATGGCCAGAATAACTTTTTCGGTTTTGGATAAAACCTCATCCGATTTCAATTCGCTGGTCTGTTTTTCTGGCTGGTGGACTGGCAGGGTAAAGTAGAATGCGCTGCCTTTACCTACCTCACTCCACAACAAACCAATTCGGCCGCCGTGCAGTTCAATGAAAGAACGGGAAATGGAAAGCCCCAAACCCGTACCACCGGTTTTTCGGGTTGGAGAATCGTCCACCTGAGAAAATGGCAGGAATAATTTTTCCCGTCCTTTTTCGTCAATTCCCTGTCCGGTGTCGGTAACGACAACCATGACCTCGGGTTTGTTATCAGGGCTGATTGACTTCTTCGCTTCGACTGTGATAGAACCGGCGTCGGTAAATTTGGCGGCATTGGAGATAAAGTTCAGTAAAACCTGTCGGATGCGAGTATTGTCCGCGATGACAACCGGCAAGTCCGGCTCTACCTGATGATGAAGTTTGATGGGTTTGTCTTTTACCAACCCCACTGCAGTGGACATGACAGAATTGACCAGATCAGCAATGTTGACTTCTTCGAATTGCAGCTCCATTTTTCCGGCTTCGATTTTCGAGAGGTCGAGAACGTCGTTGATCAGCCCGAGCAGATGCTGACCGGAATTATAGATTGAGGTGAGATCCTGCCGTTGGAGGTCGTTGATTGGCCCGTCAATTCCTTTAAGGATTACACGAGAAAATCCAATGATTGAATTTAATGGGGTGCGTAACTCGTGGCTCATATTGGCGAGGAATTGAGATTTCAAGCGGTCAACCTCGCGCATTTCCTGATAGGCTTTTTGGGCGAGTTCGTAGGCGCGGGCATTTTCAATCGCCACGGCAATCTGGTCGGCAAGAATCTGTAACACACTCAGATCATCCTCCTGAAAGGCATTTGGCCGCTCCGATTGAATATCCAATGCACAGATGACGCGCTCGGCAATGCGCAGGGGAATGCCCAATTCCGAGCGTGTTTCTGGTAAGTGTGGATTGGGGAGGTATATTGGGCTTTCAGCAACATTATTGACCAACACTGGCTCGCCCGTATCGGTTACCTTACCAATGATAGATCGTGAACCAACCGCAATTCTTTGACGGCTTTGCATCACTTCCTGTGCGCCATGACCGCTGGCTTGTTGAATAATGGCATGGGTACCTTCATCGTTGACCAAAAAGATTGCCGTGTGATAAAAACCAAACCGCTCTCGAAGGAGATTGACAATACGATTGAGCAGTTCATCTTGAGAGAGGACGCTGGTCGTATCGCGGGCAATTTCTGCGGCAGCCTGAAGTTCGAGGGCTCGACGTTGAGCTTCCTTGAGCAGGCGTTGTCTTTCCAAAGCTACTGCCACACCGCTACTGGCAACATTCAGTACGCGGACCTCCTCCATGTCATAATTAGCAGGCTGACTGGAAGTGACAGCCAGGACACCGACGATTTTCCCCGCACTAAACATCGGTACAAAAATGCCAGAAGCCACTCCCATATGGTGGAGGGTTTGTTTAGAAATGGGATCCAACCGACTATTTTCAAGACTGGTTAAGACGATGGGTTCCTCTCGCAATTCTTTGAGGATCGGCAAACGATTGGTGGGTTGGCGCAGATTCACCCAATCCGAATTGTCATTAACTGAGGCGCTGGCAACAACTTCAAACTCCAGCGGATTGCCTTTTTGATCGTTGTAGATTTGGATGATTGTCACCCGTTCTGCGCGAGCAGGCAGGATTTCAGTCATGACGAGATCAACCAAATCGGTAGCGTCTCCTGCCTGGGCAATGCCACTGCTGATTCGGTAATAGAGTTCCGTTTCAGCAAGGGCTGCCTGAGTTTGTTCGAACAGGCGCATGTTTTCAATCGCGGTAGCCATTTGATCCACCAGCGGTGGAAAGGTGCGCATTTCTCGAATGGTAAAGAAGTGCAATCCCTCAGAAAGAAAGAGTAGTGCGCCTAATTGTTTTCGGGCAGCCCACAGCGGTAAAACAGCAATGGAGCGCACTTTCATTTCTTCCAGTGCCGACCGAGTAGCGGGTAGAATGGCTAGATCATAGATGTCGTTATGAAAAGCTGGTGTTTCAATGGAAAGCAGAGGATTATAGATGGTGTAATCCAATTCGCTGCCAATTATCGGCGGAAGGGGACCTCTTCCAGAATGCCAGGTTGCGGCAATTCGCAGCAGGGGTGTACTTAACGGGTCAGATTGCTCAAAGAGCACCAGAATGATCCGATTTATTTTTTCATCGGTGATGCCGCCGGCTATCGCACGTACCATCTCATGGTAATCGCCCGCCAATGCCAGATTGTGACTGATTTTATAAAGTGTTTCAGTCTCATCCAGTGAGGATCGCAATTGTTCAAGCAGATCTTGTCGTACAAAAGTATTCGCCAGAGCATCGGCAGCGACTTGCAGGACACCGATTTCGTCATTTTTCCAAATTCGATCCGTTTTTTGCTCTAGTGCAATAAAACTTGGAATGTCCCGGTTGCCCGGCACAGCCAGTATCAGTATGGATTGAATGCCGCGCTGACGGAGGAATTCTCTCTCCCGGCCTTCGAAATCTTCCGGCTGTCCCATAAACCAGCCTTTTTCTTTCAGTGCAGCCGCCCAATTTGGGAACAAAGCAGCAGAAAGCGGCTGACGCACAACCAAATCCGAACCGGGACGGAGCTGTGGCGCAATCCAATGGTCTGTCACAATCCAGTGCAAGCCCTGTTCATCTTCTCTTGCGCTGGCAAAGTAAATATAATCACACTGGGCTGCTTCCCCGAGGAAGCCTAACATGCCGGGGATACCGCGGATGCCGCTTTCCGTCAATGTAGCAACAGCCTGAGCAACATTGGCTTGATAACGTTCGCGCTTTTCAATTGCTTGAAGGGCGCTCGTCACTTCTTGGAACAGATTGGCGTTTGCCAAAGCAATGGCTACCTGAGAGGCGATTGTTGAAAGCAGGTCGGCTTGAATATCGGAATAAGCGGCGCCATGTTGAAACTCTTGCAGATAAATAACTCCTAAAACCTTTTCGGCAGTGACCATGGGGACAGCAAGCACGGCAGTTGGAAACGGTGGATCCGCATGAATTCCTTTAGCGGCGAAGGCGTTTGCCACATCATCCTGAATGCGTACAACCTCCCGATTGCGAACGACATAACTGATCAGATCATTTCCCAATGGTTGAGGTGGTAAGGGTTGATGAGTTGAGTTAACCGTGTGAACTGGGAATGTCAGGGTTTGCTGATCGGCATCCAGCATTGCTATGGTCAAATTACGACAGTTTAAAAGTTGAATCAGTGCCTGCTGTAAAGTTGCGATAATCTCATCTTTATCGGTCAACCGGGAAATTTGCTGGCCAATCTCGTTCAAGGCTGCCAGGTCTTTGTTGCGGCGCAGGATCTCTTGTTCCGCACGAACTCTCTCGTTGAGTTCCTGTTGAACGGCGGCATACAACTCCGCATTTTCGATTGCAAGGCCAAGTTGATTGGCAACTTCCTGTACCAGCAATAATTCTTCTTCGCTCCACCGGAGTTTTTCTTCATCCCTCATAATTTTCAGGATGCCGATATCTTGTTGCCGTTTTTTGAGGGGAACGGTGATAATGGCGGGGCTTTCGAGGACGGATTTGGTATGCGATTTTATGGATAGGGGCGGGGCTTTTTTTGCTTTCGATTGGAGTTGAGTACTGGATGGGGTTTGGGGTGGAGGTGTCTTATCCGGCTGGCTGGCGGCTTTCTTTACAGAAAATTGTGGAGTGGTGGGAGGAGTTTGTGTAGATTGATCATCCAATAATGGTTGGGCAATACCATGAAAACCGCTCTTTTCGCCGTTAGGGTCAAGTTTTTTGAAGATTGTCAGGCGGATCGGTACAGGGCTGCCACTTTTGGATTGAAACACAACGGGCAAGTCAACTGGAAATAAATCCTGTTGCAAGGCATTTTGTAATTCGGCTTCCGATTCTCGGCTTAACCCAAATGAAGTAATTGGTTGGCCGATGACCTCATCCGGTAAGTAACCGAGACTGGCTTTAACTGTATCTTCGCAGGAAATAATGCAACCGCTTTGATCGGCTTCCCATTTCCACAGGGATTGAACCGGTGGCAGCGCAGAGTGAACGGCGGGGTGCTCGACAGCGTCTTCAACGATGTTGGCAAAGAGATTTTCAAGCCGGTTGAGCAATTGCTTTTTCGACATATTGGAGGATCTCCTGGGCTAATTCGCGATATTGCGTGGCAGATCGGCTTTTGGGGGCATGATAAATAATCGGCAAGCCGGCGATTGAACTCTCCCGTAGACGGGTATCAACCATAATAATGGTTTCCAGCACACCATTACCAAAATTTGTGCGCAATTGTTCGCTGAGAGTTCGATGAATCCGGTTGCGGCGATCGAACATGGTCAGTAAAAGTCGGTAAGTAAGGCCGGGATTGGTTTTCGCACGAACACGACGGATTAAGCTCATCATATTTTTCAAAGCATATATCGAAAAATATTCGGCCTGAGTGGGAATGATGAGCAATTGTGAGGCTGTCAGGGCATTGACCACCATCGAACCCAAAAAGGGGGGACAGTCAAAAATCACATAATCGAATGGCAGGTGGCTATTGTTAAAAGCCTTTTTAAGGGTATATTCGTAGTCCGGGTGAGCCGGTAAAATCCTTTCACTGAACCCTAGATCATGATTGGAAGGGATCAAAAATAAACCCGGAATACCGCTTTCCCGCCATAGTTCATGGATTGGAGATTGTTGAGTAAAGGTGTTCAGTATGGTTGCATGTCCGTTGAGGGGGTCTGCGCCCAAAGCAAGAGTAAGGTTTGCCTGAGGATCTAAATCTACCAGCAATACTCGTTTTCCCGATTCAACCAGTGCAGCGCCCAATGAAAGCGCAGTAGTAGTCTTGGCAACGCCGCCTTTTTCATTGGTGATGGAGATAAAATAAGTCATACCTGCCTCTCTCTTTTCGATCCGTTTGATCCATTGTTTCGTTTTTGAGAAGAAGAATCATTTTTCGTTGGCGACGATATGTCTTCTTTGTTTTCTTTCCAAATTACCTCGGCATGACTGGCGTTCAGAGTGCGTTTCAACTCTTGAACGGCGATTTCTATCATCGTGGTTGGGTCATTTGTGGAGCGAATCTTGCTGGTGATTTCCAAAACACGGCGCTCTCGCTCCGCGCGGCGGATAGTTTTTTCCAGCAAACGAGCATTTTCCAAAGCCAACCCAACCTGATCAGCGACTGCTTGAATTGAACGAATTTCCTCTTCGCTCCAAACCCGGTCGGCAATCTGGTCGTCTTCTATATGAATTACACCGACGGTTTCACCTCTCAACCTGACTGGAACGGCGAGGGTAGCCGGCAGATTTTCCTTTGCTGGTTGGATGACAATATCTCCGGAAAGCAACGCAGCAGAGATTTCTTGTTCTTGAATCCCTTCCAATGCAATCAAGCCGTGAGGGGTTGCACGGTAACCAAGTATCGGACGCTCACCAGCTTCCTTGCCCCATTCCTGGCGCAAATAAAGGCGGTGAACTCGTTGAGATTCCTCCAGTGCTTGCAAAGTTTCGGTATACAATCGGTTGTTAAGAATAGCAATGGCAATTTGATCAGCTAAAATACTGAATAATTCAATGTCTTCTTGGGTGAAAGCGTTGGGTATTGTGCTTTGGACATCCAGAGCGCCAATTACCTCGTTGTTCGCCTTGAGGGGCAGCGCCATTTCGGATCGCGTTTGAGGTAAATCGGGGTTATTGAAGAAGACGGCATCTTTACCAACGTCCGTTGCGATACGGGCTTCGCCTGTGCCGGTTACATAGCCTACAATACCAATCTGCCCGACTTTGAGACGGTGCTGGCGGGCAAGCATCCGCTTACCGCCCTCTGAATTGGCTGCTCGAAGAACGGCGTATTCCTTTTGTTCGTCCAACAAGAAAACCCCTACGTGGTAAAACCCAAACCGCTCACTGATGAGGACAGTTAATTGATTCAACAGACTTTCCAGTCTCTGAGTTGAAACAATTCCACGGGCTACATCGGATACGGTTTGCAGCTGACGCGTTCTGTAAAGTAACGCTTCATTCTGCTGGGCAAGTTCCTGCGTTCGCTCACGAACGCGGTCTTCCAGAGTATTGATCAAATTTTTCAACTGGTTGGTCATGAAGTTAAATGCCTGAGCCAGTTTTCCAATTTCATCCCCCGTTTCTACTTGTGCTTGAGCATCCAGCTCGCCGGAGGAGATCAATTCGGCGGTTTGCTGCAACCGAACAATTGGACGACTGAATGAGCCAGAGACGACACTGGCAATCAAGCCGACCAACCCGGCAATCAGGGTGGAAATCAAGATGGACAGTCTCCCCTGCCGAGCAACCAAACCGGCAAAGGAGGTCTGTTCGCGAACAAACACGAGATACCATGGCTTGCTTTTCAAGCGAGTGATTGCTCCAAGTTCCGGATGGTTGGGATCATCCGAATGAAACTCACCAGTGAAGAAGGGAGAGTTCAAATAATTTTCCAAACCTGCTGAAAGGGCAACATCATTCGTGCTCATCTCGTAAAGAGGTAGATTTGGAACCCGGTTGGATTGAATTAATTTTCCCATCACGTCTGAGGGCAGTGGCATGACCAGTTTGTAAATGTTATTGGGAATAAGGGTATCTGCCAGGCGCAGAAAGTTTTCATCTAGCAAGATGGGATAGGAACGGATGCCGACTAAATTGACTTCTTGCTGGAGCAATTCCTGCAAGATCAGGGCATCGAATTTGGCGCGTAAAACACCAATCACTTGCTGGCGTTGATTGCGAATCGGGCTGGAGAAGTAGATGTAGCCATTGCGTGATTGCGGGTCAAAAATCACAGGGGAAGCATATACCTGGCCGGTTGTCATTGGAAGTGTAAAGTAATCGTATTTGGATTCATCCTGCCCAATTTGGAGGGGGTTAATATCCAAAACGGCTTTGCCTTCCCCATCTACCAAACCATACGAACGCAGATACCGCTGCTGACGCGAAGATAATGAACGCAGGGTCAGGCTGGCAGCTATTTCCTGAGAACTTTCAGCACGATATAAGGGTGAAAGCGACAAGTAGTTCGAAAAGACGCTTAAGGAAGCTTCGCTGGCGATGGATTGTTTATTTTCCTCAAAGAAGGAATCAACTTTAGAGGCAGTCTGCTGGGCGGCCAGCAAAAGAACTTGATTAGTTTGATTGCGCAAAGCGTCTTGAAAGAAGCGAGAATTGATGATAGAGATAACTAACAGGGGGACAATTGCAATTGCAAGAGAAATTGTGAGTAGCTTGATACGTAGTGTGGCGGAGAGAACTTCCAGCATCAACAAGATGATGTAAACCATCATCAGGATACCCAATAATACCGGTATATATAACTCGATTTGCGGCAATCGAATTTGCGGAACCGGGAAGAAATTACCGGAAATCACGACCATCAAGGCTGAAAAGAAAGCGAGGGTAATACCAGTATCCCTTCGCTGACCTTCGAGAGCCCCGGTAACCAGCAGGGTCAAAACCAGAAAGAGAATTATTGCAAGCGGCAAAGCGACATTAACAACGAGGGCACTGTAAGCAATAGCAACAATGGAAAGTGATGGGGCAAGCAAATAGGTGCGTTTCTCCGCTACATTATTCTCGGGGAAAGCCGCGGAAAAGAGTGATGCCAGAAAACCGGCCGCGCTGAAGAATGTAAGCGTAAAAATTTGCCAGTAAGGTTGATAAAAAGACGTTAACAGGAGAAGGATACTTGAAATTCCAAGGACAATTGCGGAAAGCCGGGCAATCCCTGCGGCAAACCGATCGCGACGATAAGAAGGCTCAGTGCCTTCTTGTGAGATTATCCTCATAATATTGCTTTGATAGCCAATGTTCATGAAACCTCCAATGGAAAATCCCCTTGGCGTATCTCTTCCGGAGGAAGAATCTGGACAACCACTTCTCTTAACCCTAGTTTTTGTCTGAGCTGCTGGGCGGTTGTTTTAAGAATGTGATCGAAATCCGTACTGGAACGTACTTGCGTGGCAAGGTCGCCTACCAGATGTTCCCGTTCGGCACGGAGTTGTAATTCCTCTAATAAACGGGCGGTTTCCAGGGCAGAACCCAATCGTTCGGCAGTTGTGTTGAGAAGTCGTTGAATTTCTGGAGAAGGTTGACCGCCTTTGAATTTGACATTGAGCATCCCAATTACTTCTCCGCGGCTTTGAAGCGGCACATTTAACACATGGGGATCAGAAATGGTTTGGGAGGGATTGTTAACTGTGCTGATCGGCTCCACCTGTTTGCGGTTTGGATCGTAACGGAAACCGCGAGTTTTTCGACTGGTGCGGATGTAAACTCGCCAAGACTTGCGGGTTTCGGTTCGGTAACCGCTCTCCAAATCGGCAACGGTTTGCTGAAGCTGGTCAATCAGCCGGATGCGCTCTAAGGCAACGGCGAGCTGGTTGGCAATAATTTGTAACGATTGAATATCCACTTGTGAAAAGGCTTCTGGTTCGGTGGATTGAATATCCAGTGCGCCTAACACCCTCTCTCCGATTTTGATGGGCAGGGCAATTTCAGAGCGGGTATGAGGGAGCAATGGATTTTTGAAGTGGACGGCATCTTTACCAACGTCTAGTGCAATGCGAGCCTCTCCGCGGGCGACCACATTCCCAACGATACCCTCCTCGCCCTTTTTCAGTCGGTGTCCCTGGGCAAGCATTTTTTCACCAGCCTCTCCCAGCGCGGAAACCAATACCGCATATTCATCTGCCTCGTCCATCAGGAAAATACCGGCGTGATAGTACCCTAATCGGTCGCGAATCAGCTGGATCGTGTTACGAAACAGGTTTTCCTGGCTGGTTTCCATGGAGATTTGATGGGCAATTTCTCCGGCGGTTTCCATCAGGCTGGTTTGCCGAGTGAGCAAGCGAGTACGCTCCTCAATATGGGCTTCCAAATTTTTTCTTTCCTCGCTCAAAAGTTGAGAAAGTTCTTTTTCAGAGGAGGCGGCCATGCTGTATGCCTTGAGAAGGTAACGATTAATGACTGCCAATGTCCAATTGGCAAGAATGAAGGTCGCAATCCATCCAATAAAGGGAATGATTTCAAGAGGTTGTGGTTCAAGACCAAACGGTTGGAGTAATCCAAAATGGAGAAAAATACCTGCCAGTATGATGAGTACCAGACTTACAAAAAAGGAGATGATTCCGGCGCTTTCGTTCCAAAACACAAAGGCAATTTGGACTCCAGTAAGCAAGAGGAGAAGTCCAAAGCTTTGAGTTTGACCAAGAAGAATAACTGTGATTCCAACCAACAGATAGAAGGCTACCAGAAAACCACTCCGCAAGGCGGTTGAAAGTTTTCGACGAAATGTAACGAGAAGTAACAGGGCGAGCAATGGCGCAAGCGCCAGTGGAATAAGAGGCTGCCGGTCAAGTGCATTCTGAAAAGCAATCCACAGATAAGCAGCCAGCCCGATAATGCTGGTGAGGTTTAATATGGGTTGCAGAGCGCTACTCAGATCAACACCATCACCCGGCTCACGAAACGGGGAGGTAATGGAGATAAAGGGGCGGGTAGGAGAATTTTCGCTCATTCTATAACTTCCTCCATTCGATCTTCAGCCGGGGGGATTAAGTGGACACTCACCTCAGCAACATTGGGAAGATGACCAATTTCAAGAAGTGCGGCTTTGAGAATCTGATCAACGGTGTTCGCTCGGGAAAATTCAGCCGTCATCTCGCTAAGCCGTTGCTCTTCCAACGCCCGGCGCTGGGTTTCTTGAATCAAACGGGCGTTTTCCAGAGCAATGGCGGTTTGATTGATAACGCCATCAATAAACTCCATTTCCTCAGTCGTTAAGCTTTTACTGCCCACATCGAGGGTCAGGTTTCCAATCGCCTGATCACGAATGGTAAGGGGGATGTGGATGAGATTGGATTCTTTGCTATCCTGAGCTGCAGCAGGATTTTGATAGGAATATTCCATCTTGCCATAGATTGCAATGGTATCTTCCCAAGATTGCATGAGATAAGCTCGGTTAAGAGCGCGAATTTCTTCGAGATTTTGCTGGGTTTCCTGAAACAGGCGGGCATTCTCCAGGGCAGTGGCCAACGAATCGGCTATCCCCATCAAAATGCGAATATCATCCTGATCAAAGGCTTCGGGTTGTGTGGATTGGATGGTCAGAGCCCCCAAACAAACTCCACGGCTGATGATTGGGAGTGCCATTTCGGAACGGGTGAGCGGCAAGTAAGGGTTGTTGAAACGAACGGCCTCTGCACCGGTGTCCAGGGCAATTCTTGGTTCCTTGCGCGCGGTTGCCCAGCCGATCATCGAATTGCTTCCAACAGCCAGTTTATGACCAGCAGCAATCATTTGACGGCCGGCATCGCCGGTCCCGGCTTTCAGGACGGCAAATTCGCCGCGTTCATCAATCAGAAAAATACCGGCATAATACAGGTCAAACTCTTTTTGAATCAAGTCAACGGACTGTTGAAGGAGTGTTTCGGGGTCGAGAAAGGTGTTGACCGCCCTGGCAATTTCTGCGGCGGTACGAATCTGGTTTAGACGGCGTTGCAAGGCGGCCGTTCGTTCTTCAACATTTTTTTCCAAATTGAGGCGGGCAGCATTTAATTGCATGGTCAATGTGCGTTGTTGCAATAATGAACTTTGTAAACCATTCAAGATAGTATAAATAGAGATCAAAATAAAGCCGCCCACAAGGCTGAAATGAATGGCAACATTGACCCAGTTGGAGAAACTCATCGAATTCAGTAGAGTTTCCCTTAGAGGTTGGCTCATTCCGCCGTAATTCATTCCATATGCCATTCCCACTACGGTTGCAAAATTCAGTAAGATGGCAAATACTCCGGCTCGCACTCCCCACAATAACCCGGCCAGGAAAACAATCGCTAAAATATAGGCAACAGCATTCCGCGTAACTCCGTAAACAACGAGGTTTTGAACACCCAGACCGTATAAAACGAGCAGAATGACCAGAGTGCGCAAGTTGAAAGCTAACTTTCTGAGGAACGGCATTGCAAGTGCAACAACTAATGCACCCGTATATATGTAAATCGAGAGGCGATCTTGAAATTGGATTGCCCGTTGTACGGCGATGTAGTAAATAACCGTACTCCCCAATGCAATAAGGAGAAGCGTAGATTGTAAAATGCGCTCTCGCCAGACAGCTAATTCCCCTAAGCGGGAAATGTGAGAAGGGGTATTGGCAGGATTGATTTGGCGGATGAAGTTCATTGGCCGTTTTCCTCCGGGTGGTGACCGTTGTTCTGGTTGCCGGAGCTGGACACGATGGTGTCCTTACGCTCAAGTGATGAACCTTGTAGAACCGGATTGATCTGTATCTGGGCTTTGCGTGCACCGACGACCCGGCTAATTTCATTCACCGACGTACGAAGAATGGTTTCAATATCCACTGAACGACGGATTTTACTGGTAATTTCGTAAAGCATTCGCTGGCGTTCGACTTGCTGACGAATTTGATCTACCAGACGGGCATTGGTCAAAATTGCGCCGAGCGAGTCCCCCAAAGCACCAATGATTTCTTGATCGTTTTCGTCGAATCGTTCAATCTGTTCACTTTCGAGCGAAAGTACTCCAAGCAACTCATCTGAAAATAGGACTGGCACCGCCAGGGCTGAGCGTGTTTCAGGGTGGACTGCTGGCGATGGCTCATTTGGTGAAAGATGACTGACTCGCATCGGATATCGCTCTCTGGCGACAAGTGCCGGCAGGTAATTGCTGGTTTGGATGTTGAATTGATTAATTTCTAATCCCTCAAACCCGATGGCAGTATGCAAAAACAGGTTGCCATCTTGATCGGCGAGATAAAAGGCTACTCGTTCCTCACCCAATGCCGTTCGCAGGTTATAGACAGTTCGTTGGATGGCTTCGCTGAGATTGGTGCTGGTTGAGGCGGCTGTGGTCATTTGGTGGAGTAAGCGATGTTTGACCAGATTTTCCTGAGTGCGTGCGTATAGATTGGCATTTTCCAATGCCATTACCAGTTGATCGGCGAGAATTTCCAGCGTGTGAATATCCTCGGTTTGAAACGCGTTTATCCGGTCGCTTTGCACATCCAATGCACCGATCACCTTGTTCGCGGTTTTTAGCGGCACAACCAGCTCTGAGCGTGTATCCGGGAGGAGGGGGTTGGGATAATAATTAGGATTTTGACGAGTATTGTTGGAAACCACTGTTTCGCCTCTGGCAACGGCCTGTCCAACCAGCGACCGCGATCCAACAGCCAGGCGATGTCCGACGGCTTTCATTTTCTGCCCAATATCTCCAGAGGCTTCATGTAACACGGCATATTTTCCAGTCGGCTCTACCAGGAAGACAGAAGCATGATAATAGCCAAACCGTTCACGAATCAGGTTCGTTGCATTGACCAGAACCTGTTCTGCCTGCAAAGACGAAGCAACATCGCGGGCGATTTCAGCTGCAGTGAGGAGTTGTTGAGCCTGACGACTGCTCAGATTTTCCGTTTTCTTCAATTCGGTAATATCCTGGGAAATTACCAGCAAGGCATATGGGTTTTTATTGGCTGGATCTGTGTTGGAAAAAAGCGGAACACGAGAAACTAATTCCCAAAGTGTTTCACCATTATCAGCCTGGTATTCAACCAATTCTCCAATGACGGGTATGCCCGAAGAAATTACCCGCATATCCTTCTGGTGACGAATGCTGCCAGTTTCACCGGGGATTAACTCCTCGTCGGTGTAACCATTTATCTCACTGGCTGATGAATACCCAAGGCTGGCGATGAAGGAATTGGAAACCCGTAAATAACGGCCGTCCTGGTCTTTGAAGTAAATTTTCTCCGGTACGTTTTGCAGCAGGGCGTTTAGCAGGGTGTGTTCCTGATCGTATGCCTGTAAGGTGGAAGTCATGCTTTCAACCAGTTGCGCGTTGCGGATTGAGATTGCTATTTGAGGGGCAATGGTTTCCAGCAAGATCAGATCCTTCTCAGAAAATCGTTCTTCTTTTTGGGTGTCCTGCACAATGATTGCTCCCAGCACCTGACCGCCCAGCATCAATGGTACACCCAGCCAGGATTTGGCTGGTTTACCGATGATTTTTGCGCCTAAACGCATGGCATCTCGCTCAACATCCGAGACGGCGTACATGTATTTATAAGCGTTCCAGCTGGCTGGTAAATCCTTGGGTTCAAATTTCAAAGGTAAAAGAAGCGATTTTCGATTTTGGATAATATATGAGGTCAGTCCTTCACCCAGCGGAAAGGGCGGTATGGAAATCATCTTGCCATCTTCATAATGGTAAGGGAAGTGGATCGTTTGTTTGGTCTCATCGTAAATTGCGATGGAAAAAGATAAATCTGCGCCAATTTGCTCGGTTACTTTTTGATGCACCAGTTGATAGAGGGGTTGAAGATTGAATTCGTTGCTGATGGCTTGACTGATGCCGGTCAGGGTTTCATAAGCAGACATTTGACTCCGCAAATTGCGGATATTGCCAAGTTTTTCCAAGGCAGCGCTTACGGTTTGTGACAGGTGAATGAAGGGTTGAAGATTCACCGCTGAAAGTGGAGTCGGTTTGCGAGAGCCAATGACCAGAAGTCTGATAATTCGTTGATTGACCAGTAAAGGGAATATTGCAATGGAATTACAATTGCGGCTTTCAAACAGTGCAAATAAATCAGATATTTCGCTGATTTCTTCTTTCTGCTCAAGAATGATACAATCTTTCCCTGAAAACAGGGATTGAGGGTTCTCTACCGGTACAGACGTTCCTTTGAGAGATTTTTCGCTAAAGCGTGCCTGTCGGTCGAGGAGATGGTTCAAGCGCAGGTTGTTCGGGTAGACATCAAACAAGGCTGAAACATATTCCACTTTGGATAAAGTTTCATCAAGAATCTGAGTAACCTGAGTCTCATCATTAGCCTGATTGATTTTTTGGGCAGCATTATATAAAAGGTTTTCTTCCTGGCGATCAAATTCAAATGGTTCAAAGTTGAAGTCACTGGAAAGGTTGTCCCGTACTTTCTCTTCGGAAGCCATTTCCAAACCGGATTCAACCAGACCAATGGCCGAATCGGCTTTTTGAGAGATAGCCTGCCGTTCTACTTTACGATAGAGACGTCCCAGTTCATTGCGGAGAAGATTTAAAGCAAAAGCCAGTTTTCCAATTTCATCTTTGCTTTGAACGGTGAATTTTTGGCTCCAATCACCGTTGGCGAGTTTTTCGGTTTGTGATGAAAGATTTTCAACCGGTACGATAAAAACCTGAATGAACAACCAGATCAAGGCGGAAGCCGTCAACAGACTTATTCCCAATCCTGCCCAAAATACCGGTTGTTCCAGAATCAAATCGAAAATAGATTGCTCACTGGTGGTTGCTAATAGCGACCCAGCAATAAGAGTCGAAGAAAGTGCCAACAGCAGGGGGAGGGCTGCTAAAATGACCAAAAAGGATATGGCCTTTCGCCTGATTCGTTTGGAGAAAGAAGGAGTTGTTTTTCGGGACGGAATAGATGGAACACTCATCTGAAATATCCTTAATCCATTTCCCAAACAGGTTCACCGGCCAGTATTCGTTGAATCTGATCCGGAAAACGGTCGGGATCAAGTGGTTTTCCCAAGAAGCCGTCAAAACCGGCTTTACGGGCTTTGTTCATTTGTTCAAGGCTGGCTTCGGCTGTGACAGCCACCACCGGAACATTCTTGAACCGTTCCGACTGGCGAATTTTATTGAATGCAGAATAACCATCCTCATAAGGAAGGCGAATATCCATTAAAATCAAGTCCAGACGCGGGAGAGTATCTGCAAATTCGACCACTTCATAGCCGGAAGTTTTCCATTCACAGTGGATGCCTAAAAATCCCAACATGCGAGCAATCAGCACAAAGTTGGATACATTATCTTCCACGACCAGAACCGTAATATCTTTTAGTAGATTTCCGGTTGTACCGGCTGCGGGAACAGGTTTTTGTGGGTTTGGATTTGTAGTGGTGTTCATAGTTGCGTGACTCAATTACTGGTTAAAAATTGGTTGACCTGCTCGATGAAGGTGTCAATGTCAATTGGTTTCTCAATATAACCATCACAACCCGCGCGTAAGGTGCGTTCCTTGTCGCCGCGCATCACATTGGCGGTGAGGGCGATAACCGGGATGTGACTGGTCTTAGGAGTGGCCTTAATCTGCCGGGTGAGGGTGTATCCATCAATTTCCGGCATATTGATGTCCATTAGAATCAGATCCGGAATGCGTGTTTGGAGCAATTCCAAGGCTTTATGGGCGTTATCGGCTTCCAGTACCAAAAAGCCTTCATGTTCCAGCAGACGACGAACCAGCATTCGATTGTCAAAATTATCTTCGATGTAAAGGATACTCTTTCCCGCGGTCATCAGAATTCGGCCTCCCTGGAGGTTTAGGACACAGTATGGCTGGAAATTATTTAGAATAATCCCGGTTAAATTATAGTATTTTCTTGGGCCTGGCTCATCATCCCTTGCATTATTGTTAAGTTATTGAAAAATAAAACAAACCGACTGGTGCAAGGAGCTTGCCAGTCGGTTTAGGATTATGGAATTCTAAGAGCGGGTGATGGGACTCGAACCCACGACATTTTGCTTGGGAAGCAAACGTTCTACCGCTGAACTACACCCGCATTGTGATGAGGATTATATGCAGTTGGGCAAAGAATGTCAAGCACCGCAATTTGCACTATGGTATAATTTTTGATTGATCTGTGAACAAATTTACAAAATCCTTTATGGATTAAGGAGAACAATTTGGCTTTCAATCCTTTCAACTGGCTGATGGGATTGTTTTCTCTGGATATTGGCATTGACCTGGGTACGGCGAATACGCTGGTCAATGTTCGCGGGAAAGGAATAGTCATCAATGAACCATCGTGGGTGGCGATTGAGAAACGAACCCGTCGTCCATTGGCGATTGGATTACAAGCAAAAGAGATGGTTGGACGCACACCTGCCAATGTGATTGCGGTGCGTCCATTGCGCGATGGGGTCATTTCGGAGTTTGAAATTACCCAAGCCATGCTCGGTTACTTTATTGGAAAAGCCCATCAACAATCCGTCGTGCCAATGCCCCGCCCGCGAGTGGTTGTGGGTATTCCTTCCGGTGCAACGGAGGTGGAAAAAAGAGCTGTCTACGATGCGGCAATGTCGGCTGGAGCGCGCGAAACTTATCTTATCGAGGAGCCTCGCGCTGCTGCTTTAGGTGCAGGTTTACCCGTTGCCGAAGTACAGGGCAGCATGGTTGTAGATATTGGCGGCGGTACAACTGAAGTGGCAATTATCTCGATGGGTGGAATTGTCGTGTCGCGTTCCCTGCGGGTAGCCGGTGATGAAATGGATCAGGATATCATCCAGTACATCCGAAACAAGTACAATCTGTTTATCGGAGAACGAATGGCGGAACTGGTCAAAATGCAGATTGGTTCGGCTTACCCTTTGCCGGAGGAAAAGACAATGAGCGTTCGCGGACGAAACCTGGTCAGTGGATTGCCCGAGACACTTGAAATTTCCTCGGTTGAAATTCGAGAGGCTATTGCCGGTTCGGTTCAAGTAATTGTGGATACGATTAAAGATGCGATTGATGAAGCCCCTCCAGAAATTGTAGCAGATTTGATTGAGACGGGTGTCTGCCTGGCAGGCGGTGGAGCGCAATTGCAAGGATTGGTTGAACGATTGTCCGACGAATTACATTTGCGAGTATGGGTTGCAGAAGATCCAATGACCTGTGTTGCCCGTGGGGCAGGAATGATTCTCGAAGATCTGGATAAATATGCCGATTTTCTGGTGGGTTTGGATCGTACAGGCAACCGATAATCAACCCTTGTTGTTGGGGTTGTTGTGTTAAAATGCTGAAAATGAAATGAAAACCACCGGGTCTGGATTCTGGCAAACCACAACACTCTTGCTGGTAGGGGTTGGGCTGGTGCTTTTTGCTTTAAGTGGTTATTTGTCCCCTTTGGTTGGGAGCATACTATCACCGCTGGTTAATATTCAGGAATGGCTGGCGACCCGCTATATGGCTGTTTATGAATTTATCACAGTTCCACGGGATGTGGCTACGCTCAGGGCTCGCAATCAACAATTGGAGCAGGAAGTTACCAGCTTGCAAGCTCAAATCATTGAATTGCAGCAGCAACTGCGCGAAGCCCAAGTGTTATATGCTTTGCTGGATTTTGCTCGCTCAAATCCGCAGGGTGGTCAGTATGTCGCAGCTGCGGTGATCGGTAAAGACCCCAATCCTTTTCTAAAATATGTGTTTATTGATCGCGGTTCGGATGATGGATTGCGGCGTGGAATGCCGGTAATCACCAATCAGGGTTTGGTTGGGCAAATTGATGCAGTTACCGCTACTGCCGCAAGAGTCAGGCTGATTACCGACCCTTCCTCAATTGTGAATGTGCGAATCGAACCCCACCGTAGTGAAGCCCAACTGGTCGGCTCGGTTACCGGGGATCTGACGGTTGAGATGGTGTCGCAGGAAGCGCCCCTTGCACCCGGTGACCTGGTTCTGACTTCGGGTTTAGGCGGAACATTTCCGGCAGATTTGCTGATTGGACAGGTGATTTCTGTTCGTAAGCAATCCAACGAGCTGTTTCAATCCGCTGCGGTTCAGCCTGTGGTTGATTTTTCCACCCTCCAGGCTGTTCTGGTCATCACTAATTTCCGGCCGGTGGATTTTACACCGCTCATACCTACTACCGTACCGTAAAGCTCAGATGTTAGTCTCTATCCTGGGCATCCCCATTTTCACCATTCTACTGATGTTGCAACTGGCAATTGTCAGTCGTTTGCCGTTGCTGCAGGGAACAGCAGATCTGTTGATGTTGTTTGTGATCGGTTGGGCGCTCCATGAGCGGGTCAAACAGGCCTGGCAATGGGCTGGAGTTGCAGGTATTCTGGTCTCGTTGGTTTCTGCAACTCCTTTTTTTGCGCCTTTAATTGCCTTCTTGATGATAACTGCCATTGCCAGACTTTTACAGCGGCAAGTTTGGCAAACCCCAATCTTAGCCATGCTGCTGATGACGTTTATTGGCACCATCCTCTATCACGGTATCACGTATTTTGCGCTGTTTTTCAATGGAACTGCGCTCCCTATTCAGGAGAGTATCTCTCTGGTAACATTGCCAAGTACACTGTTAAATTTAATTCTGGCTTTACCCGTGTTTGTGCTTGTCAATGACCTGGCTCATTGGTTTTATCCGGTTGAGGTAATTTAGTTCCCGAAATGGACGAGAATTCCCCTTCCTCTGCACCTCAATTGCTCAGCGGTTGGCGTTTGATCATGACCTACCTTGTGATTGGTGGGGTTATCGCGTTTTATTTGTTTCGATTGTTCACCATACAAATTCTTCAAAATGAAGCCTATTTGATTCGAGCGGAAGATAACCGGACGAATGTTGTCCGGCTGCCAACCCAACGGGGTTTAATATTTGACCGCAACGGCACGGTCCTGGCCCGGAATATCGCTTCCTACAATGTGGTGATAACCCCGGCAAATCTTCCGACAGATGAGGGGGCTGTGCAGGAAGTTTATCGCCAATTGTCTGCATTAATCAATGTGCCCGTTAACAATGGGGAGATCAATGAAGAAACGGTGCGCAACTTTACACCGTGCTTCAATGATCTGGGAATCGCCCAAATTGTGTTCATCGGTGATTCACTGGCACCTTACAGCCCCGTTCGGGTTAAGTGCAATATTGACGAAACTACTGCCATGGTGATTCGTGAAAAGAGCGCCGATTTACCGGGGGTGGAAATTGAAATCGAACCGATCCGCGATTATCCTACCGGTGTGCTTACTTCGACGATTGTTGGTTTTTTGGGACCCATTCCGGCAATCGAGCAGGATTACTGGGAAAGCCTTGGTTTTGTTGCTAACCGGGATAAGGTTGGCTACGCCGGCGTGGAAAACAGCCTGAATGATATTTTGATGGGGAAAAACGGGCGGCGGGTTGTGGAAGTAGATAATGCTGGAAAAATCATTCGTGATGTTGAACCCCCTGTTGAACCTGTGCCGGGGAATAATATTCATCTCACGATTGATGTGCGTTTACAGGCAGCAGCGCGGGCAGCACTATTGAACAATATGCAGTTTTACAATATCCGTGTGGGTGATCCTGATCGTTATACTCAGGGGGTTGTGATTGTGATGGATGTCCGCACCGGTGAGATACTTGCGTTGGTTTCTCACCCCACCTTTGAAAATAATCGTATGGCGCGGTTCATCCCGGCATACTATTACGAGCAGCTCACCCGTGATCCGGCCCGACCGCTGTTTAACCATGCTATTTCCGCCGAACATTCACCGGGTTCGGTTTACAAACTGGCAACTGCCATTGGAGCGCTCAACGAAGGGGTGGTCACCCCAGAGCAGGTACTTTTCGATCCCGGTGTGATTAAGTTGGAGCAACGGTTTGCTCCGAATGATCCCCGGCCTCGGTTTGAAGAATATGTTTGCTACACCTACAAGACTACCGGAGAAGGTCATGGAGACGTCAATTTTGTCAAGGGGGTGGGTGTTTCATGTAATGTGTATTTTTATAAATTGGGCGGCGGATATCAGGATGAGGTTCCAAACGGGGGTTTGGGTATATGGCGGCTCAAAGAGTATGCGCAGGCTTTAGGCTACGGTCGAACTTTTGGAATTGAACTACCCGGTGAGGCTGACGGGTTGGTTCCTGACCCGACATGGAAACGACGTACCGTTGGTGAGAACTGGGCAACGGGAGATACTTACCTTGCTGCGGTGGGTGAGGGGTATGATCTGGCGACACCGTTGCAGGTTCTGGTTTCCGCAGCTACGATTGCCAACAATGGCCGGATGATGAAACCGACTCTAGTCAAGGAAATTACCAATAGTGCAGGTGAGGTCATTCGTCCGTTTGTTCCTCAGGTAATCTGGGACATCACCAAGGATCCGGTTATCAATATCTATGATGAAAATTTCTTCCAAACTGGAGAAAAGAAAACCGTGCAGCCGTGGGTTTTGGAAGAAGTACGTAAAGGCATGCGTTATACCACTGTTGAAGGTACGGCAGCGTTGATCTTTGCAGGAGCCACTTTTGAATCGGCTGGTAAAACCGGCACGGCAGAGTATTGTGACAACGTTGCGCGTGAAAAAGGATTGTGTCAACGGGGAAACTGGCCATCTCATGCGTGGTATGTGGGTTTTGCGCCATATAATAACCCCGAAATTGCGGTGGTAGCCTTTGTGTATAACGGTGGTGAAGGTGCTGTGCTGGCTGCTCCCGTTGTACGAAGAACGATGGAAGCTTACTTCGAATTAAAACAGATTGATGAAGGCGAGTAATTTTCCAAAAAGCAGTTGTTCATTTTAGAAACAAAACCTCGCAGGCTTTGCTATAATCAATTCTTATGATTACAAGAACGACGAATCAGGACGAAAGATCCGGTTATAAAGCCGATAACGAGAAGGACAGCCCAATTATGATCAAGGGCATTCGCGAGGGGTTACTTGTCACTCTTGGCGAAGGGGATTGGGATACGTTACAGGAGCGTTTATTAAGACAAATAGAGGAAAAGGGTGCCTTTTTCCGGGGGGCACGCATGGCTGTGGATGTGGGTAATCGGATACTTCATGCAGCCCAAATGGGAGCCTTACGTGATCGGCTGTCTGACCGAGAGATTTCTTTATGGGCGGTTATCAGCCATTCGCCCGTCACCGAACAGACAGCGCAAGTTTTGGGGCTGGCAACCCGCCTATCTACTCCAAAGCCCGAACGAGTAGTAAGGCAGCTGGATACCCAACTGCCCGGTGAGGATGCTATTTTGATTCAAAGAACACTGCGCTCTGGTTTTCGGGTTTCAACCCATGGCCATGTGGTGGTGATTGGGGATGTCAACCCCGGTGCGGAGATCATTGCCGATGGAAATGTAGTCGTTTGGGGAAGACTGCGTGGTACAGTGCATGCAGGTGCTCAAGGAAATGAACAAAGCATTGTGTGTGCATTGGAAATGAATCCCACTCAACTTCGCATAGCCAATATTTTTTATTCATCACCTGTTAAGAAGAAAAATAAGGGTGCTGAAATTGCCCGAATTTTTAAAAATGAAATAATCACAGAAATCTGGAATGTAAAAGGGAAATAAGGGAGGAGAATGGCAGCAAAAGTACTTACGATAACTTCAGGAAAAGGCGGTGTTGGAAAAACAACGACCACCGCAAATATCGCCGTTGCCCTGGCGGCGTTGTCCTATAAGGTTGTATGTATTGATGCAGACATCGGACTGCGTAATCTCGATGTGGTTCTCGGATTGGAAAATCGGATTGTCTACGATGTTGTTGACGTGGTCGAGGGACGTTGCAGGCTGCGCCAAGCCATGATTCGCGATAAACGATTGCCGGAATTGTACTTAATTCCGGCTGCCCAAACGCGGGATAAGAATGCCATATCGCCAAGTGACATGGTTCGTTTGTGTGATGAATTGAGGAATGAGGTTGATTGGATTTTGATTGATTCACCAGCGGGAATTGAACGCGGTTTTCGCAACGCTCTAGCCCCTGCGGATTTGGTGGTGGTCGTCACTAATCCAGAAGTCTCGGCGGTGCGGGATGCTGACCGCATCATCGGTTTGATCGAAGCCGAGGAGAAAGGACCGGCTCGCCTGATTTTGAATCGGGTCAATATGAATCTGGTCAAACGTGGAGATATGCTTAATGCGGATGATGTGCTCGAATTACTGGCGGTTGAATTGATTGGAATTGTACCGGAAGACGAGGCGGTGGTGGTATCAACCAATCGCGGGCAGCCGGTTGCGCTGGATGGGAAAAGCAAAGCCGGCCTGGCATTTCAGAATATTGCTCGCCGCTTGAATGGAGAGCAGGTACCGTTTCTCAGTCTCGACGAAAAGGATGGATTTTTTGCCCGCCTTGGCAGGATGTTCCGAACAGGAGGTGCTTGATCATGGCTGGCTGGTTGGAACAACTGCTCGGTAAAAAAGATAAAAGTGCCGAACAAGCCAAGGAACGGCTAAAACTGGTCTTGATTCACGACCGGACGGATTTAACTCCGCATCAATTAGAAGTGATGAAAAATGAATTGTTGGAAGTGATCTCGCGGCATGTTGCGATTGACCCTTCTGCAGTTAAGATAGACATGGCACAGGATGGCCGTGAACAGCGGTTGATCGCCGATATTCCCCTCAAGCCTGCGAATGCCCGGCGGAGATAACGAAAAATTTCGATGTTAAGACGAGAAGTTTGGCGTCACTTTGATTACTGGTTATTTGGGGTGGTTTTAATCCTTTGTGTGTTTGGGATTGTCATGATCCGCTCGGCGATTGCCGGTAATGAAGAACTGGCTGGCTCTGTTCAAAGCCAATCCATTTATGTAGCGTTGGGAATGGGGATTATTATCGTTACTGCTTCGATTAATTATCGAACGTGGTCGTCTCTTTCTCGATTAATGTATATCTTTGGTGTAATCATGTTGGTTGGCATCAACATCATTGGCGAAGCCGCCTTCGGATCTACCCGCTGGTTTCGAGCAGGGGTTATCAATATTCAGCCATCCGAATTGGCTAAAATCATTATGATTATTGTGCTTGCAGATTATTTTTCCCGCACCGCCGATCAGCCTAAAAATTTGCTCTGGATTGGCAAGAGCGCATTGATGACTTTTGGGATGGTGGTGTGGATTTTATTGCAGCCCAATCTAAGTACCTCTATTGTGGTAATTGTGATCTGGTTTGCTTTAATGTGGATCAGTGGCTTACCAACCCGTTACATCATCATTTTTGGAATACTCGGTGTGGCCATATTTGCTCTCTTAGTTGGTCTATTGGCGGCAGGAGTTGATGTGCCTTTCATAGAACGATATCAGGTCAACCGTATTGTCAATTTCCTTTTCCCTGATCCAAATGCCCGCCACGGTGAAACCTATAATATTGAACAAGCCCTGATCACGATTGGAAATGGAGGATTGTTCGGCAAGGGATACGGGGCCGGCACGCAGGTTCAATTACGTTTTCTGAAAGTGCGTCATACGGACTTTATCTTTTCGGCCATGGCGGAAGAGTTCGGATTTGTTGGTACCACAATGGTTATTGGACTTTTGGTTTTCGTGGTCATTCGTTGCCTGCGGGTAGCGCAAAAAGCGAGTGATACCTTTGGTAGTTTGATTGCCTATGGTATCGCCATATTGATTTTCTTTCAAATGGCCGTTAATATTGGGGTCAATTTAAATGTATTGCCGGTTACGGGTTTAACCCTGCCCTTTATCAGTTATGGTGGTAGTTCGTTGATTTCATTGGTACTGGGGATTGGGCTGGTGGAAAGTGTCGCGGCTCATAGCCAGACCTTAGATTTTTAAAGTTCACAAGGAGCATTATGGCTGAATCACTCTCTCCTGTGCGGGTTCGTTTTGCCCCTTCACCAACCGGGCATTTGCATATCGGCGGAGCACGCACAGCACTCTATAATTATCTGCTAGCCCGGAAAACTGGCGGTCAATTTATTTTGAGAATTGAAGATACTGATCGAAAGCGTTATGTCCCGGGAGCGGAAGAGGAAATCATCCGGGGGTTACGCTGGCTGGGGCTGGAATGGGATGAAGGCCCGGACAAGGGCGGTCCTTACGGCCCCTATCGGCAATCACAAAGGAAAGAGATTTACCAGCAGTATGCCAGACAATTAATCGAAGAAGGAAAAGCCTATTATTGCTTTTGTTCTCCTCAACGATTGGAAGCCGTTCGTCAAGGGCAATTAAGTCGGAAAGAATCGCCACACTATGACGGCACCTGCCGTCGGCTTAATCCTGACGAAGCACAGGCACGGGCATCAGCCGGTGAACCCCATGTGATTCGCTTCAAGACCCCCCAGGAAGGAACAACTACCGTTACCGACCTCCTGCGCGGGGAGATTTCCGTTGAAAATCGGGTTTTGGACGACTACATTCTGGTTAAATCGGATGGATTGGCGTTGTATCATCTGGCTGCGGCAGTGGATGATCACCTGATGAAAATCACCCATGTCATTCGCGGTTCGGAGTGGCTGCCGACTTTCCCTCTGCACGGTTTGATCCACCGTGCGTTTGGTTGGGAGGAACCGGTTTGGGTTCATCTCTCGGTATTTCTCAAGCCGAGTGGCAAAGGCAAGATGAGCAAGCGCGAATCGGCAGAGTTGATTAAGGATGGTTATTCCATTTTTATTAAAGACTTGCAAAGCCTTGGATACCTGCCGGAGGCGGTTGTTAACTGGATTGCGTTGATGGGATGGAGCTACGATGATCATACCGAGTTTTTCACCATGACCGATTTGATTGAAAAATTTAGTTTGGAGCGGCTAAACCCCGCTCCAGCAGCGATTAATTTCACAAAATTCGATCATTTCAACGGCTTACATATCCGTCATTTGTCCGTTGACGAGTTGGCGGTGAGGGTCAAGCCATTTCTGACCGAAAAAGGGTATACCGTTTCTGATGAAATACTGCTGAAAGTGACTCCCTTGATTCAGGAACGCCTTCATACACTCGATGAAGCCCCAGAAATTGCCGGTTTCTTTTTCGTTGACGAGGTTCAACCAGCGGTTGAAGAATTGATTGTAAAGGATATGAGTATTCACCAGTCTTATGAACTGGCAGAAAGAATCCTGCAGATATTAAGAGACTTGCCGGATATGAAACTTTCAACTGCCGAACCTGCAATGCGCCAACTGGTAGAAGAAACCGGTCTGAAACCAGCGCAAGTTTTTGGGTTAGTGCGCGTGGCAGTCACGGGACAGAAAGTCAGTCCACCCTTGTTTGAAAGCATGGAAATAATTGGTAAAGAAAAGGTAATTCACCGAATGGAAAAGGCGGTTGCCTTGCTGAAGCGAATGGCGGAACAAGCCGCAACGCAAGCCTAGACAGCCTCAGGGAAAAGTGATAGAATGTGGCACGTTAGATTTGGGGGCTCGTCCAACGGCAGGACAGCAGACTCTGGATCTGTTGATAGGGGTTCGAATCCTCTGCCCCCAGCCTGATGGCGAAAGCACCCTTGCTAATAGGGTGCTTTTCTCTAATCTGCAGGAGGTTTTCAAGATGACCGATCAAACCCAAGAATCCAGCAACTTCATCCTTGATGCAGTGAGGGAAGATCTCGAATCGGGACGGTTTAATTATGTGCGAACCCGTTTTCCACCGGAACCGAATGGATATTTGCATATAGGCCACGCCAAAGCGATTTGCATTGATTTTGAAACAGCTCAGGCGTTTGGCGGGACGACAAACCTGCGCTTTGACGATACCAATCCCGTCAAAGAGGATGTGGAATATGTCGAAGCGATCAAAGAAGATATCCGCTGGTTAGGATTTGATTGGGGTGATCGGGAGTTTTACGCCTCGGATTATTTTGAGCAATTGTATGAGTTTGCTGTTCAATTGATCAAGAAGGGAAAAGCTTATGTATGCCATCTCAGCCCCGATGAAATCCGCGAATATCGCGGAACACTGACCGAACCGGGGCGGGAAAGCCCTTACCGCAATCGAACAGTTGAAGAGAACCTGGAACTCTTTGAACGAATGCGAAAAGGAGAATTTCCAGAAGGGGCGTGCGTGTTACGAGCCAAAATTGATATGGCATCTGGAAACATCAATATGCGCGATCCGGTCATGTACCGCATCATTCATGCACCCCATCACCGCACTGGTAACAAGTGGTGTATTTACCCAATGTACGATTTTGCGCACGGCCAGTGTGACTCAATCGAAGGAATCACCCATTCTCTTTGTGATTTGGCTTATGAAGACCACCGCCCATTGTATGAGTGGTTTATCCGTGAGTTAGGTATTTTCCCCAGCCGACAGATTGAATTTGCCCGGCTCAACCTGACTTATACAATTCTCAGCAAGCGATTCTTGAAACAATTGGTTGAAGAAGGGCATGTCCGTGGGTGGGATGATCCTCGTATGCCGACCTTGCGCGGAATGAGGAGGCGGGGTTACACTCCCGAAGCCATACGGAAATTTATTAGCATGGTTGGGGTTTCCAAAAAAGAGAGCGTGGTGGATGTCGCTTTATTGGAAAGCGCGGTGCGGGATGACCTTAATTTGCGGGCTCCGCGGGTTATGGGAGTAATTGACCCGGTAAAACTGATTATCACCAATTACCCCGTAGGTCAGGTAGAAGAGTTGGAGGCCATTAACAATCCAGAGGACCCCGCTGCCGGAAGCCGAAAGGTGCCTTTTAGCCGTGAACTTTACATTGAACGGGATGATTTTCGGGAAGAGCCCCCGCCAAAATACTATCGTCTTGCTCCCGGCCGGGAGGTGCGATTACGCTGGGGTTACATCATAAAGTGTGTGAATTATGTCAAGGACCCACAGACCGGTCTGGTCAGCGAAATCCATTGCACCTATGACCCTGAAACGCGCGGCGGTTATGCGCCGGATGGCCGAAAAGTTCAAGGTACCATCCATTGGGTGTCAGCACCCCACGCATTGGATGCCGAGGTGCGCTGGTATGACCGCCTTTTCACCGTTCCCAATCCTAATCAGCCGGAAGAGGGGAAAACCTTTTTGGATTATTTGAATCCGGAGTCCATGAAGATTATCAAAGGATGTAAGGTGGAAAAAAGTCTGGGAAATGCAAAGCCGGGTGACCGGTTTCAGTTTGAACGGAAAGGTTTCTTTTGTGTTGACCCGGATACGACCGATTCGCTGCTGGTCTTCAACCTAACCGTTACCTTGCGGGATACCTGGGCAAAAATTGAACAGAAACTGAAGTAATTATTTTTTTGAGATACCAGCAAGGTGCCCGATGTATCATCGGGCACCTTTTTAATCTTAGGAATTTATTTGAAAAATAGACTATTTATTTACTAAAACAATAAACAATCTATAATATTATTATTGGTGTTTGCATGGATGATGAACCTTTCTTTAAGTTTAATCAGTTTGAAGTTATTTGGGTTGGCCGTTTTTTCTGTGTAGTTTTGCTGTTTTTGATGGGGGCATTCTTTATCAATCAAATTGAAATTCTTTTTCAACAACCGGATATCATTGAAAATTACTTTCCTGTCAACCTGTTATTTCAATTTGGAATGATTTGTGGATATATTGTTGCATTGAAAAAAGAAAAAGCAGGTTCTATTCTAATTGTAATTTTTTCATTCCTGTTTCTTTGGACCCTGGGCATTCCTAAAATGTTCTTATTCTTTTTCATTATTTTGATCTCGCCCCTCTATTTTTTTGCCTATCATTGGTTTCGTGAATCGAGAGGAGGATCAGCAGAATAAACGATTGGAGCGGTAAGGGGGGCTTTTTGAGGTATGCGGACAAAGAAAAAGAGAATTAACCAGGTTAACAGTCCAAACAAAGCTGAAACCAGGAAAGTCAGGCGGTAGCTCATCCAGTCTGCTAACCAGCCACCCAGTAAAGGTGCAAGAATTGCACTGGGGGCGATAAGAGTATTGGCCAACCCCACGTAGGTTGGGCGTTCCTGTTCCGTTCCAAATTCAAGGCTGACGGCAATACCAATCGTCCAGAACACCGAGCTTGCCATACCGGCAAAGACCATAATGGGGTAGAACCAGTTATAGTCAGGAGCAAGCCAGGCTGCACCAGCGGCAATTACAGCGCATAATGCTCCAGTCATCAATACTGGCAGTCGGCCTTTACGATCTGCCAGCCAGCCGAAAGCTATATTGGAGACTACCTGAACAATAAACAGGATACTGGTCATGACACCAGCGGCTACCTCGCCCATTCCAAGGACTTTTACGGCATATACCGTATAAAAAGCGGCTGCCATGGTGGCGAATTGGAACAGGATTCGGCTGATGATAAACCAGCGGAACGGTTGATCTTTTCGGATAATCACCAGCACTTTTCGCCAAAATACTTTTTGATCGTCTCCTTCCGGTGCTATCGGGTGATCGGGTTCGCGACTGAGCGAAAGAAAGACCCATGAGATTACCATCATTCCGCTGGCGAGCAGAAAACAGACCATAAAGTTGGTGGGAAAATCAAGGCGTTCCAGTATAAAGCCGGCTAAAATCGCACCAATTCCACCAAGGAGATTGGCCGCGGCCGACTGGGCTCCAAAAAAAGTAGCCCGGAGATTATGAGGAATGATTTTACCAATGAAATTCTGCCAGGCATTCGCGGTTAATCCACCCCCCACTCCTTGCCAGACGAGGAGCGAGAATGCAATAATTAGGGTAAGGCGGTTATCAATTGCCGGAGACCACCACGCCAGTAAGGCCAGTCCTAAAAATGGGAGACGCTCTTGCACCGTCATAAACAGTACAAACGGCTTGAAACGTCTCATTCGGCTTACCCAGCGAGCCGTCATCAATTGCGGAAACTGCCAGCCAACGGCGTGTATTGCGGGAACCAGCCCGATCCATGTGGCTGAATCGGTAAAGTTGGCGATAAAGAGAGGAATAACTGTGCTGAATGAGGCTAAACCGAGGGCAAATCCAAAAAAACCTCCGTCAATCAGGTTGACAATGGTGTTGAATCGTAAACTCTTTTGAAGGAGATTTTCCTGAGTCATTACATCCGATTTTCACAAAAAAACCCCGGAATATACCAGCCTCATCCGGGGATACTGCCGAAAGAAGGGGTAAGATAATTAGAACTCTTCTTCTTCGTCGTCAATCCAATCTTCGTCTTCTTCTTCCAGATCCTCTTCCAGGTCTTCCCATTCTTCAATTTCTTCTTCGTCCCACTCATCCTCATGTTCACTCTCGGCAGTGGGGGAGTAGGTGAGACAACCTGAGTCGGGGTCAATTTCCACTAGGGCAGCACTGCAATAACCATCATCCAGGAAAGCACAATCAATATAATGGCAGCGGATTTTTGGCATTCGTTCCTCCTGAGGAGTTAAGATTCATTGCCGCTCGGCTCAACCAGTCTCTTCACCGTATAAACAAACAAAATCACCATTGCGACGGCTGAAATCACGCAGAACGGACAAATCGCTTTTATAACCGCAATTTCAAGGTACGTCAAGTAGGCTGAATAAATAACTCCGATTAATGTTACACCAAACAGAAAATAGTCGGTATATTTCTCCATCCACGGGTTGCGTTGTTCAATCCACAGCAAGAAGAGGACGAGTCCGTAAGCAGCCATGCCCAAAACGGCGATTGGAATTCCAAAAATTTCGGAATAAATACTGGTATTTACCGACCAGCAATCGCCAACTCCCTGAATACACAAAGACCTGTTGTTACTTACCTTTAGGATTGTCAGGTAAATCGAGTCGATTAAGCCAATTAATGCTGTGAACCATGCAGCCTTTGTCCAAAGCCTCATTCAGGTTTCTCCATTACCGGTAATGGTTCGTCGTCCAATAGCCACGCCTGAACGGTTTCTCCGGCAGGCAATGATTTTACACCCGCTGGAATAATCAGTAAAGCGTTTGCCTGCACTAAGGAATATAAATTTCCGGAACCCTGATGACCTGTGAGGCGGGCTATAAAACCTTCTTGTGATTTGTAAACAATGGCACGCAAATAACTCTCTCTTCCATCCGAAAGTACGGGATGCTCAAGAATGACCGGCACGGTGACAGGTGGAGTGGGTTGCAGTCCGGAAAGTTTTGCAATGATCGGTCGAACGAATACCAAAAATCCCACGAAGGCAGAGACCGGATTTCCCGGCAGACTGATAACCGGAATACCCTCGTAAGAACCGAAGGTGAGGGGTTTGCCGGGACGCATATTCACACGCCAGAGTTTGACCTGACCGTGTTCTTCAAGCACCTGCCGGACAAAATCGAAAGCACCAACACTCACCCCGGCCGAGGTTAAGATCAAATCAGCACCGGCATTTTTTGCCATCTCGAACCGTTCCAATACAGCCTGATATTCATCCCTGGCAACTCCCAGACGGATGACTTCCGCACCTTCTCGCCGGGCTAATAGTCCCAATGAATAACTGTTCGCATCGAATATTTTTCCCGGTTGTGGAGGAATACCAGGCGTCAACAGTTCGTCACCGCTGGAAAAGAGGGCAATTTTGGGCTTTCGGATGACGGGAATGCGGTCAAGCCCAAGTGTTGCCAGCATGCCAATATCCTGTGGTTGAAGTTTTCGGCCTTTGGCAAGCAATTTTTGTCCTTTTTGGACATCTTGTCCCCGCGGACGAACATTCTCTCCCGGCATGGGAAAACGGTAAAAAATCACTTCGGCGGGGAGGGGTGCTGAAGCGTCCCGATAGGGGTAGTTTGTATCCTCGACTGGCAGAACCGCATCCGCCCCTTCTGGTAACGGTGCACCGGTCATGATGCGGACAGTTTCACCCTTTCCAAGGTGGAGGGTGGTCTGCATCCCAGCGGGAATATCACCCACCACAGGTAAAGTAAAATTTCCTCGCGTACCGGCACGAAGATCTTTTGAGGCACAGACCGCAAAACCGTCTACACTGGAATTAGAAAACAAAGGCAAGTCAAAGGGTGAGTGGATATCTTCTGCAAGCGTGCGGTATAGTGCTTCAGAAATTTCGGTTGGTTCAGCTGGAAGAGTGTCGAATTCGGAAAGAATTTGTAACAGCGCTTGATTGACCGAGATAAGTTCTGTCATGGAATTGTCTCCGTGATCAACCCGGATTGGTGCGATGAGCTTCCAGTACATTTGGAAGATTTTCAATACGGGTCAGGACTCGGCTGAGCTGATTGATATCACTGATTTCAACCACCATACGAATGGAAGCCAGGTTGTGGGTCACTTTCAAATTAATGTCGAGCAAATTTACTTCTTCGTTGCTCATGATCATTGAAATGTCGTTCATTAATCCCTGTCGGTCATATGCTTTAACCAAAATATGAACCGGGTAGGTCTGGTGAGGCTCCCCCCAGGTTACTTTGACAATTCGTTCTCTCTCTTTCAAGCGCAGTACGTTCGGGCAGTCCTGACGGTGAATTGTCGCTCCCCGTCCGCGTGTTATGTAACCAACAATTTCATCCCCTGGGGCCGGATTGCAGCAGCGAGCAAAGGTGGTTAATAATCCTTTCAACCCCAGTACCGTGACACCATTTCCAGAAGGTTTGCTTTCTTTGGGCTGATGTAAAGTGAAAATAAAGGGATCTTTCCTGGCATTTTCATCACTGATGCGGTTAATTACCCTACCCAGGCCAATATCCCCGCAGCCAATGGCAACATACAAATCTTCCGCATTTTTGAAGTCAAAATCTTGCGCCAGTTTTTCAACATCCACATCTGCAATCCCAAGGCGGCGTAATTCTTTTTCAAACATGGCTTTGCCCTGGGTAAGGTTTTGTTCGCGATCTTGCTTTTTGAACCATGCCCGGATTTTCGATCGGGCGCGTTGCGTTTTGACCAATCCCAGTGAGGGATTAAGCCAGTCACGGCTTGGCCCTCCCTGCTTAGCGGTGAGAATTTCAACCTGATCACCGGTTTTGAGGGTGTAGTCTAACGTAACCAGTTTTCCATTGACCTTGGCTCCCCGACAGCGGTTGCCAATTTCTGTGTGGACATGGTAAGCAAAATCAATAGGGGTTGAGCCAGCGGGTAGGTCAATAATATCTCCGCGAGGAGTAAAGACATAAACCCGGTCCTGGAAGACATCACTCTTCATGCCTTCCACAAATTCCTGGGCGTCTTCAATTTCCTGACGCCATTCCATTAACTTACGCAGCCAATTTATGCGTTGTTCATATAATTCGTCTTTAGGTCCTCGTTCTTTGTAACGCCAATGAGCGGCAATACCATACTCAGCGTTCTGGTGCATTTCCATTGTGCGGATTTGCACCTCCAGAGGCTTTCCGTCATCGTAAATAACTGCTGTATGCAGGGATTGATAAAAATTGTCCTTGGGTGCGGCAATGTAGTCGTCAAATTCCTGTGGGATGGGGCGCCAGTGAGTATGGATCACACCTAACGCGGCGTAGCAGGACGGGATATCTTTAACAATACAGCGGACGGCGCGCAAATCGCGAACCATTTCAAAGGTTTTCCCTTTTTCAATCATCTTTTTATAAATGGAGTAAATATGTTTCGGTCGTCCGCTGATTTCGGCTTTGATCCCATTTTCACGCAGGATGGTTTGCATCCGTTGAATAATTTGTTGAATTTGACGTTCGCGGTCTTGACGGCGTTCAGCCAGATTTTCGGCAATCTCCCGGTACTTTTCCGGGTTGACATAGCGGAAGGCCAGATCTTCGAGCTCCCATTTTATTTGCCAGATGCCGAGCCGGTTAGCGAGAGGAGCAAAGATATCCAGGGTTTGCTGGGCGATGCGTTTTCGCTTTTCTTCTGGCATGTAACCCAGGGTACGCATGTTGTGAAGGCGGTCAGCCAATTTAATAAGGACAACCCGGATATCATCCCCCATAGCCAAAAAGACCTTACGGAGGGTTTCGTTCGTCATGTCCTTGCGGCGGCTTCGTGTTGTGATTTCAACCGGTTCAGGAAGCAGGTCTTCATCTGCAATGGCGCTGTCGCGATGCTGGTCACCGCGGGAAACTCGAGGAAGATTGGTTAATTTGGTAACACCATCCACTAATTTGGCAACTTCATCGCCGAATTCCTTACGGATGTCATCAAGGGTCACAATGGTGTCTTCGACCGTATCGTGAAGCAATCCGGCAATGACAACCGCCGGAGGAACCTGCATCTCAGCCAGAATGGCCGCAACTGCCAGACAATGACTCACATAGGGTTCACCGGAAGCGCGTTTTTGGCCCTGATGGGCGGCTTCAGCAAAGCGATAAGCGCGCATCACCATCTCGCGGTCAACCACGGAGTAGTTTTGTGGCAGAATTTCCATCAGGCTGTCAATTTTCATGCTAAGCCCGTTCTTGCTGGTAATTTATTGTAGTAAGTATACCTTTTCCCGCCTGACTTTCAAGGTGTGAATTGAACATTAAACCTTTACATTCAGCGGAGAATGACCATTGTTGTGGCGAGCGACGAGATTAGCCAACTGAGAGAGATCAATTTGGGCAAGACTGTCGAGGATCAGGTTTGCTTCAGAAAGGTCCAATCTTCTGCTGATCGGGTTAGGTATGGCTACACAGAAAAGACCGGCTTGTCGGGCGGCTTTGATCCCATTCGGAGAATCTTCCAGAACAACAGCCTCGGCAGGTTCTACTTCCAGCATTTGGATGGCTTTCAAGTAAAGGTCGGGGGCGGGCTTTACATTTCGAACATCTTCTTTGGTGAGGATGAAGCGGAAATAGGATGTTAACCCCATACGTTCAAGGTGACCCTGCACCCATGCGCGCGGAGAGCTAGAGGCGACTGCTAAACCGATGCCAGTGCTTTTTGCTTCATTCAGCAAGTTGACCACACCCGGAAGAGGTTGTAATTGATTGGCTTTTATAGTGGAGCGTTTCTTTTGCTCCTTCCAGAGGATAGCGTTTTCGGTTAAGATGCCCGCGCGTTGATGAAGAATTGCGGCAGCATCGAATGCTGCTGCGCTGGTGCCGAGGCAAGCCACCCATTCTTCAAATTTGAGTTCTGCCCCAAATTCCCGAAACATTTCCTGCCATGTTTCAAATTCGGGGCTTTCGGTATCAATGATCAATCCATCAAAGTCAAATATTAAAGCGCGAATCGGTGAAGTCATGATGCTTATCCAGAAATAACCTGTTTAAACTTGCACCCTGCCTTTCCGCAGAGTGCGTTGACAATCATACCATAAGGCCGGGGTTATTTGAGCAATTCCTGACCGGCAAACTGACGCTGTGGGGAGAGGATTTGGAGAATACTCTCGTCTTCCGGCAAGGTTTTGTTCAATACCAATCGAGCCAAAAATTCTCCCACCCCAGGTCCGAGCATGAAACCCTGCCCACACATACCCACTGCCAGCAAGAAATTGCGCGGGTTATTGGCATAACCGATGATCGGAAAACCATCAGGAGTCATGGGATAAAGACCTCGCCAGGTACGGCGAACACGAATATGTTTCAGCCGTGGCATTACTTCAATCATCCGGCGCGATACCATTGGGAGAAATTGACTGGTTTCTTCCGTATCGGTTCCCCAGATATTTGGGGAAGGGGTAATGCAAAACACAATCTGCCCTGTGAGATGCTGGTAAAAGTAAAAATTGGAAGAACCTGCTGCCGGGCGGATGTCTACAATCATCGGATTGAGAAAGCGGGAAACCGGTTCGGTGATAGCTGCTTCATGCGAATCGGGAAACACGGGCAGATTTATTCCGGCCAGTTCGCCGACCTGACGCGCATGCCCCCCCGCCGCATTGATGATAATATCCGCTGTATAAATAGAACGATTTGTGTGGACAGCCGTAATTTCATCATTTTTCAAGGTAAATTTCTCAACTGTTTCGTGAAAGTGAAACTCGGCGCCCAACCGGCAAGCGTGACGGTAAAAGGCATGAATTGCTAGCATTGGAGAAGCACTACCATCTTCTGGAGAGTATGTGCCTCCAATCAGATCGTTTGGGTTCAAATCGGGTACAACTTCCAGTAATTGTTGTTTATCCAACCAGTGGATATTCAAACCAAAAGATTGTTGCTTAACCAATAAATCTTTGAGGATTTTTTCTTCATGTTCACGGTAAGCCACAAAAACATAGCCACCGCGATACCACTCTATGTCATCTCCATAGGTTTCTTTCCAGGTTGAAAAAATGTCAATACTCCGTAAGCAAAGACGAATTTTGGCAGGATCAGAATGGGTTGCTCGTATACCGCCAATGGCGCGTTTGTTTGATTCCTGACCGGGGCTGGCGGCGCGGTCAATGACCAGAGTTCTCAGCCCATTTTGGGCTAGAAAGAAGGCTGCTGGTGTACCAATTGAGCCAGCACCGATAATGATGACATCATAGTGTTTATGGTTCGATTCAATCATGGATTTCATCCTCGTTTTCCGGGAGGATTCCCGCAAAAACCCCAAGAGGAACTTCAATAAAGAGCGGTCGCCGCGTATTTTCAGTAACCTGTTCAAGGGGAACGCCCTCTTCTCGAAAGAGGCGTAAGATAATATTGCCGCAAGTTTTTGAGCCGCAGGCGCCCATGCCAGCCCGCGATATGGCTTTGATTTCATTGATGTCGCGATAACCTTGCCGGATCAACTGGCGAATCTCCCCGGCAGTTACATGCTCGCAGCGGCAAACGATCGTTTCATTCTGGATTGCATCGGTGTAGCGGTCGAGCGGTCGGGTTACTTCGGGTGGCTGAAGACGTATCCCTGCGATGCGGGTGGCGATGGAACGCGGTGCCTGTACCCGTACGATTAAGGTTCTGTCATTATTGGGAATCGAATTGATTCCGACCAACGGGACATTGCCCAGTTCCATTCCATTGGTGTCAATCACGGTAATGGTTTGTTTTCCTTCCAAACTTTCCCGGCTAAATTCATAGGGAATGGACACAATCGGATTTTGTGGATCTTTACGGCTATTTACAAGAGTAATGGCAAGACCCGGGCAACCAGCCACACATTTTCCACAACCTTTGCAATTGTAATTGTCGCCAATAAAATGCGGAACACCGCGAATATCGTCGGTTTCGATGACGATCAATTCCAATGGACACAGGGTTGTACAGGGATTACACGGAATTTCCTGCTGGCAGTGGATCACTGGCACGATACCGCTATCCAGTTCGGGTAACTGCTCCGAATATACTTTACCGGGTTTTGATTTGAGGATTTCCCCGGTGTGGTACCATTCTTTTGGGATTTCAACTTGTGAATGACCAAGGTGACGGAGGATTTCCAGCCCCTTAATTTTTCCCGAAAAAATGGCAGCGGATGCCTCGGCAATTTCTTCAGCATCCCCGGCTACAAAAGCAGGCAGGTTGTACCTGACGGCTTTTTGATAGAATTCGTTAACGGGGTCGAGACCGACTGCAATCAGAACGCAATCACATTTGAATGATTTTTCAGTGCCTTGGACTGGCTTGAATTTTTCATCCACCTGCGCAATGGTTACTGATTCGACCTGATTCTTCCCGTGGGCGCTTAAAATGGTATGAGATGTGTAAATTGGCACGCCCATGCGTGCCAGTTTATCTTTATGGACTTTGTAACCTCCACACTCTGGCAAAGCTTCAACCAGGCCGACCACCTCAATCCCGGCTTGCAATGCATGATAGCCGGCAATCAATCCAACATTTCCCCCGCCAACGATAAATAATCGTTCACAAGGTTTAACCAAGTCACGATTGACCAGGGTTTGAAAAGCGCCTGCGCCGATGACTCCCGGCAGGGCATTTCCATCGAAGGCCAGGAATTTCTCGCGAGCACCGCAAGCTACCAGAAGAACCTGTGGTTGAATCAGAACATACTCCTGATTGTTTTTCAAAATGCCTACTTTTTGATCTTCAAACACTGCCAGGGCAGTGCTGTTCAACCAGATTTCGACAGAAGGATATGATCTAACCTCTTGTTCGAGACGAGTGGCAATATCAATTCCCCGTGTTCCGGCGAAAACTGCCTCGCTCGAACCAAAAAACCGGTGGGTCTGTAGGACGAGTTTTCCCCCAAGCCGATGTTTATCGTCCACCAGTAAAACCGGTATGTCGCGTTTTCCCAATTCAATGGCAGCGGACAGACCAGCCGGCCCGCCTCCGATGATCAACACCGGATAGCACAGTGTTTTGATCTCCCTCATTGGAGGAAGAAGATTATCTTTTGGCAACGACGGTAGACCGTTTATTGGATATACTCTAATCCCCTCTTTGACCAGCTCCATGCAGGATTTGACGGGTTTTCCGTCAGCAATAACCATACATTGGGCGCATTGCCCGTTAGCACAAAAAATTCCCAGAGGAGAGCCGTCTCTGGGATGGTGTCCGAATATATGAATGTTATTCGCAATCAAAGCGGATGCAATGGTTTCGCCTTCGTGGGCGGTGAGAGGTTGGTCCTGCCAGTAAAATGTGAAGTTTCTTTTTTCAATTGCCGGCAGGATGGGGTGCTTTTGAATTCTCCTTGAAGACATGGGTGATCCTTTTCTGAGGTTAAGGATTTGCCTGCCAATGCCACATTGATTGTAACAGGAGCGATACATCCTATCTACTGAAATATGGCCGCTTTTTTACTCACGAGTGTCACCATTCCTTTGAAGGAATCTTCATCGAATGCCAGAAATCAAAGAAAAGCAGAACATCAAAACTGTGTTAAAATCGTACAGACAGCTATCATTGAAGAGATGTATTTTTGGAGGGTATCAACATGCGCAGAATTGCTGTGTTAACCAGCGGGGGGGACGCACCCGGTATGAATGCTGCCATTCGGGCAGTGGTCCGAACGGCAGCGATTCGTGGATGGGAAGTTTATGGGGTGCGTAACGGATATGAAGGATTGATTGATGGAAAGATTTTTCCTCTTGGTGCTAGAGATGTGGGAGGGATTTTACAGCGCGGCGGTACAATTCTCGGCAGTGCTCGCTCACCCGAATTCAAGACCGAGGCCGGGCAATTGAAGGCGATTCGTTCCTTGAATCAATTTGGGATTGAGGGTCTGGTAGTGATTGGTGGAAATGGCTCTCAGACCGGTTCTCTGGCACTGCACCGGCATGGTTTTCCGGTTGTGGGAGTGGCTTCAACCATTGATAACGATCTCTACGGATCAGACATCACCATTGGAGTGGATACGGCATTGAATATTGCCCTTGAAGCCATTGACCGCTTGAAAATAACGGCATCTTCACATCAACGCGCTTTTTTGGTGGAAGTAATGGGGCGTGACTGTGGTTACCTGGCTTTGATGGCGTCCATTGCCGGCGGTGCAGAGGCTGTTGTCATCCCTGAGGTTGAAGTAGACCCGGAAGAGATTGCACAACGATTGGTGCGGGCTTATGAACGCGGTAAAGCCCACGCAATTGTGGTTGTTGCCGAAGGCGCTAAGTACAACGCTACCAAGCTGGGCTCCTATTTCGAAAAGCACCGCGAGCGTTTAGGTTTTGATTTAAGGGTTACCATTCTTGGGCATGTTCAGCGCGGAGGTGATCCTGGGGCGTACGACCGGATTTTAGCAAGTCGTCTAGGGGCAGGCGCGGTGGAAGCCCTTGAAAGGGGTGAATACGGTGTGTTGGTGGGTATGATTAAAAGTCAGGTCACCACGACCCCGTTGGAGGAAGTGGTCAGCAATAAGAAACAAATTGACCTGAAATTGTTTGAACTGGCAAAAATGCTGGATTAATCGCCTAGCGTTTCCAGCGCAAATAGGCCTCGATAAAGCCGTCCAACTCACCATCCAGGACGGCTTGTGTGTTTCCGGTTTCATAATCGGTGCGATGATCTTTGACCAGTTGATAGGGGTGCAGGACATACGAGCGAATCTGGCTGCCCCACTCAGCTTTTTGATATTCGCCACGCAGGGCTTCCAGTTCTTTTTCCTGCTGCTCCTGTTTTAATGCCGCCAGGCGGGCTCTCAGAACGCGGAAGGCATTTTCGCGGTTTTGGGTTTGGGATCGCTCATTTTGACAGGTCACTATAATTCCGGTGGGAAGGTGCAACAAACGCACCGCAGTGGCGTTCTTTTGCACATTTTGACCCCCCGCTCCGGATGATTTGAAAATGTCAATGCGGACATCCTCTGGATTGATGACGATTTCATCATCATCCTCAATTTCTGGGAGGACTTCCACTAAAGCAAAGGAGGTGTGACGACGATGGGCTGCATCAAAGGGAGAAAGCCGGACGAGCCGATGAACTCCTTTTTCGGATTTCAGGTAGCCGTAGGCATATTTTCCATTGACAGCGATTGTAACGCTTTTGATGCCGGCTTCTTCCCCTTCGGTCATATCCAGAATTTCCGTTTCGTAACCGGAACGCTCTGCCCAACGCAGGTACATGCGTTGGAGCATGGCCGCCCAATCCTGCGAGTCGGTTCCACCTGCTCCCGCGTGAATTGCCAACAGAGCGTTGCCCTTGTCATACGGCCCGGAAAGAAGGGTACTCAATTCCTTTTGTTCGAGGATTTTTTTCAGGTCTTCCACCTCTTGTTCGATCTCCGGCAACAAACTCTCGTCTTCCATTTGTGCCAGATCGAGCAAATCTGTGATTCTCCTTTCAAGTTTTTCCCACTCCTGAACTTCTTCCCGTAGAGCGGAAAGTTTTTTCATCAGTTGTTGGGCGTGGACAGGGTCATCCCATAAAGCCGGATCTTCGGCTTGTTTTTCCAGCAATTCTAATTCAGACTTCTTGTTAGCGAAGTCAAAGATGCTCCATAAGATCATGGATTTGACGGGTATACTCCGTCAGCTGATCAATTAATTCCTGCATACTTCCTCCCGTAAATCAATGCGTCAGGCAAGAATGCCATCCACAAATGCCTCGCGGTCGAAAGGTTGAAGGTCGTCCGGCTGCTCGCCCAATCCGGCAAACAGGATCGGAATACCCAATTCTTTTTGAATGGCAAAAGCCATGCCACCGCGGGCGGATGAGTCCAGTTTGGCGAGGATAATTCCAGTGATCTGCACGGCTTCTTTGAAGGCTTTAGCCTGCTGAAGTGCATTTTGTCCGGTGGTAGCATCCAGCACAAGCCAGGTGGCGTGCGGTGCGCCTGGCAGCGCCTTGCCGCTGACACGATAGACCTTTTTTAATTCTTCCATCAGGTTGTAGCGGGTATGCAAACGACCGGCTGTATCAATAAAAACGATATCCATATTACGGGATATGGCTGCCTGTATGGCATCGAAAGCAACTGCACCGGGATCAGCGTTAGGTTGTCCGCTGACGATGGGCAAGTTGAGGCGTTCGGCCCAAACTTCCAGTTGGTCTACGGCTGCTGCACGAAAGGTATCGGCTGCACCAAGCAGGACTTTTTTGCCATGTTGGGAATATTTTTTCCCTAATTTGGCAATGGTAGTGGTTTTACCGGAGCCATTCACTCCGACAATTAACACCACTGCCGGTTTGTAATGGTCCAACTCAATCGGCGGGGCGGGGTCAAGGCGTTGAATCAGTTCACTGCGCAGCAGATTGCGCAGTTCGCTCGCTCGTATGATGCCCTGTTGGGCTGCTTTTTTCTGGAGGACACTGAGTACTTCCTGGGTGGTCTGAATGCCCAAATCAGCCTGAAGAAGGAGCGCTTCCAGTTCTTCCCAGGTGAATTCATCAATCTCGGTCGCTCCAAATACGGTTGCCAGTCTGCCAAAGGCGGCTTTACTGGTTCGGTTGAGAGCCTCTTTCCATTTTGAGAACAGTTCTGCCATAGCGGGATGATTATATCATAAGGGGATTGGGAGGGGAGTTCTGATCTTGTTGAATTGCCAGCTGGCCGCAACCGGCTTGAATATCAATGCCGCGCCGGATACGGATGGTGCAGGGAATACCATTGCGTTCCAATTCGGCTTTGAACGCCATGGCACGTTCGCGTGTACTGCCTTTGCCGGTGTATTTTTTTGTGGGATTGAGAGGAATCACATTGACATGGCACAATAAACCTTCCAAAAGCCTGGCGAGTTTACGGGCGGTTTCCACAGAATCATTCACATTCTGGATCAAAGCCCATTCAAAGGTGATGCGGCGGCGGGTTTGGGCAACGTAATCCCGACAGGCAGCCATCAATTCGTCGAGCGGATATTTTTTGTTAACTGGCAGCATTGAAGTGCGTAATTCATCATCGGCCGCGTGCAGGCTGATGGCCAGATTTATCTGCCGCTGTTCTGCTGCAAAGCGCCGGATCATAGGAATCAGTCCTACGGTTGAGATGGTGAACCTTCGCGCACCTAAATTCATACCGAAAGGGTGGTTGAGCCGATCAATGGCTGCCATGGTTGCTTCGTAGTTGTGGAATGGTTCACCCATTCCCATTAAGACGATATTGGTAACCGATTCGCCTTCCTTGTGGAGCAGGTTTGCATAATAAATGACTTGTTCCACAATCTCACCGCTGGTCAGGTTGCGTTTGAAGCCCATTTGACCCGTAGCGCAGAATACGCAACCCATTGCACAGCCCGATTGGGTAGAGATACACAATGTCCGGCGTTTTTCATACTTCATCAGAACCGCCTCGATTGCCTTCCCATCCGGTAAATTGAAAAGGGTCTTGGTCGTTTCCCGGTCAGAGGAATGGAGCACCTGAATCGGTTCTAGCGAAACAAATCGAAAGGTATTTGCCAGTTGATTTCTCAACGAAACTGGCAGGTTGGTAAATTCTTCTGGACTTCGCCAATAATTTTTATACAGTCCTTCCCAAATTTGGCGTGTACGGAAGGAGGGTTGCTGCCAATCCTTAATTAAATGCTCAAGGTCGGCATAATCAATATCGTAAATCAGGGGTTTCGAAGAGAGTGGTACTACTTCAACCATTCAAGAATTAACACCCACCAATTCACCAAGGGAATTGGCAATCCAATCTGGTTTGGGTTGAAATTGCTCGGCTTCAGCCCGTGTGGTTACACCGGTGAGGACTAAGGCGGTTTTGCAGCCAGCGTTCACCCCTCCTATAATATCGGTGTCCAAACGGTCACCGATCACAAGGGTTTCGTGGGGTTGCGTTTTCATTTGTTGGAGCGCCAATCGAAAAAGATGAGGATAAGGCTTCCCCATAATTTGAGGCGGTGTTCCACTGGCTGCTTCAATGGCGGCCAGAATGGAACCGGCACCGGGGGTTAACCCTTCGGGGGAGGGAAAGGTTTTATCCGGATTGGTTCCAATAAAGGGGATACCTTTTTGAATCAGGAAAGATGCCTTGCGTAATTTTTCGTATGTAAACTGGCGATCTAACCCCGCTACCACAGCCACTACACCATCTTCGGAGTAATGAAAACCGGCTTGTTCGAGGGCTTCAATTAAGCCGGTTTCACCAATCCAATAAACTGCGCCCCCCTCAGGATACAATTGTTTGAGATAATGAGCCACTGCCATGGGCGAGTTGATAATCTGTTGAGGGCTGACATCCACCCCAAAGGAGCGCAGTTTATCCACATACTGCTTGACGCTGCCGGTAGCGTTGTTGGTGGCAAAGGTGAATTTTAGCCCAAGGCTTTTGATTCTTTCAAAAATCTCGGCGAGGTTTCCAATGGGTTGTTTCCCCCGCCAGAGGACGCCATCCATGTCTAAAATGAGGGCTTTGATTTGCGGAAAATAATCGAGGAGCATGTCAACAAGGGTGATGTTTCCGGCAGGGTCAATCGAAACCCTGCCAGAAAGAGGTTATTTTTTCGGTGGGGTCAGGACCTGATCCACCAGCCCGTATTCAACGGCTTGCTGCGCATCCATGTAAAAGTCTCGTGCGGTATCGCGCTCGATAACTTCCAGCGGCTGGCCGGTACATTCGGCGAGAATTTCGTTTAAGCGGGATTTCAAGCGCAGGATTTCTTTGGCCTGGATTTCGATGTCCGAAGCCTGACCGGAAGCGCCACCCAGCGGCTGGTGCATGTGGATGGTAGCATGGGGCAGGGCATAGCGCTGTCCTTTGGTGCCGGCTGCCAGTAGAACTGTTCCGAAGGAAGCTGTAACGCCAACCGCTACCGTGCTGATTTTATTGGGAATCATCATCATGGTATCGTAGATTGCCATGCCTGCGTAGATCATTCCGCCGGGGGAATTGATGTACATTTGGATACCCTTATCAGGATCTTCTTTGCTCAGGTAAAGCAATTGAGCAACAATCAGGTTGGCAATCTGGTCATCAATTGGGGTACCAACAAAAACGATGCGCTCTTTCAATAAAAGTGAGTAGATATCGTAAGCACGCTCGCCGCGGCCGGTACTTTCGATGACCATAGGAATGATGTTTTGAAAAGCCGGAATGGTCATGGTTTCTCCTTTGGCTGGTCGAAAAAATTTGAGGTCTATTCCTCTGCAGGCTGATTTTGACCTTCTTCGTGAACTGGATCGCTACTGGTCTGAGATTCGGTGGTCGCACTTTCTTCAGCAGGTTGTTCTTCGGTGTTCTGACCGGTTGCAATGGCTTTCAACCGATCCAGAATCATTTGGTTCAGCCTGCGATTGATATTGTAAATCAATACTTCCTGGGTGAGTTGGTTTTGTTCAGCCTTTGTGGGTTTTTTGTTCATTGGGATGGATTGTAAATCACGAAGTGAGTCTTGAATGGCTTGTTGATAATTTACTTCATCAATTTTGATTTGTTCCACATCGGCGAATTTTTCCATGATGAGGGATCGTTCCAGTCGCCTTCGAGCAATCGGTGCGAGTTCTTCCCGAATGAAGCTTTCACGGTCTTTGTTGACCATTTTGAGATAGGAGTCCAGTTCCATCCCCTGTCGGCTAAGGTCGTGTTGAAAATCCTCTAATAAATGTTCAATTTCGTGTTCAAGCACCTGTGGTGGGTATTTGATGGTTGCCTGGGCTTGCAGCCGCTCAAACAGCTGATTGAAAAAGGTCTCATCGGCCTTTTCTTTTTTAGTGTTTTCTAATTGTTCCCGAATGGCTTTCTTAAGATCATCCAATGATTCAAATTGACCGACGTTCTGGGCGAAATCGTCGTTTAATTCAGGCAGGATGAGGGATTTAACACTTTGAACGGTTACCTGAAATTCGACTTCCTTTCCACGCAGAGATTCATCTTCTTCCTCCTGCGGGTAGGTGTAAGTTACTGTGAAAGCATCCCCCTCTTTCTTGCCAAGTAAATTTTCGGAAAAGCCGGGAAAGGGGAACGAGCGGTTCTCCATCAGATCACTGCCTAAAATGAATTGGGCAGGCCGTTCAGGGAAAACCATTTCATCCTCACCTTCTGGGGGATGTGTCAGTTTTCCGGAGAATTTGACATAAACCAGATCACCTTCCTGCGCGGGACGGTCAACCGGTTCAGCCGTAGAGTAATTGGTTTGCAGCCTTTTGAGGAAGTCGGTTATCTCGTGTTCTTCGACGGCTTCCGGTGTATATTCCAAACGAATGTCCTTGTAATTGCCCAAGTCAACTTCCGGTTCTAATGGCACAAGGAAGGAAAATTTCGGAGGATCAAGACTGAGTATTTTTTCCAGATTACCGGCTGCACCGGGTTTTATTTGGGCTTCTTCTAAAATTTTTGGATAGTATTCGTCAATCAAGTCTTCAATGGCTTGCTCAATCAGAGCCTCATCACCCACGACCCGTCGTACCACATCATAAGGGGCTTTACCGGGACGAAAACCGGGGATGCGGGTTTTTTCAGCGATCTTGCGGGCTGAGCGGCGTTTATATTGTTCCAGAAGTTCGCTCTCAAATTCAGCAATCACATTGACCTGATGGTCATCACGAGGTTGGATTTCGAGTTTCAACTTGATCATCCTTTACAAAGATTTTTATGTGAGTGGGGAAGGCGGGACTTGAACCCGCACGCCTTTCGGCACATGATCCTAAGTCATGCCTGTCTGCCAGTTCCAGCACTTCCCCGCTGGTTTGCCCGCAAATTATACCACCTAAAGCGGCTGAAGAGTATAACAATGAAAAAGTTTTCCCGATTTCAAGAATATTTATTCTATTCAAAAAGTCATGGCTGGTATAATTGCAATAATCTTTATTCATCATCGAGGAGCACTATGAGCCGTTTGATTAACCCGGAGAGCGCCGGAAAACAACGCACACAATTGACCAAAGGGGTTGTTTTAGCAATCCGGGAACTGATGAAACAAGAAAAAGTGGATGAAAATGCCCGTGATTTGGCAGCATTCATTGGAATGGCTTTGATTGAAATTGGTGAAACCATAGATGTATCGGTTCAGGCGTGGGAAAAGAGGGGGTATTGGGTCAAAGTTGAGCGGTTTCGCATGGAGTGGGAATGGGTTAACCACCTTGGGCGTGCGATGCTGGAAGCCTTGAAATGCGAGGATTGGAATCAGGTCGCTTTACTCTCAGTGCGAATTGCTCAAAAGTTTCAAAAGGTTCAAATAGCAGAGCGTAATCGGATTGGTACCCCTTGGACAGGGGCTTGGCAGCGCCTTTCACAAATTCAGAATTAAAAAAATCCGGCTGGGCGACAGTTTTTCCGCCCAGCCGGATGACATTACTTGATTTCTTTATTTTTTCTTGAGGATGATACGGGCATCTACGACCTTAAGTCCCTTGCCGACTTCATAAACCAGTACCGGGTTGGCATCCGACTCGCTCACCTCATCGGCTAAATCGAGGATCATAGTGGAGTATTGGCAGATCACGTCAGCCAGCGCCTGACGGTCACGCGGTGCTTCACCGCGTACGCCAGCGATGATCGGAGCGCCGCGAATCTCGTCTAACATGCGCAGCGCCTGACTGGAAGTTACCGGCGCCACCCGGAAGGTAACGTCCTTAAGAACTTCAACGAAGATACCGCCCAAGCCAAACATCATGGTTGGGCCAAAGGTAGGATCGTTGACCGAACCCAAAATCACTTCCGTACCCCATGGCGCCATTTCCTGCACTGCGATGCCGTGAATATTGGCAGTGGCTTTGTATTCTTTGGCGTTCTTCATGATGGTTTTGAAGGCTTCGCGAACGCCAGCATCGTCCTTGATGTTGACGCGTACGCCGCCAGCGTCTGATTTGTGCAGAATGTCGGGGGAGACAATTTTCATCACAACCGGATAGCCGATTTCGCGGGCTAAAGCCACGGCTTCATCCTCGTTCCGCGCCAGGCGGGTTGGGGTTACCGGCAGACCATAACATTCGAAAACCTCTTTGGCTTCGATCTCGGTCAGTGAGTCGCGTCCCTCGCTGCGGGCTTTGTTGATGATCTTCAAGGCGCGCTCGCGATCCTGTGCCAGACAAGGCATGGCTTCTTCCCGCACAATCTCTTTCATGCGGGCGTATTCACGCAGGGCAGCAATCGCATTGACCGCCAAATCGGGGGCGCCGTAGGCAGGAATGCCATTTTCAACCAGCCAGCGCATGGCTTCTTCTGATCTTTCACCGCCCACAAACGAAACCGTGACAGGCTTGTCGGTTACCCCGGATTCGATGATGGCTTTCTTAATTCCTTTCGCAATTTCCAGCGGGTCGGTCATGGCGGTTTCGCAGTAAAGGACGACCAGGCCATCCACCCAAGGGTGGGCAAATGCAAAGCGGATGGATGCCTGATACCAATCGGTGCCAGCCATACCGGTCAGGTCAACCGGGTTCTTGGCTGAACCAAACTCGGGCATGTGTTTCTTCAACTCGGCTTGCACGTCAGCCGGGGCAAATTTCAGTGGAACGCCCGATTTTTCAGCGGCATCCGTTGCCAGAACGCCAACGCCACCTCCATTGGTGATGACGAGAAGATTGTCGCCTTTCATGGGCGGCTGGAGGGAGAGGGATAGGGTACGGTTGAACAGGTCATTCAGGTCGGTAGCCTGTACCACGCCGGCTTGCTGGAAAGCAGCGCCATAAACTTTGGCAGCCCCGGCGAGTGAACCTGTGTGTGAGGCGGCCGCTGCTGCGCCGTGAGCCGAAACGCCTGCTTTGAGGGCGATAATCGGCTTGTTGGCATTGCGGGCAGCTTCAATAAAGCGCCGACCATCCCGAAAGCCTTCAATGTAAAGAGAAATACAGGAGGTATTCGGATCGTTGTTTAGCCATGTGATCAGGTCGGCAAAATCTACATCGGCCATGTTGCCAATGGAGATGAGTTTATCAAACCCAACCCGGCGGATGTAACTGGCCGCGTCAATGGCAATCAATAGGGCACCCGATTGGGAAACCAATGAAGCCTTACCCTCTAACGGCAGGAAGGGGGCAAACGAACCATTCATCTTGTCGGAGTTTGAAAGCACACCAACGATGTTTGGCCCCAGAACTCGAATTCCATAGGAATTTGCTTTTTCAACCAGTTCGCGTTCCAGCTCTTTCAAACCAACTTCGCTAAAGCCTGAAGTGATGACAATCATCCCTTTTGCTCCTTTTGTCCCGAGTTCATCAATGGTAGGGATGACAGCCTTTGCCGGAATGGTAATGATGGCAGCGTCAATTTCTTCAGGTATGTCACGGATGGAAGGATAAACTTTCAAGCCCAGAATTTCTGATGCAGACGGGTTGACCGGATAGATTTTTCCTTGATACCCACCTTCGATCAGGTTTTTCAATACGGTGTAACCAATTTTTCCGGGGGTCGCCGATGCACCCACCACCGCAATTTTATTCGGCCTAAGTAAGCCATTCAGAGCTTTTTGGTCCACGAGTTTGCCTCCTGAAATAATAAGATGATGGATTTGAATTCTGTCCCCTTCGCAAAGAATAAAAAATGGCAAAGGTCAGAATGGTCACAGGTTGTCTGTCAAACTGTTATAAGGATACCGCATTTGTCACAAATTTTGAGTTAACAAAAATCCCTTTTTTGAAGTATTTTCATCATAATCTACCGTGTAGTCAGGCTTGATAGACCTGAGGATTAGCACAATATGGAATGCGTTCTCCGCGCAAACCGGCGATGAGATTATCGGCTGCAATGAATGCCATTTTTTGACGGGTTCGGGCGCTGGCGCTGGCAATGTGAGGGGTGATGATGAGGTTCGGGAACTTCAATAATGGATGATTGGATGGAATGGGTTCAGGATCAAACACATCCAGCGCAGCTGCGGCAAGTTTCTTTGTCTCTAATGCCCATTGAAGCGCATTGTGATCCACCAAGCCACCTCGTGCGGTATTGATAAAAATTGCCCCATCCTTCATCTGGGCAAAACGCTGGCGGTTGATGAAGTGGTGCAAATTGGGCGTGTAATAGGTGTGCAGGCTGATGAAATCCGACTCTCGAAGCAATTCATCCAAATCCCGATATTCAACGCCGAGCTCCTGTTCTGCTGTTGGGTCTCGTTTTGGATCGTTATAGAGGACTTTCATTGAAAAACCAACTGCTCGGCGGGCGATTGCTTTTCCAATGCGTCCAAAACCGATGATTCCCAGTGTTGCGCCATGTACATCCACACCGGTCAGCACATTCGGTCCCCACGCCCGCCAGATACCCTGATGAACCTCATGATCGGCTTCCACAACCCGACGGGCGGCTGCCATGAGCAGCGCCCATGCAAAATCTGCGGTGGTTTCTGTCAGCACGCCCGGCGTATGACCCACCGGAATACCGCATCGGGTTGCAGCGTTTATGTCAATATTATCAAACCCAACCGCCATCTGGCTGATCACTTTGAGGCGAGGAGCATTCTCAATCACCGTGGCAGAGATGGGATCGGTCAACATCGTCAGGAGACCATCCACTCGTTGAACTTTGTCCAAGATAACATCCGGCGGAGGGGGATTCTCCGCCGGCCATACCTCGACATCCGCAATTTCACTAATCTTTTGTAATGCAGGTTCATAAATAGATCGAGTTAACCAGACCAGGGGTTTATTCATGGGATGTCCTTTCCAATGCCAGTTGAATGATGTCCTGTATGCGTGGCGCGAGTTCAGCGGGGTTGGGGTGTAACCCCTCCACCAATAAGGCGTTCTCGTAAAGTAATTCAATGGCTGTGTGAGATATAGAAGATTCGGATGGTAATTGAAGCAATGAAAGGAGAATCGGATGCGCCGAATTCAATTCCAAAATTGGCTTGGGCGGTTCATAGTCTTGGTTGAGCAGCCGATAAACTTTTTGAAATTCAGGTTGTGCCGCTCCCTGAGGAATGACGAGCCGGAGCGGGGCTTGCAGGGGGTGAGCAGAAAGGCGAACAGCGCTTACCCGCTCGCCCAAAACCTGCTTGAAACGTTGAACAAGATCATTACTTTTTTCGTCGGATGTTGTTGCTGGGGAGGTATCCGCTGAGTCTCCCTTGGGAAGCTTGAGATCCTCACCGGCGGCGTTGACCAAATCATGTCCGTTATAGCGCGGAACGCGCAGTACAACAAAGGGATCGAGCGGATCGGTCATAAAGAGTACATCCATTCCGCGCCGGCGGAAGATTTCCAGATGGGGGCTGTTTTCAAGACTTTTTGGATGGTCGCCGATCAGGTAATAAATACAGGTCTGGTTTGCAGGCGACTTCATCAGATAGTCGTCCAATGATATCCATTCCTGTGGGTGATTGAGCGAGTGATAACGAAGGAGTGGCTGCAAGGCGGTAACAAGATCGGCTTCGGTGGCGATGGCCTCCCTTATGCTGCGCCCATGGGTAACCCAAAAGCGGTTGTATTCTTCCGGTTTATCCTTTGCAAGGGTCTTGAGGGTGTCAATAATTTTATTGGTCAAAAGCCGTTTGATTTGAGCCATGACCCGGTTGGATTGAATCGACTCGCGCGACACATTGAGGGGTAAATCCTCCGAGTCCACTACGCCTCCGATCTAATGGAGAAAAGCAGCCGGCAAAATTTCCTTTGCGTATTCCTGAATCAGTACTTTTCGAGCGTAAAGTTTCAGTCCTTCTTCTTTTCTAAGACCGAAGGGATTTCGTTCTACACCAGAGGGGATGTACAGCAGAGCGTACAATTGCACCGGAGCATCAATTGCCAGGTGAAGTTTGAGCAGAGGTTCTTGAAAATCAAGGGTAAACTGGCGATAAAATTCGCGGTATTCTTCCTCGCCAACCTGATGAGGGGGTTGACGCCACAGAGATGTTCGACGGTTGGCTGGTTCTTTATCATTTCCGATATAAATGGGATATGGGATGTAATCTGAATGTTTCCGGATAATCTGACGCAGACGGTTTTCTTCGGAAAATTCGGCAGCATCATCTTTTAAGTAGATTTTTACTATAGTTCCTCGTTCTGATTTATGGGATGGTTCGATGACAAAGGTGTCCTCGCCAGAGGAAATCCAACGTGCCGGAGTATCGTTGGGACGGTAAGAGCGTGAATTTACCTCGATTTTTTCCGCTACCATAAAGGCTGAATAGAAACCAACGCCAAATTGCCCGATGATGTCGTTGAGTTTTATGTCACCTTTTTGGGCAGCCTCTAAAAAGGCTTTGGCACCCGAATGAGCGATCGTACCGAGATTTTGGACCAGTTCTTCGGCGTTCATGCCAATTCCGCTATCACGAATGGTCAGAGTTCTTTGTTGTGGGTCTGGCTCTATCCAAACAGCCAACTCGGCTTCGGGATCAACAATTTCACGATTGGTCAACGATTCAAAGTGAAGACGGGTCAATGCGTCGGAAGCGTTGGAAATCAATTCCCTCAAAAATACCTCTCTGTCGGTATAGAGAGAGTGGATGAGGATATTCAGTAACTGGCGAGTTTCAGCTTTGAAAGGGACAGGTTGCGCATAAGTTTCAGAAATCGGTTGAGACATCTTGCGTCCTCCGTGTTCTTCCAAATATGACGAAACTATCATAACCGAATTTTGTAAGATTTCTATCAAAATTCGTTTTGAAAAGTATGATTGTGGAAAATTATGTTTGCTAGCCGGCTTTTTTGCCGTAAAGCGCTATGTTTTGTCTCACAATCAAATAAGGCACTTTCAACGTACCCAATTCCGGCAGAAGCGGGTTAGAAATCTCCACATCATACAAAGAGGTAAATGCCTCTCGGGTGACATCCAGATACTTTCTCACTGAGGAAAGTGCCGAGAGACGAAGGTGCCCATCCATTCGGAAGGTGTCCACCCAAAGGGTTACTGGCTCCATGACGCGGTTAGGCTCGGTAGGGTCAAAGTCGGGTGGTTCCTGTTGGGGAGGTATTAAGTGATAGGCGATGATTTGACTTACAAATATGCTTAACTCAGGGTGAAAGACGGGCTTAGATTTCGTTCCACCTGATGGTATAAGCATTTTTGCATTGAAAAGTGTAAGAACCTCAGGAGCCACATTTGTCCTCAACCAGGTACTGACGCGGATGGCTTCTTTGACCACTGCTTCTCCCCAAACTAATCTACCGGGGATGTAGACCATCAACGGGACAACTTTTTCATCGGAAGCCGGGGTAATCACAATTTTTTCTGATGCGGTCATTCCATTTCTCCCCAAAATTCTATACTTTAACCGAATAACGATCTTTTATAGCAGGAATGAGATAATCATTGAAAGCGCGATCTTTATCATATTCCGGAGCCCACCCCCAATCTTTACGGGCGGCCCTGTCATCCACATCTGCCGGCCAGGAATCGACGATTGCCTGTCGGCTGGGGTGGGGCTTGAAGGTAATTTGGGCTTTCGGAAAGGCTTTCACCACAATTTCGTAAATTTCCTGGGCGGTAACGCTGAAACTGGTCACGTTGTAAACCAGATGTTTCAAGTTTTCTCTGGGGGCGCTTTCCAACATCAACAACGAACGAACCGCATCGGGCATTGCCATGAAGGGGAGGCAAGTGTCGGGACGAACAAAACAAGCATACGGCACACCTTGAGCAGCATGATGGAGCATTTCCGGGCCGTAGTCACTGGTGCCTCCGGTGGGAATTGTGTCTGCACTGATTAAGCCGGGGAAACGAATACAGCGGAAATCAATTGTGTTGGGAGTGTGATCGGCTGCCAACTGACGATAGTGGCGGGTGTAATATCTTCCAAGATGCTCGCAGTACAATTTGTTGCAGCCGTACATGGTGGTGGGTTCGAGCCACATCCATTCTTTGATTTTTCCCGCGTTGAGTTTTGTTTCTAGGTTTGGTAAGCCATATGCTGCAATTGAAGAGGGGTAGATAAATTTTACAGGCCGTCCCTGCCAGGCGGATTGTTCGACAGCCAATCGTAAAAGATTGAGTGTGCCTTCGACATTGACTCGGTGTGCGGTTTCAGGATTGTATTCCGCTTTTGTGGATAGGATGGATGCCAGATGATAAATTGTGCGAATTTCAAACTCGGCAACCAATCTGCCCAGCAACATGCCATCCAGAATATCCCCCTGAATGGAGCGCAGACAATAAGGTCGCAGGGACTCATCCAGCGGTTGTACATCCAGCGCTACAATGTCCACTTTGCCTTCTCTGCCAAGATGAGTGATCAAGCCATGACCAATTTCACCGTTCGCGCCGGTGATCAGAACGACTTCTTTGCGCATGGAAATCTCGCTTTCTCCGGGAAGGAATAGGATGGGATTGGAAAAATGAGAAATTCTAAAGGAATGTTTCGTTCTCCTTTATTTACACATTAATTGTATCGGTAAAGTCTGACCTGTCACCTTACAAAAGTCATCATTTTGGGCTGTAGAGGGTTAGTCAGCCGTTTTGGGGTGAAATTTTTGCAAGGCCAATTGTTCTTTTTCTTCGTGGATTACAGCCAGTTGTTGTTTGATGTCATCCCATTGCTTACCAGCCAACGGATACCAGCGCATAGTTAACCAACTGATGGTCAATAGAATCGTTGGAATCAGCATCCATGCCAGCAAAATCCCCGTTTCAGCCTGAGCAGTTTGCAAGCCTTTTGGTAAAAGGGGATTGTAACCGTTGGCCTGAAGAATCCAAAGAAAAGCGGCTTGAGAGAGGCTGATAGCCGGTTTGGTGACCAGACTATTGATGCCTGCGTACATTCCTTCACGACGCAAACCGGTGCGTTGTTCGTCGTAATCAATGACATCCCCATTCATGATCGGAATCAGGTACATACCTCCTGCAAAACCAACGCCGATGAGGAAGAATCCGACTATGGCAGGGATCAATAGTTTACCGCCGAGTAACATGACCAGGCAACCAGTGGCAAAAGCAGCCAACCAGACTCGGACACATGTTTTTACTCCCCACGGCTCGCGGCGGCGTATCCAGAATAATATGCCGAACACAATCCCAACAGCTAACCCGATATAGAGCGGCAGCGGAGTGGTCATAATTTCATCGAAGTAATAAGCAACCCCTTGCATGAGGCTGGTTTGGATGTAAATGACTGTAAAACTGACCACCAGAAAGATCACAAAGGCGAAGTTCAAAAAACTCTCTTTGAGGGATTTTATAAAGGGAAACTGCTCATCCTGCTGGGTAAATACTTTTTCTTCATAGAAAAATGTGCTAAAAAAGACAATCAAGCCCAAAATGATTGCCATACCCATCAATAGAAAGCGATAACCGGACGGATCATCTCCCGGGCCGGGTTGAATAGCTGCGATGACAAACGGTAAAACATTTGGAAAAATCATGAAAATGATTTTCCAGATAAAAATGCTACTGCGGGCTTTGTTGGATACTGCCATTTCATAAGGCATGATGTAAATGCTGGTGGCGATGGCGGTGTAGAGGATGTCATAGACGAACAGCCCGATCAACATTTGAGAAAACATGACCCCCTGTGAAGATGGCAGGTCTAACCAAAGGAATATGAAACCCAGAGTCAATAAAGGCGCGCCGTAGCGGATGTAGGGGCGTCTCCGTCCCAGTTTGGATTTGGTGCGGTCGCTGATAAATCCGAACAAGGGGTCATTAATCGCATTCCAGATTCCGAAAAGCAACCAGACCAGCCCCGCTAAATTCGGTTCAAGTCCGCGTACTCGTGTGAAGTAATAAGTGAGAGCCCCTCCACCAACGATAGTCTGCATCATTGCAACAGACGAATCGGCAAGCGAAATCCAGATGCGACTTTTCCATGGGATTCGTTCCTGTATTGTTGGGTTCTGCATCCATTTGCTCCTTTATGGGGTTTGGGAAAATTCAAAAACAGGGTTTCGAGTTGGTTTCGAAACCCTGGCTGAACATCTTACGCAAAATCTGGTCCTCTTGAATCCTGATCAGGCGCTGGCATTTTGCTTGCGGAACCAGGTGCGCCACTCTTTATTTTCCCACACGACCAGGATAGGCGCAGCCACGAAAATCGAGGAGTAAGTACCACTGAATAAACCAACCAGCAGAATGACGGCAAATTCCCGAAGCGTGACGCCGCCGAAAAGGGCCAGCGCAAGCAGCATAAACTCTACAGTCATCAACTGGGTATTGATGGAACGTTGCAGGGTTTGAATGATAGAGTGGTTGGCCAGTTTTTCAAAGGGCAATTTGCGTAAAAAGGCGCTGTTCTCACGAATGCGGTCAAAAACAACAATTTTGTCCTGTGTAGAAAAACCAATCACCGTCAAGAGGGCTGTGAGGAATAGCGAATCCATCTGCCATCCCCACAACACAGACCCAATTCCAGTGATGCTGAAAACCACCAGAATATCATGAATCATGGCGATGATGGCACAAACCCCGTAGCGGAAAGCATGGGGAACCCCACGAAATGCGTAGGTGATATAGAGGACGACCGCCAGCGCGGCAATGGCAACCGCCAAAGCAGCTCGGTTGGTAACTTGAGCGGCGATGACCGGGCCGACAGAGTCGAAACGGTTTACCAGAAGTTGTTCAACCCCGAATTTTTCCTCCATTGTATTGACCACTTGATTTTTGGTCTCTTCGTCCATGAAGGGAGAACGAATGACCAAAATATCCCTCTGACCGGAAGGGCCAGCCGCAGTTTGTACCTGCACTTCACGGAAACCCAGTTCGTTGTAAATTTGCACCACTTCTTCGGTGGGAGGCAGATTGGGGGTTGGAAATTGAAGTTCGAGGATGGTACCGCCGCTAAAGTCAATTGCCAACGGCAATCCATTGATGGCTAAAATAATCAAGCCGGGTAAAATTACCAGCAAGGATAAGGCAAAGAAGTAATAGCGTTTTCCGAGAATGTCTAAATTCATGTTTGCCTCTATATTCCGAATAATTCGGGACGTTTTTCGGGTTCCTTGATCGACTCAAGGAACAGACTTAACAAAGTGCGAGTGACAAACAAAGCGGTGAAAAGGCTGACCGCAACGCCCAGAGCAAGGGTGAGCGCAAAACCTTTGACAAAACTGGCACCGAAGGCGGAGCCAAACCAGAACAGAATTCCACTGGTGATGAGAGCAGCAATGTTCGAGTCGCGGATGGACGGCCAGGCACGCCGCCAAGCCAGGTCAATTGCCTGCCGAATGGTTCGGCCGTTGCGAAGTTCTTCTTTGAGACGTTCAAAGATAAGAATATTCGCATCCAAAGCTGCTCCTGTGCTGAGCAGGAAACCCGCAATTCCCGGCAGGGTTAGGGTCACCGGAATGGTTCTGAAAATTGCAAAAGTCAGCAGTGCATAGAAGATCAACGCTAAATCGGCGACGAAACCGGGTACGCGGTAATAGATGGCCATGAATAACATGACGATCGAGAAACCAATCAGGCCGGCAATTAAGGATTTTTCCAGCGAATCCTGACCCAAGGTTGGGCCGATGACACGAATCTGCTCAATGTTGAGCGGGATCGGCAGCGAGCCATACCGTAATTGAACCGCAAGGGAATTGGCACTTTCGGCGGTGAAACCTCCTCGAATAACCCCTTGTCCGTCTTTAATTGGCTGTTCAATGACGGGGGAGGAAATGACCTTTTTATCCAAAACTATGGTTAAGTATTTACCGACATTCTGAGTCGTCCATTCTTCGAAGATTTTTCCGGCATCCGGATTGAATTCAATGGCTACTTCGTACTCGTTCAGTTGGCCACGTACCACTCCCACTGATTTCAAATCCTTCCCCGTGAGAATAGTGTGGTAGCGAATTTTACCGTTTTCTTCGGTGGGTTGCGTAACCGGTTCAGGCAGTCCAAAATCGGTCAAAATTTCTGTGCCGGGAGGTAAGGGGGTATCCCCCGTATCCACAAATTCGAGCTGCCCAACCTGACGAATGGGATTGATGACTTCTTCAGCATCCGTTGCTCCGGGAAATTCACCAACGATGATGCGCTCGCCGGCAGTTTGAAAAACCACCTCACTGACCCCCAAGGCGTTGGAACGATTTTCCAGAATGGTGGCTGCGTCCTGCAGGTTTTGTTGGGTAACGGAAATCTCAGGCGGTACGCTCAGAATGACCTGCATGCCCCCACGTAAATCTAAGCCGAGAACAGTTTCAAATCTTCTCTCAAAGGAGCCAATTCGAATACCCGGATTATTCGGCAGGTCTATCCAGATTGCCAAAGCAAAAATTAAAAGAATGACGATCAAATTGATATAACGACGATTCATTAATGCCAGGCCTCCGATTCATACAAATGCCAGCGCTCCGCTGGCGATGAGGAAGATTATACTCCCATTAACTCTGGTTTGGTAGGGACGCTTTCAATTTAATGGTGATTTTGGAATTTTTTACTTGACAGTTCTAAATGGGTGAAGGTACAATAGTGCGGCTTTTTGAATTGGGAATTTGCCGTAATTTGGCTATTGAAGATAGGAGTAACAGGAATGGTACCACTTCCAAAGCGGAAACTTTCAAAAGGACGGCGGGACCGTCGGCGGGCTCACGATGCGTTGCAGAATACCAACTTGGTGCAGTGCAGCCAGTGTGGTGAAATGCGGCTTCCGCATACTGTTTGCCCTAATTGCGGTTACTATCAGGGCCGCGAAATTATCAGTATGGAAAAGGCTGATAAAAAGAAATAACCCGAAGCCTGTTTGGTGAATTTTGAAAAGGCTGTCCAATCGGCAGCCTTTTTGCGTTGATTATAGGGCCCAGGCGAGCATAAATCCAATAATGGCTAATATCAAACCCAAGTGCAAAAGTAAGTTGCTTTCTACCATCCACCCATTCCCAATAAACTGCAGGATGAAATTGAACAAAATCAAAACCAATCCCACCAACGGCAATAATCCCTTGCGGTGTGCCAGAAAGGAAGAAACTTTGTCCAGAAGATGCGAGAGATTTTCCAGCATATTACGACTCAAACCTCGCTTTTCGCAGGGGTTGGACGCTTAAAATAGGGGCGATAAGCGTTCAATAAACGGCCGGGCAGCGAACCTTTGATCTTGATGTATTCACCAAACGGTTGACTTTCTTCTACTTTGCCGAATTCGTGGAATTGAGCGATGAGCTGGCCTTCCCGGTAAGGGAGGTAAACGACCACCGGTTCAAAGTTTTCAAAGAGAATGTTTTCCACTTCGCGCAGTAAATTGGGGAGACCTTCACCAGTTTTTGCGGAAATCGCCACAGAGGTTGTGAACTGATCAAGTGCGCTACGAATTGTTTCAGTTTCGGAAATGCGATCAATTTTATTCAAGGCGGTAATGGTGGGAATATCTTCGCATCCAATATCCAGAAGGGTTTGTTGAACGGCTTTCCACTGCTCCCAGGCATTTGGATGGGTTACATCCAGCACATGTACCAACAAATCGGCTTCGGTGATTTCCTCGAGAGTAGCCCGAAAGGCAGCAATCAATTGGGTTGGCAATTTTTGAATGAAACCGACGGTGTCGGTAAACAATACGGTGTGACCGGCTGGTAATTCAACCCGGCGTGTGGTTGGGTCAAGTGTGGCAAACAGTTGGTCGGCTACATACACATCGGCTCTGGCAAGGGTGTTTAATAGAGTGGATTTTCCAGCATTGGTATAACCGACTAGCGCCACAATTGGAATATTAGAGCGACGGCGTTGCTCGCGATAACGCTGGCGGTGAGCTCGCACCTTTTCCAATTCCTCCTTCAAGCGGGCAATGCGCCGGCGAATTTCTCGGCGGTCAACTTCCAATTGGGTTTCGCCAGGGCCACGTAAGCCAACCCCACCAGTTGAACCGGTTCGACCTCCGCCGCCACCGGTCTGGCGGGCGAGGTGAGTCCAGGCTCTGGTCAGGCGCGGCAGCCGATATTCATAGTAAGCCAGCTCGACCTGCAAAATGCCCTCCCGCGTGTTGGCATGCCGGGCGAAAATATCCAATATCAGCGCTGTTCTGTCAATTACCCGTACCTGATCGCCAAAACGTTCTTCTAGTTCGCGTTGATGTCGAGGCGATAGTTCGGTGTCAAAAATGACCAGATCGGCTTGGGTTTCCTCCACCAGCATTTTTATTTCGTCTACCTTGCCTGATCCGATGAAGGTATCCGGATTGGGCTTTTCTAAGCGTTGGGTGACTTCACCAAGGACTTCTACCTCTGCTGTTTCTGCCAATAATGCTAATTCTGCCAGTGAGTCTTCCAGTGGGAGTAAGCCGGGATCTCCTATTAAATCCACTCCAACAAGGAGGGCACGTTCGCGCGGTGGTTGAGTTGGTTCAGCAATCTTTTTTGCCATTGTGTTCGTAATTCACTCTTATTTCTTCAGCCACTGAATGATGCGATCAATGGCTTCCTTGAGACGATCTGTGGAAACACCAAGAGATATGCGGATGTATCCTTCTCCATGTTTACCATAAACGACCCCCGGCGTAACGCTGACGCCGGTTTCTTCAAGTAGCTGGGAGCAAAAAGCGGTGCTGTCGGAGTAACCTTCAGGCAGGTGAGCCCAAATGTAAATGGCTGCCGGGGGGGTATCTACGCTAAAACCAGCTTCACGCAAACCGCTTAAGGCGATGTCCCTTCGGTGCTGGTAAATCTGATTTCGTTCTTCCAGCCAGGATTGATCGCCTGTGAGCGCGACAATGCCGGCTTGTAGAATGGCTTCAAAGTGCGAGGAATCGACTTGACTTTTATAGGTATGCAGGTAGCGGATGACTTCTGCGTTTCCAACCGCCATCCCTAAACGCCAGCCAGCCATGTTGTAGGTTTTGGACAATGAGTTGAACTCAACGGCTACTTCTTTGGCGCCCGGAACTTGCAAAATGCTTGGAGCTTTATAGCCATCAAAGCAAATATCTACGTAAGGCGCGTCGTGAGCAATCAAAATCTGATATTGACGGGCAAGGGCTACCGCTTTTTCGAGAAACTCATACGTTGCGACTGCGCCGGTTGGATTATTGGGATAATTGAGCCACATCAGTCGGGCTCGTTCCAGTACCCATTCAGGGATCGAATCCAGGTCAGGCATGAAATGATTTTCACGGAGCAGGGGCATTGGAACAATTTGACCACCGGCAATCATGGCACTGGACTGATAAACCGGATAGCCGGGGTTGGGAACCAACACGATGTCGCCCGGGTTGATGCACACCTGAGTGAGATTGAAGATGCCTTCTTTCGATCCCAACAGAGCAATCGTTTCTTTTTGCGGATCCAGATCAACTTGAAAGCGGTTGGCGTAGTAGGCTGCAATGGCCCTTCGAAAGGCCAGTGTGCCTCCATTAGGAGTGTATCCATGGCTATCGGGGCGGCGGGCAGTGGACACTAATACATCGGTAATAAAATCCGCCGGTGGCAGGTCGGGAGACCCCATATCAATGCGGATCACATCCGTGCCAAGTGCTTTGAGCTCTGCAATTTTTTGACTGAGGCTGGCAAAAAAGTAGGGCTTGAACGATGCAATTCGATCAGCCGGACGAAAGACGGATTTATTCTGATTCATAGGCTCCAGTTTTCGTAGATTGGGTTAGTAATGATGCGAATAATCGCGCCGTTTTAAGGTCGGGTGGTTCAACATGATGTGGAACAAGGATATGAAAAGTGGAACCGGGACATTTTTCTTCGTCGTAGCCATTGGACTCCACCCAAATAGTCCCCCCATGGGCTTCAATAATTCCCTTGGCGATGTGCAATCCCAGCCCGGGCCCACCGCCTTTGAATTTGGTTTTACCGCTCGAATGGAGTGCGACATTGCCGATCCGGGAAAATTTTTCGAAGATGATTAACTGGTCTTCGGCGTCAATTCCGATTCCTTCATCGGTGACGGCTACTTCGATAAAACCGGGTAACTTTCGTCCGTTGACGGTGATTTTGCCATGATCTGGGGTGAATTTGATGGCGTTGACCAAAACATTTCGAAAGACTTGTAAAAGCCTTTCGGGATCACCAAAAGTTAACTCATCCGAGCCCGGGAATGGATGGACGATCATAATCTGATGGCGTTCCTGAAGGGCGGGTTGTAACTCGGCTTGAAGGAGATGGAAAAGCCGGTTGATCCAAACCGGTTGGATGTTAAGGCTGAGCAAGCGGTTGTCTATCAAAGAAACGTCAATCATATCATCAATGATACCGCGTAATCGGCGCGCACCGTTGGAGATTCCGTCCACCATGGTCAGGTAATGATTCAAGCCGCTTTGTTGCTCCAACATTTCACGCAACATTGCGGTGTACCCTTCAATGAGGGTAAGGGGGGTTTTTAATTCGTGGGCAGCCACAGCGATGAAATCGGACTTGCTTTTATCCAGTTTTTCTAAATTCTGGCGGGTTTGTTCCAATTGAGTGGTCAAATGGCTTACCTTGGCTTCCATCTCCAATTGTGCACTTTTTTCAATAATGTAATTGAAAGTGGGCAGCAAGGTTGAAATCAGGTTTAGAGCCCGACTCTCATCCAGAACTTCCTGACAGGTTTCAAGGGTGATTTGGTGGAGCAGAATGGTGAATTTTAATAAACTGCTGGAACTCACTTCTAAATCGGTAAGCGTCAAGGAAAGCGACCAATCGGTTAGAACGGAGTCCAACCATCCGGGATCACCGGTTTCAACGGCTTGTTCGAGCTTGGTGAAAAAGGATTCGATTTGTATCCGCAGGTCTTCACGCAATCCTGCGCCGCGTGCCATAGATTGTACGACGCGGTTGATCCAGACTGGTTTTATTGTTCTCAATAATTCCAATTCGTTCATCTTGTTAAGTTTATGCTATTTTCCGAGATTGTACCAAGTGTTATTCATACCGGCTTAGCCAGTCATGAATCGTTTGTCCAACAATACCCAAACTATCCGCTGAAACTTTATCGAGGGTATCATTCCGGGTATGCCAATACGGATAATCAAAGTCAATGATATCAACTGCCGCAAAACCACGCTCCAAAAAAGGAATGTGATCGTCAAGAATGCTGTATTTGTATTGGGGAATGAAGTATTCCTCAAATCCTAATTTCCGGGCAGTTTCCCAAATTTGACTGGCGACTTGTGGATTGGAATTTCTTTCCAGATAGATATTCAAATCTGCGTCACCGATCATGTCCAAAATGACTACGGCGGCAGGATTGATGGGAATTTCCTCCACAAAGGCGCGGGAGCCCAGGATCCAATCCCAGCCCGGGATATTTCCCTGATCCTCGGCATCGAAAAATACCAACCAGATATCAATGGGTAAATCTGGGGATAAACTACGAGCCAGTTCCAGCAACACCGCCACGCCTGATGCGCCATCATTTGCGCCGGGCACGGGCTGATCGTGAACTGAGGGATTGGGATCCTGGTCGCTGAAAAATCGTGAATCGTAGTGTGCACCCAGAATGATTTGAGGAGCACCTGGATTAGGACGCTTGACAATCACATTGGTTATGGGATGTCCCAGCCGTTGAGTATGATGTAATTCTACCTGCCAGCCAGCCTGTCGGGTTTGTTCAACGATGTAATCAATTGTCTGCTGATGTGCTTGGCTGCCGGGAGTACGTGCGCCAAAAGATAATTGCATTTCAATGTCTCTGTAAGCACGGTTTTGATCGAAGCGGTAGGTAGTAGGTGGGCTTCCGCCGAACCATTTGCTGATCAGTAAACCGCTTGCCAGCAAGAGAATCAACAGTACGAGCGAAAAGATGGGAGATTTCTTCATTATACAGTCTTACTTTTAATCCCCCATTCCCGGAAAAAGATTTGCAAGTCTTGCAGGGAACGTTCGACATGGGCTTGAGCACGAGCGCGTTTCCCTTTTACGGCTTCTGGGAGTTCAGGAAGGATACCAAAATTGGCTTTCATTGGTTGGAAATCTTTCATCGAAGCATGAGTCACATAATGGCACAGCGCACCCAGCATGGTTGTGGTTGGCAAGGTCAAGGTCGGCTTCCCGTCAGCCAGCCTGGCGGCATTGATGCCAGCCAATAGACCCGTAGCAATGTTCCCCATATAACCCTCTACACCGGTGATCTGTCCGGCGAAAAACAGGGTTTCCCGTTGACGAGACTGTAAAGATGGCTTTAGTAGAAGCGGTGAGGCAATGAACGTATTGCGGTGCATTTGACCATAGCGGATAAATTCAGCATTTTGTAAGCCGGGAATCATGCGGAAGACCCGTTTTTGTTCTGGAAAAGTCAAATTGGTTTGGAATCCTACTAAATTGTAAAGGGTACCAGTCAGATTGTCCTGCCGCAATTGAACAACAGCAAAGGGACGCTTGCCCGTGCGAGGGTCCTTCAGTCCCACCGGCCGCATCGGGCCGTAGGCCAGAGCCAGATCTCCGCGTTGAGCAAGAATTTCAACTGGCAGGCATCCCTCAAAGAAATGATCCATTCCCGCACGGACGCCGGCTTCGATTTCTTTTTCAAATTCCCGCAGTTGAATTCGTTGGGCGGTGCGCAGGGCTTCCAGAAAAGCAAAGTATTGCTCCCTGTTAAGCGGGCAATTGATATAATCTCCTTCCTGGTCTTCGCCCACACCATACCGTGAGGCTTTAAAGGCAATCGTGAAATCAACGGAATCAATATGGACGATGGGGGCAATTGCATCGTAAAAATAAAGACGATTCTCGCCGCTAAAGTTTTGAATAGCCTCAGCCAAAGATGGAGAAGTTAATGGACCAGAGGCGATTATGACGATACCGTCAGGAATGGATTTCATCTCCTGACGGATAAGGTGAATGCGTGGATGGTTGACTAGCCGCTCAGTGACCATTTTGGCAAAGGCTTCGCGGTCAACGGCTAATGCTCCACCCGCCGGTAAGGCAGTGGCTTCAGCGCAGTTGAGCAGCAATGATCTAAAACGGCGGATCTCTTCTTTGAGCAAACCAGAAGCACGGTCAATCAGGTTTGAACCCAGCGAATTAGAGCATACCAGTTCCGCAAGATAGCCACTGAGATGAGCGCCTGTGGAAGTTTCCGGTCTCATCTCATAAAGATACACTTCGCAGCCCATCTCGGCTGCCTGCCATGCGGCCTCACTGCCTGCCAGACCTCCACCAATAACCGTAACCAGTTTCATCTTCGAGTTCCTGCGGCAAATTCTACCACGCATGAAATAAATTGGCTTGGCATAAAACTTGCACCAAAACGGTTTGATCAGTATACTCTTTTTAGGGAGCAGGGAGAAATCATGTTTCAAATCCAAAGTCCCAGTATCCGCACGGTAACTACCGCTCATCTGACCCAGACAATGACCCTCCTCAACCAGACTGTGGGGGAACTGTATCAGCAAATTCAGCAGGAGCTGACCAACCCAGCGTTGGAGTTGGTGGAAGAACGACGCTGTCCAACATGTCATCGAGTCCTGCCGAGGCATGGCGAATGCCCGGTATGCAGCCGACCAGTGAGCATGCAGGCTGAAGAACCGGTGGTTTTTGTTTCGCCTCGGGAAGAATTTTACTCCTCTGGTAGTGGAAGTGCGGATTTGATGCCCGATGAACCGGTTTCTCCAATTGTGGAAGAACTGCCGCTCTACATCATGCGTCAAATTGCGGTCGAGTTGGAAGGTGATGAACGTCGAATTGCGGCATTTTTCCTGACTCACCTGGATGAGGATGGTTTCTTGACGATTGCACCTGTTGAAATTGCCCAGTATTTTCATGTTCCTCTTTCAAAAGTGATCCGCATAAAGCAACTCATCCAGCGTGCTGAACCGGTGGGCGTGGGTTCTGCTAATCCGCAGGAAGCCTTGCTGGTACAAATTGATGTGCTGAATGAAACAAAACCTGTTCCGGAATTAGCCCGATGCATTATTGCCGAGGCGATGGATTGGCTGACGCACCGTCAATATGCTGAAATTGCCCGAAAATTGAAAGTGTCTCATCATCAGGTTCAGGAAATGGTACGATTCATCGGGGAGAATTTGAATCCATTTCCCGCTCGTGCGCATTGGGGAGATGTGAGAAATCCATCACCAAAAGCCGGTGAAGTGTACTACCATCCGGATATCATCATCAGTTACCTGAATAATTCTCCCGATAATCCCTTGGTTGTGGAAATTATCCTGCCGATCCGCGGCTATTTGAGAGTGAATCCTCTCTTTCGACAGGCGGCTCGCCTGGCCAGTGAAGAAACCCGCATTGGAATGAAGAATGATTTAGAACGGGCGGCTTTGTTTGTCAAATGCTTGCAACAAAGAAACTTTACCATGCAGCGATTAATGCAGCGGGTAGTCAGTATTCAGCGAGAATTCATTTTGCGAGGTGACCGTTATATCAAACCTCTAACTCGCGCCTCGCTTGCTGAGGAACTGGGTGTGCATGAATCCACTATCTCACGAGCGGTTTCGAATAAAACGGTTCAACTGCCCAACAAAAAAATCATTCCACTGGCAAATTTCTTTGACCGCAGCCTGAACGTGCGGACGGCCCTGCGGGAAATCATATCAAGGGAAAAAAATCCTCTGAGTGATTCACAGTTAGCGTGTTTACTCGCTCAACAAGGTTACGAAGTTGCGCGAAGAACCGTAGCAAAATACCGAGCAATGGAAGGTATACTCCCTGCCCATCTGCGTAGAGTTAATCAGGTTTAGGATATGAGAGATGTAATCAGTCGTCCGATTCAGGCTTTATTTGGAAATAAAATTAATAAGGTCGAAACTTATTCAGCCATTCAAAATTTGCTGGAATTGATCTCTGAACCGGCGCTGGTCTATGACCCGGAGAGTAATCGAATTCTTCTCGCGAATAGCGCATTTCTAGTGCTTTCAGCCTACTCGCAGCAGGAAGTCGTTAATGAAAATTTAGAGAATATTTTAGAAAACCCCAGCCGCGAAGATATTCTGAAGGAAGACAATCTTGCGGGTATGTTGAAAACCCGTAACCGCTTAAGCATTCCGGTAGAAATTCGTAAAAACGTATTGGATCAACAAACCGGTTATCTGGTCTTAAAGGTGGTTTCGCAAACTGATCTTCAATATCTCAGCGGTAACTGGCAAAAGCGGCTATTGACCACATTTCAGATGATCCCGCGGTTGGTGGAAAATTCATCTGATGATTTGCTGGTTACTATCCAACGATTACTGGATGTCCTGAAAGGACTGTTTGAAACTAATCTAATTTGTCTTTACCATGCCAGCGCCGAATTTCCCGAATTGCGGAAGTTGATCAGTTTGGAAGAGTTGACTTTGTTCCCGGATACGTTGCCGTCTACTGACTTGATTCGATTGTCATTACCAATGATGTGGACACCGGGCAAGAGGATGACCACACACTTACATCGTTCAGCGAGGATTGCCGGTGTTACTTATGTTGCCAGTGTTGCCATTGGTAAAGAAAATGCATTGGAAGGATTGGTTGTGGTGGGTGGAATGGAATCCCAACCACCGCCTTTGTTGTTGGAAACCATTGAAGTGCTGGCAGTTTACATTTCTCAAGTAATCAGCCGATCAGTTCTGGAAGAAAACCTCAAGAGAGAATCAGCTCAGAGGAAATTTCAACTCCATTTGTATTCGTCAGTTTATGAAGAAGTTCAGGAGGGGGTCGTCGTTGTTGATCCGGACTCGTTGGTGATTGAAATCAACCCTGCTGCAGAGTTGTTGTTTGGTTACACCCGTAATGAAGTTCAAGGAGAGCGGATTGAGAATATTCTGATCACTCCGGATCGGTTTCTGCCGGCGCTTGCCAATGTGATTACGACCAAAACCTCCTCCCTGTTGGAAAATATTACCTTGCACCGACGAAATGGGCAAACTTTTGCTGCCGATGTAAAAATTCTACCGATTCAATACAATAACCAACTCTCAGGTGTTGTTCTTTTGGTACGTGATATCAGTGAACATGAGCAAATTTTGGCACAGTCCCGTCAGTTAGAACAGCGCGCTTTCCTGGGCGAGTTTATGGGTGTATTTGCCCATGAGGTGCTCAACCCAATCAACAATATCTCAACTGGTTTGCAAATTCTCTCGCGGCGTTTGGGGAGCGAGAACTCCCTTCAGGATTTGGTGAGCCGCATGGAAAACGATTGTGAACGGCTGCATCACCAAATGGAAGCTTTGAAAACTTATGCCAAGCCCTATGAACCTAAGCAAGAATTGGTGGATATCCCTCAACTGCTAAATCGAATATTGGAACGCTGGCGGCCCAGAATGGAAAGATTGAATATTCGCCACGTATTTCAACCGGGAGATAAACTTCCCCCTGTAAAAGGTGACTGGCGAGCGCTCGATCAGGTTTTCAACAACCTGATCAGCAACGCGATTGATGCCATGCGAGAAAATGGTGGAATTTTGAGCGTCAAGGTGAGTCTTTCCACGTTGGTATCCAGTCATCCGCATCTGGAAATTGCAGTTTCCGATAACGGCGCGGGTATTCCCGATGATATTCGAGAAAAAATCTTTGAGCCTTTTGTAACAACCAAAGCCAGCGGTACTGGACTGGGATTGTCCATCACCAAACGAATTGTCACTGCCCACCGCGGGAGCATTACTTTTAATAGTTACCCGGGTGGTACTGTATTTCGCATATTCCTACCAGCCAGCGAGGAAGCCTGATTATGTCCATTACGATCCTTGTAGTAGATGATGAAGCCAACGCAAGAAAAAATATTTCCGATTACCTGACCCCCTTAGGATACGAAGTGATCGGCGTGCCGACCCTGAGCGATGCGCGTACCTGTTTACAACGGGGAAATGGGGATGTGGTTCTTCTTGATGTTTCACTTCCTGATGGGTATGGGCCAAGTTTGTTATATGAAATGCAGAACATGCCATATCGCCCGCCGATCATTATCATCACCGCCCACGGCGATATAGATATGGCCGTAGATGCAATGAAGAACGGTGCCCATGACTTTTTGACCAAACCAATTCAATTGACCCAATTAGAAAATTCGATCCTGCGAGCCTGCGAAATTGTGCAAATGCGGAGAGAACTGGCTCATTTGAGGCAAAGCCAAAAACAAAGCATTTCTTTTGTGGTTGGAAAGACCCCTTCGATGGAATCTCTGCTCAGTCAGGCACAAAAAGCCGCTCAGGCTCAGGTTTCGGTGTTGATTACTGGTGAAACCGGTTCAGGAAAAGAGGTGCTTGCCCGTTTCATTCATAGTACCGGGCCGCGTTCGAACAAGCCATTCATTGCCATCAATTGCGCTGCGATTCAACCTACCGTATTGGAATCGGAGTTGTTTGGGTACGAAGCGGGGGCTTTTACCAGCGCAGAACGCCGGAAAAATGGTCTAATGGAAGTGGCAGATGGAGGTATTTTGTTTATGGATGAAATTTCTTCCATGCCGCTGGATATTCAGGCAAAATTATTGCGGGCGATCGAAGAGCATGCTTTCCGGCGTGTCGGTGGGACAAATTTGATTCAGGTGGATGTGCAGGTGCTGGCCGCATCGAACCGTAACCTGAAAGAAATGATTCAAGAAGGCAGTTTCCGGAAGGATCTATATTACCGCCTCAAAGTAGTTGATTTGCACTTACCGCCTCTCCGTGAAAGGAAAATGGATATTCCTGAACTCGTGGGATTTTTTATCCGGCAATATAAAGCCAAATTGGGGGTTAACGTAGACGATATTACTCCGCAAGCAATGCAGGCTCTGATGGAATACGACTGGCCGGGGAATATCCGCGAGCTGAGTCACGCGATTGAACGAGCCATGCTTTTCTGCGAAGGCCGTGCCATTGATTTACCGGATTTGCCCGCGGACATAGCGCGTTTGAACGGTTAAACATCTTCTGGCACAATTCTTGCATCATACCCTTCCAGCAGAGATCTATGGGAGGAAGGGTATGATGATTTTTGAAATGACTAAAAATGATTTTTTGCTGACCACAGCGGGGGTGGCTTTAACCCTGGGTGTGATCATGTGGTTGATCGGCGTGATTGTGTTGGTCAGTCGAGTGCTGGGCGGAGAAATCAAGCGGATAGCTGAACAAACTGCCCGGTTAGCCCAAAAGGGGATTACCGAAGAGATCGCCGGTTTGATTGGCAACGCGTCCGGTCTAATCGAATCCCTGAATCAATTGGTGCGAACAGCGGCTGGAATAGGTGTATTTTTGATCATTGCCGGCATGTTGATGATTGCAGCAGCCTTTGGGCTTGCGTTTCAGATCCAGTAATCTTTTCCCCTGCGTTGTCTAAATTATAAAAAGGAGCCCCTATGCCGTCCGCAGATCTCCTTGAAGTATTGAAAACAAGTTTGGCGGTGGAAGATGTGCCCATAGTGTTTTCGGCGTTGAAAAGAGACCCTCTTGTTTGGGAAGCCGTACAGAACGACTCGCTCTCCCATTCGACAAGCAAAGGACAGAAAACCAAAGAAGACTGGCTGCCGGCCAATCTGGTTTTGAAGATTTTAAACAGCCGCATGGATTTGGCGGCTTTACGAAGTGATCATTATCCCTCGGTTGAGCCTTCGATCCGAAAGAAAGCGCTGGAAACATTTGAAAGTTTGTTGCGCACAACCTCTAAACCAAAAAATTTACAAGAGGCCGGACTCATTGCATTGGCTTTGCGGGAGCGTCGTCGAAAAACTCAAACCTGGCTTGGATTGATGGATGAACTTAAATCCATCAACCTGAGGAACAAAAATTCTCTGATTGAATTATGGAAAACGCCTTTACTTTGTTTGTATGGCCTGATTCCGGATCAAGAAGATTTATTGAAAGCCCTGCTTAGCCAAGAGGATATTGCTCTTTCTAAAGCATGGATTACCCACATTTTGTTAGCAAACCCGTTTGAGGAGGAGGTTACAAGACGGCTGTTCCTGTTCGTTCTCGCTGAAACTCCACTCCCTCAACAAGTTGAATGGTTGATATATCTAAAGGAATATGATGAACCTCAATTGACCGGCTGGTTGGCAAACCAAATTTTACGAGAAAGCCGCATAAAAACCGGTAATTTGAATCCCATTGATGGTCTCACATTCCGTCAAAAATCATGGGTTGAACTTGCCGGTGAAGCATTGGAATTGCAGTGGATGGCGACGCTTCATCAGTTGGCAGGGCACCCAGCGCAGGCCGAATTGTTTCTGAGCCGTTCGAGAAATTTGTTACAACACTGGTTGGGTGGTACGACTTTGCAATTGATTTCTATCGTCAAAAATGATTCTGATACAACGGAAACCTTATGGGATGAGATTGAGCCACTACTCAGCGCTCCACCATTGTCAGAAACATTGATGGAAGAAGCGATTTGGCTCAACCCCCCTGTCTCTCTGACGCGAAGACTAAGCGAATTCAATTTGCCTCTGCTGGTTCAGATATTTACCAGGGGAAGTAGCACAAACATTGGTGAGATAAAAGGAGAAAGAGAGATTGTTAAGGAAGCCGTTCGGGAATGGCTAAAGCAGCAACAAAGTAACGAAGAAAGAGTACTTGGAGGACGGTTTGTCTTTGATTATTCACCCTTCGATCTGTTGGAAATTTTAGAGAGTCTGAGTCTGTACCAAGAAGCATTGGAGGTTTCTCAACAATTTTTGAAACATCGCGTCAAAGATATTCCCTTGCTGACCTGGACTGCTCAACTTGCCCATCGGTTAGGGCAGGATGAAATCGCTGTAAGGTCTATTCGGGAAGCGATTTTGTTGGAAGAATCCAACCCCGATCATTATCGGGTTTATGCCAAAATGCTCGAAGATCGGGATGAATGGGAAGCAGCTTTGAAAATTCGCCAGGAAATTCTGAACCGTTTTGATGGTTTATCATTGGAAGATCGGTTGAATCTGGTCACCTGTGCAATTGGGGGAGAGAAGTATGATCTTGCTTTGCAAACATGCCAGCAAATTCTGGAACAAAATGGCGAACAGGGACAAGCCTACACACTGCTGGGTCTGGCTCAGTTAGGACTGGGAAAGACAGAGGAAGCTCACGCCAGCTTGAGCAAAGCTACCCTTTTAATCCCAGAAGATCCAAAACCATGGTTAGAACTTGCTCGATTGTACAATCAGCGCGGCGAGCCTCAACGATCGCTGGAAACTTTACGGGCAGCTCTGTTGAATGTACCTGATTCGGCTGAATTACACCTTGCCATGGGAAGAGCTTGTCTGGAAAATGGTTTGTCCGCTGAGGCATTGCCCTATTTAAAGCAATCTGCCCGCCTGGCGCCAGAATCAGATGAAGTGGCATTGACGTTGATCAAGACCCTTGCTTCCCTCGGGCACGATAAAGAAGCGCTCGAGGTGGCTGAGAGAGCCCGCTCGAAGTGGCCGTCACATCCAGAATTGGCTTATGAACATGCTCACATTTTGCTGCGGGATGGGGAATTAAACGAAGGTGTTGCCATCTTGGAAGTTGCGCTTCAATTCGAAGGCGCGAGGTTGGAATGGTTTGTCGAATATGCAAAAGTTTTATTAAACGGACTTGAATTAAGGCGGGTGACAAATCCCCAAAATTTACCGATTGGATTGTTTGTGAAAGCCCAAAAAGCACTTCAGCGGGTTTTGAAAGAAGTACCTGATCATTTTGAGGCCCTTCTACTCAATGCGGAAATTCATTTGAATTTACAGGAATGGGATCGAGCCTTACCCGGATTACAACATTTGCTGGATTGTGAACAGGCTGGTTTGCCGGAGTGGAACTGGCGTATCCAATCGGGTCTTGGTTTGATTGCCTTTCATAGGGGTGAGAATGAAGTTGCACTGGCTGCTTTGCAAAATGCGAGTCAGTCTCGTCCCGACAATGTCGAGATCAAACAATTGCTGGCAGAGGTTTTCTTCCGGTTGAACCTGCCTGAATCGGCTGTTGAAATGGCTCAACAGGTCAGAAAACTTCAACCTGACAGTGTGGAATGTTTGACATGGTTTTCAGATCTGATGGAACGGTTGAATCAAATCCAACAAAGCATAGAGGCTGTTCAAACCCTTGTTCAATTGCATCCGCAGGAAGTTGGTTATGCATTAAGCCTCGCAAATCTGTGGAAAAAAATCGGAGATCCAGATGCGGCTGGCGAAGAATTGAAGCGGATATTATCCTTTGAAAGTATCCTGCCAGAGCAGTTGGAAACGATGGCCGAGATCGCTTTTACCATCGGTGATTTGGAACTGGCAAAACAGGCGCTCGAAAAGGCTATTCATCTCTCGGAGGAACCGAGTTTTGATATGTATTTCCATCTGACCTTGTTGCACTCGCGTATGGGTGAGATTGAGGCCGCCAATCATGCCTTGCAAACTGCTCTTACAGTAAATCCCAACGCTGCAGAGGCTTATATCTTCCAGAGTGAACTGCACAAATTAATGCATCGTCCGCAGGCAGCCATTGCTTCTTTGGAGAAGGCTCTAAGAATTTGTGAAAGTCAAGGCGGAGAGAATTTGGCAACACCCAATGTCAGCGACCATTCGTTGTGGGGATATGAGCCAGCGACTGGATTTACCGTGCACCGTCTTTTTGTGCCTTTGTGCATTGAAGCCGGTGAGTTGAATCTGGCTCTTTACCATGCTGAGAGTGCATTACAACTTTGCCCATCTTCTCTGGAAATGGCATTCCAGGTGGCTAATCTCGCCCGCAAGTTGCTCCAGCCAGAGCGATTTAGTCGAACAGTGAACTTAGTTGAACAGAATCTCCCTGTCGGTTGTTTTACCAGTTTTTCTGGGGATGAAGAAGCGGAATGGCTGGCGGGGCTGCATGCCTACCAGGCAGAGAGCCTAATTGAAAACGGCGATTGGATAGAAGCTGAAAAAACAATCCAGAGAGGTTTGGCTCATCAACCGGATCATCTCCACCTCAAGTCTGTTCAGTGTCGCTTGAAAGCAAAACAAGGTAACTTTGCCGAGTCGCTATCCGAGTTTCGTCAAGTTTTATCCAAGTTAGATACACAAAAAAGTACGGTGGATTGCCATCAGATGTCAGGATTACTGCTCACCCTGAGTGAAACCGCGTTTGATTTGATGGAATGGCAAGATGGGATTCGACTCGCGGAAATGTATCTTCAGGAGCATGAAAATGAGCCGGCTGCCTACATGTGTTATGCCAAGGGATTGATCCGCGCGGCAGAGTGGCAAAGATTGACCCAAATTTTGGGAATTGTAAACCATGCAATCAAGCCAAACATGCTGTTGGCCGTGCTACAACAAGCGAAAGAACTGCTTGAAAAAGCGAACGTGATGACCCGTTCGCGTCTGCTGGATCATTGGATGGCACGAGCGGAGGCAGTACTCCATCCTGATCACCAGCGGATTCAAGATTTGAGCGTCTTCGCTACAACAGACGAAGATTTTGCCTGGCTGGTTGAAGCACATCTGCGTGGGAATAACCCAGCCGGTGCGATGCAGATGGCTGAGATCTGGCGGCAGCATCCCTTTGTTCAAATGTTGGCGGCGCTGGTGTGGGAGAATGAGGATCTACAGAGAGCTCTTGATTACGCTCGTAACGCCGTCGAGCAAGCGGCATTCCATCCAATTTATCAGGCCGTGTTAGCCAGAATAGCCGAAAAGAATCAGGATTATGCTCAAGCCTGGGAGGCGATTGAGGTTGCGCTAGGTATTTGGAAAAATGAAATCAATTGGCATCTTATGGCGGCTGATCTTGCTGAACGTTGTGGAGAGGTGGATACTTGTCGTATCCATCTCGAAAAGGCTTTGGAGTTGAACTCGAATGATTATGAATTGCTTGTCCGGCTCGTTCAGCATTATTTAGCGACTGGTTATGTTGATCCGGCAGTTCAACTGTTGCAAAACGCGATCAATTCATACGGTGATCGCAGCGAAATCTGGCTGCTGATGGCGTTGGCACTGCGAGGGCGCCAGGATGGAAAAGCTGCCTTGCGAGCAGCTGAGAAAGCCGCTGAATTGGATGAAACCAATGCAAAAGCATGGATCACTGCGGGTGAAATCGCCCTTCAATTAGGTGAAGACAACAAGGTGCTTTATTTTGCCCGTCAGGCGGAAAGAGTGGCACCTGCAGACGCAGGAACCCGATTGCTGGCAGTGAAATTCCTCATCCGTCAGGGGCAATTCCGTGAGGCATTAGCCGAATTGAACCAGGCAATCGAAGAAATTCCCGGTCAATGGGAACTGGAATTTGAGCGGGCCAGGCTGGTTGGAGAAATGCAGGGCGCGGCAGCAGCGCAGGATTTGCTTCAGAAATTAGTTCTGGAATACCCGCAAAATGAGCAAATTTTATGGCTGTTTGCACAAACTTGTATGAAAACCGGGAAGAACAAACTGGCAGAACAGAGCGGTTTGCAGGCTTTGAAACTTAACCCGCATAATGTGGAAATTCATCGGCTGTTGGCGGAAGTATTCAAAGAGCAGGGCCAACTAGATCGTGCGGTTTTCCATCTCAGCGAAGCCATCCGGCTGCAACCAGCCCATTTGGATACTTATCTTAAACTGGGAGAGGTGTTCACCAGCCGTCGGGAATTTAAGAAAGCATTGGCGGTCTACCAGCAGGCTATTCAGATCAACCCGCAAGATTTTCGCCCTTATTACTATTCCGCTTTGGTTTTACGAGATGGTAAGGATTATCCCGGCGCTGAAGTGATGTTGAGGAGGGCGGCTGATTTAGCACCAGAGGATGTTAACATTCGCCGCCAGCTTGGCGCAATCATTGCACTGAATCTGGTTCATCACGGACAGGAGGCGAGAACATGCCTGTAGAGCAAAACGACAATGGAATTGCCACGGTGATCTCAAAAGGAAAGATTAATCGAAGTACGGCGTTGCTCTTGATGAATTGCGCCTTGGAAACCGGTGAACTGCGGTTTGCCCGCCAACTAGTGCTATCATGGCTTACAGCCTATCCGGGAGATCTTGAAGTCAACACGATTTTGGGGGAGTTGTTTTTCTTAGAAAACAAACTAACTCAAGCCATAACGATATTAGAAAAAATCGCCCGCCTTGACCCGGAAGATGTAGAGGTACAAAAGCTGCTTGCTGCATGGTATGCAAAAATCAATGATGAGCGGTCAAAAAACATGGTTATTCGGGTTTATATACTGGGAGAGCGTTTGGATGTTGCTCAATCGATGCCAGGCTGGGCTATCATCCTGAAGAATGCCCAAAAGGCTCTGCAGGAAAATAACCTTGAGACTGCGGAAGTCAACATTTATCAGGCGCTGGCGTTGAATCAGGATGAGGTGCTCAGCGCGATTTTGCACGTCAAATTACTACGGGCTTTGGGAGATTCGGCTGGCGTGATGAGGTTTTGTGAGTTGTATAACCAGCGCTGGCCGGAATCTCTGATCTTTCGGTTGGGATTGGCAGAAGCCCATTTGCTGGCCGGTGATGAAACTCAGGCGGTGCAGATGTTGCATCAATGTGCGGCGGAAGATTCCACGGGGCAGGTGAGTAAACGCTGGTGGGGGGATGATCACCCCTACTTGCCTTTGTGGCCAGTTCGTTATGAAATTCCTTTCAGTCTGCCCATTCCGGCGAGTGTTGCGGGAAGGTTGGGCTGGAATCGGTTAGCGCCAGCCGGAGGTGAAATCCCGATTGTTGAACAGACACAACGGGCGGAAAATCACTCGAATGATCAAATTGGCGAGGGTGATTCGCATAGCCAAGATTGGAGCGGTGAAACTCTTCATGGATCACCTGAGAGCGAGAAGGAAGAAAAAAATCTTCGCATCGAGCGAGTTCAGAAAAAGACGCCGGCATGGTTGAAGGAGACTGAACAAGAATTTGAAAGACTGGCAAAGCGTCTTAAGTCACCAGCAGTTGCAAAAGCAGATGGACGTTTCCCGATTTATGTGGTGTTTTCCTCACGCAGTGGACTGCGCGCAAAATATGGCGAACAGACCACACAAGTCCTTCATCAGGAGATGAACCGCTTAGCAGAGGTTATTCGTCAGCGGGCGGGGTGGGGCGCAATGGTCTTCTATCCGGACGATCTCGAATGTACCGGAAAATTAGGAATAGCCACAATTTCAGGTAACGATCCTTGGAAAATGAAGTTATCGCTGGCAGATTTGGATCAGGCTTTGGCTAGAAAAGGCGGGCGAATTGGAGCTTTGTTGATTGTAGGCGGGCCGGATGTTGTACCTTTCCATCGCCTGCCGAATCCAACAGACGACTCGGATGAGGAGGTTTTATCCGATAATCCCTACAGCACCCTTGATGCAAATTACTTCATTCCGGAATGGCCGGTTGGACGACTACCCGATGAAAAAGGGGCCGATGCAGGACTTTTACTGCAACAAATCCGAAGCGCAATTCAATACCATCAGAAAACCGGTAAAACGAGGAAAACGATTAAGCCGGAACGATTTTTGTTCGATTTGTTGCGATGGATATTTTTATACCGACGTTCACAATCCTCGTCATCCAACAAAGATCGGTTTGGTTATACCGCTGCAGTTTGGCGACGTTCTTCTGTTGCCAGTTTTAAGCCGGTCAGTGCAGAAACAGCAGTATTGGTTTCTCCGCCTCACGAGACACGAACTTTTGATGCGGAAAAACTGGTACGCTCCGAGTTGGGTTTTTACAACTTGCACGGCTTGGCGGAAACGGCTGAATGGTATGGGCAGCGTGATCCCCGCGAAAATTGGAATGGCTCAGAATATCCTGTTGCATTGACCCTGGCGGACTTGCCCAAGAATGGTCATTCTCCTCGAATTGTATTCAGCGAAGCCTGTTACGGCGGGTATATAGTGGACAAAGAAGAAAATACCTCGCTTGCTTTGCGCTTCCTTTTTATTGGAACAAGAGCGGTAATTGCCTCGACCGGAATCGCATACGGCGCGGTCAGTCCTCCATTGGTTGGCGCAGACCTGTTGGCTAATTTCTTCTGGAAAGCAATTGCAGAGGGGTATTCTGCCGGTGATGCCTTAGTACAGGCTAAAATCAGTATGGCTCGCGAAATGAATAAGCGTCAGGGTTTTCTGGATGGTGAGGATCAAAAGACATTGATATCCTTTGTGCTGTACGGAGATCCATTGGTTTATCCCGAATCGCCATCTCAAAAGCCGAAAATGTTCACTCGCAGCCGCATTCACTGGGCAATCAAAACCGTCAGCGATCACTCCAACGGGGATGGTGAAACAAACCTTAATAACGAAGAATTGGTGCAACAGGCAAAGGCAGCTGTGGAAGCGTATTTGCCGGGCATAGATATGGCGGAAGTTCGTTACCGGTTGCAGAAGGTTGTTTCTGACCCGAACACCTCAGCAGAAAAAAACAGTTCGGGTTATGAAGGCAGAAGTACATTGGGCAATCGCAGAGTGGTCATCTTTCAGCGAAAGGTTTTCTTTGGTGGACATACTCATGTTCATATTGCCAGAGTGACCATGAATTCAGACGGAAAAATGCTCAAAATGAGCGTATCCCGCTAATTTTATCCCGAAGCTCCCATTTCTGCAGGAGGATCCATCCACACGGATGGATCCTCTCTATTCGGGGAATTGTTGCTTACTCTAGATAGTTCCTGTATAATCAAAGCCATTCCTCATCTTATTTCATCAGGTTGGAGCCAAAAAAATGAAGAAAAATTGGACTGGCGCGGAAATTCGACAAATGTTCATTGACTTTTTCGTTGAACGGGGTCACACCTTCGTTCCTTCTTCATCATTGGTTCCCGGCGGCGACCAAACGCTGCTTTTTACCAATGCAGGTATGGTGCAATTCAAAGATGTATTTTTAGGAACGGATCAAAGGCCGTACTCCCGCGCTGTAAACTCCCAGAAATGTATGCGTGTAGCCGGAAAACATAATGACCTGGATGATGTGGGCAGAGATGACACCCATCATACCTTTTTCGAAATGTTGGGAAATTGGTCTTTTGGGGATTATTACAAAAAAGAAGCCATTTCATGGGCTTGGGAGTTGTTGACAGCGGTTTGGGGGCTCGAAAAAGAGCGGCTCTGGGCAACTTGTTTCAAAGATGATAAGGGAGAAATCGAAACCGATGAGGAAGCGGCAAAGTTTTGGGCGCAGCAGCCTGGGATGGATCCCAATCATATCCTTTACTTTGGACGAAAGGATAATTTTTGGGAGATGGCAGAAACCGGTCCATGCGGGCCATGCAGCGAGATCCATTACGATCGTGGTATTGAATATTGTGACCGGCAGCATGAAGAAGGGCATACCTGCCGGGTGAACGGTAATTGCAAGCGCTTTCTTGAATTGTGGAATTTGGTGTTTATCCAATACAACCGGCTCAGTCCCACGCGCCTCGAACCGTTGCCTGCTCGTCATGTGGATACGGGTATGGGACTGGAACGAATTGTTTCAATTCTTCAAGATAAACCTTCCAACTACCGAACAGATTTGCTCTTTCCGCTCATGGAAAAGGTGCGCGAATTGACGGGACACAGTGAGGCGGAACGGGATGCAAACATCACTCCTTACCGCGTGATTGCCGATCATGCTCGTGCGGCGGCCTTCTTAATTGCAGATGGGGTCGTACCGGGTAACACGGGCAGGAATTATGTCTGTCGGATGATTATTCGACGGGCTTCACGATTTGGCAGCAAAATTGGTCTGGATGAGCCTTTCCTTGCTCAGGTTGCCGATGTAGTCATTGAACATTATGGCAAAGCCTACCCGGAACTGGTGCGTAACCGCGAGGCCATTCTAGATGCGCTGACTCGTGAAGAAAAACGATTTAAACGCACCGTGGAACAGGGATTAGCGCATCTGGAAGAACTATTACAGGAAGTCAAAAGTAGTGGCGGTCAAGTGTTGGACGGCGAAAAAGCGTTTGATTTATACGCCACTCATGGTTTACCTCTGGAACTGGTACGCGATATTGCTCTGGAAGAAGGCTTGGAGGTGGATCAGGCCGGTTTTGCGCGGGCGATGGAAGAACATCGTCTGGCTTCTGGTGCGGGCAAGGCTTTCGGGCCTTTGGGCGGCGAAAATGTGGACGTTTACCGCGGCATTCTCGAAAGTTTGCAAAAAAGTGGAAAACTGGGCAGTGATGGTGTCCAGTATGACCCCTATTCCAATCTCGAAGTCGAAGGCAAGGTGCTTGCGTTGGTTCGAGATGGTCAAGCCGTGAAGGAGGTGATGACTGGTGACACGGTGGAGGTGATCCTGCCAGCCACCTGTTTCTATGTCGAAGCCGGCGGACAGGTTTCGGACACCGGCACAATTGTTTCCGCTGCTGAACCCCGCTGGGAAATTCGGGTTGAGGATACCCGAAAACCGGCTGCCGGCGTGATTGTTCACGTGGGTGAGGTTGTGCGTGGTAAACCGGCGGTTGGTGATCTGGCAATTGCTGCTGTGGACGCTCAACGCCGGCGGGATATTATGCGCAATCATACAGCCACCCATCTGCTACATGCTGAATTGCAGGCCGTGCTTGGGAAGCATGCCCGCCAAGCCGGTTCTCTGGTTGCTCCTGACCGTTTGCGTTTCGACTTCACTCATCCGGAAGCCCTAACTACCGAGCAATTGGAGCGTATCGAAGCCGGGGTCAACCGCGCCATTTTTGAAGACCTGCACCTCCATATTCGCTTCAAGCCGCTCAACGAGGCGATTGCCGAAGGAGCGATGGCTCTGTTTGGTGAAAAATATGCCGAAACAGTGCGTACCATTACGATCGGTGATGAGGAAGAGACTCTATCCTACGAGCTATGTGGCGGCACGCATGTCGAAAATACCGGAGATATTGGCGCTGCAGCGGGTGTGCGCCGCATCGAAGCGGTAACTGGTCGAGAGGCTTATGCCTTGGTACAAAGACGGTTTCGCATTTTGAAACATATCGCTCAGGTTCTTTCAACCTCGTTGGACGATCTCCCAACAAAAGCCGAATCTTTGCTTGAAGACCTTGACGAGGTTCGGGATGAAGTAACCCGTTTACGCCAGCAACTGGTTTCTGCTGAATTTGAGCAAACCCTGACCTCAGTACGCGATATTAAGGGGATTAAAGTACTGGCTGCTCAATTGTCGAATGCAGATGCAGAAACCTTACGCCAGATGTGTGATCGCTTCCGTCAAAAGTATCCTACCGGCGTGATTGTTCTGGCAAGTGTTGAGAACGGGAAACCGCTGCTGATTGGCGCTGTGAGTGACGATCTGGTGAAGAAAGGCTGGCATGCCGGCGACTTGATTAAAACTGTCGCTGCAGTGGTTGGCGGTGGTGGCGGGGGGCGTCCAAATCTTGCTCAGGCGGGCGGGAGAGATGCCGCTTTGCTTCCCCAAGCCCTGCAAAAGGTTTATGGCTGGGTCGAAAGCAAATTGGTGGGATAGATCAATCTTCCCTGCTACCTGCAATTTCCCAGAGAATTATTTCCGGAGGGCACAGGAAGCGCACGCGTGGCGCACCTGCGCCTTCCATCCCAATCCCGCGAGTGATATACAGGGTCAGGCCGTTTAATTGATAACGGCCGGATGAAAATGCCCGCCCGTAAAGGGAGGCGGTGAAAAGTGCGCCAATCCACGGTAACCTGACCTGACCGCCATGGGTGTGTCCCGAAAGTTGCAAGTCAACGGCAGTTTTTGCCGCATTAGGAGCGAGATCAGGCGTGTGGTAGAGCAGGATGGTGAAATGATCACTGGTTGGGGGTAATAATCTTTCAAGGCGCGGGGAATCCACAAAAGGCCGGTGAGTGCAGGAAAGACCGATCAGGTGAATGGTTTGTTGATTAACTTCAATCTCGAGGCGGTCTTCACTTAAGTACCGAATGGGGAGCTGAGCGTAAAAGTCTGGCAAAATATCTTCCAAATCTACCGCTGGACTGCCTGCAACCGCATAAACTCCCATTGGCGCTTTCCATTCAGCCATGATCTGACGGGCGTGCTCCAGTGCAACGGCATCGCGGTTGTAGGACAGATTCAGGATATCGCCGCTGAATAAAATGATGTCGGGCTGAAGTTGTTTAATCAACTCCTGCAGCCTTTTTTCCCGCTGGGTGATGCGCTCAATGTGCAAGTCACCCAGATGTAAAATGCGAAATTTTGTGCCGTTCTTTAGTTTTGGAGTAAACAGCGTTTGATGGGTGATGGTCAGACGATGAGGTTCGACCCAAAAGCCGTAAATTACCAGCAGGCTGCCGATTACTTGGAGCAGAAAATTGAATGGAAAGGGCAACAGCGCAAAGGGCGCTCGCATCAAAGCTAATAGAAATGTGGGGGGTTGTGGCGGGCCGAAGGAACGGCGAAAGACTGGAAGGAGCGCCAGCATAAGCCAGTCTAGCAGGAAAAAGCCCCATAAGGCAAGCGCCAGTCCCCACTCCATTCGGGCTGGCAGCCAAGCCAGCCCAAAAAGGATCAAGGCAAAAAGGAGGGGATGGATTTTTTGGATGGCGTCATAGCGGCGCAGAATGACATCAAAATCGTTGCCGACCTCGCCAGGAAAATTACGCCGGCTGGAAAAGTCGCGCGCTTCGATCATCCGTTTTGTTTTGCCTTGTGGCTAAATTCTTCCAAGGCGTTGACTAACTCACGGCAAAAGTCGGGTATATCAGCAACCACGCGACCCCATACAATGTTGCCGCTGCGGAAGGCTGCCTCATCCCGCCAGATTGCACCGGCATTCAACAAATCGTCTTTGATACCTTCGCTGCCAGTTGCTTCATGTCCTCGCACAATCCCGGCGCTGATCCCAACCAACCCGGCATGGCAGATCATTGCCACAATTTTGTTGTTCTCATAAAACCAGCGGGTCATCTTTTTGACCTTATCATAACGGCGCAGTTTGTCGGGCGCCCAGCCACCGGGTATCACAATCGCATCAAATTCGGCGGGATGTAGATCTTCAAAACAGACCTCGGATTTACCCTGCAAGCCGTTTTTTCCAATGTAGGTTTCTTTGGCTTTTGCGCCTGCAACTACTACCTCGGCACCTTCTTCCCTCAAGCGCATCAGGGGAACATAAAATTCAAGATCCTCAAATCCTTCGCCAATCAGGTAGATAATTTTTAGTCCTTTGAGTCTCATAGCGTGCCTCCCATTTACCTTGATGAAGAAATTATAACAAACCCCCGCTCGTTGTGGTGAGAGGGGGTGGATTCGTACAAGCGATTTTGCTTAATTCTTCACCTGTTCGGGAAACCAACAACACAGCACCAGTTCCTTGGCAGCTTTAACCTCATCCAGTCTGCCCACGGGGGTTGAGTGCGGGGCTTCACGCAGAAGGTCGGGCTGCTGGTGGGCTTCTTCAGCAATTTTCAACATCACATCTGCGAAACGATCCAGTGTTTGTTTGGTTTCAGTTTCGGTAGGCTCAATCATCAGGGCTTCCCGTACAATCAAGGGGAAGTAATTGGTGGGTGGGTGGAAGTTGTAATCCATCAACCGTTTGGCGATGTCCAATGCATGAACACCGGGAGCATCATCCCACACGCCCTCCACAACGAACTCATGTTTGCAAATGCGATCATACGGAACCTTGTATGTTCCACGCATGCGTGCCAGTAAGTAATTGGCATTCAGTACGGCATATTCGGCGACTTTGCGCAACCCTTCTGCGCCGTGCATAGAGATGTAGGTATAAGCCCGCACCAGCATGCCAAAGTGGCCGTGAAACGCCTTAACCCGGCCAATGCTTTGGGTGGGTTGGTAGAATCCGAAGACCGGCGGTAATTCGTCATCTCCCTCTTCCAGCACATCAATGATTGGTCCGGGAAGGAATTCCTTGAACGCCGTCTTGACAGCAACTGGACCGGAACCGGGGCCACCGCCACCATGTGGAGTAGAGAATGTTTTGTGAAGGTTAATGTGCATGATGTCGAAACCCAAATCAGCCGGACGGGCAATTCCCAAAAGCGCATTCAGGTTCGCTCCATCGCCATACACAAGACCCCCAGCTTCATGGACAATCCTGTTGACTTCGATCACCTGTTCCTCGAACAATCCGAGTGTGTTGGGGTTGGTCAACATCAAACCGGCTACCGTGTCATCGCAGGCTGCGCGGAGGGCTTCAATTTCCACGTTCCCACGCGCATCGGAAGGGATGTGAACGACTTCATACCCGCTCATTGCAGAAGTGGCCGGATTGGTACCGTGAGCTGAATCCGGAACCAGTATTTTGGTGCGTTTCGTGTCTCCCCTAGATTTGTGGTAAGCGCGGATGATCATTACTCCGGTAAATTCCCCCTGTGCGCCTGCGGCGGGTTGAAGGGTTACCGCGTCAAATCCGGTAATCTCCTTCAGGTATTCCTGCAATTCGTACATGAGCGCCAAATTTCCTTGTACGGTTTCGATTGGCTGAAGTGGGTGAGTGAAGGCGAAACCGGGCAGACGCGCCATTTCTTCGTTGATTTTGGGGTTGTACTTCATGGTGCAGGAGCCCAAAGGATAAAAGCCACTGTCAATGCTGTAATTGAGGTGGGAAAGGTGCATGAAGTGGCGGATGACATTCAATTCGGAAAGTTCGGGGATGGGTAAATCTTGCCTAACCAGATCTTGAGGAATTTCCGCCAACGGAACATCCGGCTGTGGGTAACGGACACCGACCCGGCCGGGAGACGAAAGTTCATAAATTGTGGGCTCAGTCATGGGAATACTCCTTCAAAGCCTCACAGAGGATTTCGATATCTTCACGGGTGTTCATTTCGGTGACGGCTAAAAGCATGTGGTTTCTTAGTTGGGGGTAGTCGTTACCCAAATCATAGCCACCGAGGATTCCGTTGTCGAGTAAATACTCGTTGATTTCCTCCACTGAGTCGGGGCATTTGACCACAAATTCATGGAAAAAAGGTGTATGGATGTCAACCTCAAAGCCAGGAATTTGATTGATTTGCTGGGCGGTGTAATGAGCCTTGTGATAGCACAACTCAGCTACCTGACGCAAGCCGGTTTTACCGAGCAAGCTCATGTAAACCGTTGCCGCTAAGGCCATTAACCCCTGATTGGTACAAATGTTAGAGGTTGCCTTTTCACGGCGGATGTGCTGTTCGCGAGCCGTGAGGGTGAGCACATAACCGCGACGACCTTGTTTGTCAGTCGTTTCGCCAATCAATCTTCCTGCCATTTTGCGAACGTAATCTTTCTTGGTTGCAAAAATGCCAAGGTAGGGTCCTCCGTAAGAGAGAGGAATTCCAAGCGGTTGACCTTCCCCACAGGCGATATCGGCTCCCATCTCACCTGGGCTTTTGAACAACGCCAAAGCCAATGGGTTGACGACTACAGCCAGCAAAGCGCCGCTCTCATGGACTTTTTTGGCAAAGGCGCTCAAATCCTGGACTCTGCCGAAGAAATCGGGATACTGAACGATCACCAGAGCAGTGTTGATATCAACCAGTGGGAGTAATTCGCTGGGGGTTGCAAATGGGTTTTCGGCTTCGTCACCAATGACTTCCAGATTCTCGTAGCCATTCATGTAGGTGCGCAATACGGCACGGTATTGCGGATTGACGGATGGAGATACGACAAAACGGGTGCGTTTGCCGCGGAAGTGGTGGTAGGCTAAAACCGCTGCTTCAGCCGTGGCAGTTGCACCATCGTAATGGGAGGCATTGGAAGCATCCATACCGGTCAAGTTAGCAATGAGGCTTTGGTATTCGAAGATTGCCTGCAATGTGCCTTGAGAGACTTCCGGCTGATAGGGGGTATATGCTGTGTAAAACTCGCCCCGACGAAGGATCGCATCCACTGCAGCTGGGACATAGTGGTTGTATGCACCAGCGCCGAGGAAACAGATTAAATCACGAGTCGTTTCATTGATGCTGGCATGTTCCTGCAATTGTGCAGCAACTTCCATTTCAGTCAAAGGTTCGGGGAGGTTCAGCTTGGGAAAACGGTACTCGGCCGGGACATCTTCAAAGAGCGATTCGATGGAAGGTACGCCGATGACTTTGAGCATCTCCTCCCGCTCGGAATCGGTATGGGGAGTATACATTAGTGACCTCGTTCCTGACAGTAGGCTTCGTAAGCGGCTGCATCCATCAAGGTTTCCAATTCGGACGGGTCGGACATTTCAATTTTCATCATCCACGCAGCCTCATAGGGGTCGTTGTTGATGTCTTCAAACTTAGTGGTGAGGGATTGGTTTAATTCAATCACTTTGCCCGAAACGGGAGCATTGACGTCCGCAGCAGCCTTGACCGATTCAAGTGTGGCTACCGATTGGTCTTTGGTGACCTGATCACCGGGATCCACTTTGAATTCAAAATACACGATATCGGAAAGTTGAGATTGTGCGTAATCAGTGACCCCAATGACAGCAATGTTGCCCTCTACTTTGACCCACTCATCGGATTTGGCATACTTCAAATTAGTTGGAACATTCATGGGAGACCTCCTGTCAGATGGTAATTTGATATAAAACAGAGGACATACCATACCTAAGGCATGTCCTCTGTTATAGACCTGTGAGATTCATCCCGAATTTCGAGATTTGCTCCATGGGTGCACATAGTGCTTTTCAGAGGAGAATTCATTCGGGGTCCTTTTACCTGAGAGATTCGGCGAACTGGATAAACGCCTTGCCCCTTCGGTGCCAATGGGAATTTGGTCTCTTCCCCGAATGCAGGAGATTTAGCATTTTGATTTCTATAAAAAGATTATACCAAAAATGCGGGTGGATAAATATACCCTTTGCAGTTGGATTTCACCACAGAGAAGGTTGATTGATAATTCGCCTGCCATTGAGTAAGACATAAGGGGATACCCGGTCAATGGGAATGCCCAAATGCCGCAACTCAACCTCCGACTTGATTTTTGAGTTCCGACGGAATTGGATGATCCTTTGGGCTGTTTTTGGTCCTATACCGGGTATTCGGATAAGAAGGGAAATTTCAGCCTTGTTCAATTCAACTGGTGAATGGAGGAGATGAGTTTGTGCCCACAGGTTTTTTGGGTCCTGTTCAAGTGGCAAGTTCCCGGAAGATGTGAAGTTAAAGTCCTCAGGAGTGAATCCATAATCCCGAATAAGAAACGAAGCCTGATACAGACGAAGAGGTCGTATAGGATTCTCAGCAGGATGATTCTCTAAAGGAGTATCCGGGATAGGAGAAAAACGCGAGTAATAAATGCGGCTGAGATTTAAGCGGTAGAATAAATCCGCAGAAGTTTGCAGGATTTCAACATCTGTTTCATTGGTTGCACCAACAACCAGCTGAGTGACTATGGAGGGGGTTTGGATTTTTCTGTTGGCATATCCAAGGGAGCGACGAAGATCGTCAGCCCATTCAAGCAGCTGCACCAATTCCTTTTGAAATTGCTTGAGGGGGGCTAGATCTTGCAAACGCTGCTGATTGGGCGCTTCCAGATTAACGGAAACGCGTGTAGCTAATTGCAATGCGCGGAACACTTGATCCTTTTCAGCGCCGGGCATTAACTTAAGGTGGATATATCCCTGATAATTGTATTTGGTTCTCAGTATTTCTACGGTATCAAGTATCTTATCCTGAGTTCGAATCCCGCCCCCTACCATGCCGGAGCTGAGAAACAACCCCTCTACCAGACCAGCTGCAGTCATTTGAAAGAAGATTTTGGCCATCTCGGCCGGTTGCAGGGTAGCCCGGCGCAGATCACGGCCAGCACGAAATGGGCAGTAAAGGCAATTTTTCTCACAGGCTGAAGTCAAAAGAGTTTTCAGAATTGGCGCACGCCCACCGCCCGATTTTTTGGCCCAAAAAATATCTTGCGCCTGCGATGTTTTTGGCTTTGGATAACATTCAGGCGTGGATTCAGAAGAATCCTCTAACTCAAACCCGGTTTGGCTGGTTAGTAAGTGAAAATTGGTCAGCGCTGTGGTTTCCATGTTTTTATTATAGAACATATTTTCGCAAAGATCAATCCGTCTTTTGAATGAAAGTTATAATGAAAGAGATTGAGGTGAAGGATAAAAATCTGCAAGCCAAATAAAAAACAAAGAAAGATTTTGAGTTTGACCGAGATGTTCGTAAAAATTTGGAACAGGCTGATCAATTGGGGTTTTCAATTCTTGTACCATCAATTTGCTTTCATGTATGATTGGGTTGCAGCCCTGGTCTCTGGCGGAAGGTGGAAAGAATGGGTACTTACAAGCAGTCAATATATCAATGACGAACCAATTTTAGAAATCGGATTTGGTACCGGTCATTTACAACAACAATTTTTACTCAAAGGGAAGAAAATTATTGGACTGGACGAGAGTCGCTTTATGTGCAGTTTGGTCACAAAACGGTTAAAGAAAATGAATAAAACCGGTGCACCAGCTGGTTTATGTCGGGGTATTGCTCAAAGTCTTCCCTTCGCAAACAATTCTTTTTCAACAATCGTAATGACCTTTCCAACCCAATATGCCCTGGATGAAAGGACAATTCGAGAGTGTTGGCGTGTTTTACGTTCACAAGGAAAGATAGTGGTTTTATTGGCTGTCAGTCATGGTGGTCGTTCGCTGTATGTCCGATTCATTCGCTGGTTGTTTGACATAACCGATCAAACTCCCGACGCCCCCAATATCCAAGCAATATGGAAAAAACGTTATTCCGCCGCGGGATTCCGGATGAATCAAGAATGGCAGCAATTTGGAGAGGATTGCCTGTGGTTTCTCCTTGCGGAAAAAGAGTCAACTCCCTTTGCGAATGGATGAAAACCCTGTAAAATCAGTGCTATGGAAATTCAAATTGCGGTTGCCAAAGCCACCAAATTTGGTTCTTTGGAAAGTGGTGATTCGGTTGAGATAATCGAACGACCGAACGGGGGTTTGTCGGTGGTTATGTGTGATGGTCAAACCTCCGGCAGAGAAGCAAAAATGATTTCCGGCATGGTTGTCCGCAAAGTCATTGCTCTGATTGCGGACGGTATTCGTGATGGAGCAGCGGCTCGGGCAGCATCTGACTTGCTCTACACGGAAAGAAACGGACAGTATCCGGTATTTCTGAATATTTTGAGCGCGGATTTGCAGAGCGGAACGATCGTTGTTTCGCGAAATAACCCAACCCCCATCTTTGTGGCCCAAGACAATCACATTGAATGCCTTTCGGGCGAAACCCAACCGATTGGCACAGCCAGAAACATTCGCCCTTTGATTTCAGAAATTACATTGACTCCAGGAACAACGGTTGTCATGTACACCGATGGGGTTGCTAATGCAGGTTTAAAATCTTCCGGGCTGGGGCTGGATATATGCACAGCATTGGAAGCCGTGATGGATGAGGAAAACCCAAGTGCGGATCGCATTGCTGATTCAATTCTGGGACAGGCCATTCGTCTGGATTTGGGTCAACCTCAAGATGATATGACCATCGCGGTGTTGCGAATTCTGGCCGTTGGGAAAGACCAGATTCGAAGATTGAGTGTCCGTCTGCCGGTGCCGCCTGATCATGAAGAATGAGATTTTGAGGGGCGGCTTATCCAAAGGGCAAGTAAAAGCAAGATTAATCCTATTCCGTCAAACAGAATAAACCGGAAAGCTGTTGCTCGGAGGATCGTTTCATGTGGGGGCAGGGAAAATTGCAGAAGAGACTCACCAACAAGCCCAATCAACTGCATCAGGTTCGCTTCAATAAGTGAAATTCGATATTGAATCGGATTCCAGCAGGCGAAAAAATACGGGATGTTCCACATTAAAAACAAAATTCCAAGCCCTTGAACTAATACTCTTCCAGAAATACCCTCCAGTTGGAATGATGGAATAAATGGAGAGGGATTGAAGATGAATAACAGCGCTGCCTGCAAATTCCAGAACAGAACGATTCCGACGAATACAGAGGAGATATAACGTCTTTTATTACGCGTAGACATTGGTTTTGTGGTTGGTGTTAAACGATTGTAAACATTACAAAAAAGATAAATTTACCAAAATTAGCGAATAGTATAGTACAATGATTTTCACGAATGATTAAATCACAAAAAGAAAATGAGCGATGAAAATTAGCGCAGTTATTTCACCACATGGCTTCGGTCATGCTTCACGGACAGTTGCCATATTACAAATTCTCCACCGAACAATCTCTAACTGCCATTTCGACGTGATTACCAGTGTACCGGAGTGGTTTTTCAAGGACTCATTGACTATTGAGGAATTTGAATATATTCCCTGTGAAACCGATATAGGGGTAGTCCAAATTTCCCCATTTGTTGAGGACTTACCCGGCACTATTGACCGGTTAAAATCCTTCTTGCCGTTTCCAAATGAAAAGGTTCGCTTTCTGGCAAAATTGTTGAAAGAACGCCGAAGCGATCTTGTGTTGTGTGATATATCCCCTCTTGGGATTGCTGCCGCAAAGTTGGCGGGAATTCCATCGCTTTTGGTTGAAAACTTTACTTGGGATTGGATCTATGAAGGGTATCTTGATCGAGAGCCACGCTTTAATGGTTTTATTCCCCTGCTGCGTGAAACCTTTGATTTTGCAGATTTTCATGTCCAAACCGAACCGGTGTGCGAATACAGACGTTCGCATCTGGTAAGCCAGCCGGTCTCCCGATTGCCAAGAATGGCCCGTGAAGAGATGCGCCAAACCCTGAATGTTTCCCCAGATCAGCGGCTGGTTCTGATCACAATGGGTGGCATCCCCCACCTGCTCAATCAATTACAACCACTTCAAAGTTATTCCGAGTCTGTTTTTGTCATCCCCGGCGCAAGCGAAAAATGCGAGCGGCGAGGTAATCTTTTATTATTACCTCATCACCATTCTTATTACCACCCCGATCTGGTCAATGCCAGCGATATCGTTGTGGGAAAACTGGGTTATAGCACCATTGCAGAGGCCTATCATAGCGGGGTGCCCTATTTATACATTCCCCGCAATCATTTTCGAGAGACAGCACCATTAGCGGCGTTTGTGGAGCGGGAATTGAGTGGTGTTAGAATCGAAGAAGCGGATTTCATCCGAGGGACATGGGTGAATGTCCTGCCTTCGGTTTTATCGCTCTCCAAAAAACAAAAGCAAACGATGAATGGGGCCCGACAAATCGCTCAATTTATTGCCGAAAAATTGGGCATGGCAGTTACTCAAACCCAATAATTCAATTATTGTTTACTTTCCGGCGATCCATTCTTCTAGAAAGGGCTGGAACTTGACTGGGTTGAATTCGATAAAAGAATATTCAGCCGCGTGATTTTGTTGATAAGGATCGCCCTCGAAAAAGCGACGTAATTCATCTTCAGATTCGGCTCGAGCAAACACCACACCACCAGTGCGTGGATTTTTAGGACCGGAACACAACAAGTAACCGCAATCGTAACCTGTTTGCAAGAAGGCGCGATGATCGGGCAATAGTTCATCAATTTTATCCATGGGGACAGTATATTGTATGTCAATTAAAAAGTGCTTCATTTTTCTATCCTTGATAAAGGAGGATATACTTGCATTATATAGTTAACTCCGATGATACCATGAGGTCTGAATATTCTAAACCTGTTTGGGTTCCCGCTAAAGAACACAGGACAGAAATAACGGTCGTCAATTCCCGATTTATAGCCGTTGCAGCGCCTGCATTTTCTGTAGAAGATGCTCGTAATTTTATTCAACGCATACGTAGAGAGTTTGCGGACGCAACCCATCATGTTCCAGCATTCCTGATTGGTTCCGGCGCTACGACCATTGAACATTGCAACGATGATGGCGAGCCTGCTGGCACTGCCGGTAAGCCAATTTTGAGCGTTTTGAAAGGAAGTGGGATAGGAAATATTGTAGTAGTAGTTGTGCGCTACTTCGGGGGAACGAAATTGGGTACAGGGGGACTCGTCAAAGCATACCAGCAGGCTGCCAAAGCCGTGCTGTCTGAGATACCAGTGGCGGTACAGGTGAAAGCATGTGAATTGTTGTGTCTTGTGGGATACTCGGACTATCAAAAGGTTCAAAGACTTATTGAAAGTCAAAACGGTGAGGTGCTGGAAGAAAATTTTACCGATCAGGTAAGTCTGCGGATACAGATACCTTCCTCAAATCTGGTTGATTTTGAACAATCCCTAGGGGATTTGACTCATGGAAAGGTCGCCTTGACCATTATCAATCCGGAAATCTTTGTTCTTCGTCCTGCCTGACATCATATGCCATTTCGATCATCCCGACCCTCGGCTCGTCATGAAGGAAACGCCGGCGATAATTGATCAATCCTAACAGTAAAGCGAATTCAAAAATGGCGTTAATGGAAGCGGAGAATTGATCCAAATAGAAGACCAACAAGTTGACAACGGTTAAAGAAGTAGTCAGCACTAAAACACCCGTGCGAATAGCGATTTTCTCGCGCTTCATCATCAGCAATAATCCCACTGCAACAGAAAAAAATCCAATTGCAGCCTGACTGGCGGCTTTGACAATCAACCATCCGGGGGGATGTTGGGTGGAATAGTTTGGATGATTTGCATGAACCTTTCTGGTTGTCCATTTATGGTTTGAATGGACGATAAAGTGAGGTTGAATAGACCCAATATGGAAATAAATCCGTGCCAGAAAAATCCGATCATCAGCAAAAAAATGGAGACGTTGTCGTGTAAAAAAAGTTTCGATATTTGTAACCAGCTGCTCCCATCGGTATAGGAGAACAGTTTTGGGATAGGTTGGGCTGGTTAGAAGGTCGCTTTGCAAGAAATTCAACAAAGAATGTGCCAAGCGAACCAATGTTGCATCTGTTGAGGTGTTGATGATGTGAGTCAGGCGCTCGATCAGATAAGATTTTTCTCCTTCATCGAGGTCTTCATCCAGTAATTCTTCCATCATGCTAAAGATATGATACAAATCCTCACGAGTGGTAGCGGGTCGCGGTCTGCGAAATTGGATATAGATTAATACCGTGAGGAGAAAACTGGCGTAAATCAGCGGTGCCGCCGGTGGGTAAAAATAATCATTGGTTTGTGTGATGAATTTTCCGATTTCATCAATGAAAAGGCCAAAGCCAATTCCGCTTAACAATGCCGACCAGAATAATGCCCAGCGATTGGCATACATGATCGGGAGTAAAGCGGCAGCAAACAAAAACAAACCACCCCAAATCACATGGGCGATGTGAAGGGTGCCAAATTCTACACGAGGATAATTCGTCAATTCCAGAAACAACCTGACGATCAGTACTGTTGCCGCAAAACTAATCAGGGAAATCAATAAAAATCGCTCAGCAAGCAGCCGCCTTACCGGACTTTTATGTTGGTGTAACATTCTTTCTGTAAATTTCGGAACCTTAACAAAAGTGGTGAGTCAGAAGTATCCTTATGGTTACGACACTCAATAAGGAGAACCCAATGACTCACCAAAATGATTATAACCTTTCTGCCAAGAAGATTGCAGAGCTTTCCAGTAATGGATTAGAAGCGGTTTCGGAAATGCTGCGGGTGTTGATCAACAGCATCATGCAGGCTGAGCGGGCCAACTACCTGCAGGCGGGAAAGTATGAGCGCACAGAAAACCGCAAGGGCCACGCCAACGGGTACAAACCGAAGACCGTGCGGACTCGCCTAGGGGAGATCACCTTTGCCGTGCCGCAGGTTCGGGAGGGTGGGTTTTACCCCTCGGCATTAGAAAAAGGGTTGCGCAGTGAACGGGCTCTGCTAGCGGCGCTGGCTGAGATGTATGTGCAGGGAGTGTCGACCCGCAAGGTGAAAGCCATCACGGAGGAGTTGTGCGGGGTGGAAATATCCGCCGCGCAGGTCAGCCGGGCCACAGCGCAGCTGGATGCGACTTTGCAGGAATGGCGGGAACGTCCACTGGGTGAAATCGCTTATCTCTACGTCGATGCCCGTTACGAGAAGGTTCGTGAAGCCGGTCAGGTGCGCGATGCCGCGGTTTTGCTGGCGACCGGGATCACTCCAGAAGGCGAAAGGCAGGTCTTGGGGGTCTCGGTGTCCCTCAGCGAGCATGAAACTCATTGGAAAGACTTCTTGCAGGGTCTCAAGGATCGCGGGATGCACGGTGTGAAGCTGGTCATTAGCGATGATCATTCTGGCCTAGGCGCAGCCCGACGTGCCGTTTTGGGCAGTATCCCCTGGCAGCGCTGCCAATTCCACCTGCAACAGAATGCCGCAAAGTACGTGCCCAGGCAGGCCATGCGAATGGAGGTGGCCGCAGATATCCGCGCAATGTTCAATGCCCCAGACCGCAAAACCGCCGAGCAGCTCCTGCAAGCGGCCATCCAGAAGTACGCCCTGTCTGCTCCGAAGCTGGCAACCTGGCTGGAGGACAACCTGGCAGAAGGGTTTACCGTCTTTGACTTCCCGCTGGAGCATCGCCGTACCATTCGCACCACTAACAGCTTAGAGCGCGTCAACAAGGAGATCCGCAGGCGTACCCGGGTGGTGGGTGTCTTCCCGAATGAGGCATCCTGTTTGAGATTGATCTCCGCTCTCCTCATGGAAATTTCTGAAGAGTGGCAGATCGGCAAACATTTTTGCTCTGGCAAGTCATTCGATTGTTAAAGAACCATGGATATTTCTGACAACAAATTTACAGAAAATACCTTGCGTAATC